>Ga0255052_10003082_pt1 | contig 11714 bp, 16 predicted proteins | sample JV7_2_21_MG_FD_188632 | JGI IMG/M metagenome (GOLD analysis project Ga0255052, IMG submission 188632) | Seawater microbial communities from Jervis Inlet, British Columbia, Canada - JV7_2_21 | ecosystem: Environmental > Aquatic > Marine > Inlet | place: Canada: British Columbia | collected... | reverse complement strand
CAAAGAGTTTTCCGTCGATTGCTCCCACATGCAGGTGGTCTGCTCCACAGAGCCTGGCAAGCTTTGACACAACCATCGACGAGATGCCATGTGTCGGATTTTTTGCAAAGGCTGCGAACATGTCTCTGTGGCAGTGGATTGGAACATTGATTGACGGGTCTTCTGCAAGCATTCGCAGCGCTGAAAAACCGGTTGTGATAACATTTATCATCAGACAGTTGGCTCCGTTTGAAATCGCGCTTTCAGCGTTGGACATGAGGTTTGTAACTTCATCGGTGACATTAACCGCGTAGAGGGTTTTTTCGCCTGTCTCCGCATAAGAGCGATCCAAAGCTTCCATCGTCTTAGAAACCCTTGTTTCGATGGGTGAATACTCTGGGTTTGAGATAAGCTCATCATCTTTAATGAAATCCATTCCGCCAATTGCGACTTCATAAGCGGCCTCGGCAAATGTCTCTGGTTTTAGGCCGACGCAGGGTTTTATAACAGAACCCAGCAGCGGGCGATCATATACGCCAAGTGCTTTACGCGTCCCGTCGATTCCAAACTTGGGTCCTTTAAATTCGCTGAGATATGCATTTGGTATCTCGAGGTCAAGTAACTTCACATTCTCTATTTCAGCGAGTTCAAAGAGATTGCCAGCAACTGTTGTTAGAAGCATGGGTATGCTGGGTCCGAAGTTTTTGATTGGATATGCGATTTCAACTATGCCTTTGTTTAAATCACCGATTTCGGTGGAATCGACGCTCACAACTTTGGCGCCGTAGGTTTCAATGAGCCCGCCTGTGGCAAAACAACTTTGAGCCTTTAGCCCTGTGCTCTGTTCACTTGCCGCGTCTTTAGTTATTTTTTCAAGGCTTTGCGGTGTTTCCATATAATAGCGCGCGATAATTACTTCATCTTCAATAATCAAATTTTCCACCCTTCAGTCAATATTTAATCTTGTTCTCTTTAAAATAGGCTTTGCATCACATCGTTAAGATTAAATAGTTGTGTTAACCTCGAAATAATATTAGGTTAACAAGGTGATAAACTTGGAAATAACAATCAATGGTTTCAAAGAAGCACGATTCAACTTATTCAAAACACGCTATGAAATGGATGTAGAATACAAAGTCGGAGCAACATTGCTACTGGCAGCATTCACCGGTATAATGGCACAAATGAGATTCTACCTCCCATTCACGCCAGTCCCAATTACAGGCCAGGTATTTCCAGCGCTACTCGCAGGATTTCTCCTCGGCAAATACTACGGCGGACTCAGCCAATTCCTCTACGCAGCGCTAGGCGGGCTCGGACTAAACTGGTTTGCACCAAAAGCAGGAAACGCAGCATTCACAAGCGGTGGCATGGAAGTACTCATCGGCCCCACAGGCGGGTACATCATAGGATTTATCGTCGCATCATTTTTAATCGGCCACCTCACAGACACATATGTTGGCGCGCGAAAAATTAAGGCGCAACTCGCAATCATGCTCGCTGGCGTCGCAATAATCTATGCTATCGGCGCAATTCAATTCTACAACTTCGCAAACACAAGCCCGGCGCTTCAAAACTGGGTTATGAGTAGCCTTGGCACAGATACATTCGGACTACGTGAAACACTATCAGCAGCAGTGCTCCCATTCATACCCGGCGACATCCTTAAAGCAGTGGCGGCTGCCGCCTTGGGTACAGCGATTCTTCCAAAAAAACCATTCGCAGAAGAAAAAGACGCCTGAATAATTCCTAACGCACGGGGATTATTTCGCCTGACACAATCTCTTCAACCCCGCCGGATTCAAGCTCAAGTAGCAACCCTCCGTTCGCACTAATGTCAACAGCGTGACCTATAACATTTCGACGGCGTCTTTGAGCTGAAACAACCCGTCCAAGTGTTAAACAACACTTCTTGTATTCAGGCAGAAAACCTGTGGGGTTGAATTGATACTCAGTGTAAAGCGTTTCAAACTCTTCTAAAACCCTTTGAATAATCTGGGTGAGGCTTACATCTGCTCCGGTTTCAGTGCGCAGGCTTGTAGTTGGAATATCAATGGATGCATCACAATTCACATCGATTCCGATTCCGATTACAACAAACTTCACATGCTCAGCCTCGCCTTCCATCTCGCTGAGAATACCGCCAAGCTTACGGTCTGAAATCATTATATCGTTAGGCCATTTAAGCCCGGCGTGAGCGCTACAGACACGTTTTATCCCTCGAATAACTGAAATGCCTGCAAGCATTGTGAGAAGCCCAATCTGCGACGGATGAAGATCGGGCCTCAGAATAATCGACATGTAAACGCCTCCCCGGGGTGATTCCCAGCTTCGGCCAAGCCGCCCCCTGCCATGTGTTTGGGCTTCGGCAACAACTACCGTGCCATGTTTCGCTCCTTTACGGGCAAGCTCTTTAGCAACTCTATTTGTGGAATCAGTCTCTTTAAAATAATGGACATCACCTCCCAGCCACCCTGTATTCAGACCGCGCAAAATCTCGCGGGAAACATGACTTTTAGTAACTGCTTTAAGAGTGTAGCCGCGACTTTTTTCAACAGAAATATCGTATCCCTCTTCACGGAGTGTTTGAATGTTTTTCCAAACCGCGGTTCGAGATATTCCAAGCTGACGCCCCAACTCTGAGCCTGAAACTGGCTGCTTTTTTGCGTCAAGCAGAATTTCAACGATATTGTCGCAATGAGTCATATTGACTAGAAAAGCTTCATTCTAACAAATAAAAGCAAGACGAGTGTGATTACGATTATCGCGCTATTGATTGTAGCAAAAAAAGACATTGAAATTAGGTCAACAGGTTTTACGCGCGCGCCTTTTTTTTCCATAGTGGCAAGCTTGGTCTCAAGGCCGATTATTCTAATTTGAAGCTCTCTAACCTCTCGTGGTGTGACCTCTTTTTTCGTCATCTGAGTCTGCTCCAACATTTCACCAATAAAATATCCGTTTAAACATATATATAAACCTGGTGTTTCACCCATTAAAACACAATTTCTCGGTTACGTTGTATACTCGGCGTTCACCTTCACATAATTATATCCAAGGTCACATCCAATGGCTGTTGCCGAAAAATCTCCAACACCTAGATGGGCTGTGAACCTAACTTCATCTGATTTCAAAATCTTGCCAGCCAGTTTAATCTCTGCTGTGCCTTTTAAGGCGACGCCAACACCACCGTGAACAAGCAAAACTTCATCTGATTCATTTGCCAACTGAAGAGACAACCGAGTCTTATCAAAGTCTGCGCCAGAGTATCCGATAGCAGCAACCACACGGCCCCAATTCGGGTTCTCACCAAAAAGCGCGGTCTTCACAAGCGTCGAGCGCACCACAGACTTGGCAGCACGCCTTGCATCCTCAAGACTCTTGGCGCCTTGAATCTCAATTTCAAAAAGCTTCGTCGCACCTTCACCATCTTTCACAATCAACTTTGCAAGGTCAAGACACACTTCATTTAATGCAGTCTGAAAGGAGCTGTCAACTTTTTCATTGCAAGCTTCCCCGTTTGCAAATAAAATCACCATATCGTTGGTGCTCACATCACCATCGACATTTATCATGTTAAAGCTTAGATCAACCGCATCACCGAGAGCGCTGTCAATCACATCCCGGGGAACGTGGGCATCAGTTAAGATTACTGCAATCATCGTGGCATGTAAAAGGTCCGGCGCAATCATCCCTGCGCCCTTGGCAAAACCAGTTATCCGAGCCTGCTGCCCATCAACTACAACGTCTCGGCTTACGATTTTAGAAAATGAATCAGTTGTGCGCATCGCATCAGCAGCAGAAATAATCCCTGCTTCATCGCTTCGAAGACTACCTGCCACAACATCTATCAAACCGTCGATTTCACTCATCTCAAGGTTCTGGCCGATAATCCCCGTGGAATTAACAATCACATCGTCAAGGCCAATGCCAAGTTTTTCTGAAGCACGCTCACACATCCGCTGAGCATCATGCTCTCCCTGCGCGCCGGTAAAAGCGTTTGCGTTTCCCGATGAGATCACAACCCCCTGTGAAACATGGTCTTTCGCATGTTCAATCGAGAGTTCAACAGGTGCTGCGCGAATCTTGTTTGAAGTAACTACAACAGAGCTATTAGCAGGCGCATTTGACCTGACAATCGCTAAACCATAATTCTTGCCACGCACACCGCCGACCTGAAAACCTGGAACAATAATTTCGCCTGTCATAACAATCCACCACAATCTATTGAGTCTTTGAATTTAAAAGTTGCCACCCAACACTATTTCTGCTCCAACACTTTCCCGATTCCAACCGTGTAGATTGGCATGCTCAGGTAGCGCAACCCAATATCTGTGAAATACTGCACAACCGACAGGGGAAAGAATCCCGTTGATACGAATATTAGGTCAATTCCGAGATTTATCACAAGCCAAACAATGCCCAGAATTACACCTTCTTTTACATAGTCTACTTCAACGTCGCGGAAATATTTAACTGCTAAAACAACCCCGACAAGGCTGCTTATCACAATCATAATGGATTTAAAAAACGTCTCGCTTATCAGAAAATTTCCAGTGGAATCAACAAAGGGAAATCCTGAAATAAATGGTATCAGCCAGAGGGTGAATCCAAAACTAACCATCTTCAAATATCGATTCATTTCACCACATCCTCCGAGAATAGTTTGCATCTGATTTTATTTAAATGCACTCTATCTCACTGGACAATCTTTAACTTGGCTAAAAGAGGAATTGAACAATCCTCTATGCCTTCGTTTGTTGAAACCCAGAAAATGCTTTTTTACTGGGGCAAACTTCAAAACCATTGAAAGCCGCTGTAAATAAAGGACAATAAGGTATATCCATAATTCAACCACCTACATTGCTTAAGTGAACAATGGATATATTATTTTTGCTATCGATATTTGGTGAATCGTTTCACGAGCTGAGTGACCTCGGTGGATTTTTCTGCTGCAAGTGTACCTGCCTCAGTCTGGCTTTCAATATACTTCATAGCCTCGTCAATACCAACATTTGACGATTTAGAAAGGATATTTGCATAAACTGTGTCACCGCTTTCCACACCTTCAAGTGTTTTTCGAAGGTAGAATTTGAATGAGTCAAGCCTGCCCATGTCGATCATGAGCTTTCTTGGCCCGTCTCTCTTCTTATTCTTATAATTTCGCCGTGTTTTTTTTGTAGTCGAAATCTTTCGTCGTCGTCCCATTTAATCAATTACACCAGGGAGTTTTATTGCTTCTGATAGCATTCCCTGCAGTAAACAGGCCGATCGCCGCGTGGCTTAAAGGGGACCTCAGTGTCGGTTCCGCATTCAGCGCATGTTGCTGGAAAAGTCTGCCTTTCCCTACCAAATCCGCCACCGCCAGATGATCTCTCAGCCTTCTTTTTCTGCCTGCAAGGTTTGCAGCGTCTAGGCTCGTTCTGAAAGCCCTTTTCTTCATAAAATTCCTGTTCACTGCTAGTAAAAATAAACTCCTCGCTGCAGTCGGAACAGGCCAATGTCTTATCTTCAAATGTCATAGTTCACCTATTTGTATATTCTTTCAACAGCCCCCAAAAAATCGCCGCCAAAACTACTCTATCGGCGAGTCCTGAAAACTATTGCTTCAAACACTAGACATCCCCCGATATTTAAACCTTCCTGAGATGAAACCGTGGCGCAGTCTATTTACAGAAGACCTGCATCGGATAGGACTCGGCGACATCACACTTTTTAGACACGCATTTTTCACAAGGGTCACCGCTCCAGCAGATAGCTGTTTTTTCTCCTTCAAATTTGTAGCAATCCAGACCAGCCGCGCATGATCTATCTGCATCGCATGTTTCTCCAAGTGTAATTCCAACGGCAGCAATGTTACACTCAGCTTCAGATCTAAATGTAGTTTTTCCATCCGCTCCACAGCCGCTACCGCAATCTGTGAAATCACATTGACCGCCCTTTAATTGCCACATTGGAACACAGACTGATGGACAAATCTTTCCGCTACTTGCTAGGTCCTCTGGCTCACGTGTTGGGAGTGGTTCGCAGGGATTACGGATATACATTACAGTCGCCCATTTTCCATCAACACAGTTTTCAGCGAGATAGGTTGTCACACCGTCCGGGCATGTAGCTTCTTTGGTTTGGCCATCAACGCACTTGGCGTTTGGCTTCGGTGTATCAGGAAAATGCTTCGGAGGGGGTGTATCTGTAGCGCTAGTTAATGCGTCACCAGGGCAGGCTGCAAACTCGCAGTCAGGCCCAATACGTCCAACCGCAGAGCCGTCAGGGCATATTTTCGCGTCAAGTGTGCAGGCCACAGGCGTAGGAGTCTCTTGAAGACATCCTGTGAACAGAAACAGCATTAAAACACAAAAAACGGTTTTAGCCATCATATTTTTTTCTGGCCACCGGCGCCTTCAACTAATTTTTGTGTGGCTATACAGATGCAGATTACTGTAAATGGATATGTTATCAGCCAGCCTACTGAAAGAGCTGAGCCTACGCCGTTTATCACCCAGAGCACGATTCCGAGTATAATCGAAAATTCAAGGTTTTCTCGTCCAATAGCGTAACTTCTTTCAAGAGATTTTATGGCGCCCGTTTTTTCTGATATAGCTATGGGAATTGCATATTGGAAGAGCACGATGAGAAGCAGCCCAGGGATTATGAGAAAGATAAACCCAATCAATGTGACAAGCCCGCCGACTATGAGAAGTATCCAGCTTGTTCCGAAGTAGTCAAATCCTTTGAAGACATCGGAGATTTCAACTTCTTCTCCAGATATGATTTTCATCCCCATAAGATATATGCCGAAGAACAATGGCGGAGCTGTGATAATAAAAATCGAGCCGAATAATGCAATTAAAGTGGCGATTAAAAATGTAACCCATTGTTTAATAAATATCTCATAACCTTCGCTTAAAATGTCTTCAACCCTCATCAATAAAACCTCCTTTCCAGCAATTTATTATCTTTATCTTGCTATAAATATCCTTTTCCGCCTTTTCAAGCGATAGCTTAAAATACAAAGTTATTTTTTATGTTTGCTATGGATGTTGCTACATGGATTTCATTTATCGAGGAAAACAAGGTTGGACTTAATCTTGAGCTTGAAGGTCGCAGGGTTCTTGAGGTCAAGCCAAACGGGAGCTCTATCGACGTTGAAATCCATGATATAGAGGGGATTAAAATGCTTAGAGGGGAGTTGAAGAAATGGAAGGATTAAAAAATGTTAAGAAGGTTGCGCAGGAACTCTCGAAACGTAATGTCACTGTGAATATTATCTATCAAGGTACAGCGGCTTTTCGAATCGGTGCAGACGCAAAACCAGGGCTTCTATCTATGTTTGGCGATGTTGAAGTGCTGGATTTGAAAAAGACGGCTGAGATATTTAATGTCCTCTTCTAAACCGGCGCCTCGGCGAAACCTTTCTGTTAAAGGGCTTCAAAGCGCGCTTTCAAACACACTTGAACTCAGGCTTAATGGCTGGGAAAACCTGGGGTCTGTGATGGTTGTAAGCCTTGACCCCTGTTACAGTGACTCTGAAAAACGTCTTATCGGTGAAACTATTATCAGGCTGCATCCAACTGCTGAAACTGTTGTGAACCGCACATCCATTGACGATGAACTGCGAGAGCCGGCGACTGAAGTGATTGCAGGCCATAAGACTGAATCGGTTCATGTTGAAGGTGGGTGCAGATATCGCATTGACCCAACTGAGGTTATGTTTTCTTTCGGCAACAAAGAAGAGCGTAGACGCATGGCTAAAATCTCATCGCCCGCGGAAACTGTTGTTGACATGTTTTCATGTGTAGGGCAGTTCACCCTTCCTCTTGCTAAACATTCTCGACCCATAACGATGTTTGCGATTGAAAAAAACCCGGTAGCCTATGGTTTTTTAAAGGAAAATCTTGTACTCAATAAACTAGATAATGTAGAGCCTCTTCTTGGAGACTGTCGAATTGTCTGCCCAAAAAATGTGGCGAACCGTGTTCTAATGGGCTATTTATTTGAGACTGAGCGTTTTCTGCCAACCGCGATAAAGGCGTTGAAGGATAGAGGCGTAATCCATTATCACTTTAACTGTACCGAGGAAAAACTCAAATGTGAAACCGAAAAAATCATTACTATGGCACTGGAAAACGCGCTTTCAGCTAAAGTCGTTGAAACAATAAAAGTCAAATCATACTCGCCTAAAATGTACCACTGGGTTTTAGACCTGGAAATTGAAAGATAACTCTTTATTTATTTTCAGCAATCAACTTTTCATAGCCATCTTTCTTCTCTTTAATACGCTCAAGAAGCAGAATACAATAGTCAAAAGTATCTTTTATCATAGTATATTCTTCAGAACCAGAATCAAGCTTTGTTAGGGACAGCTCCATACTTTTCTTAAGGTTTTCATAAAGCCGCTGCGCCCGCATGAGATCAGCGTATTCAACTCCGAAGTCAGGTGAAATATCGTGGAGAATTTGGCGTGTAGACTTGATTTTATCTGCTTCTTCAAGGATATTATTAACACGTGTTATAAGCTCTTTTTTGGAAAAAGGCTTATTGATATAGTCGTTTATCCCTTCGATTTCGTCGCTGTAAAAATAGGCTGGATTCATGGATTTAACGGTGAGCATTGATATAGGAGTTCCAATGGCGAGACCCCTGCTTTTAATCTCAGATGCAACAGCCCAGCCATCCATATCAGGCATCATCACATCTAAAAGGATTATGTCCACATGCTCGACTTCAAGGAGTTCAAGCGCTGCCTCACCACTGTTTGCAGTGAGCACATCAAATCCTTCAGACCTGAAAACCGCTCCAACCATGCTGAGCAGGTCTTCTTCATCGTCAACAATAAGCACTCTCGCCATAAATTTTCCTGTTTCTACTTTAGTCTCCCAGCTATAAAATCAGCGTATCCCTTTAGATCAAGAAGTCCGTGTCCACTAAAATTAAAAGTGATAACGCGCTCTTCATTTTTCTTCTTAGCATCCAATGCCTCGTCAATCGCGGCTTTAATCGCGTGGCTGGTTTCAGGCGCTGGCACAAGACCCTCGGTTCGGGCAAACAGACTTCCAGCTTCAAATGTTTCAAGCTGATCATATGCAACCGCATCAACATCACCGGTATTATGCAATAAGGATAGCGATGGCGAGTCCCCGTGGTAACGCAGGCCGCCGGCATGAATCGGTGAAGGCACAAAATCACAGCCCAACGTATACATTTTAACCAGCGGTATAAGTCGCGCGGCGTCGCCGTGGTCATAACGGTATTCTCCGCCTGTAAGCGTGGGACAACCCTTAGGTTCAACCGCTAGAAAACGAGTTGAATTATCTTCGCCTCGAAGCTTTTTTCCAAGCGCTGGATAAACGAATCCACCGAAGTTTGAACCGCCGCCCACACACCCAATCATCACATCGGGCTTAGTGTCTATTTTATCAAACTGAAGCTGTGTTTCCTGGCCTACAACAGTTTGATGCATGAGCACATGATTTAGTACTGAGCCAAGCGAATATTTAGTGTCATCGTTTGTCGCTGCAACCTCAACAGCCTCGCTGATTGCGAGACCAAGTGAGCCAGTGTGATTCGGGTCTTTTTCCAAAAACGCTCTGCCCGTATTAGTTATGGTAGATGGAGAGGGATGAACTTTGGAACCATAGAGCTCCATGATAATTCTTCGATAAGGCTTTTGGTCGTAGCTGATGCGAACCATAAATACTTCGCATGTAATGTCAAACAGCGCGCATCCAAGTGAAAGCGCGGTGCCCCATTGGCCGGCCCCTGTTTCGGTTGCGATTTTTTCCACGCCCTCCTTCATATTATAATAGGCTTGGGCGATAGCTGTATTAGGTTTATGTGAGCCTGCGAAGCTTACATCCTCCCTTTTATAATAAATTTTTGCAGGTGTGTTAAGTGCTTTTTCAAGTCTGCGTGCACGGTAAAGAGGTGATGGCCGGCCAATCTGGAAATATGCCTCTCGAACTTCCTCTGGAATATCGATATATCTGTCTGTGCTGACCTCTTGTTTAATCAGCTCCATTGGAAAGAGCGGCGCAAGATCTCCGGGTCCGATAGGTTCTTTTGTCCCGGGATTTATCACTGGCGGCAAGGGCTCCGGCAGATCAGCCTGAATATTATACCATCGCCTGGGCATTTCATCTTGGTCGAGCAGAATCTTTACTTCTTCCATCACTTAAACCTCCACATATTATTCAGTCTATATTGGCGATTATAATATAAAAAGATACGCGGATTATTTCAGGTCCTGCAAGTGGTCTTCAAGTGCTGCGAGAATGTCGTGTTTGGTGATTTTTGACCCTTCAATGTTTACCTCGAAAAAGTTTTGAATCGCTTTTTTGTGGATTGCAAGCTTTGTTATCTGGGCAATGGTACGCGGTTTTCCCTCGCTTATCTCAAAAACAACATCAATGCAATCTTTTTCAAAGGGATTTGCGCCGCCACAGTAGTCGGCTACAAGCTTCCAATAATTGTAAATATCTCCTGCAGCCCAGCGATTCAATCTAAATGTGTTTAGACTCGCGCGATCGTCAAAGGCCGCTGCATCCTCAGGGTCAGCTGCGATGTAGCGCTCAATCTTCTGCATGAGCGACGGTGTGCCTGACAAAATGAGTTTACAGCATTTCATGCCATTCTCGGTTTTCACATCGGAAAGCGCTCGCAGCTCTGATAAAATATCTTTTGTAATCTTTTCTGCTTCATCAACCCAGATAATAGTTACAAGACCTTGTCCTGCAAGCTCAATTAGCCGGGCTCGCAGATGTTTTTTCACAACCATCCGATTCAAGGGTTTCTGTTTAATATCCAGCTCCTCAGAAATCACGCTGAGCATCTGAAAACTTGTGAGCCGGGGATCATTTATCTGTAGCGTGAAATAGTTTGGAATATCCCGCAGACTGCGCGCAACAAAATCGCGGATGCTGCTTTTACCCATGCCCACATCATCCCAGATGATAAATACTGCAGACTGATTGGTGGGCTCGAGAAAGAGGCTGAGCTTTTCAACTATGCCTTCGTTTGGGTCTTCAAGATAAAGCTCTGTATTAGAGATGCCTTCATCTGAAATCGCTGTTTTGAACTTTTCGTAATCCCACTCAAGTTCACGGCAATATTCTTCAACCGCCTTGGAATACGCTGCCATAAGCTGAGAGAAACGCTTGGCCATTAACACCTAATAAACTAATATTGATATAAAAAATCTATGCTCTTGAACATTGTTTCCTAAACCGTTTATATAATCACATCTGATATTTTGTTGCCTGTGAGGAGATTTAAGACTATTTATTTACCCTCATAGGCCCCCTCCCCACAATTCATTATTTTCTTCTAAAAAGTCCCATGACAACCAAAATAATGCCGATAGCCAGAGAGTAATTAGTGAAAGTGTTAAGAGTCGTTATTTCATGAGCGTCGAAATTAAGCGCTGCGCCAACCCATATAGTAACCACTTTGAAGACACGTGAAAGAAGAATTAATATCACACCAAAAAGCACACTCATAAAACCTCAATTCTCCATAATATTAAATCCACCTTTCTTTCTATAAATACTTCTAGCACGTTTAACTTCTTCTAAATGATGGGCCAACCTTTAAATCCTCCCGGTGTTAGAATCTAGGAATATGATGTATCTGGTTATGGCGTTTATCGCCATGCTTGCCTCGATTCTCGGCGGCGTGCTGCCACTATACACAAAGGTCAAAGACATTCGAACTCAGTATTTGATTGGCTTTGCTGCTGGTGT
>Ga0255052_10003081_pt1 | contig 11718 bp, 9 predicted proteins | sample JV7_2_21_MG_FD_188632 | JGI IMG/M metagenome (GOLD analysis project Ga0255052, IMG submission 188632) | Seawater microbial communities from Jervis Inlet, British Columbia, Canada - JV7_2_21 | ecosystem: Environmental > Aquatic > Marine > Inlet | place: Canada: British Columbia | collected... | reverse complement strand
CCAGCGCTTCGCTGCGATTGCGGGCCGCAGTAATAAAGATTTCCATTTGCTGCCGGACATTTTGCTGGCCAACGTATTCGTCGAGGCAGGCAGGACGAATCTTGCGATCCAGCGCCCGGTCTTCCTCGCGCGGCAAGCCGCTACTCAGGCGATCGCGATCAATGCCGGACACTAATGCACCGCCTGGCGTAATGCCTGCCGGATGATGTCCTCAGCGCTCTGACCGTCGAGATCGAGACTGGCCAACAGTTTCCTCACCTCCGGCAACCTGTATCCCAGCGCGACCAAAGCGTCGATCGCTTCGCCGCGGGGATCGGTGGACCGGTCAACTCTGGTTGTGGACGTCGCCGACGGCGCTGCCTGGTCGATCCGGTCGCGCATTTCGATAATCAGGCGCTCGGCTGTTTTCTTCCCCACTCCAGGAATCTTCACCAGCATAGCGGTATCTTCATAGCGCACGCAGCGTTGAAAATCGGCGGCACTCATGCCAGACAAAATCGCCAGCCCCATTTTGGCGCCGACGCCGCTGACCTTGAGAAGCGAACGAAACAGCAGTTTCTCGTCTTCAGTCGAGAAACCGTACAGCGTTTGTGCATCTTCGCGCACCAGCAGATGAGTGTGCAGAAAAATGTCTGCACCGACCTGCGGCAGTTCGAGGAATGTGGACATCGGCGTTTCGACTTCATAGCCAACGCCGGCGCACTCCAGTACCAGCAGCGGCGCCCGTTTGAACGTCAGCCTGCCCCGCAGCGACCCGATCATCGCAAACTCGCGACAGTCGCGTGAGCGCCAAGCCGTTCCTGCAGGCGGCGCCGATTACCATGGCACAGGGCGGTGGCGAGAGCGTCCGCCGCGTCGGGCGACGGATCGCCGTCGAGTGCAAGCAAGCTCCTGATCATGTGCTGAATTTGTTCCTTGGTCGCCGAACCGGTCCCGACGACCGCCTGCTTGATCTCGCGTGGCGAGTATTCGAACACCTCTACGTCGAAATCAAAAGTGGCGCAAATCGCCGCAGACCTGGCATGGCCCAGTTTGAGTGCACTGCCGGCATTGCGGTGGACGAAGACGCTTTCTATGGCCACCACATCCGGGCGGTACTCGGCGACGATTTGCGAGACTGCATCGAAGATCCGCTTGAGCCTCTCGGCAAATTCGCCGTCAATGCTCTGCACCGAACCGCTGGCAACGTAGCTGGCGCTGTCCGCGACAAAATCCAGGACGCCGAAACCGGTCAGGCGGGAGCCCGGGTCGATACCGAGAATGCGCAGGCGCTCACCCAATACTCACCTCGATCTGTGTCAGGATCTCGTCCGCGATGTCGGCGTTACTGTAGACATTTTGCACGTCATCCAGGTCTTCCAGCATCTCCAGCAATTTGATCATCGAACTGGCGGCCTGTAGTTCGAGCGCAGCGCTGGTCGTCGCACGCATTGTCAGCTCCGCGTCTTGCGGATCCAGTCCTGCCCCGCGCATGCGATCCCGAACCGCCTCGAATTCGTTCGGATCCGTCAGCACCTCGATTGACTTGTCATCGTCGACCAGAACGTCTTCGGCCCCGGCTTCGATAGCAGCCTCCATGATGGCGTCTTCGTCACTGCCGGTCGCGTAGCTCAACAAACCGACATGGTTGAACAGGTAATTGACCGAGCCGTCGGCGCCAAGATTGCCGCCAAATTTTGTAAATGCATGCCGTACGTCGGCGACGGTGCGATTACGATTGTCTGTCATACAGTCGACCATCACAGCAGTGCCTCCCGGCCCGTATCCTTCGTAGCGGATTTCCTGGTAATCCGCGCCGTCCATGTCGCCCGAACCCCGTTTGACGGCCCGATCGATATTGTCTTTGGGCATGCTCTGCGATTTCGCCTTGTCAACTGCCAGCCGCAACCGCGGATTAGCGTTGATATCGCCCCCACCGATGCGTGCCGCGATCGTGATTTCGCGTATCAGTTTGGTAAAGAGTTTGCCACGCTTCTTGTCCTGGGCGCCCTTGCGGTGCTGGATGTTCGCCCATTTACTGTGTCCTGCCATAGCTGAGGGATAGACAGTGTCTGCAATGTGTTGCCCAAGATCAGGGCGTATGATAACGGTAAAGACCGCCCCGCACACCCCGGAAAAAGCAGCAAATGCTGACTTCTGAACGCGAAAATCCTGAAAAAAGCGGCGAACAGGTCGACATCGTCGACGCTGCGCGCACCTATTTGCTGCAGCTGCCCGAGCAGGATGCGCTGCGGCCGCAGCGTGCCGAGGGTGCGGCAATTCTGGACATTGTCGAACCGTTCGGGCTGCCGGCCCGATTGCGTGCGGCGGTGCTTGTCTACCCGCTGGTCCGGGACGGCCTCATCGGCGCAAAAGCTCTGCAGAAAAGCGCGCTGGCCGAGCTTTGGCCGCAGATCGAAGGCCTGGTGCAACTGGGCCGCTTTTCCCTGCCTGCCGACTGGCAACCGGGTGAGGCGCTCGCCGTACAGCAGTCCGAAGCGCTCAGAAAAATGCTTTTGGCCGTCGTATCCGACGTGCGCCTGGTCCTGGTGAGAATCGCAGAGCAACTCTACCGCTTACGCCTGGCAAAGCAAGCGCCGCCGGCCGTGCAAAGAACCATCGCCATTGAAACCCGGGAGATCTATGCGGCACTGGCGAATCGCCTCGGCGTCTGGCAGCTCAAATGGGAGCTGGAAGATCTTTCGTTTCGCTACCTGGAGGCGGAAACTTATAATCGAATTGCCAAATCACTGAACGAAAAACGGCGCGAGCGTGAATTATTCATCGCGGAGATGACCGCAACATTGCGCCAGGAACTGCTCGAGGTGGGCATCGATGCCGACATCAGCGGCCGGCCAAAACATATTTTCAGCATCTGGCGCAAAATGCGGCGCAAGGATATCGGCCTGGAGCACATCTTCGATATCCGCGCGGTGCGGGTGCTGGTCGACGATATCACCGAGTGCTACACGGCGCTCGGCGTGGTGCACAACCTCTGGTCGTATCTGCCGGGCGAATTCGACGACTATATAGCGAAGCCCAAAGACAATAATTACCGCTCACTACACACAGCGGTCATCGGCCCGCAGGGCCAGACCGTTGAGGTGCAGATTCGGACCCATGAGATGCACCGACATGCAGAACTGGGTGTCGCTGCACACTGGCGTTACAAGGAAGGCGGTCAGTCGAGGACCTCTTTCGATCAGAAAATACAGCTTCTGCGACAGCTGCTGGAGCCGACCGACAAGGACGGCGACCTGCTCGACCAGATTCGCGACGACGTTTTCGAAGACCGCGTCTACGGGATCAGCCCCAAAGGTGATGTCGTGGACATGCCGGCGAATTCGACGCCGCTCGACTTTGCCTACCACGTGCATACACAGGTTGGACATCGCTGCCGGGGCGCCAAAGTGAACGGTCGTATCGTGCCACTGACCTACAAGGTCAAGAATGGCGACAAAATCGAAATTATCACTGGCAGTCAGTCGCAGCCGAGCCGTGACTGGCTCAGTCCGCAATTAGGTTACCTGGGCGCCACGCGGAGCCGCACCAAGGTCAGGAGCTGGTTTCGGCAGCGCGACAGGGAGCAAAACAAACGGCAGGGTCGGGAATTGCTGGAGCGCGAATTGTCGCGTCTGAACGTCCGGGATACGGGCGCGGACGAGATTGCCGGACAGTTGAAGCTGCCGGACGGCGATGCACTTTACGTTGCGCTCGGTGCAGGCGATGTCACCAGCGCTGCCATAGCAACCGCTTTGCAAAAACTGCACCGGGAGGAGCCGGCCGCGGTCCCACGAAAGCGCCGCCGTACGCGGCACAAGGGCACTGCGTCGCGGCAGATCGCAATTAGCGGCGTCGGTGACCTGATGTGCAATTTCGCGCGCTGTTGCCGGCCGGTTCCACCCGAGAGCATTATTGGCTACATCACGCAGGGTCGCGGCGTCAGTATTCATCGGCAGGACTGCGGGAATTTTCTCAACCTGCACGCGCGCAATCCCGAACGCGTGATCGAAGTTGACTGGGGCGATGCGGACGACACCATGTATCCGGCAGAGCTTACGTTGTACGCCTACGACCGTCAGGGATTGTTGCGAGATATATCGAGTGTGCTCGCCGACGAGAAAGTCAGCGTGGACAGCATTCAGACCGATACCGATAAGCAACGCATGCAAGCCGTCATGCAACTCGGTGTTTCTGTGCCGGGCCTGCCGGCCCTGAGCCGCGTCATCAGTCGCCTGGAGCAACTACCGAACGTGACCGAGGTACGCCGCAGGAGCTGAGAGATGGCACGGGCGGTGGTACGCGATCCATTATTTGCAGGGAAAATTCAGCGCCCGTTGGTCGACGGCCTGCGATGCGTTATTTGTTGGGAAAATTCAGTGCCCTGCTGTCGACGGCCAGCGATGCCTCATGCATGGCCTCAGCCAGGCTCGGGTGGGCATGGATGGTGCGTTGTATATCTTCGGTGCTGGCCGAGAACTCCATCGCCAGTACCGCTTCCGCGATCAGTTCCCCGGCCATCGGGCCAACGATATGCACACCCAGAATTTCGTCGTCTTCAATAGCCGAAATTATTTTGACCATGCCGGCCGTCTGCTCCATGGCTTTGGCCCGGCCACTTGCGGCAAACGGGAATGATCCGGTCTTGTACGCGCGGCCACTGGCCTGCACTTCCGCTTCATTCTGGCCGACCCAGGCAATTTCTGGTGCGGTATAAATGACCGATGGAACGACATTGTAGTTGACTTCGGCGATCTCGCCGGCGATCAGATCCGCCGCCATGACGCCCTCTTCCGATCCTTTATGGGCCAACATCGGGCCGCGTACGCAATCGCCGACCGCGAATACTCCTTTGACATTGGTACGGCACTCGTCATCGACCTCGATGAATCCGTGTTCATCGAGCTGCACCCCTGAATCGCTTGCCAGCAGGCCATCCGTGTACGGCCGCCGTCCAACGGCGACCACCAGTTTTTCGAACTGCAACGATTGCTTGCCGGAATGGTCTTCGAAATCTACCTTGACGCCGGCTTTGCCTGCCTTGGCGCCGGATACCTTGGCCCCCAGGCGAATGTCGAGGCCCTGGCGCTTGAACTGCCGCGCGCTCTCGCTGGCCACGTCCCGGTCTGCCATAAACAGGAATTCGTCCATCGCTTCGAGGATCACCACCTCCGCGCCAAGGCGGCTCCAGACGCTGCCTAATTCGAGGCCAATGACGCCGGCGCCAACGACGCCCAGCGTCTTCGGCACCTGGGAAAATTCCAGTGCGCCCCAGGAATCTACGATCCTGTCATCGTCGAAAGGCGCAATACCCAGTTCGATCGGCGTCGAGCCCGTGGCAAGGATTACGTGGCCTGCCTCGATGATCTCGGGGTCCCCGCTCAGTGGCGTGAATTCGACTTTCCTGCCGCCGAGCAACTTGCCGTGTCCCACCAGACCCTCGACCTTGTTTGCTTTGAACAGCCCGGCGATTCCGCCGGTCAGCTGGCGCACGATGCCGGTCTTGCGTTTTTGCATTGCCGCGACATCAATCGTTACGCCCGCATGCTTGATGCCGTGCTTGCTGAATTCGTGCTCCGCACGATGAAACAATTCGGACGATTCCAGTAACACTTTTGAAGGTATGCATCCTGCATTCAGGCAGGTTCCGCCAAACGCGTTCTTGCCGTCACGATTTTTCCACTCATCGATGCAAGCGACCTGCATGCCATTCTGGCTGGCGCGAATCGCCGCAATATAACCGGCAGGTCCGGCGCCGATCACAACTACGTCAAATGTTCTACTCATGTTTTTTGATATCCAGCCAGGGAAAACTAAACCTGCAGCAACAGCCGGCCTGGATCTTCCAGTGACTGCTTGATGTTGACCAGGAATTGCACTGCTTCGCGACCGTCTATTATGCGGTGATCATAAGTCAACGCAACGAACATCATCGGCCGGACCACGATTTCACCAGCGATCACCATCGGCCGTTCCTGAATCGAATGCATGCCGAGAATCGCACTTTGCGGGGGGTTGAGAATCGGTGTAGAGAGCAGAGACCCGAATACGCCACCGTTGGTAATGGTGAACGTGCCACCGGTCAGATCGTCCATGCTCATCGTCCCGTCCCGTGCTTTCTGGCTCAGCAAGGCGATCGCGGTCTCGGTGTCGGCGAAGCTCATTTGATCGACGTCGCGCAAGATGGGCACCAGCAACCCGCGTTCCGACGAAACCGCGATTCCCAGGTCGAAGAAATCATGATAAATAATGTCGCTGCCTTCGACTGACGCATTGACCACCGGAAATTTCTTTAATGCTTCGACGGCGGCCTTGGCAAAGAAGGACATGAAGCCGAGGCGGACGCCATGCTCTTTTTCGAATGTGTCTTTGTAACGTTTACGAAGTGAGATGACTTTTGTCAGATCGATTTCGTTAAACGTGGTCAGCATGGCCGCCGATTGCTGCGCTGCCACCATGCGTTCCGCGATCCGGGCGCGCAGGCGGGTCATCGGCACACGCTGCTCGCTGCGGACGCCAACCGGCACCGTGGCCACCAGGTCGGGAGCCGGGTCTCCCGGAGTGACATTCTCGTCACTGTGACTCTTGAGATACGTCAATACGTCCGCTTTGGTAATTCTGCCGGATTTTCCACTGCCGCTGATCACGGTCGCGTCGAGATCATGTTCATCGAGCATGCGTCTTACTGCCGGGCTGAGTTTGGCAGTGCTGTGTTCGGCTGGTCCTGGCTCGATCGCTGCAGCTGCGGGCTCCGGCTCTTCCGGCGCGACGGGGACCTGGTCTGTCGTCACGCTGGCCGTTGCCTCGCCTTCTTCCAGTACCGCCAGAACGTCCCCGGCTGTAACGATCGTGCCATCGCTGACCACGATTTTCTGCAATGTGCCTGCCGCCGGCGCCGGCACCTCCAACACGACCTTGTCCGTCTCGAGATCGACCAGGTTTTCATCGCGCGCCACGGCGTCGCCGACCTTCTTATGCCACGCGACCAGCGTTGCATCGCTCACTGATTCCGGTAATGGCGGCACTTTGATCTCAATACTCATTAATTATTTCCGTTTGGCAGTCTTTTTTCTTTGCTGGCCTGCGTTTGTACGCCGAGTGCTGCTTCCACCAACGCCTGTTGTTGTTGCAGGTGCAGCTTAAATATGCCGGACGCCGGCGCCGCAGCGCTCGGCCGGCCAGCGTAGTAAAGTTCACGACCCACGCCGAGTGGCTCCTGCAAGCGGTGCCGAATCTGGTACCACGCGCCCTGGTTCTGTGGTTCCTCCTGACACCATACAACGTCACGGGCGTTCGGATATGATCCGATGACACCGGAGAACGCATCGACCGGGAACGGATACAGCTGCTCGATGCGTACCAGCGCTACATCGGCCACGTTATGAACCTGGCGGGCCTCCAGCAGATCGAAGTAGACCTTGCCACTGCAAAACACCAGTCGCCGAACCTTCTTCACATCTATGTCATGGCCATCCGGAATAATCGTTGCGAATCCGCCCTGCGACAATTCGGTCAGCGGCGAAACCGACATCCTGTGCCGCAGCAGGCTTTTCGGCGTCATGACGATGAGCGGCTTGCGGTATGAGCGCAGCATTTGTCGCCGGATCATGTGAAACATCTGCGCCGGTGTCGATGGCACACAGACCTGCAAATTGTGTTCCGCGCAGAGTTGCAGAAAACGCTCCAGCCGCGCCGACGAATGCTCCGGCCCCTGCCCTTCGTAGCCATGCGGCAGGAACAGGGTCAGTCCGCAGAGTCTTCCCCACTTCGCTTCGCCCGAACTGATGAACTGATCGATGACAACCTGGGCGCCGTTCGCAAAGTCTCCGAACTGTCCTTCCCAGACCGCCAGCGTATCCGGGGCTGTGGTCGCGTAGCCGTATTCGAACGCCATTACCGCTTCCTCGGATAACAGGGAATCAATGACCCGGAACGACGCCGGTCGGTCGCTGATGGTCTGCAGCGGTGTGTATTCCAGGCGGCTCGCCTGGCTATGCAGTACTGCATGACGGTGGAAAAAGGTGCCGCGGCCGCTGTCCTGACCGGTGACCCGACAATCGTAGCCGTCATCGATCAGTCCGGCATACGCCATGGTCTCGGCGAAACCCCAGTCCATTTGTACCTCGCCACGGGCCATGCGGCGTCGCTCGTCGATAATTCGCTGGACCCGACCATGCAACACCATGCCTTGTGGCAGTGTAGTGATCTTCGTTGTCAGTTCGTCGACCCTGGCCGAACTGAGTGTGGTATCGACAGATTCATCCCAACGGGCATTAAGGTAACCACTCCAGTCAACGGTGTACTCATCGCCGATCATACCCAGCGCGGACCGCGGCACCGGCTCGCCGCGGTCCAGCCGGTCCCGATACTCATCCTGCAACCGCTCCGCATCGCCGGCAGCGATCGTTCCGGCCCGGGTCAGTGCTTGTGCATATAGCTCGCGTGTCGTTTTGTGATTACGGATGCGCGCGTACATGATTGGCTGCGTCGCACCCGGTTCATCGGCCTCGTTGTGGCCATGGCGCCGATAGCTGAACAGATCGATGACTACGTCCTTCCTGAATTCCTGCCGGTACTGCAGTGCGAGGCGGGTCACGAACATCGCTGCCTCGGGGTCGTCCCCGTTGACATGAAATACCGGCGCCTCGATCATTTTCGCGACGTCACTGCAGTACGGCGTCGATCTGGCGTCCTCGGGGCGACTGGTCGTGAAACCGATCTGATTGTTGACCACGATGTGGATTGTGCCGCCGGTGCGGAAGCCGTTCGTTTGCGACATCTGAAATGTCTCGGTGACGACACCTTGCGCAGAAAAGGCGGCGTCGCCGTGAATCAGGACCGGCAGTACCTGCTGGCGCTCCAGATCTCCTCGCCGCTGCTGGCGGGCGCGAACCGAGCCTTCCACGACCGGATTGACGATCTCGAGATGCGAAGGATTGAAAGCCAGCGCAATGTGTACATTGCCGCCCGGCGTCTGCATGTCCGCCGAAAAACCTTTGTGGTACTTGACGTCCCCGGAACCCTGCATCTCCGACGGATCGATATTGCCCTCGAACTCGTCAAACAACTCTTCGGGTTTTTTGCCAAGCACGTTCACCAGCACGTTGACCCGGCCGCGGTGCGCCATGCCAATCACGAGTTCTCTGACCCCGGATTTGCCGCCCTGCTGAATCAGGTCGTCAAGCATGGGAATCAGGCTTTCGCCGCCCTCCAGTGAAAACCGTTTTTGTCCGACGAAGCGTGTGTGCAAATATCGTTCTATACCCTCCGCAGAGGTCAACTGCTGCAGCAACCAGCGTCGTTCCTCTGCCGTCAGGCCGGCCGATACGATGCCCCGCTCGAATCGCTTGCGCAGCCAGAGGCGTTCGCGGGCACGCGAGATATGCGCGAACTCCGCACCGATTTTGCCGCAGTAAATTTTCTTCAGGAGGGCCAGGATATCTCGCAGCTTCATGCGGCGATTACCGCTTCCAGCCAGCCCCCCGGTAAAAAACTCGGATTCCATGTCGGCATGGTTAAGACCGAGATAGTCCAGCTTGAGCACACCAGGGGTGTGCCGTTCCAGCAGCTTCAATGGATCGATGTCGGCGATCTGATGGCCGCGCAGGCTGTAGACCTGGATCATGCGGGAAACCGCAGCCTGTTTTTCGTTCGCAGCGGCAACCCTGCCCGGGCCTGTGGACACGGCCGCACCGCCATTTCCCCGACGTCGCGATGCCGCTTCGAGCAGTTGCCGGCGGATTGGTGCATGTGGGATCTCAGCGGTCGGCTCACCGTCCGACAACGATCCGAAGTAGTCGCGCCAACTTTGGGACACGGTGTCCGGACTTGCCATGTACTGCTCGTACAGGGCCTCGACGGCTGCCGCATTGCTGCCGAAAAGTGCGGAACTTGCGTATCGATCTTCTAGCGAATCGCTCATGTCGCAGGCGCAAGGCGGAGCCCAGTGGATCCGCGGCTTGGAATTGACTGGTGGCAGCCGAAAAAGGGGGCGCTAGTTTAGCTCATGGCCCCGGCCGAGGGAATGCCGCAATCGCCTACAGTTCGTAGATCAGCGAGACAAACTCGTAGCAAACGAGGCAGGCATAAAAGGCGAAAAATGTCGTCAGTATCAGGCCGGTTCTCAGCCGGTTCATGAAGCGGGCCCGCGACATGAATACCAGCAGCAGAATTCCGATTCCGGTCAGCAACATTTTGGACACCGCAAACAGACTCGTGCTGTGACCGATAACTGCTGCCATTACCGGGTTGATCTCGATCGCGCCAAGCTCCAGTAGTTGCAGCGTGAAAAACGCATCCAGGGAGCTGAGCAGCATGGTGCCGATGGCGAGGAAAAACAGCCATGGATGGTGCCAGTCGGTGTATAGAGGTTCGCCTTCCGAGCCGCGGCGACTCCGTCGGCGGCGCGAGCGAACAAAACCAAGAATGACGGTGCGCCAGGAAAAACGGCGGCGATCTGCGACCGCACGATTTTCCGGATATGTCTCTGCCTGTTCCATGGTCAGTATTATTCTTCCTGTTGTAATCCGTCGGCCTCATCGTCCAATACCCGCAACAAAAATGCAATTAACGCGTCGCGATCTTGTGAACTCCGTAAACCTGCGAAGATCATGCGATTACCGGGCAGGAAGGTCGCGGGTTGCGCAAGCCACGCGTCCAGCGCTTGCGGGGTCCACACGAAAGATGCCCCGGCTAACGCCTCTGAGTAGGCAAAGCTTTTGACTGACCCGGCCTGGCGGCCCAGAAAACCGTGTAGATTCGGGCCGATCATATTTATGCCGCCTTTTTCGAGGCTATGGCAGGCGCGGCATGGCATCGCCAGTCGCTGTCCGAGACTTGCGTCGGCGGCCACATAAGTTGGCGATGCCAGGTACTCGGCATTGCTCTGCACGGTTTGTTCGCCGATGGTCGCGGCGGTCAGCTGCGGCGCCGTTGTTTCAACATAATCCGGACCATTTGCGCTGCCGCCACAGCCATGGGAGTTCATGATGGTCAACGAAAGCAGGGGAAGAAATATTGACATTCGTGTCTGGTGACTCGGCATGGAGGTAGTCCCGGATTGGATTTGTCTGTTTCAGGGCATTTGCCCGGCGCCATTTGTATAATTACCCGGTAAGGCGCAGATCGGCAAGCAACGTCAGGTTCGTCAGCATGAAAGGATTTACTGCGACGCTTCAAAACGGCGAAGCGATCCATTATGTGGATCGCAAGCGCTGGTTGTGGCTCATGTCGGTCGTGTACCCGTTGCAGCCGTTCCTCGGCATCTGGTTGCACGCGGAAACCGGCAACGAGGCCTGGCTGCTGCTGCCATTGCTCATCAGCTACGGTTTGGCGCCGTTGCTGGACTGGCTGCTCGGCGAGGACCCTAACAACCCGCCGGAAGAGGTCGTACCCCTGCTCGACCAGGACCTGTACTATCGCCTGCTGACTTACCTGGTGGTGCCATTGCATTTCGTCAGCCTCATCGGCGCGGCGTGGTGGGCCGGGACACAAGACCTGAGTTGGTGGGCGCTCGTCGCGCTGGCCGCCATTGCCGGAATGGCCAGCGGCCTCGGTATCAATACCGGGCACGAACTGGGGCACAAGAAATCCGGCTTCGAACGTACTCTCGCAAAAATCGTTCTCGCGGTGCCGGTCTATGGTCATTTCGGCATCGAGCATAATCGTGGACATCACCGGGATGTTGCGACACCGGAAGATCCTGCCAGTGCCCGCATGGGAGAGAGCATCTACAAATTC
>Ga0255052_10003080_pt1 | contig 11720 bp, 9 predicted proteins | sample JV7_2_21_MG_FD_188632 | JGI IMG/M metagenome (GOLD analysis project Ga0255052, IMG submission 188632) | Seawater microbial communities from Jervis Inlet, British Columbia, Canada - JV7_2_21 | ecosystem: Environmental > Aquatic > Marine > Inlet | place: Canada: British Columbia | collected... | reverse complement strand
AAGGTTGGAGACCGACATGTAGATGGCAAACTGGGTCGCGGAAAGGCTGCTGGAACAGACGGCCATTGCCAGGGCGAGAGAACAGACCATCACGATGGGCAGCATCATGACCCACATAGAAAGCATGATTTTTACGTAGAGGGTGTCCTGCCAGAGGTGTTGTGTCTGGGCGATCAGGAAAGCGTGAGTTCCGACCAGAGCGATCGTCATGATCAGCATGCGCTTGGCGCCGAATTTATCGATCAGGGGTCCCAGCGCGAGCGCGATGACGGCGCCGGTTAATCCCATCATGGCAACCAGCTGTGACCATTGCGGCGTCGAGTAGCCGAACAGCTTCACGGCCGCGAGCGGCATCAGTGCCTGGCCGTAGCCGATGACCAGGCCGTCGAAGACCATGATGATCATGACGATCACACTTGCGCGTACCCAGAGCACCTTGTTGAGGCCGGCGAAGACGACTTTGAAAGAGCTGCCGGGACGATGAACCGATGCCGCTTTGCCCTTGGTCCAGGGGAGGATGCGCTCTTCCTCACGCTCTTTAATAAGGAGTATGACGAGCAGCACGATGGCGGCAACGGCTGATGCGACAATCGCTGTAATTTTGATTCCTGCGGTGACGAGTAGAATGCCGGAGACAGCGGAAGTCGTTGCCCAGCCTATGGCCTTGCCGAAACTCATGAAAGCGTTCAAGCGGCCCTGTTCCCTTACCGGTGTCAGATCGATAGCCATGCCGTCGACGGCGACGTCCTGGGTTGCTGCAAAACTGTTGATAAGCACGCCGATCAGCATCAGGAGGCCGACCTGTTCTGCTGGACGGTCGATGAAAGTCAGGGCGAGCAATGCAAGGCTTAGGCCCAGTTGCGCACCGATCGCCCAGGGCCTGCGCCTTCCCATCGGCAGGAACTCGTAGCGGTCCATCAACGGGCCGGTGACCAGTTTGAAGGCCCAGGGCAGCACGATGACGGCGAGATAGGAGGCGATGTCAGATGCGCTGACGCCCTGACTGGCGAGCCAGGCGGGTATGGCGATGCCGAGCAGGCCCATGGGAATCCCCTGCGCGAAGTACATCAGCGATCCTGTCGCGTAACGCACTCGCGGGTTGTCCGCGAGGATGAAAGAGCCTGCCATGTGTTGGATCCCCGATTGTTCTTGTTATTTGGGTGATATTAACGGCTTTCGGCGCAGACGACACCCGGGTTGCTCGCGTAAGAATGGCGTGACGGAACTACAGATCCAGAGCCTCCTTCGCCGACAGCATGATCATCATTGCGATGGTGACAAATGGCTTTAAGGAAATTCGGATCTTTGCTTCCGCTGTTTCCGATGTGTGCGATGTCGGTTTCATTGTGTTGCTCACAGGTTTTCTCCTTCGCGTGCCGGTTTGCTCACCACTGCCATACCTGGTCGTAGTTCCCGAATAGAGTGGGGAGCTCTTGACGAGGGATTTTTTTGATGCCGTCGATGAGTTGGTCATCGTCGAGGCCGCGATCCTTGACGTCCTCGTCTATTACATAGACGTCTACTTCCTTTTTGATCAGGGAATCGATGTCTCTGGCGAGTTTGGGTGGCTGTGTTTGTTGCCAGTCGCCGAACTTTATTCCACTGGAGTTCTGGTCTTCGACGGTGTAGTTGACAGCGTTGCCTTTCAGGAGAACGTCGAGTTCTGCGCCTGCGCCTTTCATGGCGTGGGTGATCCAGACGACGGTATCGTCCTGTTCCTCGGTGGTTGCGCGGTAGGCGCAGTTGATGATCTGTAAAACTTTCATGGAGTTATCCTCCTCGTGTCGGGATGACGAGCGTGTTGGTGGACTCGCTCGCGAGTTGCCAGAGATCGGCGGGGGTGCCACGTCTTGCGCCTTCTACTGTCTCTCCTGCGCCGCGTTCGTCGACGCACAGGCCGCAGTTGATCCAGTCGAGTTTGGCGCCGTTTTTCTCGGCCTCTTTAATAAGTGCTGCGACCCAGTCCTTCGGTAATGGGTGGTTTTCCTCCTCTACATCGTGGCCGTGTACGGCATTCGGGTGTGCGGCTTGTTTCGTGAAGGGCAGATAGACGGCGCCTTCGTAAGCGAATACGTTGATGTCATAGCCTCTTCGGGCAGCGATATCGATGAGCCGCATGGCCGTGGTGGTTCTTGCGCTCTCGAAGGGCGCATCCATCAGGGCGAATGTCAGTGTGGTCTTGTCGGTCATGGTGGTCTCCTGTCAATGCCAGAGGGTCTTGGCGCCGGCGGCAAGTGAGTCGACGACGGCCTCCAGGGGGGATGGCGAGATGCCTTGGGCTAAGTCTTCGTTGCCAATGCCGCGCTCTCTTAGTGAGAAGTCATCGGCGAGCAGGGTTATGCCTGCGTCCTTCGCTTGCTGTATCGCCTCGTTTTTGGCGCCGCGTCTGGCGGGGATGACGCCGTTTTGAACCAGGAACAGGGTTACGTTGTTGCCCTGGTTTGCCAGGTTGCAGGCGGTGTCGATGTTCATCGCTACGTCCGCGGAGTCCAGGGGACAACGGGACTCGATAAATAGGTAGTCACTCATGATGGTTCCTTGTCTGTTTGGGTACGGGAGTGACTTTAGGCGTGTTTTTTTTGTGTGGCTTGACCAGTTCTGGGCATTTTTATGACTTTTTGCGGATATTCGGGAATTCAGGGGGTATGCGGCGTGTCAGACGAAAATTGAGGGGCTAGACTTAGCGGGAAGACCCTCGGGGGAAAATGTGCGGTATGCCTTTGCAGATTGTGTGCTGGATACTGACCGGCGCGAGCTTCATCGTGCTGGTGAGGTCGAAGTACTGCGCCCGAAGGTCTATCAGGTTCTGGTTTACTTGATCGAGCATCGCGATCGGGTGATTCCAAAGGACGAGTTGCTTGATAAGTGCTGGCCCGGCCGTGTGGTCAGCGAAGCAACGTTGAGTACCTGTCTGAAACACGTTCGTGTAGCACTTGGGGACAGCGGCAGCGCGCAGAAATATATCAAGACGCTGCACGGGCACGGCTTTCATTTCATCGCAAGCCTGGAGGAAGAGTTGGGCGGTGCGGCTTTGGTAGCTGATACCGCGGGACTGGTAGTTAGCAGGCATGCAAGCGAACGAGAATTCAAACAGGTGTCGGTGCTGTCCTGTCGGGTGCCGGATGCGGGCGATCTGGCGGAGGACGTGGGTCCCGAGGAGATGGATGCGTTGATGCGGGGTTTTTTTGCTTCAGCACGGCTCATCCTCTCGCACTACGGCGGCACGGTCACGCAGTGGCACGGCGACGGGTTCACGGCGCTTTTTGGTGCGCCGCAGGCGTTCGAAGACCACGCCCGGCGTGCGGCACTGGCTGCGGTCGAACTGCGGGAGACGATGCAAGGGAAATCGGAGAACGGTGTCAGTTTCTCTGCCGGGCTGCATACAGGACAGGTCATCGTCGGCAGCCTGGAAGAGTCCGATCAGCTGTTCACTGCCGTCGGCTCGACGACGGCGGTCGCACATCGCATCCGCGAAGCGGCGGGTGCATCCATTCTGGCGAGCGAGGCCTTTTATCGCCTGATCGAGACCGATGTCGAGAGCGGGGAGGTTCGGAGAAATAAAGGTTTAGGAAAGCTGTTCGAGATTAAGAGCCTGTCGTCAACGCACGGCGGTGTGCCGCGCCGTGGTGGCAGGAAACGCAGCCGCTTCGTTGGCCGGGATGGTGAGATGGCAATTACGCAAAAGCGGTTGGCGCAGGTCAAGGATGGGTCCGGTCAGGTGGTCTGCGTCAGTGGCGAGCCGGGGATAGGCAAGTCGCGGCTGTTGCAGGAGTTGCGGGCGTCGTTCGAGGACGCGGGCGTCCAGTACCTGCAGGGTAACTGCCTGGCTTACAGTCAGTCCTCGCCGTACCGTCCGCTCTTACAGTTGATTCGAAGTGCCTGCGGCGTGAGTTCTGCCGATGCGAAAGACGTTGTTGGTTCGGAATTGCGGACGAAAGCCGCCGATGCGGGCGTGGATGAGGACGGTGTGGAGTTGTTGCTGTCTCTCCTCGATGCGCCTGTCGATGCCGTTGATGCTGAGCCGAGCCTGCCGCAATCGAGTGTCGAGCAGGTGTTCGCCTGCGCAAGCCGGCTGATTCTGAATGCGGGTGAGGGCGGGACGCTGGTCATTGCGATCGAGGACCTGCACTGGTTGGATACGACCACGGAGCAATGGCTGGGTACGTTCGTGCAGCGCATTTCTGCCGTGCCGGTGCTGTTGCTGGTCACTTATCGGCCGGGGTATCAGTCGGCCTGGCTCAGTCATTCTCATGTGACGCAGCTTGCCCTTCCTCGTCTGAACGATGCTGATAGCACCGTCCTGATCGGCTCGTTGGCGATGGAACTACCGGATGCGCCTGAGATTCGCCGCCGAATCGTCAATAACGCGCAGGGCAATCCGTTTTTCCTGGAAGAACTCACCTTCAACCTGGCCGATGGTGAGGGGCTCGCTTCTGGTGGGGTGCCGACGACGGTGCAGGCCGTTTTGGCTTCGCGAATTGATCAGCTGGAGCCCAATGACAAGGTGCTGCTGCAGACCGCCGCAGTCATCGGTACCGGCGCGCCGCATGAACTGCTCGAAGCGGTCGACGCTGATCTGGATATCGGTGCGAGCATCGCTCGACTGGAGAGGGCTGAATTCCTGTTCGAGGATCCGACCTCGGTGAAGCGTCAGTACATGTTCAAGCACGCACTTACCCGCGATGTTGCTTATCAGTCTTTGCTGTCCGAGGTTCGTAGAGAGCGGCACCGGCAGATTGCCGAGGTTTACGAAAGACATTTTGCTGATTTGGCCGGCACGCAGCCGGAACTCGTGGCGCATCATTTTTTTGAGGCCGGCGTTTTTGACAAGGCGATGGATTGCTTTAAGAAAGCCGGCATTCGTGCCGCGCAACGCTGGGCGAACCCGGAGGCGGTAAAGCACTTCGAGTCTGCCATCGAGGCGAGCGAGGCGTTGCCACAGACCGACGAGTTAAAGACCGAGCAGCTGGATATTTACCTGAGGCTGGGGCCGCCCCTGATGTCGAGCAAAGCGTTCACCTCGCCGGCGGTCGAGGCGGCCTATCTGAAGGCACGGCATTTATGCGATGAGGTCGGCACGAAGAGCCAGCTCCTGACCGTGCTGTGGGGTCTCTGGCTGCATTATGCGCATCGCGGCAGGATCGACGACGCGCGCCCGCTCGCCAGGCATATCGTCGAGATTGCCGAGGACGTCGACGATGAAGGATTGCGGTTGCAGGCGCATCATGCGGTCTGGACCACCGAGATCTGGCACGGCGATCTCGAGCTCTGCTACGAGCACGCCAAAGCGGGCAGCCGCCTTTACGATCCGGAGAAGCATGCATCGCACAAGTTCCTTTACGGCGGCCACGATCCGGGCGTCTGCGCGCTGGGCACAGCGGCGATCGCGGCGTGGTTCCTGGGACGGCCGCAGGAGTGCATCGAGTTGACGCAAGCGGGCGCTGATCTGGCTGACCAACTAGATCATCCCTACAGCCGCATCATCACGATGCACGACTTCATGGAGGTGGAGGCCTTGCGCGGCAATCCGGAGGTGTCCGGCCAATATGGCCGCATGGCGATCGAGGCTTGTACCGATCAACGCGTGCCGAATTATCTTGCCGTCGGCCACATCTTCGCAGGCTACGGTAAGGCCGCGGGTGGCGACTTCGAGGCGGGCATGGCGGAGATGAAAGATGCCTTGCAGCGATATCGGGAGCTTGGCGCGGAAAGAAACCTGGCCTCGTATCTTCTGCACCTTGCTGATATCTGCCTGAGCCCCGAGCACTTCGAGGAGGGGACCGAGGCGGTGGACGAAGCTGCGGAACTGATATCGCACACTGGCGAGGTGCGTTGGCTGCCGGAGATCCGGCGTCTGAATGGCGAACTGCTGTTGCTTCGGTCAGAGGAGAATGCCGGGGAAGCCGGAGCTCTGTTCGAGGAAGCGCTGCAACTTGCGCGGAAGCATGGCTGTAAATCCTTCGAACTCCGGGCCGCCACGAGCCTCGCGCGCTTGATGAAAAACCAGGGCCAGGACAACAAGGCCCGCACCACGCTTGCGCCGGTCTATGAGCAGTTCCAGGAGGGATTTGATACGCGGGATCTGCAGGTGGCCTCAGAATTGCTCGAAGCCCTAGCCTGATATAGGGTTCATGCCAGTCAGTTTTTCACTTATTGTCCAGAGAGATATAGTCTTTTCTTCATCATAAGTCTCGCTCGACGATGGGACGGCTTTGCAGTCGTCGAAGTACTTGCCGCTGACGCCCTCCACCTCGGCCGAGGTAGCCAGAAACACAGGCGTCCTGGCGCCTGCTTCGAGCGGGTCGCCGCCCATTACTTCGGTGAATCGCTGCTCAGGTGGCACGTTGCGTACCTCACCCAGCAGATTGGTCGCGATGACACCGGGATGCAGGCAGTTCGCCGTGACGCCGGTACCTTGCAGCCGGCGTGCAAGTTCGTAGGTAAAGAGGATTACTGCGAGTTTGGAACGCACGTGCACTACCTTGGGTTCGTATATTTGTTCTGACTGCAGGTCATCGAGATCGAGCGATACGTCGAAGTGATTGATGGTCGACAGGTTCACGATACGAGCAGGCGCGCTCGTTTTGAGCAAATCTAGCAGCAGGTGCGTCAACAGGAAACAGCTCAGGTAATTGCTTGCGAATTGCAGCTCGAGCCCGTCCGCGCTCAGCGAGCGGGTTGGTGTGTACATGGCAGCGTTGTTGATCAGTACGTGCAGGCGGTCGAAGCGCGAATGAAACTCGGCGACCATCCGGCGAATATCGGCCTGTGACGAAAGGTCGCAGAGCATCAGGTACAGTTTGTCGTTGCCGCTGTCGGCACGAATTTCGTTGACGGCTGATTCTCCGCGATGTCGATTGCGACAGGCGAGTACAACCGTCGCTCCGGATTTTGCGATGCCCCGCGCGGTTTCAAAACCGATACCGGCGTTGGCGCCGGTTATTAAGCAGATCTTGTCGTACATTACTTGGGTGACCACCACGTGAACGAGATCTCGACAATCAGCTTATTTCAACACAGAGTCGTTCCGATTATTGTTCGTTTACATTCTGACCGCCGTAAGATCGGTCGACATGCCGTCGACGGCGACGTCCCGGGTGGCCGCGAAGTTGTTGATGAACATGCCAATCAGCATCAGGAGGCCGACCTGTTCTGTTGGACGCTCGACGAAAGTCAGGGCGAGCAATGCAAGGCTTAGGCCCAGTTGCGCGCCGATCACCGCGGGCCTGCGCCTTCCCATCGACAGAAACTCACAGCGCTCCCCCAGTTTGGTAGCGGGAATCCCGTATTGAGGTCTTCTGTTCGGGTCAGTAAGGTTTTTTGACATTAGGTGCTGCCCTGCAGGCGATGCGCCAATGGCATTCCGAGTTGCGCGACTATTTATCCACCTCGGGACCTTGATCCTGGTCCTGATCCTGCTTCTTGTCGGGTTGCTGGCGCCGTCTCCTGTCTCGGCACAGCAGCCGATCATCCCCCTGCAGCTCAGCTTCTCCGATCCGGGTGCGCGCAGCATGGGGTTTGGTGGAGCGTTCGTGGCCCTGGCGGACGATGCCACCGCCGCGTTCGCGAATCCGGCCGGACTTACGCAGCTGCTTCGGCCCGAGGTCTCGGTCGAGGCGCGAAGCTGGAGCTACTCGACGCCATACACCGAGGGGGGCAGGGTGGAAGGCCTCCCCAGCGGCGTCGGGCTCGACTCGACAGTTGGTCTCAGGACGGCGATATCAGACGAAGACATCAGCGGACTCTCCTTTTTCTCGTTCGCGTATCCGGTCGGGAACTGGTCGCTGGCACTCTTCCGGCACGAGTATGCGAGGCATAGATTCTTTGGCGAAACTCAGGGACTCTTTTACGGAGGAACCGACTGCTGCCAAGACCGGTTTTGGGACCAGCGGGCGAGCAGCGAACTTGAATTCTTGAGCTACGGGCTCTCAGCTGCCTATCGGATCAGCGACAAGTTCAATGTCGGCCTGGGCGTGGTCTATAACGACATTTCACTCGAGGCGAATGTGGCTCAGTACCTCTGGGATGACAACACGGTGGAGAGCTTCATCGCGCCGAACTCCTACCTCCCTGAGAGAATGCGGCTGAGCCAGAGAACTTACTCAGACGACAGCGACTGGACTCTGACAGGTGGTTTTCTCTGGAGGCTGTCGGAGAGCTGGAGCATCGGAGGCGTCTACCGACAGGGGCTGGACACCGGCTTCGAGGTCGAGGTGCGGGCCGGAGAGGCAGTCGATTTCGGGGTCCCGCCTGGAGAAGTATTCCTGCGGGGCTCGCTGGGCTCAGTCGATTTTCCGGATATTTACGGGTTCGGCTTTGCGTATCGGGGCGCAGAAGGACGCCTCACCTTAAGTTTTCAGTGGGATCGCGTCGAATACTCTGACCTCCCACGCAGTATTGGCCTCGACGATCAGACGATCGACGACGCTGACGAACTGCACCTGGGTGCAGAGTATGTCTTTGTCGGTTCGAAAGTGATCACCGCCGTGCGGCTCGGGACCTGGCTGGAGCCCGATCACCAGATGTACGCTACAAGCGATGACTCTTTCACCCGCGCATTGCTGCCGCGTGGCGAGGATGAGATGCACTATGCGGCAGGTCTCGGCATCGCCATGCAGAACTTCCAGATCGACTTTGCGGCAGATTTCGGAGAGCGGGCAGATACGGTGTCGTTGTCGGCGATCTACAGTTTTTAGGTCAGCCGCGTCAGTCTTCGAGCGCTTGTATTGCGCCATTTTTGAGAAATGGTAGCGGGAATCCCGTATTGAGATCTACTGGTCGGGCTAGTAGGTTTTTTCAGATTACGGTGCTGCCCTGAAGGCGACGCGCCAATGGCAATCCGAGTTGAGCGACTACTTATCCACCTCTGGACCTTGATCCTTGTCCTGCTCCTGCTTCTTGTTGGCTTGCTGGCACCGTCTCCTGTCGCGGGCCAGGAGGCGGTCGTGCCGCTGCAGTTCAGCTTCTCCGATCCAGGTGCGCGCAGCATGGGTTTCGGCGGGGCCTTCGTCGCCCTGGCGGATGACGCCACCGCCGTGTTCTCCAATCCGGCCGGGCTTACGCAGTTGCTCAGGCCGGAGATCTCGATCGAAGCGCGCCACTGGAGCTATTCGACGCCGTACACCGAGGGAGGCAGGGTGGAAGGCCTGCCAAGCGGCTTCGGGATCGACACGATGGTCGGTCTGAGGACGGCGACATCGGAGGATGAGCTCAGCGGAATCTCCTTCCTCTCGTTCGTGTATCCGAAAGACAACTGGTCGCTCGCATTGTTCCGGCACCAGGCAGCGAACTTCGAATTCTTCAGCGAGACCCAGGGACTCTTCGGCGGCGGAACCGACTGCTGCCAGATCAGGGACTTCGATCAACGAGTGACGAACAATCTGGAGATCCTGAGCCACGGGCTCGCCGCTGCGTATCGGATCAGCGACAAGTTCGATGTCGGGCTTGGCGTGGTCTACTACGATTCGACGTTTGTCTCGGATACAACGCTGTTCGCCCCGGATGAAGACACACCGGCGAGTTTCCTCGCGCCGAACTCGTACCTGCCTGAGAGATCGGTGCTCGGAGAGTACATTTTCTTCGACGACAGCGATTGGGCGCTTACAGGCGGTTTCCTCTGGAGGCTGTCGGAGGGCTGGAGCATCGGCGGCGTCTACCGACAGGCACCCGAGGCCGACTTTGGGGTCGTGCTGACGGCCGGACAGGCCCTCGATCCCGGGATCCCACCGGGGGAGGTGCTCTTCCAGACCACGCTTGTGGTTGAGTTGCCGGAACTCTACGGGCTCGGGTTCGCGTACAGGGCGCCCGACGGGCGCATCACCATTTCTTTTCAGTGGGATCGCGTTCTTTACTCGAACATCGTCGACAGCCTGGGCCTGGGCGATCGGGCGATGGACGACGCGGACGAGTTGCACCTGGGCGCCGAGTACGTCTTTCTCGATTCGACACCGATCATCGCCTTGCGCCTCGGGGCCTGGCTGGATCCCGATCACCAGATGCGGGCTACAACTGGCGGGCCCTTTGCTCTCGCAATGCTGCCGCGTGGAGAGGATGAGATGCACTACGCAGCGGGACTCGGCATTGTCATGCAGCACTTCCAGATCGACTTCGCGGCCGATTTTGGTGATCGCGTGGATACGCTGTCGCTATCGGCGATTTACGACTTTTAGCTAGAATTTCTTTAAATATCGCGTTTAAGCCTTTGACAATATTGTGTTTTCATTGGTTTCATAAGAACTTGTCGGCGACGAAAAAGAGAACGGCTATCGCCAGAATCGCGATGATGATGAAGTCGAGCTTGCGGCCGGTCTGGTGCGTCGTTGCTCTCGAACGGTCGATGTCCTTCTCGCGTTTCACACCTTCCGGCGTCAGCTCGAAGGCCCAGGCAAGGATGAGCGCAATGGGCAGACCGAGGGTGAGAAACACGATCAGCAACTTGCCGGCCCAGACCGGTACTTCGAGAAATTCCAGGAGTACGTCGCCGAGCTGCAGTAACACCCAGGCGGCAACGACGTAGGCGATGCCGACGCGGACCACGTTGCGGCGCTTCAGCTCAGCGAATAATCCATCAGTTGATGGTTTGTCATCGCTATCCGGTTCCGGATCCTCCTGGTCTGTGGTTGGAACCGGCGCTGTGGCAGTTTCCTGGGGAATCGTGTGCTCCTGTATCTCCTGCAGCCAGCGGCGGAAGAAGTAGTTCGCCAGAACGAATCGACTCTCACTGTTCCTGCGGATGAAGCCGAGGTTCTCCAGGCGGCGCAGGGTGCCCTCCAGTGCATCGGCGCCGAGCGAGAGTTCTTCCCGAATCGAGTCGCTCTTCGTCGCGGACTGTTGGCCGATGATCCGGATAATCTTGCGTTCCACTTCGGACAGCATCTCGAAATCGACGGAGAAGAAATAACTCACCATCCGGTCGGTGGCGACCTGTTCGATCGCTTCCCTGAGCTCACCGGACTCGAGGTAGCGCTTGCAGACGAGCTGGACCAGGTAAGGATGGTTGTCACAGTGCTCCCGTATCTCTTCGATCACTCCATCCGCAAAATGGGGTCTCTCCTCCGGGCCGAGATGAGACTGCTCGATTAATGACCGCGCCTCTGCATCGGTGAGCCGCTCTATATAAAGGGGCGGAGTAAAGCCATGCAGGAAAGGCGAGGTGTCTTCTTTTAAGTCTGCAAGTGCCCACAAACGGATGGTCGATGCGAGGACCGTGCGGATATCCTCACGACTCTGCATCAGGTGTCGAAGCTTGCGCAGCAGGGAGGGATCCTTTTGATGAAGCTTGATCAGTTCCTCGACTTCGTCGCAGAGCAGCAAGAGACCCAGCTTCCTCGCGCGCAACAGGCGTCGGAGTCGCTCGATCGAAACGAACAAATCCTCCGCCTCCACTTCCTCGAGGCGGATGCCGATGCGCTCCAGCCGCTCATCGGCGTCCAGGAGAGCATCGGCGAAGTTGAGGTGGAGTTCCTCGGGCGTCTCGGCGCCCTGGAAGTCCCAGAAGATCGGAAAGTAACGTCGATCCCGCGAAGTCTCCGCGATGTGCTCAATCTGCTTCAGTAGCGAGGTCTTGCCGATCCGTCGGGTCCCGAGTAGCCAGATGCAGTTTCTGTGTCCCCCGAGGATCTCTTCGATCTGAGCCGCGCGACCGTAGAAGCGATCGCCCCGTACCCACTGACCGACAACGAAGGGGATCGCCGGCATTCTGGAATAAAGTTCTGCCGATG
>Ga0255052_10003079_pt1 | contig 11721 bp, 9 predicted proteins | sample JV7_2_21_MG_FD_188632 | JGI IMG/M metagenome (GOLD analysis project Ga0255052, IMG submission 188632) | Seawater microbial communities from Jervis Inlet, British Columbia, Canada - JV7_2_21 | ecosystem: Environmental > Aquatic > Marine > Inlet | place: Canada: British Columbia | collected... | reverse complement strand
CAATTGGCGTTCGCGTATTACCTCAATACTGATTTTGATATGGCTTTGAAGGACCACGAGCGAGCTGAAGACCTGATCGGTAACCAGTTTATCCAACGCGTAGGCATACTGATCGTCAGCATGGCAATGGGCGACCGGGCGCTGATCGAAGAGGCTTTAGAAAATGTTCTGGCGTTGGAGGGCTTATCAGCTAACAATCAGCTACTGAACAGAACAATGGCTTCGCTACTGGATGAGCCTGAAGCAGCACGAGCCGAGTTGCAACGCTTTGATGCGGACCCGGCTTTTCATGATTTGCCATGGGTTCGCGGCGGAATCGCTACCTGGGCGTCGTATTTCGGCGATCCTGAACTGACGCTCAAAATACATCGTGAATTATTCGAGGCAGGAGGCTACCCAGTCTATGTAACCTGGGAGCCCGGCGCCAAAGAGATGCGCCGTCTCCCCGGATTCAAGGACCTCGTCCGCGAATTAGGCCTGGTGGATTACTGGCGCAGTACCGGGAACTGGGGCGACTTCTGCCGGCCATTAGGTCATGATGATTTCGAGTGCGAGTAGGTCTGTACGGTCGGATGACGACTCTCACCACTAATCCGCCGTGTCCCAGTCCGTTTTGCCCTCATCGTCTCCGGCGACCGAGTACAGCACCGCTGCATTGCGCGTCTTCTGGAAATCTTCAAGTGACTCACCGCGCATTGCGGCATAGACGTGCAGGTTCGTGGTGCCGATTACCGCAGCGAGTTTCTCGAGCATGAAGAAAATCACGCCGTAATGAATCATCGCACGCCAGTCCCGGGACCTGACCATATCCCTCTCCTCCCCGGTCAGGCCAGCTTGCTCGAATGCGGCCTCCTGATCGCGCAGGAATAATTCGCGTTGCCCGGTTTCGATCAGACCATGCAGGAAATGGTTGAGGCGGTATGCCTTGACGCTTCGGTCCAGGGTAAAAGGGTACGAACCCTCCAAATCCTCGACACCTGCAAGTTGGTGGTTGATTCGCTGTACGTAATCGTCATTGCTCTCATCCGGCAACTCATCCGATGCATCTTCAAAAATTACGCTTGCGATCGGTGTCATCGATGGCAGGTAATAGGTCTGATGAAGTTTCCTGACTTTCTCCGAGAGTGCCCCTCTCATGATCAGCCACATGATGACCTCTGCTCCTTCGACGCCGCCGAGCTTCGCATAATCGGCAATCGTGACCTCCGTCAGCTTCTCGGGATCCTTCTCGAGTAAATCCAGAAACTCCATGTCCCAGTCCGTGTTGTTGAAGCCGGCACGCTCACCGTGTACCTGGTGAGACAGGCCGCCTGTGGCAACGATCGCGACCTTGATGTCCTGCGGATAGCTGTGAATCGCTTTTCGTAAAGACCGTCCCAGCTTGAAGCAACGCCTGGCAGTGGGTGTAGGAAACTGCAGCACACCGACTTGTAAGGGAACGATTGCCGCGGGCCATTCGGGCTCATGTGGCAGTAACAGCGACAGGGGCGAGAAACAGCCGTGATCGAGCCCTTTGTTCTGAAAGTAGGAAAGATCGAACTCGTCGGCAACCAGACCAGTGGCGATGTGCGCGGCCAGAGCAGGGTCACCCTTGATCGGTGGCAATGCCCGCGGGCCACCGCCTTCGTCGGCCACCGGATATTCATCACCGACGCCGAGCGTGAAGTGCGAATAATGATCGAAAAAGAACGATGTGACGTGATCGTTATAGATCAGGAACAATACATCCGGATCCTTGTCCCGCAGCCACTGCTGCACCGGTTCGTAACCTTTGAAAATCGGCGCCCACACAGGATCGTCCTGTTTGTTCGTATCCAGGGCAAAACCAATTGTGGGTGTATGTGACGTCGCTATCCCGCCGACTAAAGTGGCCATCTATTGCTCCCGCTATTTACGTTTCATTCGTTTGTGTCACGACAGGGAGTAATCAGCCTGCTCCTCGGCAAAACGCACGAAATAGTCGAGTGAGGTCGGATTGCTCATGACATTCGGATTCGCCGCCTTTTCGAGGGGCGTGCCCATCAGGATGCGGCGAACAGGCACTTCCATTCTTTTGCCCGTTATCGTGTAGGGAATATCGTCAACCTGGTAGATTTTTTCCGGTACATGTCTTGGCGTGTACATTTCCCGTAGTGTCTGGCGGATCTTCTGATCCATGGAATCGTCGAGCTCAATGCCGTCTGCCATTTTGACGAACATCGGCATAAAAAACTTCCCACCCGGCAGATCGAGATTGACGATGAGCGCATCGTCGACTTCATCGATCGAATCCACGCCCCGGTAGATCTCCGCGGTGCCGATGCGAACACCGAATCGATTGAGTGTCGAGTCCGAACGGCCGAGCACGAAGCAGCCGCCGCGCTCGTTCACCATGAAAAAATCACCCTGCCGCCACACGCCCGGGTACATGTCGAAATAGGTCTCTTTGTATCGGACGTCGTTCTCATCATTCCATAAGTAGAGCGGCATCGACGGCATGGGTTGCGTGATAACCATTTCGCCGACTTCATTGATGACAGAATGTCCTTCCTCGTCGAACGCGTGGATATCTACGCCCAAGTGAATACCCTGAATCTCCCCGGCGTACACCGGAGGCCCGGGTATGCCGCCGACATAACCGGCACACATATCCGTTCCGCCGCTGCCGGGCAACAGCCAGAGGTCGTCTTTGACATTCTCGTAAAACCAGGCTGTACATTCGGCCGAGACGGGTGATCCGGCAAGCATGACGGCTTCGAGTTTCGGAAATGTGAAATCATCCCGGGGAACAATGCCGGCCTGCTGCTGCATCTGAACAAAGGTCGGACTCGCGCCGGTCAGCACCGCTCCGCTCATTTCTGTGATCCGCCAGAGGATTTTCGGGTCCGGATAGCCGGGATTACCGTCATACAGGACCGGTACGACGCCGACGAGCATGGAATTGACAAGAAAGTTCCACATCATCCAGCCGAGCGTCGTGTAGAAGAACACGCGGTCCCCGTCCTTCAGATTCATGTGCAGCGCCGTGAGCTTGAATTGTTCGAGTAACATGCCGCCGTGGCCATGCACGATGGCCTTCGGCAGTCCGGTCGTTCCCGAGGAAAAGAGGACCCAGAGCGGATGGTCGAACGGGACCTGTTCGAACTCTAGCTCGCCTTCCGGAACGGGCCTTGAGGCGAACAACTCGTCCCAGAGCAAAGCGCCATCGATCGGCAGCTCGGGATTATCGGGCTCCAGCTTTCGAATCAGTACGACATGTTCAAGCGTTGGCAACTTCGCGACAAGATCGTTTAGGTCGTCTCGTTTCGAATAGGGTTTGCCACCATATCGGTAGCCGTCGGCGCAGAGGAGCACCTTTGGCTCCAGTTGTGCGAAGCGGTCGAGGACACTGGGAGTACCGAAATCCGGCGAGCATGCGGCCCATACGGCCCCGATGCTGACAGTCGCCAGTATTGCGATGATCGCTTCGGGAGAATTGGTGACATAGGCAGCCACCCGATCGCCCGGCTTGATGCCTATCTCGCGGAGCCAGGCGGCAAGAATTCTGACCTTGTCCGACAATTCCCGCCAGCCCATTTCAGCCAGCTCGCTATCCTCGCTCAGAAACATCAACGCCGCCTTATCTTCCTGATAATTCCTGAAAACATGTTCGGCGTAGTTCAGTCGTGCGCCGGGGAACCACTGCGCTCCCGGCATACTCTTTTTCTTGAGGACGCATTCGTAGGGTGCAGATGACCGGACATCGAAGTACTCCCAGATCGCGGCCCAGAAGTCCTCGAGATGATCGACGGACCACTGCCTGAGTGCATCATGGTCCTCTATTCCTAAGTTCCTGGTCCGATTGAGCCAGGTGCGAAACGCGGTGACGTTCGCCTTTGCGAGCCATTCTTCGCGCGGCTCCCACAACAATTGCCCTTCTTGCACCATTGACTTATTTCTCTCCAGGTCGGTAATTCAGGCACACATACTGATGCGATCAAACTTCAGGTCGCATAAACTATCATATGAATCGAACCACAATGATGAGTTCTACGCCATGAATAAAGAGTCCAGCGCAAGTCCTTTTCCCATGCCCTCCGACATAGAAAGCGTGCCGGGGACAGAAGGCTGGGAGGAAATGTATCCGTATTTCACGCGCGTCCAACCCGGCGACGACAAAATATTCTGGTTCTACAACTCGATGCATTTCCCGGAACCAATGCCGGCCTTCGACGCACTGACCGCCGAAGTCCCCTACACGGCGATGGGTGCAAACACGACGCGCATATTCGCTTTCCCGGCGACATATGGCGTCGAGCACCGGATTATCAACGGCAGAGTCTATATCACGGCACACGCGGTCACCGATCCCGATGAGATTGCGCGTCGCACCGAGGTGTTCAACAAGCGGGCTTCTCACTACTTCGAAAACTGGGATGAGCTGTACGGTCAATGGCACGAGAAGATGAAGGCGCTGATCGAGGAGGTTAACGCCATCGAAGTGCCCAAGCTGCCGGAATTTGACGACGAAGCCGTGGTGCTGGAGGGGCGGGGCATTGGCCAGAACCACTTCGTTCGCGAGGAATATCATCACTGCATCAATCTGTTCTCGAAAATGTGGCATCACCATTTCGAACTCCTGATGCTCGGCTACGGCGCCTACCTGGTCTTCTTCCAGTTCTGCAAGAAAGCTTTCCCGGAAATTCCGGACCAGATGGTCGCGCGGATGGTAGCCGGCATCGATATGCTGATGTTCCAGGCCGACGAACAACTCAAGACTCTGGCGCAGACGGCAGTCGACGTCGGGATCGAAGGTGCATTCGTGGACGGTGCGGACCCGAAGGACGTGCTGAAGGAAATTGAATCGGCGGGGGATAACGGCAAGAAATGGCTGGACGTCTTCGCCGAAGTTCGTGACCCCTGGTTCAATATCTCGGTCGGCGACGGTTTTTATCATTATCACCGAAGCTGGGACGACGATCTGACAGTTCCGTTTTCAGCGATTTCGCATTACGTGGGCCGAATCAAGGCAGGAGAGCAAATAGAGCGCAAGACCGAGGAACTTCGGAAAGAGCGCAAACGCATCTCGGACGAATACCGAGATCTGATCGACAATGAGGAAGAACGTGCCGCCTATGACCAGATGCTGGGCCTTTGCCATCGCGTATTTCCCTATGTCGAGGACCACAAATTTTATTGTGAGCACTGGTTTACGACATCATTCAACAACAAGATTCGCGAGTTCGGCGACCTGCTCGTGCGCAATGGCCTGGTTAAGGACAGGGAAGATATCTTCCAGTTGACGCATCTCGAGGTCGAGGAAGCCCTGGTCGACGCAATGCTCGCCTGGGCTGCCGGATCCAAACCGCTCGGCGCGGCTCACTGGCAGGCGATCATAGACAAGCGGCGCGCGATTCTCGAAAGATTCGCGGAATGGGACGCGCCGATAGCGATCGGACCCATGCCCGAGCATCTCGAGGATCCGGCCGTACAGATGCTTTGGGGCATTACATCGGAGACGCTCGAGGCCTGGTCCATGCATCCCGATGAGGTCAATGAGAATGAGATTCACGGTTTTGCCGCATCGCCCGGTGTCGTGGAGGGCATCGCGCGGGTGTTGAAAAACGTCAACGACATCGGCCAGGTTCGCGAAGGCGATATCCTTGTCTCGCCGGTAACGACGCCTAGCTGGGGCCCGGTGTTTCCGAAGATCAAGGCGGCCGTCTCGGATATCGGCGGCACCATGTCGCACGCGGCGATCGTCGCCCGAGAATACGGAATGCCGGCGGTGGTCGGAACCGGAAGAGCGACGAAACGGATTACGACCGGTCAGCGGCTACGCGTCGACGGCGATAAAGGTATCGTCACCATTCTCGACTGACTGCTGTGTCCGTGTCGCAGGATAATCAATCATTCATCAGCCACTTTTCCGACCTGACGCTGGCGGATCGCCTGACGGTCGGTGGAAAAGGCGCAAGCCTCGGTGAGCTGACGCGCGCCGGCGTCGATGTACCCCCGGGTTTTGTCGTCACGACTGACGCTTTCGAAGTATTTCTCGGTGCATCGGATCCGGACGGGGAAGTACGCAGGGACGTTGCAGCCCTCCATGGCGGCGATACGAACCAGCTTGCCAAAGCAAGTGAGCGCATCAGGCAGCGTGTCTGCGATATGCCGATTCCCGAAAATATTGCCGAAGAAATACGCGGCAGTTACCGATCGATGGCACAGAACGGCAGCGGCACCGCTGTCGCTGTCCGCTCCAGTGCAACCTGCGAGGATAGCGAGACCGCAAGCTTTGCCGGTCTGCAGGACACCTACCTCTGGGTTCGCGGCGAAGAGCAACTCCTGGACCAGGTTCGTGCCTGCTGGGCGAGTCTGTACAACAGTGAATCGATCAGCTACCGCCAGCGGCTCGACTTGCCGGAAAATAAGATTTCAATGGCTGTCGTGGTACAGCAGATGGTTGACGCAGCCTGCGCCGGCGTCATGTTCACGCGCAGCCCGACGACTGGCGACAAGTCCGTCATTGTCATCGAGGGGAGCTGGGGCCTCGGATCGAGTCTCGTGAGCGGCGAGGTAACACCGGACCGCTTCGTCGTGAACAAGGTCACCGGCGAGATCACCACGCGCGATGTATCTGCCAAGGAACTGGAACATGTTCCCGACCCGTCCGGCAGTGGCGTCCTCGAGCGACTGGTCGAGGAAGAACGCAGAAGCGTGCCTTGTCTGAGCGATGCCGTCCTCGGCGAGCTATGGAAAATCGCGCGAAATGTCGAAGGGCACTATGGCTCGCCCCAGGACATCGAATGGGCACTCCCGCGCGGTGAAACTGAGGAAATCGTCTATCTGTTGCAGAGTCGTCCCGAGACAGTCTGGGCTGGACGACAAAAAGAACCGGCGGCAAAACCGACGGACAAGGCATTCGAACACGTGCTCAACCTGATGAGCAACAGAAAGGACTGACCGTGCACCTGACGAACGAAGACGTACGGGAAATCCTGAGACTTCTGGACGAGTCTCCTTACGACGAATTGAAGATCGAGGCGCAAGGGTTCAGCCTGACCTTGAAACGCTCGGGCAGCCGGCCGCGGCAGACAAACCGTCTGCGGCGCAGGGAAAAGATCGCGAGGGCACATCATGGCTGACATCGGCCTGATCGACGTGTCCATCCGCGACGGCAACCAGAGCCTGTGGGGTGCTACCGGACTGAACACAGCACAAACACTGGCGATCGCGCCGATGATGGAACGCGTCGGTTTTCGCGCGATCGATTTCAACTCGAGCACGCACATGGGCATCGCGGTCCGAACCCACAAGGACGATCCCTGGCAGCTGATTCGACTGATGAACGAGGCGACGCCGAATACGCCACTGCAATTCATCGGTACGGGATTTCGCTTCATCTCCTGGGAGACCGCCGGTCCGGATTTCATGCGCCTAGTCTACAAGCGGCTTATCGCGAATGGCATGTCACGCTTTATCGTCCTCGACCCGATGCATGATATCGACGCGATTCTTGCGACCTCGAAGATGATCAAGGAAGAAGGCGGATCTGAAGTCGTTGTCGCGCTGACTTATACGCTCAGCGAGATTCACGATGACGCGTTTTATGCAAATGTCTCATCACACGCCGCAAAATCTCCGGATGTCGATCTCGCTTATCTGAAGGATCCCTCGGGCCTGTTGACGCCCGAGCGTGCCCGCACGCTAATACCGGCAATCCAGAATGAGATGAACGGCAAGCCGCTCGAGCTTCACTCGCATTGCACGATCGGACTCGCACCGCTGACTTATATGGTTGCCGCAGAACTCGGTATTGACGGCCTGCACACCGGCGCTGGCGCACTCGGCGACGGTACATCGCTGCCGCCGGCACTGCGAACGGTTGCAAACCTTCGCGAAGCCGGCCACAGCGTCGACATAGACGATGAAGCGCTCTCCCAGGTCTGTGACTACTTTTCCAACATGGCCGTTGCAGAAGGCTTACCGAGCGGCGCGCCAAGAGAGTATGACGCGGCATTTCTGCGCCACCAGATCCCGGGCGGCGTGATGACGACGCTGAAGCGGCAGCTCTCGGAAATCGGAATGGAAGATCGCCTTTCCGAACTTATTCAGGAGTCTGAACAAGTCAGGGCAGAACTCGGTTACCCGATCATGGTGACGCCATTCCCGCAAATGGTTTGCGCACAGGCGCTGATCAATGTCACGGGCAAGGAACGCTACGAGCGCATTCCCGACCAGGTCATACGCTACGCGCTCGGTCGATTCGGCCGGCCGACTTCGAAGATTGATGCAAACATCAATGACCGGATCATGTCGCAGAACCGCACGAAATCGATATTGCAGGAACCGCCCGCATATTCATTGAAAGACAAGCGCAAGCTACATCCGAACATCAAGTCGGACGATGAATTCCTGTTGCGCGCCGTCATGCCGGCACATGAGGTCGACGCGATGATGAATACCGACCAGACACCACGAGCCTATAATCCCGACGCACGACCGATCATCGACCTGCTAAAAGGCCTGATCGATCGGCCGCCGCAAGACGAGATCATTGTCGAGAAACCGGGCTTCCGGCTGGAACTGCGTGCCAAATAATATGAATTCACCCGACCAATCCGAGGCGATCGAGCGACTGCGCGCAGCCCGCGGATTCCTGTTCGACCTCGATGGCACGCTGGTTCTCGGCGACAAACACAATAAGGGTCTGAAAGTGCTCCCTGGCGTACTCGAGCTCCTGCAGTTGCTCAAAGAACGTCGGATTCCTTTCGCCGCGCTGACCAATGGCACGGTCAGGACGCCGGCTGCTTATGAGACCAAGCTAAGCGCGGCCGGGATCGACATTCCGGCCTCGAACATCATGACGCCCAGCAGCGTCGCCGCCCAGTATTTCGCAAGCCTCGGTATGAAAAAGATCCTCGTCCTCGGCGTCGAAGGCGTCTGGCGGCCGTTTCAGGATGCCGGTCTCGAGGTCATGCTGCCGTCAGATGGGGTTGCGGATCCGGAAACAGCCGATGCCGTGTTCGTCGGCTGGTATCGCCAGATTCACATGGATGAGGTCGAGACGGCGTGTAATGCCGTCTGGGCAGGCGCCGGCCTGTTTGCGGCATCGCTCGTGCCCTTTTTTGCAACCCAGCATGGCCGCGCCCTCGGCAGTTCCCGGGTGATCTGCGCCATGATCACCAGCCTGACCGATATGCATCCCACTGTGCTCGGCAAGCCCTCGGTCGAGGCATTGAAAAACGCCGGCCGAATACTGGGATTAGAGACGTCGGAAATTGCGGTCGTCGGAGACGATCCCCACCTCGAAATACCGATGGCGCATGCCGGCGGTGCGCTGGCGATTGGAGTACAGACAGGAATCGCTTCACAGGAAGACTTCGAGTCACTCCCGCCCGCGGAACGGCCTCATCTTACCGTCAATGGCGTTGCCGATCTCTACGAGCTGTATGCGCAGTAATTGCGGGCTGTCAGGCCGCCTCCTCGAGTAGCATTAATCCGGCGGCCGTATTCGAGATCGGGATGTGATAGTTGCTGTGAACTTTTGACACCTTGTCGCTGAGAGCACCGCGCATCGTCAGCCAATTAATCAACTCGGCTCCCTGTGCCCCGGCATTCTTCACGATGTCCAATATCGAATACCGTGTCAGTGCCTCGGGATCACTGACTATTTTCTCCATACACATCAGGTCGAATTCCTTGTTGATGAATCCTGCCCGCTCTCCATCGAGCTGATGCGATAGACCGCCAGTTCCGATGACAACGACCTTCGTATCCTTTTCGTACGACCTGATTGCGTTGCCCAGCGCCTGACCCAGTTTGTAACAGCGAGCCGGGCTCGGTAATGGATGTTGTACGGTATTGATGCAGACAGGAATGGTTCTTATCGGGATCTCGTCCTTATGTCCCCACAGCAGTGACATCGGTACGGTGAATCCGTGATCGACCAGCATTTGCTGGCACATCGTGACATCGAACTCATCGGCCACCAGGGACTCGATCACGTGCCACGAAAACTCTGCATCCCCGGCAAAAGGTGCCAACGGCTTGAGCCCCCAGCCCTCATCCTCATTCTGATATTCGGCGGCCGCCCCTATCGCGAAGGTGGGTATCTTGTCGAGGAAAAAATTCAGGCCATGGTCGTTATAGATAATGACGGCAACATCAGGCTGCACGTCATCAAGCCATTTGTGAATCGGTGGATAACCGTCAAAAAACGGTTTCCAGTACGCTTCCTCCTGCAAACCTTTCGAAATCGCGTTTCCTATCGCGGGAATGTGCGACGTCGTGATTCCACCAATGATGCGTGCCATGATTATTCTCCTGCCGCCACGAGCATCGCCTTGAATTCTTCAACACTCATGCCTGTCTGTTGTGCGCCAACATCCTGAACATTCAGTCCGAATATCCCTGCGAATTTCGCCAGGTAATAGATGTTTCCCCCGGCTGCAATAAGTTGCAGCACGTTGCGAGCGCGAATAGCTTCACGCTGTTCCGCATTCAGCCCGAACTTCGCGCAATAGGCATCTTCGTCCTTTAAGAATTCCTCGCGCGATGACGCCTCATTGAACGAGTAGCACATCCTGTTCAGCGCATAGCCTTTCAGCGCCTGCTCGCCATCAAATATTGTTGTTCCAGGGATATCCTGGACTTTTTTCGCTACAGCAGCCATGTCCTCAATCCTCCTGTTTACTCCCGGAATACGCTATGTCCAGCGGATCTCGTAAACAATAAGTACATTCCGAGCCATGAATTTCCGTTGTCGGGCCATTGCAAGGCCGATTCTTTCATTTGCTCTGCCCGGAAACCGCCAGTATCATGAACAGACCGAACGGTTCGGTATGACCCGGCGGGGGGCCGGTGCAATCCGAACTGCAAAATTGGGGGAATACCGATGACTAGCAAAGAATGCCGCTCCACGTTCGTGGACTTAAGTAGAAACACGTACATCGCTCTTGGTCTGCTGATCCTCGGATCGGCAATGACCGCAGGCAGCGCAGTGGCGCAGGACGACAGGGAAGGCGCACTCGACGAAATCGTGGTCACTGCCACTTTCCGCGAGACGAGGCTTCAGGACACACCGATCGCGATCACAGCGATCACCGGCGACATGCTCGACAACAGGGCCCAAACGAGCTTGTACCAGGTGGCCAACCAGGCGCCGAACGTCACGCTGAAAAAGGGCGGCCAGGCACGATCTGGCATGATTGCCTTCATCCGCGGTGTCGGCCAGTATGACTTCATCGCAGCGCTGGAACCGGGCGTGGGCGTGTACGTGGATGACGTCTATTATGCGCAGCTCACCGGCTCCCTGCTGGAGCTCCTGGACGTGGATCGCGTGGAGGTCCTGCGCGGCCCGCAGGGCACGCTGTCCGGCCGAAACTCGATCGGCGGCGCAGTCAAGATGTTCACGAAACAGCCCGGAGAAGATCACGGCGGCTTTGCCAGGGTGGGCTTCGGCACTTACGACCAGATCGATTTCCGTGGTGCAGGTGACATGGAGCTGGTCGAGGACAAGTTGTACGCCCGTTTTTCGGCAGCCGGCAAGACCCGGGACGGCTACGTCAAAGTGTTGGACTACGGATGCAGCCACCCCGGATCCGGGGTACCGGCCCAGCAGGGCGGCAATGGCTGCGAAATGGGCACCCAGGGTGAACAGCAATACGCCACCGGCCGGATCCAGCTGCGCTGGATTGCCAACGATGACCTGGAGATCAACTTTGCCGGCGACTACCTGAACGACCAGTCCGGCATCGCGCC
>Ga0255052_10003078_pt1 | contig 11724 bp, 10 predicted proteins | sample JV7_2_21_MG_FD_188632 | JGI IMG/M metagenome (GOLD analysis project Ga0255052, IMG submission 188632) | Seawater microbial communities from Jervis Inlet, British Columbia, Canada - JV7_2_21 | ecosystem: Environmental > Aquatic > Marine > Inlet | place: Canada: British Columbia | collected... | reverse complement strand
CTCCACCGGAGGAACCGCCCTGCGAGCCGCCGGAGGAACCGCCCTGCGAGCCGCCGGAGGAACCGCCGGAGGAACCACCCTGCATGCCACCGGAGGAACCGCCCTGCGAGCCGCCCGACGAACCGCCCGATGGCGGCGGCATACCCCCGCCGGACGAGCCGCCCGACGAACCGCCGGATGGCGGCGGCATACCCCCGCCGGACGAGCCGCCGGAGGAGCCGCCCATGCTGCCGCTGCTACCACCTATATTTACGGCACAGCCGCTGAGCAACAGCATCGTCGCAGACGCCGCCAACGCAGATATGAAGGTACGGATTTTGAAGTTTTTTCGGGTGGAAGAATTCATGACCTTTTCGCCTCACGTGCCTCGTTGCACGCCCCAACTAATGTGCAGCATCGAACCGCAAAATTGCTCTGCAGCAGCCCTTATCCCTTGATTTGAGAGCCCAGACTGAGCTTAAGTTCCGTCAGACCCGATATTAAAGGAAGCAGCCAGCCGGCAGTACAACTGTTACGACCTTAATACGCCCGGCGCAGTGTCGCAATAGGCATCGAGCCGGTCATGGTGAGATCGCTTATCGCACCACTATTTTGTGCCGTATCGCCCAATATTTGATTGTTTTTATTACATTTTATGCAAGATTCGCCGGCGCGGAGCCGGCACCGTAATGAGACGCCGGTCCAGACGTGGCGGCGGTCGCCGAGAAAAACTTTACATAGGTGGGTAGCTGCCGTGGCAAATGCCCGACATTCGCGCGGTGGGGATCTCCCCGGGGGGCCTGCGTCGCCCCCCCGGAATCCATTCGTTGTTTCGCCATCTGGCCGACATGAGGGACTCAACTCGCGATTTCTTTTTTGCCGCTTTGGCGGCGCTTGCGGAATAATATGACGGAGAGGTCGTCCGGCTTGCAGGGCTGATGTTTGGTATCGACCGTCATGCGCCGCATGGCGAGGCTGCTGATCGCATCGATCGCCTGGTCCAGTGGCCCTTTGCGCATCAGCTCGATTATTTCATGCAGATGAATATTGTCAGTCAGACCGTCACTGGCAACAAGTATCGTGTCCCTTGCCTGGAGCTCCGTTGCTGCACCGATATCGATGCGCATGTCGCCTGTACCAATGAAATTCGAAACCAGATGGCGCTCTTCATGATGCAGTGCCGCACGCTGATCGAGGAAGCCCGCTTCAACGGCAAAGCCGGTCGGCGAATGGGCCATGGTCTGGGCCCGGATCCGCCCGCGCTGGCCGACGATCATCGCCTCGGAGTCGCCGATCTGATAAGTGCGGGCAACGTTGCCCTCGATCGTTACGACGGTCAGCGTGGTCGCCGAACCGTTGCCCAGATCGAGCACGGCGCGATTCGCCGCTTCGATGCCGTCGAGAATTGCCGTGCGCAACAGCATCGTCTGTGACATCGCGCTCTGCAGGGCAGCATCGAGGGTCTCGATGGCGGTCCTCGATGCGCGGCGGCCGGCCGGCAAGCCACCTGCCCCATCCGCGATCGCCAGTACCGCCGCGCCGGGACCATAGGGAATGAAAGCAACCGAATCCTCATTGGCCGATTCCTTGTCGGGCGCCCTGCTTGTGTAGGCAACAACGTCGCCGCCGCCGACGTCCGCAGACAATTTCTGCGGCATCGTTGCGCCATCCAGCAACACCATACAATGCGGCGTTTCGATCACGGCGTCGTCTCCCGGCGCGTCGCCACTAATCATGCCCCACCGGCTCGCGGCACCAGGCGCAATAATTCCAGAACTCGCTCACGATGCCCCATTTGCAGGCCCGGCATTTGTGTTTGCTGCCGGCAATTTTCCACGGTTTCCGGACTTTGCAGCGACACCATGGACAATAGCGCATGAACGGCATCAGGGGTTGCCGGCAACGTCGGTTGCTGCAGCGGGCAACGTAACGCTTGTCCGGGTAACGACGGTTGGTCTCGACCTCGAAACCCGGACCATAGCACCAGGCACAGTTGTCCCAGTCCAGTTTGACGCCGCGCTCGCAACGCGGACAATGCGCCGGCATCGCCGTTTCTGCGCCGCGCGCCGGATTGTCGATTCCGCACCAGGGACAACCCTGCATCGACGCCGCGACCGGCCCCTCACAGCGGCGGCACTGGAGGCGCGTATCCAGTGCCTTCCGGTACAGGCGCTGAAACTCGCGCCAGCGCAGCTTGCGCCATGAAACGCCGTTCTTTTGCGCCGCCCTGGAGCGCGACCGTTTTTGTTTGCGGGCGCGGCTTTGCAAGCGCCCGAATTCCGCGTACATCTGGATCGCATCCTTGTAGCGATCCGCCGGATCCAGCTGAATCGCACGCCGCAGAAATTCGACAAAATCGGGTCGCACACGTTCTATCAGTCGATCCTGGCCGACCAATGGCCAGCTGAACGGCCACTCCGGAAGCCTTCCGGAAAAAAGTCGATACAGCACGAGTCCGGCAGAAAAGACATCGGACTGAAACTTCGGACGCCCCATCGCCTGCTCCGGTGCAATGTAATCGATGGTGCCGGAACCCGAGGCCTTCAGGGTCCGCAGGCTGACCTTGGCGAAGCCGTAGTCCGCCAGCTTGAGCGTGTTGCCGGGAAACAGAATGTAATTCTCCGGCTTGATGTCGCAATGAATGATCTTGTGTTCATGGGCGTAGGCAAGGCCCGCCAGCGCCTGGTCCGCAAGATCCAGTGCTTTGGCGGTAGAAATCCGGCGCACCATGCGGTCCGCCAGCGACTCCTCGCCGAGTTCCATTGCGATCACGAAACGGTTCTCGATGAAACTCGCGTTTTGCACCGCAAGAATATTCGGGTGACGCAGCCTGGCGGCAACCTGCACCTCATGCAGGAAATCTTCATGTGTGATGCCGCGTCCGGATTTCGGAATCTTCAGCGCGACTTTGGTTCTGTGAATAGTATCGAATGCCCGATAAACATCGGCCAGCGGGCCAGAGGCGATGCGTCCGAGAATTTTGTACTTACCCAGTTTTTGCCGTGCTCTCAGCAAGGCCCCTTGACCCCTTAATTGCGCTTCCCGCGAAGCTTGAAAGATCAGCAATCATTGGGGCGCTGAGCGCTTTAGTCAAGCCGCAAAAAAAACACGGTGCGGCGGTTTAGCAACCTGTTGAAAAACTCCGTTTTTCGGCAGTCTGCTCATGGCACAAGGACGTGCCATCGTTTTCAATGGCTGTAAGCCATTGAAAATGGGAGCCATTCGAAAATCGCAATTTTCGGATGGCGATGTTGAAAAAGCCATCCATGGCTTTTTCAACAGACTATCAGACAAACTTTTTCGGCTGCCACCGGTATTAGGCATAAACGCCGGATAAAAGGATTCAGTATCGTGAGTATCTGGTCTTGCGGAGGGCACCCCGAGCAGCTTTTAAACGGGGAAAGATTTGTCTATGACCTGCCAGGCCCTATATGGATTCACGTTGGCCGGGTCGCGCCAGAGAGGAATATCGAGCAATTTCTGCAACTCGATTTACCCGGCAGCAAAGTGATTATAGGCGACGGGGCGGACCGCGCGCGGCTACAGCGAATCTACCCGGACTGCCATTTCCTGGGCTACAAGTTCGGCGACGACCTGCGTGCGCACCTGAGCGCGGCGGACGTTTTCGTGTTTCCGGGCAGGACTGACACGTTTGGCCTCATCGTGCTCGAAGCGATTGCCGGTGGCTTGCCGATTGCGGCGCTGCCGCTGCAGAGCCCGCTCGATCTGGTGCGCTGCGGCCTGACCGGGGTTCTCGACAACGATCTGCAACGCGCCTGCCTCGAGGCGTTACAGCTCGATCGCGATACCTGCCGCAAACGCGCAACCGACAGCAGCTGGCAACATTCGACGGAGCAACTAGTCGCGACCCTGGGCGCGGCAGGTCGGCGTTGAGCGCAGCCCCGGCGTCAGCGACTCGAGAGGACCCTTGATACGGCGTCCTGCCAGCCCGCATACAAACGATCGCGCCGTTCTGCGTCCATGGCCGGCGTAAATGTCCTTTCACATTTCCATAGCCGCGAAATCTCATCCGCGGAATTGACCATCCCGCTCTGATACGCCGCCAGGTACGCAGCGCCAAGCACCGTGGACTCGGTATTCTGTGGTCGCTCGACCCGTAAATCCAGGATGTCGGCCAGGAACTGCAGGAACCAGTCATTGGCAACCATGCCACCGTCGACCCGGATAACCGCGGGCGCTATGCCATCTTCGGACATGGCGCGCAACAGGTCCCGGGTTTGGTAGACAATCGCCTGCAGTGTTGCAGTTACGATTTCGTCACGGCCGCTGTCTCGGCTGAGACCGAGGATCGCGGCACGCGCATCCGGATCCCAATAGGGTGCGCCGAGGCCGGCGAATGCCGGCACGACATGAATGTGTTCCACAATACCGGTGTTTTGCGCGACCCGTTCCGTGTCCGGGGCGGCATCGACAATTTTCAGCTGATCACGCAACCACTGAATCGCCGATCCGGCAACGAAGATGCTGCCCTCAATTCCGTAGGTAACCGCACCGTCAAACCGATAGGCGACAGTCGTCAGGAGCTTGTTCTGCGAGTGGATCGCGCGCTCACCGGTGTTGGCGATGACGAAACAGCCGGTGCCAAAGGTACTCTTGGTGGTTCCCTCGGCGAAACCGGCCTGACCAATGAGCGCCGCCTGCTGATCTCCGGCAATACCGCAAATCGGCACGGCCAGGCCGATCACCGTCGAATCAGTTGCGCCATAGTCGTCGGCACAGTCCCTGACCTCCGGTAACAGCGAGCGCGGCAGGTCGAAAAGTTGCAATAGTTCGTCGTCCCATCGCTGCCGGTGAATATCGAACAATAAGGTCCGCGAGGCGTTGGTCGCATCGGTGGCATGTACCCGCCCACCGCTCAGCCGCCACAGCAAGAAACAGTCGATCGTGCCGAATGCCAAACGGCCTTGCCCGGCCAGGCGCCTGGCGTCGGCAACATTGTCCAGGATCCAGGCAATTTTGCTCGCGGAAAAATACGGGTCGAGGCGCAGGCCGGTTTTTTGCATGACCAGTTCCTCGGCGCCCTCGTCCCGCAAGCGCCGACAATGGGCAGACGTTCGGCGGTCCTGCCAGACGATTGCGTTGTATACGCAGGCACCGGTACTCCTGTCCCATAGCAGCGTTGTTTCTCTTTGATTGGTGATACCCAATCCCGCAATGCTGCTGCCGTCGACCTCGGCGTGCGCGAGAGCACGGCGGCTTACCTCGAGCACCGACTGCCAGATCTGCTCCGGATCGTGCTCCACCCATCCCGGCTTTGGGTAATGCTGCGGGAATTCCTGTTGCGCTGACGTTATTACCCGCATCGACTGGTCGAAAACGACGGTACGGTTGCTACTGGTTCCCTGGTCGATGGCGAGGATTTGTTTAGTCATCGGCGTCGGACGCCGCGTACAGTGGATTTTTTACCGTGATCATTTTGCCCGCCTCCGGCGGTAGCGACAATCCCGCCTGTAGCGCTACCTGTTGTTCGAGCTTTGCCAGGACGAAGTCAGGCCAGGGCGTTACTTTCCGACTGTCGAGATCTACGTGCAGGTTCATCCATTCCGCTGTTGCCGCCAGCTGTTTTTGCTCCGCATGGTACATGCGTTGAAACTGGTGAATACGTTTTTCGTCGTAAGCAAGAATCTGTGTCGTGACGAGGTAAGGCTCCGACTCGTTCAACTCTCTTTGCCAGGTTACGTGATTTTCGACTGCGAATGTCGAGCCCCTGGCCGTTTTCACGTACTCACTCGTGATCCCCAGGCGTACCCAGAAATCGTCCACAGCCCGGTCGAACGCAAGCACGTAATACGCGACATTCATATGGCCGTTGTAATCTATCCACTGCGGCTGGACCGTGCCGCGGGAAACCTCGATGCCTTCGAGCTCCGTCATCGCCGCTCACGGCTCCCGCAATTCCGCGAGGTCGCGAAAATGCTGCAATGCCTGCGGATTCGCCAGCGCGTCGGTATTTCGGACCGGCTCGCCATGCACGACCGAGCGTACGGCAAGCTCGACGATTTTGCCGCTGATCGTGCGCGGAATTTCCGGCACCGCAATGATCTTGGCCGGGACATGTCTTGGCGTGGTGTTGTCCCGCACGACTTTGCGGATCGCGGTCCTGAGCCGGTCGTCCAGAACGAGCCCGGCGCGCAGAACGACGAACAGGATTACACGGACATCGTCTTCCCAGTTCTGACCGACAGCAATGCTTTCCAGTACTTCGTCGAGCTTTTCCACCTGCCGGTATATTTCCGCCGTGCCAATGCGCACGCCGCCGGGATTCAACACTGCGTCGGAACGTCCGTGAATCACCATGCCGCCGTGGCGCGTGATTTCGGCATAGTCGCCATGCGCCCAAACGCCCGGAAAGCGTGCAAAATAAGCGGCATGGTACTTCTCGTTGTCGGGATCGTTCCAGAAAGCGACCGGCATCGACGGAAATGCTTTGCGGCAGACAAGTTCACCATTTTCCTCGATAAGCGAGGTTCCTTCGTCGTCAAATATTTCCACCGCCATGCCAAGTGCCAGGCACTGCAGTTCGCCGCGACGCACAGGCAACAGCGGGTTTCCGGCGGCGAAACAGCTGATAATATCGGTGCCACCCGCGATCGATGAGAGCTGAATATCGGCCGCGATGTCATCGTAAACGAAATCGAAGCTTTCAGGCGCCAGTGGCGAACCGGTGGACAGCACGGCGCGCAAATTCGTGAGGTCGAATTCTTCGGCCGGGCGTATGCCGCTTTTTTCGAGCGCCGAAATGTACTTGGCGCTGGTGCCGAAGATCGTCAGTTTTTCCTGCTCCGCCATTTGCCACAGCACTCGACCGTCTGCGGCAAATGGCGCGCCGTCGAACAGCACCAGCGTTGCACCCGCCGCCAGCCCGCCTGCCAGCCAGTTCCACATCATCCAGCCGCAGGTCGTGAAGTAAAACATTCGGTCGCGTTCGCTGATGTCACAGTGCAGGACATGCTCCTTCAGGTGCTGCAACAAGGTCCCACCGACACCGTGCACGATACACTTCGGCACGCCCGTGGTACCGGACGAATACATGATGTAAAGCGGGTACTCGAACGGCACTGCGACAAAGACCAGTTGCGCGCCAGCTTCGGCAAAGTCGTCCCAGGCGACGGCGCCGCGGATGCCCGACAGGGAATTCAGGTCGCCGGTGAACGGCACCACCACCGTATGGCTGATGCTGGCTATACGTTCAACTACGCCACGTACCGGTGTCAACGTATCGAAACGTTTGCCGTTGTAAAAATAACCGTCCGCACAAAACAGCACCTTCGGCTCGATCTGTCCAAATCGGTCGACTACGCCGTTGATGCCGAAATCGGGCGAACACGAAGACCAGATCGCGCCGATGCTGGATGCTGCCAACATCGCAATGACAGCTTCGGGACAGTTCGGCAGGAACGCTGCAACCCGATCGCCCTGCACGACACCGGCAGCTCTCAGCCCGGCGGCAACGGCGGCAACTTCGGCGCGCAATTCGTCAAAACTGATTTCTCTGCGCGAACCGTTTTCGCCGCAAAAAATAATCGCGGCCCGCTGGCCACGATAGCGAAGCAAATGTTCTGCAAAACTCAGCTCGCCGCCGACAAACCAGTGGGCGCTGGTCATATCGCCCGGCTGCTGTAATACGGTATCTGCCGGTTTACTGAAGCGAACCTGGCAGAAATCTGCAAACGCCTGCCAGAATTCCGCCGCTTCGTCGATCGACCACCGATACAGCTGCGCATACGAATCGCAATTCTGCTCCCGCATAAAGCGATACATGGCGGTCTGCTGCTGCCGCTCGACCGACGGCTGCCAGAGGATCGGGTGGTCGTTCAAGGCCTGATTCCGGTTCTTGTTTCAAGTCATTATCCCAGCATTCAACTTTGTGTCCACACTCCTGCGAACGGCGATGCATGCAATTTCCAATTTGGGCAGCGTATGATGATTCGATGCGCACAATGAACGTAATTAGCATTCGAGAACCCGGCGGACCTGAGATGCTGATTGCCGAAACACGACCGATTCCGAAAGTTCGCCCGGGTGAGTTGCTGGTTCGCGTCAGCGCAGCCGGCGTCAACCGCCCGGACGTGCTGCAGCGACTCGGCCTGTACCCGGTGCCAGCCGACGCTGATCCGCTGCCCGGCCTGGAGATTGCGGGTACCATCACCGAGCTGGGGGCAGGCGTCACGACGTGGCAGATCGGTGACAGGGTCATGGCGCTGACGCATGGCGGCGGCTATGCCGAATATTGCCGCGTCCACGCGTCGCATTGCCTGCCCGTGCCGGCAAACCTGAATATGATTACAGCGGCCGCGGTACCGGAAACCTTCTTCACGGTTTTCTACAATGTATTTACACGCGGTCACCTGCAGAGCGGAGAAACGCTGCTGGTTCACGGTGGTTCCAGCGGTATTGGCAGCACCGCGATTCAGCTTGCAAGAGCGTTCGGCGCTACCGTAATCAGCACCGCGGGCAGTGACGAAAAATGTATATTTTGCGAGCGGCTCGGAGCGCAACTTGCGCTCAATTACAGGACCGTGGACTGGCAGCAGGCGGCGCTCGATTTCACGTCGGCCGTTGGCGTCGACGTCATTCTCGATATGGTTGCCGGACCTTACATGCAACAGAATATCGATCTACTGGCTCGCGACGGACGATACGTCATCATCGCCTTTCTGCAAGGGCCGAATGCTGAACTGAACATGCGACCGGTCGTCGGCAAGAGGCTTACTATTACTGGCTCGACCCTGCGGCCGCAGTCAAACGCCGAAAAAGCGGAAATCACAGCGAATATCCGGGAGCAGGTACTGCCACTACTTGAAAGTACCGCGGTCGGGCCTATTATCGATTCAGTTTTCCCGCTGGCAGAAGCCGGCAAAGCCCACGAGCTCATGGAAAGCAGTCAACACATGGGCAAAATTGTGCTCGTGACCGAAAACAACAGCAAGAACTGATCCAGGAGCAGGATGTGGATATTTCGATTGGGTGGATAGTCGCAGCTGCGGCCCTGTTACTGGCCGCGGCCTACGCCGTGATGCGAAAATTGAGTGGGCCACGTCCCAGGACACCTGCTGCTCTGCGGCCGGGTCAGCAGCTGCCGGAATTCGCTGCGCTCGATGAGCAGGGAAATACAGTGCACTCTTCCGATCTGCGTGGCGCGCCGGCAGTGATTCTGTTTGTCCGCGGCGCGTGGTGCCCGTTTTGCACCAAGCAGGTTGAAAACCTGACCCAGTATTACAAGGAGATTGGCGAGCTCGGGGCGAAACTGATATTCATCACGCCAAAGCCTTTGGAAACGACCCGGCGGGTCGCCGACATTTTCGACGTCGAATTCGATTTCTGGCTGGACGAGTCACTGACGGTCGCCAGGGAGCTGGGCCTGTTGCACATTGCGGGGGTGCCGCGCGAGCAACGCCAGCAATTTGGCGAGGATACGGTCTGGCCGACATCGCTGGTAACGGACGCGAGCGGTGTGATTCGTTACTCCGGCCTGTCCAGATTCATATTCGACCGGCCGAATGTGCAGAGCTTACTGAAGACTCTCAGGAAGCTGTAGCGGCGGATTGGCCCCCGATGCCATTCTCCGCAGCAGCGGCAAGGATGCTGCGCGCCTGCTTGTCGGCGATTTCGCTGGTCGGCCGTCCGCTGTTGCTCGATTGTTCAAAAATAGCGCTCAGTCGCGGACCGATTTCCGCTATGCGTAGCGTGACCTCATCATCATCGACGTCACCGTAGAACTCGCTGGCGACATTGATAATACCACCGCCGTTAATTACGTAATCCGGCGCGTACAGAATATCGGCATCCATGAGCCGTTGTCCGTCACCAGCCGTCGCCAACTGATTGTTTGCACCGCCGGCTACAATTGCCGCCCGCAGCCGGGGAATGGATTCTGCATTCAGAATCGCGCCAAGCGCGCATGGTGCAATGATATCAGCGTCCTGGTAGAGAATTTCCTGCAGGTCTGCGCCCATCGCGGAAAATTCGTTGCATACGCGCGCCACACGGGTAACGTCAATGTCGGCCACAATCAGGCTGGCACCGGCGTCGTGCAGGTATTTGCACAGGTGGTAGCCGACATTGCCTACACCCTGCACGGCGACCTTCAGGCCGGCAAGGTCGTCACGGCCAAGCTTGAAGCGAACCGCTGCTTCGATGCCCTTGAAAATGCCATAGGCGGTCTTTGGCGATGGATCGCCGCCCGCGTGGCCCGCTTTTCGCGGCAGCCCGGAGACGAACGCGGTACGCCGAGCGATCGTTTTCATGATCGACACGCTCATACCGACGTCCTCCGCTGTGATGTAGCTGCCGTTCAGCTGCTCAACGAAGTCCCCGAACTTCTCATACAATTCGTCGGTGCCGGCAAAATCGGGGGTCCTGATTATTACGCCCTTGCCACCGCCAAAGTCCAGCCCGGCCATGGCGTTTTTGTAACTCATACCCTGTGACAGTCTGAGAACGTCGCTGAGCGCCGCGTCGTCGGACTCGTAGTTCCACAAACGACAGCCGCCTGCTGCCGGCCCGAGGACCGTCGAGTGAATCGCAATAATGGCCTTCAGACCGGTTGTTGCATCGCAGCAAAAAACGACACGTTCATGATCATCGAAGGCGGGGTCGTCGAAGGCGGCCATAATGTTCCCTTATCGAGGTAGATTTGCTGCGGCCTGCAGCGTTTGCGCGCGGATTCTAGCACCGACGCGGCACGAGGTCATTTGTGAATTACCGCTACAAGACTGGGGTCAATACGGTACGCCGACGGCCTTACAGAGAAACCGCATGTGCGGGGTTGCGGCTTTGAACGCAGTTTCCACTTTCTGCTGAAATCGCGGCCGCAACGCGTCCTCGTGACTCATGGTCTTGACCGCGATGAAGTCCTTGCGTTGCAAATCTTCAAGCAATGGATGTGCTTTGTCGAAGCCGCGTGGCGGCCGGCGCAACGATTCCCCGCCGAGATCAAAGTGCCGCCTGAAGGACTTATCGTCACGGCAACGCAGCCACTCTCTCTGTTGGTCGTCGATGCGGCGCCGAATCGCCGCCAGCGCCCGAGACTCCGGTCGCCACATGCCGGCGCCGAGAAACACCTGTTCCGGATCGATGTGCACGTAGTATCCGGGGGCATGCACGTCCCGGGCCTGCTCATGGCGAAACTGGATTCCAATGTTGGTCTTGTATGGCGTCTTGTCCTTGGAAAAGCGCGTGTCGCGATAAACGCGCATCAGCGAGCCGCCCATGCGCTTGGGGACCGCCGTGAAATGCGGCGCCATTGCCTGCAGAGGGTCATGCATTGACTGGATGAAATTCAGCGCGACGTCCAGGACGAGCTCCTCGTAGCGTGCCTTATTGGCATTGAACCAATCGCGATTGTTGTTGTTTTTCAACTCGCGCAGAAATGCGATGGTCTCCGGTTTGATGGTTGCGTACCTGGACGTCACGACATCTGGCCCCTTACGCCGGAATCAACGACTGTCCCGGCCAGCAGCCGGATGCGGGAACATGTCGGATTCGTCTTCATTCGCGCGCGGCGTGATACAGGCAAAGTCCTTTTCCACCAGGATATGCAAAACGCCGCCATCGTCGAGATTCTGTTCCGCCGTAATCGACACCTGTTCGCTACCCGCCCAGGCGCCGGCATCGGCCTGCGGCAGGCAGACGGTCAGCACGCTGTTGGATAAGTGCGCGACCGGTTCGACACAGGCCGGAGAACTCTCCAGAACATAGTCGAAACTGACGCCGGCCGAAAAC
>Ga0255052_10003077_pt1 | contig 11724 bp, 8 predicted proteins | sample JV7_2_21_MG_FD_188632 | JGI IMG/M metagenome (GOLD analysis project Ga0255052, IMG submission 188632) | Seawater microbial communities from Jervis Inlet, British Columbia, Canada - JV7_2_21 | ecosystem: Environmental > Aquatic > Marine > Inlet | place: Canada: British Columbia | collected... | reverse complement strand
ATTTTTAACAGGCCACGTCTCGATGAGTGGTCCTTGCGGTGAATCTTGAGATGCTCGGTAAGGTCGTTGATACGCTTGGTCAACAGAGCGATTTGAACTTCGGGTGAACCGGTGTCGCCCTCGTGAATCTCAAAATCGTCGATAACCTTATCTTTTTCCAGCTTTGTTAGCATTTGTCGGACAAATCCTTTCTCACATGCCCCATGGCAATTCTTCTATTATCATCTAATCAAACCCAGTATGCTAACTGGACATCGCCGCACATGCAAGCCTTTTTAGCACAAATTAAAAGAATTTACCATCCATGCAGGCCAAATCCACGCTTTGGCACGCTTCTTGATCCTCTCGGCCTGGTGAATCACGATATATCTATGCTGTGTCAGTCCCAGTCGAGTCGACAGATGTCTTCTGCTCGAGGAATGCATTTAGAATCTCCGCTGCGGCGACGGCGTCGAGACGCTGTCTCATCTTGCCTTTGGTGAAATTCGCCGGGGCGAGTTTCTGTTCGGCACCAAAACTGCTCAGACGCTCATCCTGCATGTGAACCGGAACGTTCACATGACCCTTCAACCGCTCGGCAAATTTCCGGACAACTTTCGTCTGGGCACTCTCAGAGCCGTCCATGTTCAAGGGCAATCCCAGCACGACCGCTTCGACATTCTCGGCTTCAATCAGCTCGGCAATCCTCTCGACAAGCTGCTTTTGTCCGTGGATTGTCCTCAGAGGTGTCGATATATTCTCGCCAGCGTCACAGATCGCCAGACCCGTGCGCTTAGTCCCATAATCTATCGCCAGATATCTCATCATCTCACATATTGCCGTGCATGCCGGGTTGCTACAGGAATTTTTCGCCCCCGTGCTGCTTTATCAGATCGAGCAGTTCTTTTAGTTTATGGGTCTGGTCAATATGACATACAAGCGTCGCGTCCGGACTGTGGGCCACAACCATATTCTCCAGGCCAATCACTGCGATCAGATGACCCTTGTCCTCGGTAACTATTATGCTGTCCTTGCAATCGAACAGCTCACTCTGACCGGCGACTACTACGTTGTTGTTCTCGTCGGAACTGATGATATCCGCCAATGCGGCGAAGGAGCCCATATCAAGCCAACGACAATCCAGCTTCATCGCCTTGACCCTGTCGGCCTTTTCCATCACGGCGTAGTCGATGCTGATCTTGGGCAGTTTCGGGAACCACTCTTGCAGCGTCTGCTGTTGATTCGGGCTATCCCAGTCGGCTTGAATCCTGGCCAATGGCTCGGTGGCTTCAGGCAGAAACTTCGCCAGATTCTCCAGAATAGTCCCGGTTTTCCAAACAAACATTCCGGAATTCCAAAAATATTGGCCGGTATCGAGATATTCCTTTGCAGTCGCCTCATCAGGCTTTTCCTTGAACGCCTCTACGGAATAAACCGGATTCTTACAGGGCGGACATTCGCCGTCATCGACACATTTTATGTAGCCAAGCCCAGTACTGGCAAAAGTCGGCTGGATCCCGAAAGTAACCATGTCGTGCGAATTATCGTTGACATAAGCCAGGGCATCCTTGATCGCCTGCTGCAGCACCTCGGCCGGCTCTATGATCTGATCGGCTGTAACCACAGCGATCGCCGCTTGTGGATCGTGTTTCATCAGAATAGCCGAAACAAGTCCGATCGCCCCGGCGGTGTCTCGCACAGCAGGCTCGGCAATAACATTGTTGGCGGGCAATTCTGAAAGGTTCTCGCGAACCACGTCAGCGTATCCGGCGTTCGTCAGTACGATGATGTTTCTTGTATCGAAGATGGGGCTAAGACGCTCGAAGCAGCGCCGCAGAAGCGTCTGGCCATCGAGGAGTTCCAATACCTGTTTCGGACGTCTTTGCCGGCTGAGGGGCCACAATCTCTTGCCTGTCCCGCCTGCCATTATCACAGCGTAATCCATTCTCTATATCCCTTTTCCCACAATTCAGGTTCCAAAATACTTCAGACGAGGTAATTCTCATCGATATCCGTTCTTGCTCGAATTTCTTCTGCAAATTGTTCGTAAGTGCGGTCAGATGCGTAGCTGCCCTTCTTGCCCATAAGAGCGAACGTAGCTTCTTTGCCCAATTCAACGGCTGGCTGGTCGTAGGGATTGATATTGAAAAGCGCGCCCACGAAGGAAGTGGTTACCTCAAACAAATAGATGAACTGTCCGACCGTGTGGGCATTGATTTGGTCGAAAAGGACCGTCAGACAGGGGCGCTCGTCCTGCAACAGAGCGTACTCAGTGGCCTTCTTTTCGTTGTTGAGCAATACGCTCATGTTCTTGCCGGCGAGGAATCCAAGTTCGCCGGCGCAATCCGGCGCCGGGCCCATGGTAGGATCGCTGTCGAAATCCTTGACCTGCAAAAACGTAAACAGCTTGTCGTTGGGACCTTCACGATACAACTGCACCTGGCTGTGCTGATCGGTCGTACCGAGTGCCTTGATGGGTGTCGGGCCCACCCACACTTGGCGCCCATTCAAATCAACTCTCTTGCCGAGGCTCTCGGCCCACAGTTGACGATACCAGTCAGCCATATCTTTCAGGGCATAGCTGTAGGGCATGATGACCGAATTTTTCTTGCCGTTGCTGTAATAATGGTGATTTATCGCGGCATTGATCGCCGCTGGATTCTTCGCGAAATCCTCTCGACTGACCTCCTCGTCCATGGCTGCGGCGCCGGCGAGCAGGGAATCTATATCGATTCCGCACATGGCTGCACTGAACAGACCGACTGCGCTTAGAACGGTGAACCTGCCGCCGACCCCATCGGGAACTTCGAGGGTGCGTAGATTCGCGTCTGTGGCGATGTTGCGAAGCGTCCCGGCCCGGGCGTCTGTTGTAGCGACAACCTGATCGCGAAAACCATCGGAGCCGAGTCTTTCCAGAAGAAGCTGTCGAATGATCATAAGCTGACTTGCAGTCTCTGCGGTCCGGCCCGACTTGCTTATGACGTTGAAAATAGTCTTATCGAGCTTGTCGCCGGCCCAATTCAGAAACGAAGCAAACTGCGCCGGATCAACGTTGTCGAAGACAAACATCCGGGGCCCTCTTCTTTGCGCCTCGTCGACATTGTACATGTAGGGATTCAGGGCAGTCTGGACGGCGATGTTCCCCAGGGCCGAGCCGCCGATACCGAGCACTACGAGGATTTCGCAGCCGTCCTTAACTTCTGCGACAACTTCCCTGACGCAATCAGCTATCTGGGATCTGTAGGGAAGGTCCCTGTACGGCGTCTCGCCGGCCTTGCGCTGCTTGTTGAGCTGCGATATGAGCGCAGAAGTTCTGTCGCCAAGATCTTCGAACTGCAACTGTGTGATGCCATGCTCATCGCCGATGACATCCGCCATCACGTTTTTATAGTAGAATTTGATCTCCGATTCAGACACTTGCACGTTCCTTTCGCAATCGTCTTCATCCTTTATGCTCTCACGGGGCGGGTGGTCAGTATTGGCTCTTTTCTATCGCCGCCGGGGCCCCGAAATACTTCTTCAATCGCGCGGTATCGAACTTGAGTTTGCGATCGTACGTGTAGACGCCGTTGACTTCCTGCTCCACGTCGGTAAGCTGCGTGTAGCAGTAGCCGGCGATGTTGGGATGGTCGGTGAGAATAAGCGTGAGCTTGCCTATCAATTCCTTCAACGAACTCCAATTCTTCATGAACTCTCCTTGCATTCGTTTTCGCAGGCCATCAGCTACGCCGTCAAACGGACCTCTGTTGCATCCCGTGCGCTCTTGTCGAACGAAAATGTGCCCGTCAGCTTGCGGCCGCCCACGCGGGCGATGACTTCATATTGCCCGAAGAAACCGCGGAATCGAGCCTGGCCTCCGGACTCAACGGTTGCTTGCGTTCTTGTCCACCACTCGCCCTTGATCAGACGCTTCAATTCTTCGTAAGCCGGCTTGGGCGTCATGTCATCGCGCAGGAGGCCCGCCGGCGCCCCCTGCCAGGCGTTCTGGTCGGTGAAGTCCCACCACGTTATCGCCTCGACGGCAGGATGCGAAAAGAGAATGCGATAAAACTCGGCCACATCCCGGGCCTGGCGCTGTTCCCCTTGATCGGTGCTGACCCAGCGGAAATTGGGATCCCGGCGTTTCTTGGGCAAATCCCATCCCTGCTCGCCGGAAACAAGGGTCGCCTCGGTGAAATGCAGAGGCTTGCCGAATTTGGCGAACCGTTCGCAAACATCCCACGTCTTTTGGGCGGTCCAACGGCCACCGTGCATGTGCGATTGAATACCCACCACGTCATAGAGCGGCTTGCCGCGCTTGTCGAGGAGCTCGGAAATTACCTTCTCTTCATAATCTCTATCCGTCTTGTAGTCATTGATCAGCAGCGTGGCGCCTGGATTTGCCTTGCGGGCCACCTCGAAAGCCTCGCGGATGTAGTTGTCGACGCCCATTTTACTAATCGCCTCGGTCAGGATCGGCGCCTGCTTCTTGACATGCTCCCGGTCGTAATGCGTTGCCTCGTTCACCACGTCCCAGATGTCGATATCGTTCTTAAATCGCCGGACACATCTTCCTATCCGCCTGAGCTGGGCCTTCATCGCCGCCTGTGGGTCATCGGCAAGCCATCGCGGGTCTACGTAGTTCCAGGCCAGAGGGTGGCCCTTGGTAGTGAAATTATGGTCCTTGCACCAGCGAACGACCTGGTCGGTGCGTTCGTCATCGGGCTTGCCCTGCTGCCGCTCGTAACTCCACCAGTAGAAGGGCAGCGTCGCGAAGTTCAGAAGCTCGTCGAAGTATTTCTCGTAGGCGGCATTGTCGTTGGCCGTTCGGCACTTGTACAGTTTGAAGATGTTGCATCCGAACAAGAACTTGTGCCGCTTCTGCTCTATCTCCACAGCCAGGCCGCCCGCAAGCGGCTTGTCATCAGGCCCGGAAACTCTCAGGACAGCATTTCCCTTGCGATGCCTGTCAATGCGGGCGTCGGCCCTACCGAGAATTCGATCCCTGGAGTCTTGGGCAGCGGTAGATAGTGACGCCGGCAATGCCAGCGAAGCGGCACCGGCTCCTACAGTCCTTAGAAAATCACGCCGATTCATAAAATCGCCCTTTCTCGAAAAAGTCCCGCTCAAGACGCAAAACTAAATATCTACTTTTGAGAGGTTGGCGAATTTTACCATCAGCGATTTTGTCTGTCCAGAGTTAAATTTGATCGAGACGACGCTGTTTGCACCCATATCTACGAACTTCTCGACCCTGCCGAGACCGAAAGCGTCATGCCGAACCAACTGGCCCGGACTGAAATCGGCTATGCTTTCACTTTCGGCGCTCTGGTCCTCGTCAATGTCGTCGTAGTCGTAATCGCTATCTTCGGTTTGCTCTGTAACATCCGGGCCCAGCTCGAAGAGAAACTGCGACGGTATCGTTCGCAGCCTCTGGCCTCGCACCATCCGGTATCGGGCATAACTTATGTGCAAACGTGCAATCGCCCGGGTGATGCCGACAAAGAAGAGCCTGCGCTCCTCCTCCAGTTCTTCTTCATTCTCGGCAGCGCTGCTCCTTTCGTGGGGCAACAATCCCTCCTCGACGCCGACGATGAAGGCATTCTCGAATTCAAGCCCTTTGGCGGCGTGCAGAGTCATGAGCCTGACGCAATCACTGCTCGCATCGTAGGCGTCAGCATCGCTAAAGAGTGATATCTGTTGGAGATAATCGAGCAGCGAGGGCTGCTCGGCCTGCTTGTCATAATCGGCAGCGCTGTTTATTAGCTCGTTAACATTCTCCAGCGCAACCTCGCCGTCAGCGCCCGCCGCGCCGAGAGATTGAGCCATTCCCGATTCGGCAAGCACACGGGCCGCTAGCGGCGCGACCTGACCGCCAAGATCTTTTTGAAACTGCGCGATCATGTTGGCAAAGACTGCCAGCTTGGCTCTCGTGGCCTTGGATATAGATTCAACTTGCCCCGATTTCTTGACGGCCTCGAAACAACTGACGTTGCAGTGCTCAGCGTATGCTCGGACTCTGTCAACCGTTGTCTTTCCTATTCCGCGAGCAGGAGTGTTGATGACGCGCAGCAGCGCGATTTCATCACTCGGGTTGACAAGGATTTTTAAATATGCGAGCAGGTCGCGGATCTCTTTTCTCCTGTAGAATTCCACGCCGCGAACAATCTGGTACGGTATTCTGTTGCGAACGAGTGATTCTTCGAGCGCCCGGCTCTGAGCATTCACCCGGTAGAATAGAGCTATATCGTTGAGGGTCGCGCCCTTGGCTGACAGCTCGGCGATCTGCCGGGCGACAGCCTCGGCCTCCTCGTGCTCGTCTTCATACGCTGTCAGCGCGACAGCTTCGCCTGCGGGTTTCGTCGCTATGAGTTTCTTTTGTTTGCGGTTTCGGTTGAACGCGATCAGACTGTCGGCGACCGCGAGGATGTTCGCCGTACTGCGGAAATTTTCCTCGAGCCTGACAACCGTCGCGTCGGGCCAATCGCTCTCGAAAGCCATTATGTTGCGGATATCGGCGCCGCGCCAGCGGTAGATCGACTGGTCAGGATCGCCCGTAGCGCAGATATTGCTGTGCTGCGAAACCAGCAACTCGGCGATCTTGTACTGGGCGTAATTGGTGTCCTGATATTCGTCGATCAGCACAAACTGAAAGCGGTTGCTAAGCTCGCAGCAGACATCGGGACAATCTCTGAGCAAGACGGCGGTCTTCATCAGCAAGTCATCGAAATCGACGCCGTTTCGCTCGCTCAGCAGGTTCTGGTAGCTCTGATATACATCGGCCAATGTCCTCGAAAAAAAATCGTAGGCCTCTTTCCTAAAAGATTCGGCATCTCTCAGCTTGTTCTTGAGAGTGGAAATCGCGTCGAGCATCCGAGCGGGTGGAAAATTCGCAGCATCGAGGTGGCGATCCTTGAGAACCTGCTTGACACACCGCAGTTGGTCCGCCTGGTCGTAGATGCTGAAGTTCGCGCTGATTCGGGCCCTGTCGGCATAGCGCCGAAGAATCCTCACACACAGCGAGTGAAAAGTGCTGATATGCGCGCCGGCGGAGGCTCCGAGAGACAGAGCCCTTTGGCGCATCTCCTCAGCAGCTTTGTTAGTAAAAGTTATCGCGCAGATATTGTAAGGGGCAGCGCCCGAATCAATCAGTGCCGCAATCCGATGTATTATTACGCGTGTCTTGCCGCTGCCCGGGCCGGCGAGGACAAGCAGCGGACCTTCGACGTGATTGACCGCTTCTTTCTGTGAGGGCGTCAGTTGTCGTGCGAGTGTGTCGTCCATGCCCAAAGTCGCTTTTGTACGTGAGGCTCATCGTTCAAAAACTGCTAATCAATTCCTTTTCCTGTTGCTTTATCTTGGCTTTCTGCTTTTCCAACTCCTCTTTCCACGGCTGCAACTGCTCGGCAAGATCGGGCCATTCGATTTCTATACGCGCCAACAGGCTGAGCCTCAGATCCGGGACAAACTGCGTGTCGTCCAGGAAATCGCTAAGTGCAAAATACTTCAGTAGCTTGAACTCAGGCAGGTCGATCCGGTTCTCATCCAGGTATTTGCCCTGGTAATAACCATGAACCTGTCTTGCCAGCGACTCTCTGCCGGCGGCCGCCTCGTCGTCGCCAATTGCATAGAGAAAGAAACTTTCGCGAAGCATGAGAGTTATCTGCTCCTTGGCGTTGGTTATGTCGATGTTCTCGAGTTCCTCACGCATACGCGCCAAGGCAAAAGCCTTCAGCGGAACCTTGAACTCAGGCAAGTCGGGCCAGCTCTCTCTTAACTGATTCAAGATCTTCTGCGCCTGAAGCTCGTGACCCGACTGATAGAAGGAAAACAAGGCGTTTATGAGCATATTACGGTAGCCGTTTCGCATGGTTCCGTAGGTGCCTCTGTCATCCTTATATTTTTCGAGATTTTTTAGAACGGCCTTGTTGTACGACACGAACATCCTCAAGTCCGGCCTCAGGAAAACCTCCTTGAACGTCTGCGTCCGAGGTCCTTGTGAAAAGTCCCCCCCGGGTACTTCCATCGACACGTCACGGATGATCAACTTGCCGTTACGGAAGAGGTTCTGCAAACTGTGACCAACGATACGGTCGGTGTTGGTCTCGTCCATCTTTATCTCGCGGGACTTCTCCTGAGCAGCTATCCGAAGCCCCTTGACGGCCCAGTAGATTGCATGACTGTCGGGATGCCGCCAGTCGAGAGGCAGGTGCCGGTTCGGATCGGTGTAGTCGACGGGACCGTAGGTGTCGTTCAATTGCCGCATCAGGGCAGGATCAAGTTTCCATACATTGCGCAGATAGTGGGCCTTGGCGAAAATATCGAACTTCTTGAGGACTTCACTACCCCTGAAATCGTCTATCGTCTCACCGGCCGCCCGAGCATATCTGCTGGAGTTCTGACGCAACGAAAGGTAGTTGCTTACAAACTCATCGTCGTCGGAAAAATTCGGGTCGGTGGACTTCAGGGCCTTGACCAGCCTGGCCACGTTCGGATCGGTGTTGATTTGCCGCCAGCCGACAGGTGCTTCAGCCAGAGCCTCGAAGTAACGGTTGTCCTGCGAATCGAGCTGGTTGTCTTGCGAAGCAAGCACTTGCTCCATCGCCGTTGCCAATTGAAGCTTGTAGTACTTGTGCACATCATCCGAGACACCGCCCATTTTGTGCTGAAATATCCGGGCCATCTCGTGGTAGAGCGTGATGTTCTTGAGTTTGTACTTGCCGACGGCTTCGTCACGAATCAGCTCGTAACCGTTGCGAACCCATCGCCACCGCTCATCGGGCTGAGTCGCCGGTATGGCCACCGAAATATTGTAAGCCATGTTCCAGGCGTGGAACTCCCAGACGGATGCGAAACGAGGCTGCAGAATGGTGATCCACTCCGCAAGCTGTCTCGCGTCGAAGAACAGCCCTTCGTCTTTGAGCTTGTCGGCCCGCATCCACAGAACATCCACTGCCAACCCGCGAAAAGCCCCCGTTGCGACGGTCGCAAGCAACAGCGAGGGGGGAAGATCCTCCGGCCTGTCAATCACCAGATTCATATCCATACGCTGGCGATTTATGGAATCGAGCTGCATGCCGGCGCCAATACACAAGCCGATGGCTAAGACGGTACAGAGACAACAAATTACTATGTCACGAAAACGCATGATAAACCTGGCAGTTCAGGGCCTTCAATTCCGATGGGCCGCGAACTAAGTCGTCGTGCAAAAATAACTCATCGGTTCTACATCTCATCTTCACGCCATCTTCGTGCGTTCCTCAATCGCGAAATCCTCAACGTAGAACAGCTACGCTTGCGGTTTCGCTCAATCGATCACGCACGAATCTGACGCAAATCTGAGCGTAAAACCAACGACTTATTTTTGCACGACTCCTAAACTGTAATCCTCGCAATTTCTCGGAAACTGAAAATCACCAGGGCGAGAACCAGCATCAAGCACGCTTTGATACAAACCATATACCCCGCACACCTGGCCAGCAAAGACCAACTCAACAATCGCGCCGGGACCAGGGACTTGGTGGGATTGAACTTGTCGAACTGTGGCAGGAGTTGAATCACCCACTTGAGAGTATACGAATAGACGGCCCCAACGCTCTCACTCATGTAGCCGAAGGATTCGATGACAAAGCCGCTGAAACTCGCCGTAAAAAAGAGTACGAGGCAGAACAATACGGCCACCGGGAACGATAGAAAGCTCGAAGCCATAAGGCCCAGGCAGGCGAGGAATATCAGCCTGAACAGGATCAAGAGAACCGCCCTGACGAAATTGGCGCCGAAACTGTCGGCTTCATAAAGCACCTCCAGACCGTCAAATGGAAAAATAACCGTCGATTGGTTCCGGGGATCATTTACGAATGCGATAGCCAGGTGGCCGTCCTCGGGGACAACGTCTGACGGGAATTCCACCTCATGAAAAGTCCGCGCCGCATTCTTATGAACCTGCTCATAAATGGGAGTTTCCGGCCGTTCGCCGTACTTGATGTACTGATCGTCACCGGCATACCACCAACCGTATACTTGCGAATCGGGCGGATTCGGAAAAATATCGTATTTGAATCTGATAAACATGCTCTTGGCGAGAGGCTTAACGTTGTCGAATTCCCAGACCAGTGACCCGCCGACAGCGGCCGCTCGCCTGGCAAGCTGTTTGCGCTTGGTAAGTTCGGCAATAATCCCCTCGCGCGTTTCATTGGGCGGCAATTCCTCCCTTCGTTCAAGCTCTTCGTATCTGGCCAGCACTTCGGCTGTGACGTCCTCTTGGGGAACGGTCAGCGAGGCCCGTGCGGTGAAAAACTCGTTGTCGGCCTGGATAAGCTCGGCCTCGCTGGGGTTGCTGAAGTTTGGCGTATAAATGGTGATCGTATATATGATAGCTGAGAAGAGGCCGAGCAGCATCACGTCCAGAACTATCACGCCGAGCAGTTTGCCCAGGAGGAACTGGTAACGGCGAATAGGCTTGGTGATAACCGTATATATCTGCCGTTGCTCGATATCGCTTGTCACCGTATAGACCGAGACGATGATCGTAAGCACACAGAGCAGAAAACTCATCAGCGAGAGGCTGTAGCTTACAAAGGTCTGGAGCCTGCCTTTGAGCGTTTCGTCGCCGGTGGCGGAAAACCCGAGAAGCGGAAGGATGACGATCAGCAGGATCGCAGAGACCAGGGCTACTTTCATCCGCAGAGCCTGCTTTATCGTGTTTGTGGCGACAGCCCAGATGCTATGCATCGCCGGAGCCTCCTGCCTGCGAGTTATCAGTCCTTCCCTCCTGGTCGCTTTGATCGGCTGAGTCGCCTGTGAGCCGGTCCAGAATATTTTTCCTGGCCTGCTCAGCCTCGGGAGCGGGAGTCTGGACCGCTTCGGTCTCGACTTCTTCCTCCATCCCGGCAATCCCGGGCTGCTGCGGCTCACTCGATTCGGCGAGCTTGCTCAGCAATTGCTTATCGAGTCCGCTCACCGAATCCGCATCGGCGACGACATCTTCGGTGATCGGCCCCTGATCGGAAACCTCCGGTGATATCGGCGCAGCGACGAGTTTGTCGAGTATATTCTCCACCGAAGGCAATTGCGTCAGGAAATCGCCTATCTTGGTCGTGCTGACCGCTCCGCTCGTGGGCTGGGCCTGCTGTTGAGCGGTGGTAACGGTCCTGATGAAAAACGTTTCGAGCCTGTCCATCGGAGAAGTCACCACGCATTCGGCGTCTTCCTTTTCGACCAACTGCTTTATCTTCGCGACGGTTGCGTCGCTTATGGCATCGGTCGTGATTTGCCTCTTGTTTGTCTGCTGCAAAAGATCCCTGACCCGGCCCTGGCTCTGTATCTTGCCGCCGTAGAGAATCGCAATCCTGTCGCATACATCCTCGACATCGGCAAGTAAGTGACTACAAAGCAAGATCGTCTTGCCGCGCTCGGCAAGCTTGATTATGAGGTCCTTTATTTGCCTGGTCCCGATCGGATCGAGGCCGGTTGTCGGTTCATCGAGTATCAGCAGATCGGGATCGTTGATCAGCGCCTGAGCCAGGCCGATTCTGCGCGCCATGCCCTTCGAAAATGTCCCTACGGCCCTGTTCGCAACGGCCTTTAAGCCCACCATGTCAAGCAGCGCCTCGATACGCATCTTTCGCAGCTTGGGCGGCAAGCCGAATAGTCTGCCGTAAAAATCCAGAGTTTCGCGAGCGTTGAGATACCTGTAAAGATACGACTCCTCGGGCAGGAAACCCACTTTCGCATTGATCTTGGGATCCGCCCCTTCACCACCGAGAA
>Ga0255052_10003076_pt1 | contig 11725 bp, 9 predicted proteins | sample JV7_2_21_MG_FD_188632 | JGI IMG/M metagenome (GOLD analysis project Ga0255052, IMG submission 188632) | Seawater microbial communities from Jervis Inlet, British Columbia, Canada - JV7_2_21 | ecosystem: Environmental > Aquatic > Marine > Inlet | place: Canada: British Columbia | collected... | reverse complement strand
ATGCCGGTCGACCCGTATCTTCGCCAAACGAGTTCTCGTGATCGACCAACATCAGCAACCAGTCGTCCGGACTGTATGACATCGATGACAGTGTCCTTTCATTATTGAACACCAGCGCGTCAAACACATACATCGCGGCCATTTGTCTTTGCAGGGAACACGACGCCCCCCACCCTGCCCCGCTTGCCACGCGTTCCCGTTCAGTCATGGTTTCGGGCGGCACGAACTGCAGCGTGCCAGCTTGTCCATCGATCTCGCGACGAACCGTTACGGAAATCATGCCGAGCCCCAACAGGCGATCAAGTTTGTACGCCGCGAGCTCGGGCACGAAATTCTTATCCGCCGGCAATTCGTTGAAGTAAGCCGTCACGATTTTGTCATCGGCGCCGACCTGAACCATTTTCCAGGTCGCTCCGACATCCATGAACCCAATGACATTTCCATTCACGAGAATATCCGCCAGCTCATCGTCGGTGATCGCCATGGACTCATGACCCACGCGTACCGGGTGCTCTATTGGCGACAGGCCTGCCCGGCCGTCCTGGTTCACAACGGCCAGCGCACCGTCTTCGATGATCAACGCGTTGCCGCTGCCCTCGTAGTACGACTTGAGCATGCCCGTATCGATCTCGACGATGCGTCCGTCCATGCGCTGCTGCACACGACGCGTGATCGTCGTCGAATGCCCGAAAACGACACGCGTCGCACCAATTTCGTCCAACGCCGCATTCAGTCCATCTGCTTCCAAAAGCTCGTTGCAAGACGCTGTACCGCGATACCACGTCGGTCCAATCGGCCCATGCAAGGGGGATTTGCTGAGATCAACCAGGTACTGGGCCGGGGCCACGAGCTCGCCCTCGAGTTGTCCGGCCGCCATCATCGCAGTGAGCATCGCCGGGCTTTGCTTAAATCTGTCTATCGGGCTCAGGACACCCTTGTCCATTAGCGTTGCCGATGTCGTCACGAACTCGAGCAGATCGTTCTTGAGTCCGACATTGACACCTTCAAGCCCATGCTCGGCAACGAAGGGCGGCATGCCACCGTGCACGAACGCGGTATCGTTGATCACTATCATCAATGGCTTCTCGAGCAGCCACTTGCCGTAAGTGCCGTCGCGTCGAAACGCTCGACGATGGCCAAAAAATCCGGGTGGCGCCCTTCGATCAAATTCCCACCGTTCGGCTACCTCGTCGCTATCCACAGGCTTGCTGCGGCGAAACTGTTGATACCAGGATTCTCGTTCTTCATCCGACTCGATATCCAGGAACGCCGCGTATTCCTCATCAGCTACGTAGCGCAGGTCGCCGATGAGGTTCATTACTTCGTGATTGCCAAGCAGTTGATGCACGCGACCGCCAACGAGAGGCGCCTCGTGCTCCAGCCGCATGATGAGTTCCATCACGCGCCGCGAATCCGGACCACGGTCCAGAAGGTCACCCGTAATTACGAAATGGGTCTTGCCGCCGCTCCAGGCGAGGTCTTTGTCAATGACATCTGCTTCCTGGAGCGTCGTAACCAGGGCATCGTAGGCACCGTGAATATCACTGACTGCGACGATTCGCTCGACGCCTGAAAAATGCCATTCATCCGCCTGCGCGAAAGATAATGGCAAGAACAGACAGAGTAGAAACGGAATCGGCCCGGAAACCGGGCTGGTTCGCCGGTTGGAAATACTTTTCCCGTTAATGGCATAGCCGCCAAACTGCATTTCGCCCCCGAAGTAGAAGAAGCGACCGACGCCGCCTCACTGTAAAATTTTTTTGTGCGAAACCAAGTCCAAGGCTAGCCTGAACCACATATCGGTCCTGGGGAGCGGCGGCCGTACGGAGTACAGACGTAGCTCCCCTTGTGCCGTCGGTGAGTCTGGCAATATGCCAATCACGCCGACAGACCGGAAACTACGTACTCGGGTAGCACAGAACGCTCCTGTTAGTGTCGGCGGCGGTACTCGCGTCGTTTCTGTGCCGCCGGTTTGGGCTCACGCTCGAGGATTTCCTTGGTCTGGTAAACGTACTCTATCGTGCCGATCAGCCACAGGAAGTAGCCGACCAGTTCTATGAACTCCTCGACCGCGAGCTTGACGATGCGCGCGTAGTGCTCGCCGAGCATGGCCTGCCACAGCGGTTCGTGGCCCACGAGTATCGAGTAGGCGAACAGGATGACAGCACCGGCAAAGATCAGTGTTAGCCCCGGCGATGGCCAGATCCTTGCGAGTGCGATGTTCATGCGTTTGCGGTGCCGGAAGCAATAGGCGATCAGTAAAGCGCCGACGACCGCCACGATGACCTGCCACAGGTTATCGATGAGGTAGCGATCTAGAAAATAGTGCAGTTCGCGAATGAAGAACACCAGCGCCAGACCGCCGAACAGGAACGCGAGCGGTCGCTGCGTAAGGCTGTACATAGCCACCCAGCCCATTAACAGACCGCAGACGGCAAGGATCAGGAGCTGGATCATCTCGATAGGCGAGAACTCGCTCGTACCGTAGATGTCGCCGCCATTGACGACCTCGTGCAGGCGCAGCGTGCCCGGATTCGCAACCTCGAGTTGTGTCAGTAACGCGGTGAATGCCGCGATGCCGAAAAAATACAGGACGTAGCGGAACCAGGCCATTGCCCGACTATACACCGCAGCAATTGATGCCTGGTAAGCAGTTGATTGTAATCTGCTTTTCTCTCACGCGCGCAACTTGAATACGGCATTGTCTCCGGCCGTGACGAGCCCGTGATCGATGAGCCATACCCTGGCGTCCTCGGCGTCGGACTCGAACCAGGCCTGCGTGCTACCGAGGCGAAAACTGTAGCCCCAGGCATCCATGTCCTGCATCAGGCGGCTGCGACCGACGCCGGGAAGGCGGTCGGCAAGCAAGATCTGCAGGTAGCAAACACTCGACTCCTCCAGGTCATCACCACCCGCATCGCGATGCAGGCAGTTACGACGCTCGTCGTCCATGCAGATGACGTGGCATGCCTCATGGAGCATCGAGTGAATCGGTGTGTCACGCCGCACGTAGACACCGCGGCCGACGACGCCCGCCTCGGGTTCACCCCAGTAGCTGCCAGTAATGTCGGCATCATCGTCGAGCAGGTGCAGGGAAAGTTCGTAATGCGACAGCAGCTTGCACAAAGAGTGGAATCGTACGTCGGCCACCTTCAAAACCGAATCTTCACCGGTCATGAGTCACTTCAGATCGTCGAGATCTGCTCCATGACGATGCGCACGAGATCGCCGACGATGGCGTCACGCATCAGCTGTTCTTCCTTTGCCTTGCCGAGTACGAGTGTGGCGTCATAAGTGTAATCGCGAGTGAGTGTGAGTTCCTGCGGGTCGAGCAGGCTCGTCTCACCACTCGTGATCGTGTATTGCACCGTATAGAAAACCTCGAATTCGGTGGGTACGTTGCGCGCCGAGACCGAGAGCACGCGCTGGTCGGTGAAGTCGTAAAGAATCGTCAGCGTCGCGGTCGCATCCGTCGGCGAGTCCACTACCTCGACGCCCGCCGCACGCAGCTGGCGGCGCAACTCGCGGTAAAACTGGCTGAATTCGTCTGGCGTGGAGATATGAGTGCGCTGCATTTCATCCGGCGTCGTCGCGGCACCCTGCAGGTGAAACCCGCAGGCCGCGAGGGACGATAGCAGCAGCAATGCCAGCAGCCTAGACAACGATGTTTACCAGTCTGCCGGGAACGACAATCGTCTTCCTGACCTCGCCACCATCGATGAAGCGTTGCGCGTTGGGATCGGCCAGCGCCTGTTCGATGATCGACTCCTTGTCGGCATCGGCTGCAACTGAGATCTTGCCGCGCAACTTGCCGTTAACCTGCACGACGATCTCGACGAGGTCGCGCTCGAGCGCCGACTCGTCGAACGCCGGCCAGCGCTGATCGATCAGTGCAGATTCGTGCCCGAGTCGCTCCCACAGCGCGTGACAGATATGCGGCACGATCGGCGACAGCATCAGTACGACGGCCTCAAGCGCCTCGCGCACGACGGCCCTGCCCTGCTCGGAATCATCTTCGAACTTGTTCACTGCGTTCAGCAATTCCATCGAGGCTGCCACAGCCGTGTTGAACATGTTGCGCCGGCCGATGTCGTCGGAAATCTTGCGAATCGTCTCGTGTGTCTTGCGGCGCAGGTCTTTCTGCCCGCTGTTCAGACCAGAGATATTGACAGCGCCGCCCACACCGCCGTCGGCATGCTTGTCGACGGCAGACCAGAAACGCTTGAGGAAACGCGAACTCCCCTGTACGCCCTCGTCCGACCACTCGAGCGCCTGCTCCGGTGGCGCAGCGAACATCATGAACAGGCGCACGGTATCGGCGCCGTAGCGCTCGATGAGTTCCTGCGGATCGACTGTGTTGCCTTTGTTCTTGGACATCTTCGCGCCGTCTTTGAGCACCATGCCCTGCGTGAGCAGGTTGGTGAACGGCTCGGAAGCCTGCGTCAGCCCTTCGTCCCGCATGACGCGCTGGAAGAAGCGTGAGTACAGGAGATGCAGAATCGCGTGCTCGATACCACCCGTGTACTGGTCGACTGGCATCCAGTACGCCTCGCGCTCGTCGAGCATGGCCTTGTCGCTATCAGGACAGGCGTAACGCGCGAAATACCAGGAAGACTCGACAAACGTGTCGAAAGTGTCGGTCTCACGCCGCGCGTCCTTGCCGCACTTCGGGCAGCTGACGTTCAAAAACCCGGGCATGTCCTTGAGCGGCGAGCCGTGACCCGTGAACTCGACGTTCTCGGGCAATACGACCGGCAGGTCTGCCTCCGGCACGGCTACCGAGTCGCAGTCATCGCAGTAAATGATCGGGATCGGTGTACCCCAGTAACGCTGCCGCGATACGCCCCAGTCACGCAAGCGGTAGTTGATCGCGCGCTTACCGCGGCCGGTCTTCTCGAAATGATCGGCGATCGCGTCGAGTGCGGCCTCGAAGTCCATGCCGTCGTATTTGCCGGAATTGACGAGCACGCCGTAGTCTATGTAGGCGCCTTCGTCGATATCGATCTCTGACCCATCGGCCGGTGTAATCACCTGCCTGATCTCCAGGCCGTGTTTCTTCGCGAACTCCCAGTCGCGCTCGTCATGCGCAGGCACGGCCATGACCGCGCCGGTGCCGTAGCTCATCAGCACGAAGTTCGCGACCCATAGCGGCACTTTCTCGCCCGAGATCGGGTGGATGGCATCGATGCCGAGGGCCATGCCCTTTTTTTCCATCGTCTCGAGCGTTGCCTCGGCGGCGTCGGTTTTCCTGCATTCCTCAATGAACGCAGCCACCTCGGGGTTAGCCGCGGCCGCCTTTTCAGCCAGCGGATGTTCGGCCGCGACGGCCATGTATGTCACGCCCAGCAAAGTGTCGGGGCGGGTCGTAAATACCGTGAGCGGCTCATCCTCGCCTTCGACCTCGAATGACAACTCGACGCCTTCGGAACGGCCGATCCAGTTGCGCTGCATCGTCTTTACTGAATCCGGCCAGCCGGGCATGCGATCGAGTTCGTCGAGAAGCTCGTCGGCGTAGGCTGTGATCTTCATGAACCACTGTGGAATCTCACGCCGCTCGACGAGCGCGTCGGACCGCCAGCCGCGACCGTCGATGACCTGTTCGTTTGCGAGCACGGTCTGGTCTACGGGGTCCCAGTTGACGACCGAGTTCTTGCGATAGACGAGGCCCTTCGCGAACATCTTCGTGAACAGCCATTGCTCCCAGCGGTAGTACTCGGGACGGCAGGTCGTGACCTCGCGCGTCCAGTCATACGCGTAGCCGAGGCGATTGAGCTGGCCGCGCATGTCTTCGATATTGTTGTAGGTCCATTCGGCCGGCGGCACACCGCGTTTGATAGCGGCGTTTTCCGCGGGCATGCCGAACGCGTCCCAGCCCATCGGCTGCAACACGTATTTGCCCTGCATGCGGTGGTAGCGGGCGATGACGTCACTGATCGTGAATACCCGCACGTGACCCATGTGCAGCTTGCCGCTCGGGTACGGGAACATCGTCAGGCAGTAGAATTTCTCTTTGCTGTCGTCTTCCGTAACTTCGAAACAACGCGACTTCTGCCAGTGCACCTGTGCGGCGAGTTCGACGGATTCAGGGTTGTAAGCCGTGCTCATTGAATTCCAAAAATGTCCGTGCGGAAAACCCGCAAGCGTACAGCAACACGCTCGCGATCGCAGCAGCCAGAACGATCAGAGATTGGCGCGGCTGCGTAGCCAGAAACCGGCAAGGATCAACAGGCAGAGACCGATGACCGGCTTGTTGCCCATGCTGACATAGGGCGTGCTGCCCTTCCTGGGCTCGACATCCATCGTCATCGTCACGGGCTCGAACTGTGCGCCGGATTCGAGGATCTCGCCGGTGTGGCTGATGAACGCGCTGATGCCGGTATTGGTCGCACGGACTGCGGCGCGGCCGACCTCGAGCGAGCGCATCTGCGTAATCTGCAGATGTTGGTGTGGCGCAATCGAATCGCCGAACCAGGCGTCGTTGCTGACGTTGATCAGGATGGAGGCGTCCGGCAGCGCGTAGAGCTGCTCGGCGCCGTAGGCGTCCTCGTAGCAGATCGCGACAGCCAGCTTTTCGCCGTTGGCGGCTTCTAGCAAGGGCTGCACGGCGGCGCCCGGCGCCAGGTCGTTGTAAGGCAGGTTCATCATGCGCATCCACTCGCGCACTTTCGCGGGCACCGGAAAGTACTCGCCGAATGGCACGAGGTGGCGCTTGCGATACACCTGCCGCCGATCCCCGGCGACGAGCATGACGCTGTTATGGATCTTCACCTCGCCCCGGTCCTCGACGCGTTCGAGAATGCCGAACAGGATGGTGCGGCCGCTTGCCTGCGTATCGGCCTGCAACGCCTGGATGTACGGCTCGACCTGGTCATCGAGCGCCGGAATCGCGACCTCGGGCCAGACGATGATTTCGCTGTCACGCGCTTGCCACGCTGCGGCGCGGTAAAACTCGAGCATGGGCTGCAGGTTCTCAGGCAGCCATTTCTCGTCCTGCGAAACACCAGCCTGCACGAGCGTCGTGCGCACCGGCGGCCCGGATGGCTCGGTCCAGTCGACGAACAACAAGACACCACCGAGAATCCACGGCGACGCGACCAGTCCAAGCGCGATCCAGCGTTGTCGTCCTGCCGCCATCACTGCGACGAGTATGGCCGTCACGCTCAACATCATCATGAAGGACACGCCGTACACGCCGATGACGGGCGCCCAGCCGGCCAGCGGTGAATCGATCTGGCTGTAGCCGATCCCGAGCCACGGAAAGCCGCTCAGTATCCAGCCGCGCAGCCACTCGATGAGTACCCACATTGACGGTGCGACGATGAGCAACAGCCACGGTTCGCCGTGCGAAAAGCGGCTGGTGAGCCAGCCCGTCGCAAACAGATGGGTCGACATGATCAGCACCAGACCCAACATGAGCAGGAATGCGATCCATGCCGGTGCCTCGCCGAAAACGACCACCGAAATGTAAATCCAGTAGGTGCCCGACAGGAACATCCCGAAGCCGAAGAAGAAGCTCAGCCAGCCCGCGTCTCGCGGCGATGCACTGACGTACACATACAGAAGCGGCAACAACAGGACCGGCACGAGCACCGTGAAACCGAAAGGCGCGAAAGCGATCGTGAACAGGGCGCCGAAGACGAAAAGGATCCCCCGACTCGCCCATGGCCTGTCAGCCGGCCACTGAAATATCGATCCCCTGAGTTCCACTAAGTGCTGTTCCGCACAACCTGCAGTGCATCAATGCGGCGTTTGTCCGCCTTGGTAACGGAAAACTCGAAGCCGCCGAACTCGATGCTCTCGCCGCGACGCGGCAAGCGGCCGAGTTCGTGCATGACGAGGCCGCCGATCGTGTCGTATTCCTCTTCGCTCAGCTCGCAACCGAAGAACTCGTTGAAGTCCTCGACGCGCGTCAGTGCGCGCACGGCGAAACACGGCTTGCCATCGCTGTCCCCATCCGCGCGGATGAACGCGTCCTCAGTCGGATCGTGTTCGTCGTCGATCTCACCAACGATCTCCTCGAGCACATCTTCAATGGTCAGGAGCCCGGCAACACCACCGTACTCGTCGACAACAATGGCCATATGATTGTGGCTGTCACGAAATTCCTTGAGCAGGGCATTGAGGCGTTTCGACTCAGGAATGACGGCAGCGTGCCGCAGCAACTTGCCGATCGGAACGTTCTTGGCGGCATCGCTACCGAAGTAACGCAGCAGGTCCTTCGCGAGCAGCACGCCGAGCACTTCGTCGCGATCCTCGCCGGTCACGGGGAAACGCGAGTGACCCGATTCGACAATGACTCGGAGCATCGCGTCGAAATCGTCGTCGATATCGATCACGATCATCTGCGAGCGCGGAATCATGACATCCCGCACCTGGGTCTCGGATACCTCGAGCACGCCGGTGAGCATGCTCTTCTCCTCGGCATCGATGTCCGTCTCGGATTGCTGGATGATGTCCTGAATTTCTTCGCGGCTCCAGGGCTCGCCCCTGAACGCGCGCCTGAGGCGCGTGATCAGGCTGGTGCTCCCTGTACCGCTGGTACTTGGCGGTTTGTCGTTCATCGAACCTGTACTGGTGAGTGCCCTAGGGCAGTGGTCCCGCAGTGGGACGAAGTATTGTATCAGCTTCCTTCATAGGGATCGGCGATGCCGAGACCGGCGAGAATTTCCCGTTCGAGCCCCTCCATCTCATCCGCTTCGGACTCCGTCTCATGGTCGTGGCCCAACAGATGCAAGACACCGTGTACGAGCATGTGACCCCAATGATCGTCGAGTGCCTTGCCCTGCTCGCCGGCCTCGCGGACAACGACAGCAGCACACACGACGATATCGCCGAGCATCCATACTGCGCCTGTCGGCAGGCCTGTCACGTCGCCCGCCGGGAATGACAGTACGTTCGTTGGCTTGTCCTGATCGCGAAAGTCGCGGTTCAGCGTTTGCATCTCGTCTTCGTCGACGACACGGACCAGCACTTCTGTAGCGGGATCGACAACCTTTGTGGTAACAGCACATTCCACCCAGCGTTGAATGTTGCTGACGGTAGGTATGCCACTCACACTCGTTGCGATTTGCACGTCGACGTTCATCGGATTTCGGAGGGCTTGCTACTTGCCGCCGTTTTCGTCGATTTCGTAGGCGGCAACGATGCGTTGCACGAGAGGATGGCGCACAACATCCTTCTTTGTGAAAAACGTAAACGCGATGCCATCGACGTTATCGAGTATCCGGGTCGCATTATTGAGGCCGGACTGTTTGCCAGACGGCAGGTCGATTTGCGTGACGTCGCCCGTCACGACGGCGCGCGATCCGAAGCCGATGCGCGTCAGGAACATCTTCATCTGCTCGACGCTGGTGTTCTGCGCTTCGTCGAGAATAACAAAAGACTCGTTCAGCGAGCGCCCACGCATGAACGCGAGTGGTGCAATCTCAATAACGTTTCTTTCGATGAGACGCGTCACGCGGTCGGCACCGAGCATGTCGTACAGCGCGTCGTACATCGGACGCAGGTATGGATCTACCTTTTGCGACATGTCACCGGGCAGGAAACCCAGGCGCTCACCGGCTTCAACGGCCGGTCGCACGAGAACGATGCGACGCACCTGCTCCTGTTCGAGTGAATCAACGGCAGAAGCGACGGCGAGATAGGTTTTACCGGTGCCGGCGGGCCCGATACCGAACGAGAGATCGTAGTCGCGCATATTGCGCATGTAGCTGGTCTGATTGGCGCCGCGTGGCTTGATGCGCTTTAGCCGCGTCTGGACTACCAGGCTGTCCGCGCCATCGTTGCCAGCATCCGGCGCAGCTGCTTCGGGTTCGCCATCGTTCATTACGGACTCCTGCAGGAGGATGTGCACGCGCTCGGGATCGAGGCTTTCCTGGTCCGTCATCTTGAACAGGGAATGCAGCACGTCGCTGCCGAGCTGCGTCGCACCCGGAAGACCGGTGACGCGAAAATGATTGCCACGGCTTGCGATATCAACATTGAGGCGGCGTTCAATTTGCCGCAGGTGTTCATCGAACTGGCCGCAAAGATTGGCCAGACGAGTATTGTCGGCGGGCTCGAGAACGATGTCCCGAGATATCTGGACTGCATTCAAGACTGGTGCTTCAGACCTCTGTAAGTGGTTCTCCGCAGCCTACCGCGAAGAGTGTTGATTGGAAAGGGCAAGGGACCCGCTTCGCGTCAGGCAGCGGCCTTGTTGCCAGCCCGGCGTCCGCGCAGGGAATTCGGCAGTGCTTCCGTAATGACGACGTCGACGAACTGGCCGATCACGGACGGATCGGCGTCGAAATTGACCCAGCGGTTGTTCTCGGTTCGGCCCGCAACCTGCGTAGCACTCTTCTTCGAGGTCTTTTCGACGAGCACGCGTTGCGTCGTACCAACCATTGCCTGGCTGATCTCGTAGGCCTGCTGGTTGATGCGCGTTTGCAGAATCTGCAGCCGTTCCTTCTTGACCTCGAGCGGCGTGTCGTCGGGCAGACTCGCCGCTGGCGTACCGGGACGTGCACTGTAAATGAAACTGAATGACTGATCGAAACCGATATCGGCAATCAGCTTCATCGTCGCTTCGAAGTCCTGATCGGTCTCGCCAGGGAAGCCCACGATGAAATCCGACGATAGCGAAATGTCGGGGCGCGCTTCGCGCAGCTTGCGGATTTTTTGCTTGTACTCGAGCCCGGTATGGCCGCGCTTCATCGCCGCAAGAATGCGGTCCGAACCATGTTGCACCGGCAGGTGCAAGTAGTTTGCGAGCTTCGGCACTTCGACATATGCCTGTACGAGACTGTCGGTGAACTCGAGCGGGTGTGACGTCGTGAATCGTATGCGATCAATGCCATCAATTGCGGCGACGTAATATATGAGTGTCGCCAGATCGGCGATCGCACCATCGTGCATCGGCCCGCGGTATGCGTTGACGTTCTGGCCAAGCAGGTTGACCTCGCGCACGCCCTGCACCGCCAACTGCACGACCTCGGCGATGACGTCATCGAGCGGTCGGCTTATCTCTTCGCCGCGCGTGTATGGCACGACACAGAAACTGCAGTACTTGCTGCAACCTTCCATGCACGACACGAATGCCGTCGGTCCTTCGGCGCGTGGATTCGGCAGACGATCGAACTTCTCGATTTCGGGAAACGAGACATCGACGACAGATGTGTGTTTTTGCAACGCATTGTCGAGCATCCCAGGCAGGCGATGCAGCGTCTGCGGCACGAACACGAGATCGACGAACGGTGCTCGCTTCGTGATGCCGTCACCTTCCTGGCTGGCAACACAACCACCGACACCGATCATGACGCCGTCGCGGCGTTCCTTGATCGAACGCCAGCGGCCCAGCTCGGAAAAGACCTTTTCCTGTGCTTTCTCACGTATCGAACAGGTATTGACGAGCAGCAGGTCGGCCTCTTCAGCCGCATCGGTGAGCTCGAAGCCGTGTGACTCACGCAAGACATCCGCCATCTTCTCCGAGTCGTACTCGTTCATCTGGCAACCGAAGGTCTTGATGTACAGCTTTTTCGCCATGCTTCGATTCTACACTCTGCGACCCGCCGCACCCCAGAGTCACAGCCGGGTCCGGCTGTTACCGGATAAAGCCCATACTTTCGAGCTTCACGATGATGCGGTGCGCCGCAAGATCCGGCGAGATGTTCTCGGTATCGATGACCATCTCGGCTTTCTCAGGCACCTCGTACGGATCACTGATGCCCGTGAACTCCTTGATGAT
>Ga0255052_10003075_pt1 | contig 11729 bp, 10 predicted proteins | sample JV7_2_21_MG_FD_188632 | JGI IMG/M metagenome (GOLD analysis project Ga0255052, IMG submission 188632) | Seawater microbial communities from Jervis Inlet, British Columbia, Canada - JV7_2_21 | ecosystem: Environmental > Aquatic > Marine > Inlet | place: Canada: British Columbia | collected... | reverse complement strand
AGTTAGGCGGGAAGGCTTTCTAACGGGGTAAATGTATCGCTGGTCTGGTGAACTGTTCTGCCTAACCGGTTAAAACTCTTTGTTTAGTTTTTCGTAATCTCTTATGAAATGTACTATCCCCTTGAAATACATCTTTATCTTTTCAGCTTTACAGGATTCCAGGAACAGAATTTTGGGCAATTTGCTTATAAATCTGTACATTTCGCCATATAAAACAGACTTATATTTTCGGCCATATTTGTATAAGATAAACAACCTGTTTCTTGTTTGATAATATACCCGGAGGGGTTTATGTTCTCTGAAATGAAAAAACAGTTTATCTCTCGTTTCACCTAATGAATGATAAAGCAGTGCTTTGCAACAGAGGAGTATTTTGAAGTTGCTGTTTAAAAACCTGAAACAATAATCAAAATCGAGATAATCTATGAAAAAGTCCTCATTCATTAAACCAACCTTTTTTACAGCTTCATTTCTTATCATGCTGCCGGAGGTTATTTGAAAATGGACGAAACAGTCATTGGCAGAGCTCTCTATTTTTTTATTAAAAAGCCACGTTGTAATAATAGCGGGCAACTCTTTTTTATCTTTAAAGTATCTGTCATATATTCTCGGTACCAGTAAAGCGGTCTTTTCCTTTATTTTATCTTCAAGATTTTCATTTGAAAGTAACATTTCGCGAACCATATTTTCGGATACGATACTGTCCTGGTCTAATAACAGGGTCCACTTGTAACCGTTCTTTAAGGAATATTTTATCCCCTGATTTAAAGCCGCCCCTAAACCCTTATTATTTTCATTGAAAATAAATGTGACACTATCTGAATAGTTAAAGTTGATAATAATCTTCTTTAAATCATGGTTGGTGCTATTGTCTACTACGACAACCTTGTCTACCTGGTTTAATGAAGAACTAATGCAGGATTTTAATTTCTCCGGTGAATTATATGAGACTATCACTGCACAGATTATTTTATTCATTGATTTAAGCGAAGTGTCTTTTATCCGGCTTTGATTGCCTTTTTTGAGCTATAGGTTTTATATTTTTGGACTTTTTCCGGAGCTCAAAAAGCATTGCCGCTCCACACCTTTTTGTGTCAGAGTACCCGCTTGTTATTATTCAATATATTTCATACAACCTCAGAAAGTCTTTCAAAAGGGCCTTCTTTCGAGTGAGAGACATAAATCTCGGGCTCGCTGTATTTCTTATTTTTTACATCCTTGCCTTTCAGAACAGTCATGAAAGCCCCCAGTTCTACAGCTATATTAAACATGTGCTTTAAGGCAAAGGATAACGGAATGTTTATCTGGTTTAGTCTATTGATTATTCCCGGAGCCAGAACATAGCAAAACCTGTCAAGCCTAAGAGTGGCATCAACATCTTTAAGCCATATTTGGGGATAATGAATACAAATATGTCTCCATATTATTTCACTATAGAAATGGCGGTGCCCCAGTATAAAAGCCTCATTAGAGCAAAGATAAGGGGTCCACATCTCAAATTTGCCCCCGTGAACAGAAACTCTGATTAACTCTTCAAGTGCCTCCTTTGGGGAATCTATGTGTTCAAGGAAATGGCAGGAGTACACTTCATCCACAACATTTTCATCAAGGGGTAATCTTTCTTTAGTGATATCAAGGACAAAATCAACGCCATCGGACTTAATAATGTCCACCCCTAAAAATCCTTTCTTCTTAACCTGTCCGCAACCAACATCCAACTTGAACATCCCCTCTCCTCATATCACTCTGGGTTTCGAATCTGATTTATCAGAATCTTAACTTAAGAAAAGCCCGTATCAGAGTATTTTTAGAATCACTTCCATTAAATATCCCAAAGCTTTTTTAACTACTTTTTGATTTTTTAAATAACAACCAAAAAACAATCATATATTCATAGGAAAATTTTTTATATCGAACTTTAAATTATGGTTATAGTATGGGTCCCCTTTTTTAAGTATATAACCCCATTTTTTCATGAGCAACTCATTTTCCCTTATAAACTGTTCTATTTTTTCTGAGACGTCTTCACGGCCCCATAGATAAGACTCGTGGTGATATAACTCTACAGCAGGAAGATAGACTATTAAATAGTTTTTGTTTCTTATCCTAAAGCACAAATCAATATCTCCATGTGCTACCGCAAAGCCTGAATCAAACCCGCCTATTTCTTCAAATACATTCCTTCGCATCATCATGCAGGCAGCTGATATTACTGATAAATTTTGAATTGCCATGGTCTGGCCTCCATGGCCAAGACTATTTCTTGGAAATGCATGATGAGAGCGCCTAAGATATCTGGTTATCCCTACGGCGAGTCCGGCATGCTGCATGGTCTCAGTAGGGTATATTAACTTCACCCCTACTGCACCTGTTTCTTTTCTCTGTGCAAACCCGAGCATTAACTGAATCCAGTCCCTGGTTAAAAGCTCGGTATGACTGTTCAAAAATACCAGATACTCTGATTCTGTCTTTGAAACAGCAAAATTATTAATGTCTGAAAAATTGAAAGGTTTGTTATATTCAAGGACCTTAACCCGGGGATAACGTTTCAACGCCTGATAATAGTTACTTGTTTCTTCACCACGGCTTTGATTATCCACAATGACAACCTCATAATTATTATAAGTTGTCTTATTTAAAATAGAGCCTACACACCTGCTCAAAATATCGACATTATCTCTTGTGTGGGTTATGACAGAAACTTTTGGGTTGCTGTTTATCTTCAGTTTTACGTTATAAAATCCTTTTGCTACCCCCCTTTCGACCACTCCTTCATACCCTCTCCGGTTAATTGCTTCCTGCAGGGCATTTACAGCAGTTTTATAAGCATACGGCTTTGCGCTGGAGCTATCAGCTGCAGAACCTGTAACTGCCCTCCAGTGATATAACACCTTGGGAATATGTATAATTTTATCCGTTAATTCAGTCACCCGTAAGACAAGGTCATAATCCTGTGAACCGTCAAAAGCCTTTCTAAAACCGCCTATTCTGTCAATAATTGTCTTTCTGAAAACATTTAAATGGCAGAGGTAATTGCAGGATAAAAGATAATCAGGTGACCAGCCCGGCTTAAAAAAAGGACCAAACCTTTTTTCACCAAGCGTAATCATATCCCTGTCAGTATAAATGAAATCTACTTCAGGGCTTTCATTTATGGCCTTGACAACTTCAAACAATGCAAAGGGCGCAAGTGAATCATCATGATCAAGCAAGGCAATAAATTCGCCGGTTGCCATTGAGAGTGCCTCATTAGAATTTCCCGATATCCCTTTATTAAGCTCGAGGAACCTTGCCTTTATTCTCCTGTCCTTATCGCAATAAGACTGTATAATTCCCCTTATAAAAGGCCTTGACGAGGCGCCGTCAGCCAGACAGAGCTCCCAGTTGTCATAGGTCTGATTAATTACTGACTCAATAGTCATTTTAAGTACGTTTTTATCAGTGTTGTATACAGGGGTTATAACACTGATTTTAGGTCTGTATTTGAACTCACCTGAAAGCTTCTTTTGAACCTCAAGAGCAGTAAAATCAGGCTCATTTTTTGAAATCCATAATTGATAAGGATCTTTTTCTTCTGATGGTTCACGATTATCCTGCTGCTGATATGCATTCCTAAACGATTTAACCAGAAAGTCATAAAACCTTCTCAATCCGGTATTTTGAGGGAGGACGCGTTCTCTGAAACCCCTGAATTTCTTCAGCACCTTCCATCCGAGTGTGCTGTCAATCAAGTTAATGGATTTTTTAAGATATGCAATATGAGCGTCACTCTCTAATAAGACATTCTTCAGATTCGAAATTAAACTGTTCCTTTCGTCAATGCTGATATCCCTCTCCTTCAGGACAGCCTCCAGGCGGGTATCTTTTTCCTTGCTCCTGAGCCATAAATCCATTATGAATTCCGGCTGTATTTTCTCACGATGCTTATTGATGACCTTCAGATACATGGCCCTCATTTGCTCCGGGTCTGCCTGATTAATCTGTGAATCACTGTTCCACTGATTATAGATAGCGGTTGTCTTTTTTATGTGATAAAAAGGGTATTTTTCAGCAATTCTCACTAAAAATTCCCAGTCCTCATATAGAATAAAATTACTGTCAAAACCGCCTGAGTCAGTCAGCGCTTCCCTAACAAATAACAAACACATGAATGGAATGTAATTCCCGACAAGAAGCTCTTCATAAGAAAAATCCTCTGAAAACAATATATGCCTGTTTAAGTCGGCTGTTTTTCCCTCTTCCTGAACAAAATGTTTATGTGAAGACAATATGGTTTTGCCTACATCGACTATTTTTCTCTCTTCCTGCTTAAGATATCTATACGAAATCTCAGCATCTGTATATGCCACCCTGAAATCTGTCTGTTTCAAGCAGCTGGCAAGGACTGATAAATGTTCCGGATAAAACTCATCATCATCATCAAGAAAACCTATATAATCACCATTGGCATTCTCGATCCCCGCATTCCCTGCTCCGGCCCTGCCCCTGTTCTTTTGAAGTCTGACATAATTAAGAGAGGCATCTCCCAAAATTTCTCTTAACTCTTCCTCTGGCAGGTCGCAGCCCCCGTCATTGACAAGAACGACTTCTATCGGCCTGTAGGTCTGCGCTGAAATACTCTCTAAAGCCCGCTTTAACAGTTTTGGCCTGTCTTTTGTCCTGACGATAATGGAAACCAATGTGCCAACATCATGGTTGTTCATAAATCAAGTACCCTCAATAGTTATTTCCCCCTTTTTTGAAAATATTTTTGTACGGGGCTTTGCACATTTCATGAAAAATATCTTTCAAATACCATGAGATTTTTTCAGCTCTATAAGGATTCTATGAAAAATGCTGTTCTGGTAAAAAAATGGTTTTAAAAAAACCCTTTTGTCTTTCTTCAGGGGGATCCTTTCAGGTTTACTTGATATAAAATCAAGGAGAGCTTTCATGGCAACTCCCCATCTCAAATGAACCAGCGCATGAGCATAACTTATGATAACCCTCGAAAGTGTCATGTACAGTGCAGTAAAAAACGGATAATACATCCATATCAGGTTCAGAGAATTTTTTAAAGTGAAGTAAATCCTCCGTGAAGGGTCTCTCGGGAGAACCGCTGTTCTGTGTACCACTATACATGAAGGGTCATATACTATCCTGTAACCGGACAGTTTAGTCTTTATGGCAACATAGATTTCGTTATGATAGATAAAAAACTCCCCGGGATAAAAACCTATTTTCCTGAACAGGTCTTTCCTGATGGCAAACCCGCATCCTACAAATGCAAATGAATCCTGAAAAACATCTTCTGAAGGTATATGCCAGGTATTGAACCTCTTCCCTGAACTGTCAACCACCTTAAAGGCTACAATCCCTATTGTCTGCTGTTCTGAAAATAACTGTTCAACTCTTTTTATCGTATCGGGTTCAACATGGGAATCATCATCAAGAACAATTATCACATCCCCCCGGGCAATCTCAAAACCTCTGTTGTAACCATCAATCCCAAGGTTCCTGTCAAGTAAGATGGCCCTTATACTGTCTCCAAGCCCGGAAAGATATTCCCTGGTCCCGTCAGTTGAGCCGTTGTCAACTGCTATGATTTCAATTCCATCAAACTCTTCCCTGCATCCCAGAAGTTTCTCAACGGTTATTCTGGTCTCATTTAATCTGTTGTAGTTAAGAAAAACTATACTGATAGAGATTCCCATAGATTTATTAATACAAACGCATTAAGTAAGTTGACATAACCCTTTAGTATTGGCATGACAGAAAATGTAACATTACCTATTTCGTTTGCTATAATAACGTCTTTGTCTCCAACTATCCATCAGGTAAATGCTGTTATCTTTATTTATTTTATAATTATCTTCTTTTCTCTATCTTTCTATATACTTTTCCCCTGTGTATGGCACCGAGTATCCATACCTCGTTATGAACTATTTTATAAACAACTCTGTAATCCCCAACTCGTAGTTTCCAGTATCCCTTAAGAGTTTTTCGTAACGGTTCTCCGTACTTATGAGGTTCAGTAACAAGGCGGGTTTCTATAGCTTTTTTTATACGTTTTCTAATTGTTAAATTTAAAGACGGTATATCAATTTCCTTAACATCAGGGTGATATTTAAGCTCAAAAGACAAATTTACCAGACCTCGCTGTGTCTCAGGGCTTTTGCTTTTTTAAAGGTTTTTTCCCTTGCTTCTGCGAACCTGGATAATGCTATATCATCCTCTATTTCCAATGCCTCCTTTACAAGGTCGCGCACCTTCAGAGATAATGAAATGCCTTCCTTTTTAGCAAGGCGTTCAATACTGTTGTAAAGCGGCTTTTCCAACACCACATTGATTCTCGGGTTTTTGGCTGGCATATCTATCACCTCCTCCTTTAAAGTGTAACACTTATAATACACCTGAATCAAGCAAAAAATTATCGGATTTGAACTTCGATAAAAAAAGGGCCTGGAATAACAAAGCACCTATTACTATGGAAACTAAAGGGTTAACATCCATTTTATTCATAGTCCAAGCACCTTTAATCGTTATTTTGCCCTAAACAGGCATTTCCAGGCAAGATTAATAACTATTCGCAACTCAAAAACATCTCCAGCTTTTTTATTGCCGAGTCAGGTCACTTTAACATTCATTTCATTTCTATAACAGAATATTTTTCTATAATTTCCGAGGAAGCCGTAAAACAGATTTTAAATCGGGTCCTGGCGTTTCCTGGCAGGATGCTGCAGTGAGCGGGGCGTTAACTTCCTGTTGTAAAACTCCTTGTTTCGCTTTCGGAAGTGTCCTGTCCGTCACTTGCGACTACTTTCCAGTAATATGTGGTATTTGGGTTAAGCCCTTGTACAGGATGGGTAATGTTTGTGTTACCGTTACCGCCACCACTTCCTCCGCCTCCGCATGAGACGAAAAGTGTACCTGTTACTATAAGCATCAATACCAATATCTTTTTTCTGCCCTTGATACTGCATGCGACAGCCATTCCAAACAGCAATAATCCTGCCCCGTAACCCATGCCTGCATACCTGGTGCTGGTGTTTTTAACAGAAGCTACAACTACGGGGTCACAACCTGTAAAGCCCTGGTCTTCACAGTAATATAAACTATAACTTACCGTATCGCCCTCATCAGGGTCTGTGCTCGGCTTCCATTTAAAACTTAATGTTGTTGGCAAGCCTGTCTGGCCACTTTCCGGATGAACCAGTTCAGCTATTGAAGGTGGATTGTTCTGATCAGGGCCAGGATCTGCATTAAGCGTATTGAAGGCATTTATCCTTCCGCCCGTAAGAATCTTGCCGGTTAATGAGCTCCGGGCATCAACATTATTAAGGATAAGGTTCTTTACTTCTAAAGCAGTCAGATTCGGGTTCCTGTTCCTTATAAGGGCTGCAAGGCCTGATACATAAGGAGCAGCCATGGATGTTCCCTGCTTGTAACCATATATATGGGAGTTTATGAATACAGGCTCTCTTGTAAGTACCACATCATCTATATAAACTCCGTCATTTGTAGTATTGCCATCTGTAATAAGCCCAAAGCCTATATAAAAACTATTAAAATTGGAACTTATAAAGAGCTCTTCAGCTGCGGCAGCACTCAAGGACACGTTATCGGAAAAAAAACCGCCGGTATCTCCGGTTCTGGAACCAATCGTACTCCAGTTTGACTGGTCTGCAGATGCGATTATATTTAAAAAGTCAAAACCGGATTCCAGTTTTCCGTTTATTTTAAAATTAAGTATGTAACGGTTGTCCCTGACAGGCGTTAAGGGTGTTGCATGCCAGGCTTTTGAATCTGTATTGTCTGAGTAATCAACCGTAGGGCTGTCTTCAAGGCTGTTCGGGTTTGAAAAGGCAAGGTCATTTTTCACTGCCCAGGAATTATTGGAACCGCTGCTGTTCCAGTCAGAAGGAAGCGACCCTGGAGTATCAGAATCAAAGTCGGTGCTGTAAACCGTTACTGGCGAACCATATCCAAAACCAGGCATGGTACTGTATGTGTTTGTACCCGGTGCAGCCACATCAACAGAAACAGGCCCGTAGTTGGAGAAACCCGCCAGGTTATCGTTCTGATCTGTGGCAGCAACAGATATTATATTTGATAAATCATAACTTGCAGGGTAAGGAGGCAACAGGTCATTATTGTCGCCTATCGAGTCAATCCCCCCGTTACCGGCTGCTGCTACAAAGAGCACCCCTGCTTCACCAGCGGTCTTGATTGCATCATATTCAAGCTGGTCAAATACAGTAGCCCCGAAACTTGCATTTATAATCTTTGCGCCGTTTGCTACTGCATAGCTTATAGCAGAGAGTTCAGCGGATGTGCTGATTGCCCCGCTTACTCCACCGACCCTTAAGGCCATAATTTTTGTAGTCCAGTTAACCCCTGCAACACCAGTTGAATTATTACCAACAGCCCCTATTATCCCTGCCACATGGGTTCCATGACTGTGAAAATCAGAAGGGTCATTATCATCGGCCCAGAAATCCCAGCCGTTGCAGTCGTCTGTGTAACCGTTTGCATCGTTATCAACCCCGTCAGAACAGCTGGTTTCCCCGGTATTGCTCCAGATGTTAGCTGACAGGTCAGGATGGGTATAGTCAGCACCAGTGTCCAGCACTGCCACTATCGTAGTGCTTGAGCCGGTATCTATATCCCATGCCTCAGGTGCATCTATGTCAGCATCAACCGTGCCGGCAGTTCCGTTCACCGCCTGACCCGTGTTATGCAATCCCCAGAGCTCATTAAAGGAGGTGTCGTTTGGAACAGTATAAATATGCTTTATATAATTGGGCTGCGCATATTCAACCTCCGGGTTTTTAAGATATTCCTCAACAGCCTCTTCAACTGTAAGACCGTCTTTTATCTTCACTCTCTCTATGCCTCCGGGAACCTCCTCAACCAAAACAGAGTCTATCCGGCTATGAACATAATTGGCAGCTGCCATGGATGCAGATTCTTTGAACCTTACAAGGACCTCACCGGGAACATATCCCTGCCCCTGTTCTTCGGTAACCTGCATATCGATAAAATCATCATTTTCCGAGACAGCAGCTAACTCCTCACTCCACCTGGCAGATATAATGCCTGCACAGAAAAGAACCATGATTATTCCTGCAACAATTATTTTCAGATTGTTAAACACGTCTTTTACTTTGATTTCCCTTTTCTCTTTTATTATAAAGTGTTTTGAAGTGATACCGCTCGTACTTCTTAATCAGGTCAGTAAACCCCGTTAGATAATCTTTGTCGGGAATGCCTGCCCCGGTTTGTTGGGGCTGGCAGCGTTCTTTAATATTTTCATTCCCCCCCTTCTTGCTTTCGCAAGAAAGCAGGGGGGGGATTTCTAACGGGGTAAAGTCGTTTTATCATATTTGGCTGGGCATGTTTTACCTCAGGCATTTTTTTAAGGTTATTAATGGCCCAGTTTACTGATAATCCGTCAGGAAGCTTAAAAAGATAGATGGGGGAATCAGGAGTTGAGATGGTCTTTATCAGCTTCATGTTCATCAAGTAGGCTATTTTATCAATTTCCTCTCCGGTTATGCCTTCCTCAAACCTGACCAATACTTCTCCGGGCACATAATCCGTTTCCTGACCCTGATGCATTTCCTTTGCGGGTTCCCTGCCGGGTGCGCACTGTAAAACTGCTCCGGTCATCACGCAGAATATTATCAGAAAGATACCTGAATATTTAGAAAAGACAGTTCTCATGACCATAAGTTTTTTGAAGGTCATATTATATTTTCCCCCATTTTACCATTCAACAAACCTCTGGCTGTTTTCATACCCTCAAAGCAGGCAGTATCTATATTCATGTAACGGTATGCAGAAACTCCCCGCTGTTTCAAAATATAATTCATTGAATTTTTCTGCTAAACCTGTTTGTTGGGATTTCCTTTATTTATTCCAATAGATAATTGACATTTAAAACATTCTATAGGCAAATAACCCTTTGATATATTATTAACCATTGTTTGGTAACGTAAACTTCGCAGGATATTATCTACCGACGAGTTAAGCAATGAACCTATTACATAATTGTTCAAGGCACAACATGGCGTTACTTCACCGCCTACCCTAAAGAAAAGCCTCTCAAAAGGAACGTTACAGGAAATTCTCCGCACCCTTATTATGTCATAAAAAAAACGATATAAACCGGGAAATTTAAAAAAAATTAAATTCGGGAATTTATAAAAATATTTCACAGGAGTATTTCTTATTGACCATTTTATTTGTCGAAACAGGTTTATTGACTTGTTAAAGGCTTGCAGGGCTAATGTTTTGTTCTTTTTCTTTTCCAGATCAAATTTGTCCGGTAAAATTATTTCTAACCCGACGTTACGTGCAATTTTCTCGGCATTTTCCAAAACTGCGTTTGTTTCTTCCATAAAAAAAATCGGAGAATTCTCCTTAAAAAATTTAATATTTTTGAACCATGGCTGCAACAGGATTACACATAAATAGTCAAATTTCCATTCCAGGGATGCCTTCTTAATAATATCCTGCAATTGAAACATATTTGCACGATTTAGACAGAAATTTGCAGCAAGTTTAAGTTTACTGTTTCGCTTGCGTCTAATGATATTTATTTTAGTTATCACCTCTATAAGATTTGACCATTTTGCTCCAACTCTTATTTTCTCATACGTATTACCAATTCCATCAATTGAAAAAACCAAATGAACATTATCGTGGATTAAAAGATCTAATAATCTGTCATCTATATTTAATTGCTGCCCATTTGTGATCATTATCAGCCTTTTATTATATTTGTTCAAAACTAATGAGCACATTTCATGGAAATGTTTTGTTATTGTTGCTTCTCCAACACCGGTTATGTTTACTTCTTCTGCTTTGGAAACGCATTGGTCAGCAATTTTAGTGAAAAGTTCTATGGACATATCTCTGCCGTTCTTATCTTTACCGCATATTGTACAGTTAAGATTGCATCTTGTTGTTACTTCAATCCATATGCTCCTGATATTCACATTTAATCCCTGGATGGCTTATTGATAGCAATAAACCAGATATCCCGGTTGCACCCTCCAATCCCGTAATTCTTATCGAGTAATACGGTTTTTATCCATTCGCTAAGCCCTGAAAGGTATTCCCCGGCTCCATATGTGGAACCATTATCAACAGCGATTATTTCGATAACATCAAGTTTATCTTGAAATGCCAGAAGTTTCTTAACTGTTGTTCCGGTTTCAAGAAGCCTGTTGAAATTTTAAAATACTATACTTATTGGAATACCCATATTAACTTTTCATAAAAGTGAGCAGTTTTTCTGCGGTCTTAATACCCTCAAAGCAGGCAGTATCTATATTCATATAACGGTATGCACCGAGCCGTCCTGCAAACACAACATTTTTCAATTTTTTTGTTTCCCTACAATATTTCTCGTAAAGTTGAGCGTTCTCAGGGGTTGGCATGGGATAGTAAGGGCCCCCCTCATTACAGGGATATTCATAGGAAACCGTTGTTGAGTCTGACTTTTGACCTGTCAGTTTTTTGTATTCAGTTATCCTCGTAAAATCGTAACTGTTGGGATAATTTATTACTGCACAGTCCTGAAATGAGACGGCCTGAAGATTTTTAAAATCAAAACGTAATGAACGATATCCGAGTTTTCCGTAACAATAATCAAAATACTCATCAATGGGGCCGGTATAGACAAGCCCTTTGTATTTAATGTCTCGTGAAACATCCGCATAACCAGTATCAAGCATTATATT
>Ga0255052_10003074_pt1 | contig 11746 bp, 10 predicted proteins | sample JV7_2_21_MG_FD_188632 | JGI IMG/M metagenome (GOLD analysis project Ga0255052, IMG submission 188632) | Seawater microbial communities from Jervis Inlet, British Columbia, Canada - JV7_2_21 | ecosystem: Environmental > Aquatic > Marine > Inlet | place: Canada: British Columbia | collected... | reverse complement strand
GTCGAAGAAGGGACGCTCATGGTGCATATCGATCCGCGCACCGTGCGCAACAGACTGGATCAGTCCGATGCCGAGTTGAAAGCTGCGAACTCGCGTCGCGAGATAGCACACTCGCAGATGGAGCGCGCCGACTCACTCTTGGAAAAAGGCACGTTCACGCAAGCGGATCTCGAGCAAGCAGCCCTGGACCTTGCGAACGCAGAGGCACAGGTTGTTACCGCGCGAGTCAGTGTTGAGAACGCGCGCATCGCCGTCGACGATACTGATGTACGCGCTCCCATAAGCGGGACGATTATCATGAAGCCTGTGGAAAAGGGACAGGTTATCTCGTCGCCCACGCAAGACTTCTCTGGCGGCTCGTCGCTGTTGGCCATGGCTGATCTTAGTGCGGTTCAAATCCGGGCGCTGGTAGATGAGACGGATATCGGCAAAGTGCGGCCGGGCATGACCGCATCCGTTGCAGTCGCGGCATATCCCAATCAACCATTCCCCGGGGAGGTCCTGAAGATCGAACCGCAGGCAGTCCTCGAGCAGAACGTTACGATGTTCGCAGTGCTGGTCTCGATCAACAATCCGGATGGATTGCTCATGCCAGGTATGAATGCCGAAGTCGATGTGCAAATCGCACGCAGTGAAGATGTGCTGACGGTGCCGATCATGGCCCTGCGTACTGAACGGGACGTGGAATCTACTGCCTCGATTCTTAGTATTGCGACGGACGATGTGCGTGAGTCGCTGAGGAACAGTGGTGGCGGCAAAACCGAAAGCGAGTCAGCGACAGAGGACTCGCCACGGACAGTGAGCATCAATGGCCGAACCATTGAGCTTCCCGATGGCGTCGACGCGGACAAGGTGCGCGAACTGATGGATAAACGGCGCAATGGCGGCACGTTGACGAGCGAGGAACAGTCGCTCTTGAGAAAGGTCTTTCAGGGTGCCGGTGGCGGGCAAGGACGAGGCTCGGGCAGCGGTCCCGGCGGCCGCAGCGGAGATGAGGCGGGTGCCGACTATCGTTTCGGCGGAAAATTCTGGGTTGTGGTCGACAATGATGGTGACTACGAATTCAAGAATGTAACAACGGGCATCACCGATCTCGACAGGGTCGAAATTGTCGATGGACTTGAAGCAACTGACTCGGTCCTGATATTGCCAAGTACTCACCTGGTGGAAACACAGCAGGAATTGCAGAAATGGATCAACCGGCGCGTCGGCGGCGTGCCCGGAATACAGAACTGATTGTTCGTATGTTGATCTCTGAAACATTGCGAATCGCGCTGCTTTCTATCCGCAGCAATTTGTTTCGCGCGGCGCTGACGATGCTTGGCATCATCATCGGCGTTGCCGCGGTCATCACAATGGTCGCGCTCGGCACCGGCGCCCAACATGCAATCGATGAGCAAATGGCGGCGCTCGGCGGTGACATTCTCTCGATCGAGTCTTCAGGTTGGTTTAGTCGCGGCGTTGCCCGTAACCAACGAACGCTGACAACTGACGATGCCGCCGAATTGACAGTCGGCACTCAGCATTTCGCCGCTATCGTCCCTGAGATCAGTAATCGTTATCAGGTCAAGTACGGCAATATAAACCTGAATGTGACGACAATCGGTACAACACGGAATTATGTCGATGTCCATGGATTCACCATTGCGGAAGGCCGGATGTTCTCAGCGGCGAACGAATCAGCCCGTGCGCGCGTCGTTGTTCTCGGTGCTGATATACCTGCAATGTTCGACTCAGACGCTGTCTCGATGATCGGGCGCAACATCCTGCTACGTTCGATCTCTTTTCAGGTCATTGGCGTAACGGAAGCCAAGGGCTCGTCCGGCTGGCGAAATCCTGACGACGATATATGGATTCCACTGAGCACAGCACAGTTTCGTGTCACCGGTGATGAATACGTTGAGACAATCAGCGTGCAGGTGGATGAGAATTCAACCATCGAATTGGCGATGTTGGAAATCGAACGCGTGCTACGTCGCGAACACAAGATTCAACCTGGCGGTGACAATGATTTTTCGATCTTTGACCGCAAACAATTTGTCGAGTCTCGACAGGAAGCGACGGAAGTGTTTACGTATTTGCTGGCCGGAATTGCCGGCGTCAGCCTCGTCGTCGGCGGAATCGGCATCATGAACATCATGCTGGTGACCGTGACCGAGCGAACCCGCGAAATTGGAATTCGTAAAGCGCTTGGCGCGACACGAGGCAACATACTGCTGCAGTTTCTCGTTGAATCGACGACGCTTTGTCTGTTCGGTGGCCTCCTTGGACTCGCGGCGGGCGCATCAGCTGCATCCTTGCTTGCGAAATTTGCCGGTTGGCAGACTATGGTTACTGCCGAGGCTGCGGCAGCGGCATTCGGATTCAGTGCGTTCGTTGGCATCATTTTTGGTATCTGGCCTGCTCAGCGCGCTGCACAGCTCGACCCGATCGATGCGCTGCGTCATGAGTAATCGCCGGATGATTCGCGGTTCAGCGTGGTTACGGTACTTGATCGCCTATATGCGCGTATTGGCCGCCGTAAAACACCAACGGCTCGCCGTCATCAGACTGGGCAAAATGTGATGACAGCGTCTTTTGACCGGCACCAAGGATGTTAATCGCGAAATACTCTGCATCGAGATAGGCCTGCAGCGAATTCGACACTTTCGCAATGTTCCAAAGGACCAACGGAGGCTCCAGCGATACCGAACTGAAGCTGTTCGCCGTAATTCCGCACGGTCCCTCCACACCATGGCAAGTCACTACGGCCACACCGGTAGCGAACTTGCCGAGGCACTGACGCAGGCCGCCTATATCTTCATCTGTCACCAATTACGCTCCGCTTGACAAGCAAATCAAAGTAATTAAGATATAAATCGTTTAGATATTAATGAATAAGTCAAGCCATGGCAATAGAACAGTTCACGCGCTCTCTGCCAATGATGTTATACCGCAGCCTTCATGCGGTTACGCCACGATTCCGCAGGATTTTCAGTGATTTCGGGCTTACCGAACAGCAGTGGCGTGTACTTCGCGTGCTCTGGGAGCAGCAAGACGTCACACTTAATGAGCTCGCAGGCATAACAATGATTTCTGCGCCAAGTCTTGTCGGTGTTGTCGACCGGCTACAGGATATGGGTCTCGTCGAGCGCCGCAGATCGGATGTTGACCGGCGCAAAGTGTATGTGCTGGTGACTGATAAGGGTGCCGAACTTGAAGCAAAGGTGATGCCGCGGGTTGCTTCAGCCTACGCCGCGCTGAAGCAATCGGTGGACGCCGAAACCTGGGACCTGGTCCTCAAGGGCTTGCAGCAGATTTCCGAACTGGAAGAATCAACTTGAATCTCTCATTCTGTCTCATCGTCGTCGCCGGCTTCGACCTGGGGTAACATCGCCGTTGCCGCATGGTGCTGCAGGACATATTGATGATTCGCTCGGCTCTCCTGGTCACACTCAGCTTGATTGCATTCGGGTTCGTGCAGAATTCGGCGCACGCGCATGGCGGTGTTGTCGAAGAAGAGGACCTGTGCGTCATCAAGGTCAATTACCTCCGCGGGCACTTCAAGATCTATCAGCCACGTATCGATGGGCACGAGGAATACTGCGAGGACCTGCCGAATGCAACCGAGACTGTCTTCGTCATGGAATACCTGCACGAAAGTCTCGGCGAGGCCGCGGTCGATTTCCGGGTCATTCACGATGTTACTGGCAAGGGTCGGTTCGCGAGATGGGAGGACGTGGCTGAGGTCACGGATCTGGACAGTGCGACCGTTCTCTATCACGAACCGACAGTCGATCCTGACCTACTCACCGTCATCCATGAATTCACCGAGGAGGGCGATTACATCGGCATTGTCACAGCAAATGTCGATGGTAAGGAGAAGATCTACAGGGCAGTTTTCCCATTCGAAGTTGGCTTCACCGGGTTCGGCTATTGGCCGTTCTTCATCGTGCTCGTTCTTGCTATCCAGGGCCAGTACTTTTTCATGAGCGGGCGCTTCGACCGTTGGCATGCCAGGCGCAAATCACCCAGATCGAACGTCAACGCCGGGCTGTTGTTGTTATTGATGTGCTCGCCGCTGATGTTGCCGGAACAAGCGGCAAGCGAGTCGCCACATGAGTGGGTATCCGAACGAGGTGTCTACAAGGTCAGCTTCGAGAGTTCGCTGCAGCCAATCGAAATCAATCAAATCCACAAGTGGGTGCTGCATATTACGGCCGAGGGTGTGCCCGTGGTGAAGGCGGAGTTGTCAGTCGTTGGCGGCATGGCCGCTCACGATCATGGCCTGCCAACTCGTCCGCGCGTAAGCGAGGAACTCGGCGACGGAGATTACCGGCTGGACGGCATGCGTTTTCACATGCGTGGCGCCTGGGAAATATCGATCGAGATCGAGGCCGGCGGCAAGACAGATACCGTGGTCATCGCGTTGCAACTATGAGCTCCGGAAGATCAAGGACAAGTGTTGCGATGACTTGGCTCGCGGCGACGGTGATCGTTATTTCGCTGACAGCCTGGATTCACTTTCGACCTGTCGGGCCGCAGCCGTGGACCAATGACGACGTCGAGATCCTGCGCTCACTCTGGGTCGGTAGCTTGCCTGTATTGCCTGCAGATCCAACGAATTCAGTTGCCGATGATCCGCGCGCGGCCAGCCTCGGGCATCACCTGTTCTTTGATCCGCGCCTGAGCAGTAGCGGTGGAATTTCCTGTTCGACTTGCCACCAGCCTGAACGGCGATTCACCGACGGGCTGCAAAAAGGGCAGGCGATTGGCACATCGAAACGAAATACCCGCAGCATCGTCGGCGTAGCCTACAGCCCTTGGCTTTACTGGGACGGGCGCCGGGACAGTCTCTGGTCGCAGGCGCTCTCGCCACTGGAAGATCCGGCGGAACACGGCGGACAGCGAGAGCAGTACGTCGAGTTTATTGCTGCGGATCCTTCTTACCGCGTGATGTATGAATCGTTATTTGGCGAAATTCCTGATCTTGCGGGCGAAGACATGATCAATGCGGTATTCGCGAATATCGGCAAGGTCATCGCAGCATACGAGCGACTACTGATGCCCGGGCAGTCGCGCTTTGACGTCTACGTTGCGGCCGTAGTCGCAGGTGACGATGACTTACAGAATTCGACATTCAGCGACGATGAGATCGTCGGCTTGCAGTTGTTCATTGGCGAAGCGGCTTGCACTCAGTGCCACAACGGACCGTTATTCACGAACCACGAATTCCACAACACAGGTGTCATCTCGTTTCCGGGGGAGGTCCCTGACAAGGGGCGCGTAGCAGGTGTGCGCCAGGTGCTGGCCGATCCGTTCAACTGCGCCGGTCCATACAGCGACGCTGCCGAAAAGAGCTGCGCCGAACTGGAATATGCCCGAACCGGGCCTGAGCTCATCGGCGCGATCCGCACGCCGTCATTGCGTAATCTCGAGAATACGGGCCCGTACATGCACAAGGGTCAGATTGCTTCGCTCGCCGAGGTTCTGCAACACTACAACGAGGCACCGCTCGCGATGATCGGCCACAATGAGGCCAAGCCATTAAGCCTGAACAAACGAGAACTCCGGCAACTCGAAGCGTTCCTCAATACGCTGGCCGCACCACTGGCAACAGCCGATGTATGGCTAGGCCCGCCGGCACGCAGCCTTGCCAGTAAGGGCGACGAGAAGTAACAGCGTTATGAGCGACAATGCCATGCTACCGCCACCGCCGGTACCTGGACGCCATGCAACCTGAGCGCGCTCTCCTGCTTCTATTGCTTCGCGAAAACCTTCAAGTTCCTGATCGAGATTGACGACCATGTCGTCCGTTGCGGCGACGAATCCGGCGCTGCGCAATTTGCGTAGATCGCGCGATTTTTCCAGCAGCGTTACGTTACGCTGCTGCTTGTGTGTGCCCGGTGCGCGGAACAACAACTTTGTCGTGTCTATATCGAATACAGCCGTATCGATCATTGTCTGGACTTCATTCGTGTTGCCCTTTACGACCAGTGCGCCGACGATAGTCCAGTAGAGCAGCGCGCTGTCGCGCTCGCCCGAGAAAGAAATCTGGTCGTACGACACAAGCGCCATGATATCGACACCATACAATGCAGCTACCTGTTTCATGCCCTGGATGCCTTTGGCCGACCTCATATAAGTCTCGGGTATGGCTTCAATCGACTGAACATAGTCGCGGTCGCGAAACGCGTCGGCGACGTGCTCCAAAAGCTCCTGTTTTTCTGCGGCACTAATGTCTTCGCTGTTTCGCGATGGAATGAAAGCAATGCCAACGCGAACAGGCAGGCTCAAATAAGGCAGGCTGCCATCGACGGCTGGCGGTATCTCGCCTCCCGGATAAAGATAATCCACGAGACTGCTCGAGGCCCCCTCGCGCGTCTTCTCATATCCGGGGCCAAGCCAGAAGGAGGCGCAGCCGGAAAGCAGCGCCAGTATCAATGCGACAATCAGGATTCGGTATTTCATGAGACCACCTCCAGCATGTTGTTCATGTTGCTGTAACAGCTACTAATTAGATCGGGTCATATAATTAAGAAGACAATACGCATCTAATGATGTCTCAGGCAGCGTCAAATGCCTGAGGATTCCGTGATGATTTCGTGAGGATTTACTGGAGAGGTTGATGCACAAGGTGGTACTGATACTCGGGCTGTTTGGACTCATTACAGGCAGTGCGGCGCTGGCACACCACTCGGTGCTCGATCAGGAAGCGCAAGGCCCAGCTTATCCTCCAGGAAGTTACGAAATTCGGGCACGGTATCGTCATCGATGACGTTTATTGCCGGAAAGCCAGTGAGCTTCATAACGAGATCAACCGCTGCCGACGTATTGGCAGCAGGGCCTGTTACGAGGTCAGGCGTGACGCCAAACGCCTTCGCGACGCCGACGACGGCGAAGGGGTCGGACGCAGCCATTATGATGCAGCAAATGTTGTCACCGAGTTCATCCATCGCTGCCCCAACGTTGTAGGGCTCGATCGGCGATGCGCCGGCCTCCACAACCAGGAACTCGGGATGCCGTTTCTCGATGTGGCTGAGAAGTGGCCGAATTGCCGTTCTAAATTGCATTTCCGGTACTAAGGTTGATGGAAGACCAGAATCGACAAAGTCGTAGACTTCAGAGGCTCCAGCTCTTTTGAAACTGGCGATATCCCGGTAGCGTCCGGCGCCAGTGAGTTTGGCACCAAATACGTTCACGCCGGCAGAGGATAATATCTCGCAGGTGCGTTGCGCAGTCACCGTCTTACCGGCCGACATCGATGTCCCGATAATCAGGATTGTCGATACCGAGTATCCGGACTCGTCCGCCCGCATCGCGAAAAGGCGCATTGTTATTTTTTGCCCATCCCTGACTATGTGACCGCGGTAACTCAGCGACATTGGCTTCGGCAACAAAATGGAATAAGAGGTGAATACGCCGATTAGTCCGGCGCTCGTGAGCGCGTGCATCTGGCCTCGGCTCACATCAACGTAGCTGCCAACGCCTTCGAGGGTCCCCGCCCGGTGGCCAAAGGCGCCGATTATCTGATCTCCTGGCTGCACAGGGACCATTTCGCCGCCACACGTTTCGACGGCATACAAGTCGGAGCGCGCTCCGCGTACCTCCGTCAGAACATAGTCGCCGGACGCCCATTTCGTCTTGTCAAGTGCTCGAACGTCGTATGGATTCGTATCAAAGTCTGCGATACGCGTCAGTGAGGAGAGAAAGGTCTGGGTCATTCCGTCTCCCCCAGATGTTTCTCAGCAAGCGGCGGCGCAAGCAACAACATCGTCAATAAGGCGGTTCGCTCCAGGGTCTTGTCGACGTAGAGAAACTCACGTCTTGCATGCGCGCCGTGGCCGACAGGACCAAGACCATCCAGCGTCGCAGTGAACTGGCTCGTTGTATTTCCATCCGAGCCCCCGCCAACCCTGGCTCGACTGAGGTCAAGTCCGAGCTGTTTTCCGATTTGCTTGGCCTGATCCCATAGCGCCAGATTACGCGGTGTCGTTTCCATCGACGGCCTGCCAATGGCGCCCTCGATGCGCAGACGAACACCGGGCACTTCGGGCTCGATGCTGTGGATCAGTTTCTCGATCTCGTCTCCATCCGCGATGGTCGGAACGCGGACATCGATGACGGCAGTGCTGTGCGAGGCAACTACATTTGGTTGTATCCCGCCGTCGATAGTCCCGACGTTAACCGTGATGCCCTTATCGGCATCGTTCATAGCGAACAGCTTTTGAATGACGTGAGACAGCTCGAGTATTGCGCTGGCGCCGGCCTCGGGGTCGAGACCAGCATGTGCAGCCTTGCCATAGACCGTGACCGTAAATCGCCCGATGCCTTTGCGCTCTGTTTTTATGCTGCCGTCCTTACCCAGGGCGGGCTCGAGCACCAAGGCGCGCCTGGCCCGTTTTGCGAGCAGCCGAATGTACCCGGTTGATGTACGGCTGCCGATCTCCTCGTCGGCGTTAACGAAAATAACTGGCATGATCGACGGCTCGAGATTGAGTTCGCGCAATGTCTGCAGTGCCAGGATGAGTTGCACCAGGCCGCCCTTCATATCGAAAACACCCGGCCCACGGATGATATTGCCGTTTACCGTAAACGGACGTTCGCTGATCGTCCCTACCGGCCACACGGTATCGTAGTGGCCGACGACGAGTTGAAACTCCTTGCCACGCTGGCGCTTTTCGGGTCGCGCATACACGTGACGAGGGCCGTCGGGAAGCCCGGTCTCACGTACCAGGAAACCAAGCTCGCTGAGCGCCGACATGAACAGATGACGTGCTTTCCTGTGAACCGCGGGCTGTGACGAAGGCGATTCCGCCTCTACGAGCTTCCTGAGCAACTTGATCAGTAGCGCGTCCTGCTTCTGAACGTGATTGATGATTCGATCAGCGAGCCGACTGGTCATGTCGCTATCATTTCTTCATATGTGCCGGAAACGGGAACGCATTTGACCGCTCGATGGTCGCAAATCGACCGGGCGCCAGGTATGCAAGCAGTGGCGAGTCGTGAACGAGTTCCTGATCATCGAGGTCGATGGAGCGCAGAAAATCCGGCTCAGCGTAAGCCGCTATGATTTCACCTGTGATCAGACAATTCGCCCCAAAGCCGTCGATGGTTCTGACGTGACGGCACTCGAAATACAGGTACGCCTCTTGGATAAGTACGCAGTCGATCAGTTGCGCAGGAAAGGTTGTAAAGCAATCGAGCACGGGTTTATGGCCTTCCAGCCGAGGCGAGGCAGCGAGGCTCGAGTACAGCACTTGAGACGGTTTGGGGTAGCTGACCGTAAACTCGCCGGTTCGTTGAATATTGCTGCAGGTCGAATGCGTCGGCGAGCAAACGAAGCCAAAATAATTCTGCCAGCCCAATGGCGTGACCATGTGCTTGGGCGCAAGGTCGGGGGAGCCGTCCGGGTCAGTAGTGCCGATCAGTACGAGTGGCGCAACCGTAAAAAATCGATCCCATACGGGCCTGCTCGTGTCGATGTCTATGAGACGGCCTTTTCCTTTTGCTGTGGCCACAGTGACACCTCCTCATCGTAGGTCTTATTCCAAGCTACGCCGTCATTTCAGGGCTGAGAATAAGTAGTTGCCGCGCCGGCCCTGCAAAATGACTGTCGGTAGACAATAGAAACAAATCGGCTAGGCAAAAGAACTTCCGCGTGTTATTAACGATTCCTTGTTAGTTCTTCCACACTACGGAACATGCTTGGTGAGTGCAGCAATACGAAAAGATACGCAACCGATCGATGAGTTGATAGCAAACCAAAAGCCCGGCTACGCACTGGATCAGCGTTTCTATACCGACCCGGCGATTTACGATTTCGAGATCGAACGCATTGTCTCGCGTAACTGGATTCTGGCCGGGCACCAATCCGAGTGGCCCGAATACGGAGACTTCAAAGTGCTCAATGTCGCCAGTGAATCCGCGATTATTGTTCGTGGCAGCGACGGCGACCTGAAGGCATTCGCGAATGTTTGTCGCCATCGCGGCTCGCTGGTTTGCCTGGAGTTGGAGGGTAATGCGAAGAAGTTCTCGTGCCCGTACCACGGCTGGATGTACGACATTGACGGTAATTTGACCGCAGCGCGCAGTATGCCGAGCGATTTTGATAAATCAGAACACGGTCTCAATGTGGTATCTCTCGAAGTCATTCATGGGCTCGTGTTTGTTTGTTTTTCTGACGACCCACCGAGCGTCGACAACGCCAGGCGTGATCTGGCAGAGTCCATGGCGATTTTCGATTTCGAAAATCTCAAAGTCGCTGCGCACAAGTCGTATGACATTGCCGCGAACTGGAAGCTGTCGATCGAGAACTATCAGGAGTGTTACCACTGCGCAACAGCACATCCCGAATATGCGCAGATGCATACGCTCATGGTCGATCGCAAGAGGCGTGAACGATTGCAGGGCCATATGCTCAACAGGATGGACGCTTGCGGAATCAGAAATATCGAGGTTGACTACGCGGATACTGACGCCGCGCCAGGCCAACTCGGCTACGCATACAGCCGCACGGCGTTGTTCGAGGGCTATCTGACCGGCAGCAAGGAAGGCAAGCCTGTCGCTCCGTTGCTTGGCAATATCAAGGACTACGATGGAGGCGCCTCAGATTTCACGTTTGGCGCCTTTTCGTTCCTGCTTGCCTATAGCGACCATGTCGTGGCTTACGTGTTTACGCCAGTCGACATGAATAACAGCAAATGCGATATCTACTGGCTCGTGCGTGGCGAGGCGAAAGAGGGCGACGATTACGACGTCAACGAGTTGACCTGGCTTTGGGATGTTACGACCGAGGCGGACAAGACAATTATCGTCAATAACTCAAAGGGCATTCATTCGCGATATTACAGGCCGGGGCCGTTTTCGGAGATGGAAAGGCTCGAACGGCGCTATATTGAGTGGATTCTGCAGGAACTTCAGCGGGACTGAGATCTCCGCATTACGAGCCACGCTGGATACGCTCGAAAATTTGCGAGCGCAGTGGATACTACGATTCAAAAAAAAGAGTGACACCGCATGAAAACATATGACGCCATTATTGTTGGCGCAGGACACAATGGACTAACGACAGCTGCGTATCTTGCCAAGGCCGGCCTCGATGTCGTTTGCGTAGAAAAAAATGACTACATCGGTGGCGCTGCAGTTAGCCGCAACCTCTACGAAGACTGGATGTATTCGAACTGTTCTTACGTTTGTAGTCTGTTGCGCCCGGAAATATTCCGCTCGCTTGAATTGCACAGGCATGGCCTGCAGGTTACGCCGTACGGTGGTTCCCTCACGTTTATGGAAAACGGCGACTACTTCGGCTCGTATCATGACCCGGAAGTTGCGTACCGGGAAATGGCACGCTTTTCCACGCATGATGCGGATGCCTACGAGCGCTACTCGGCTGACACGATGCGTCAATGCCGTTTTATTCGCGACTTTCTGTTGCGCACACCGCCCGATCCGACATCGTTCAAGCCGAAAGACATCAAGGAACTCATCGCAATCGGCAGCAAGTTCATGGGGATGGGCGAGGATCGCATGTACGAAACGATCCGCTTCTGGACGATGAGTGTTGCCGAGTATCTCGACGAGTATTTCGAAACGGACGTTATCAAGGCGTCGTTGTCCGGCAGTGGCATCATCGGCACGGCCCTCGGTATTCACTCGCCGGGCACGGCCTACGTGCTACTGCATCACTACATGGGTGATGTCGATGGCAACGTCGGTACCTGGGGCTTTGCACGTGGTGGCATGGGCGCAGTATCGGATTCTATTG
>Ga0255052_10003073_pt1 | contig 11750 bp, 11 predicted proteins | sample JV7_2_21_MG_FD_188632 | JGI IMG/M metagenome (GOLD analysis project Ga0255052, IMG submission 188632) | Seawater microbial communities from Jervis Inlet, British Columbia, Canada - JV7_2_21 | ecosystem: Environmental > Aquatic > Marine > Inlet | place: Canada: British Columbia | collected... | reverse complement strand
GGGGTCGCGCCATTGCCGGGCCGCCTTGTCCAGCACGCCGTTGATAAAACTATGCCCCTGTTCGGCACCAAATTGCCGGGCCAGATTGACGGCTTCATTTATGACAACCTGGTGTGGTACTTCGGGGCTGTGCAGCAACTCGTATGCACCGATACTGAGGATCACGTGCTCTATGACATCCAGTTGCCGTAACGGACGGTCAAGATAGGGTTCGATTTTTTCATCGATGTCCTGTTGTCCTGCGATGATTTTTTTTACCAGTGTTGTGAACAGTTCAGTATCCACGTTACTGAAATCCTGCTCTTCGTAAAACTGTTTCAGGATCTCGCTGACTTCATGGCCCGTCAAGTGCCACTGATACAAGGCCTGCAAGGCGCGGCGCCGGGCACGGCGGCGAAATTCAAACCTGTTTTGGCCTGTCACGACATCAGGTACCTGCCAGACCGCTGCGAAGATGGTCCAGCAATGCAATCATCTGTAAGGCGGCGACGGCAGTGTCAAAGCCCTTATTACCAGCTCCGGAGCCGGCACGTTCAAGCGCCTGGTCGACATTGTCCGTGGTCAGGACGCCAAAAATAACGGGCAGACCGTGTTTGAGCCCAACCTGTGCCACCCCGCGGCTGCATTCTGCTGCGACGTAGTCAAAATGCGGTGTACCGCCACGGATAACTGCACCCAGGGTGATAATGGCATCATGCAAACCACCCGCGGCCAGGACATCTGCCGCCAGGGGCAATTCAAAAGCCCCCGGAACCCAGGCCACTGTAATGGCGGATTCGGACACGCCATTTCGTTTCAACGCATCCAATGCTCCATCCACCAATTGCTGCACGACAAAATGATTAAATTCGCTGGCAACGATGGCGATGCTGCAATCACGGTCTGGCATTTCAAGAGCGTATTCATTCATGTTCGGCTACTCTTCGCCGGATGCGCCAGCAGACGTTGAACTGTCAACATACTCAGCCACCTCAAGGCCAAAACCTGCCAGACCGGTCATGTGTTTGGGAGCACTCAGAACCCGCATTTTTCGAATTCCTGTATCCACGATGATCTGCGCCCCGATCCCATAGGTGCGGAGTTCCCTGGATTGCCGGCTGTCACCGCTGCTCAGAATATCCGGTTCCGGCTCGCTCTGAATACGTCGCAACAGGTCGTCATCATCTTCATGACCACCGAGTACCAGCACCAGCCCTTTGCCCTCGCGCTCAATTTCCGCCATGGCCACCCTCAGCGGCAATCCAAAATCGTCACGCCTGATACCCATGACATCGCTTAATGGATTCTGCACATGCACCCTCACCAGTACTGCTTCATCCGGATCGATTTCACCTTTTAGCATCGCAAGGTGAAGCCGGTCATTGATGCTGTCACGATAGGTCAGCAAACGGAACGGGCCAAAATCAGTTTCAACCTCGTGGCTGGACAGGCATTCAACCGAGTGCTCCGTCTCCAGGCGATAACGGATCAGATCCGTAATCGTGCCTATTTTGAGGCTGTGCTTTTGTGCAAATGTTTCCAACTGCGGACGCCTTGCCATGGTGCCGTCTTCATTGAGTATCTCCACCAGTACCGCTGCCGGTTCCAGCCCGGACAACAAAGCGAGGTCCACACTGGCCTCGGTGTGACCTGCACGCATCAGCACACCGCCGGGCTGACACATTAGTGGAAATACGTGCCCCGGTTGGGAGAGATTTTCAGGACCGGCGTCCGGGCGTGCGGCAGTGCGAATGGTGTGCGCCCTGTCGTAGGCCGAAATCCCGGTAGTGATACCTTCCGCGGCTTCAATTGAAACGGTAAAGTTGGTGGCAAAACGGGCTTCGTTTTTATTGACCATCAACGGTAATTTCAGTTGTTCACACCGTTCACGCGTGATTGGCATACAAATCAATCCACGGCCGTGGTGAGCCATAAAATTGATATCTTCCGGTCTGACCATCGACGCAGCCATGACCAGGTCGCCCTCGTTCTCCCGATCCTCATCATCGATCAGTACGACCATGCGGCCTGCACTGATGTCTTCGACGAGTTCCGGAATGCTGTTATGTTTCATTTATTGTTCCTTCCAGCAGGCGCTTACCCAACCTGGGGATGTTATGGCCGACCAGGGTCAGCCCCCGGGATCAGGGGGGTGGCCATACTGATTCAGGCGCTCCAGGTAGCGGGCGATCAGATCAGCCTCCAAATTCACATTCTCACCAACCGCCAGGCCGCCCAGGGTCGTCACGTTCAGGGTATGCGGAATGATGCAAACCGAGAAACGGTTATCGTCAACCTCGTTGACGGTCAGGCTGATGCCATCAAGGCAAACAGAACCTTTTGGCGCAATAAAACGGGCCAGCCCGTGTTCTGCCTTGAACTCGAAGTGTTCGGAACGTGCGTCCGCAGTGCGTGAAACCAGTTCAGCCAGGCCATCAACGTGACCCGACACCAGGTGGCCACCGAGCCGGTCCGAGGCCCGCAACGCCAGTTCCAAATTGACATGGTCGCCGGCCTGGCGGTCACCGAGGCTGGTTCGTGCCAGGGTCTCGACGGACAAGTCAGCGCTGAATCCTGCAGCGTCCGGTTCGAGCATCGTCAGACAGACCCCCGAAACACTGATGCTGTCACCGCTTTTGCATCCCCGCATTAACTCAGAAGGCACTTCAAAGCGCAGGCGTAAATCACCTTCATGCGGCTCACGCTCGTGCAAAGTTCCTATTGCTGCAATGATTCCTGTAAACATTCCAAACCTTTATTAGCCTGCATATACCGGTTTCAAGCGTAAGCGCTGGTCGTTTCCGATCCGTCTTGAGTCCAACCATTTCAGATGGATGCGATCATCCATATTATCAAGTCGTGGCACTGCAAACGGGCTGACAGCGCCGCCACCCAACAATACAGGCGCCTGGTAGATCAGTAATTCGTCTACCAGCTTTTGCTGCAGCAGTGCTCCGCACAAGGTTGCACCGGCTTCAACCTGCACTTCATTGATTTCCCGGCTGGCCAACTCCGTAAGTAGCGCTCCCAAATCCACACGCCCCCCCAGAGCCGGTAAAGACCTGCACTGTGCACCACTTTTCGTCAGCGCCCGGGGTACGGCATTACTTTCAAGTCCGGCGATCAATACGTTCCCGGGAATGCCCAGCAGTCGGGACCCCGCAGGTACGCGCCAATGGCTGTCAACAATAACCCTCAACGGCTGCCTGGCGTGTTGTCCGACGCGCACATTCAATGACGGGTCGTCTGCCAGTACCGTACCAATACCCGTCAGTATGGCATCCGATCTTGCGCGCCACTTTTGCACATCCGATCGGGCCTCGACCCCGCTGATCCATTGGCTGCTGCCATTTGCCAGAGCAATGTGTCCATCCATGCTCTGTGCCAGCTTGATCCGTACCCATGGCATGTTCTGCCGCATACGTTTCAGGAAACCGGCATTGAGTTCTTCAGCCTGGGTGGCTAAAAGGCCGCACTCAACGTCGATGCCGGCGTGCTGCAGTCGCTGTATCCCAAAACCACTGACATCGGGATTGGGATCTTTATGCGCACACACGACGCGGATAATTTTTGCCCGGATCAATGCTTCCGTACAAGGTGGTGTCCTGCCGCTGTGACTGCAGGGCTCCAGTGTCACATAAGCAGTCCCACCAACTGCTTTACCGCCGGCTTCACTCAGTGCGTTTATTTCCGCATGGGCATCGCCCGCCTTTTGGTGCCAGCCACTGCCAACGATATGGTCGTCATTGACAATGACACAACCGACACGTGGGTTTGGATGGGTGGTATTCAGGCCCCGGCGGGCCAGTTGCAGGGCCTTGGCCATGTACTTGTAATCAGGGTTCATTTCCTGCGCCGTTTATCCGCCCGGCGTATGTCCAACAGGGAGATCTGCCGCCTATCCAGGCTGCCGGGGTTTTCTTTCTCCAGTCTTTCAATCTCATCGAGAAAAGCCTGCACGTCTTCGAACCTCCGGTAAACAGAAGCAAAGCGCACATAGGCAACCTGGTCCAGTTGACTCAGCTCTCGCATCACCCACTCACCAATCAGGCTGCTTGACATTTCCGCGTCCTCAACACTGCGGATTTCGCGAAGTAACGAACGGATGGCACGTTCAACTTCACGGGTTTTTACCGGTCTCTTTTCCAATGCCCTGAGCATGCCATTGCGCAGTTTATCTTCCGAAAAAGCCTCCCGGATACCATCTGATTTTACCACGCGGGGTGCTTTGAGCTCCGGTAATTCATAGGTATTGAAACGGGAACTGCAGGAGGGGCATTCACGCCGGCGTCTGATTTGCATACCATCACCGGTGACCCGGGAATCCACCACCCGGGTATCATCGTGATTACAAAATGGGCACCACATCGTGTCGTCTGGATCCTGTTACCGCCGGTCCCTGTCAATGGCGATACACGGGGTGTCTGCGGCACAATGCCAGGGCGGATTCGCGGGTTTTCTGTTCAACAGCCACATCGCCGATGTTATCGAGTACATCGCAGATCATCCCGGCCAACTCTTCGCAGTCATCCTGGTCAAATCCGCGTGTGGTAACGGCAGGTGTCCCAAGCCGCAGACCGGAAGTCACAAACGGTGATCTCGGCTCGCCCGGCACGGTGTTCTTGTTAACGGTAATACTGGCCCGTCCAAGCGCCTCTTCTGCATCCTTGCCGGTATAATCCCGTCCGATCAGGTCCACCAGGAATAGATGGTTGTCGGTGCCGCCGGAAACTATCCTGTATCCCCGGTCGATCAGGACTGCCGCCATCACCCTGGCGTTATCGGCAACCTGTTGCTGATACACATTGAACTCCGGTTCCAGTGCCTCCTTGAACGCCACTGCCTTGGCGGCAATCACATGCATCAAAGGACCACCCTGGGTACCTGGGAATACCAGTGAATTCAGTTTTTTCTCAATGGCTTCATTTTCCTGGGCGAGGATGATGCCACCTCTCGGGCCACGCAAAGTCTTGTGTGTTGTAGAAGTCACTACGTGGGCATGCGGTACCGGGTTTGGATAGATTCCCGCCGCAACAAGACCGGCAATATGGGCCATATCGACTAGCAACAGCGCCCCCACGGAGTCGGCAATTTCACGCATTCTAGCCCAGTCCATCACCCGTGAGTAGGCGGAAAAACCTCCGACCAGCAACCGTGGTTTGTGTTTTTCGGCGACCCGCTGCATTTGCTCGTAGTCAACCAGGCCAGTGTCTTCATTGAGCCCGTATTCCACGGCATTGAACAACAGGCCAGAGAAATTAACCTTGGAACCGTGGGTCAAATGCCCGCCGTGAGACAGGTTCATACCTAGCAATGTGTCACCCGGCTGCATTAACGCCATGTAGGCCGCAGCGTTAGCCTGTGAGCCGGAATGCGGCTGCACATTGGCATAATGGGCGCCGAACAACTGTTTGACCCGGTCCTGGGCCAGTCTCTCGGCGATATCAACATACTCGCAGCCCCCATAATATCGCCGGCCCGGATAGCCTTCGGCGTACTTGTTGGTCAAAACTGACCCCTGGGCTTCCAATACCCTTGGGCTGACGTAGTTCTCTGAAGCAATCAGTTCGATATGGTCTTCCTGGCGTTGCTCTTCGCTGGCGATAGCGGCTGCCAGTTCACTATCAAATTCCTGAATGCCAAAACTGTCGTCAAACATATTTTTTCCTTTATTGGTCACGGCTCCGGGGTGGCGCATAATTCTATCATTATGCGGTGACTATGACCTCGACATCGGCATTATAGGTTTTCTGCTCAGGTAGTCTGTCGGAAATTTGTTCAGGCATCTTTTGCATCATGGTGGACATGAATGTCCACCCTACGGGATTGACAGGCGTGCCCGGCCTGTCTGGTCGGGACTATGTTGCTGGAACGTGGGCTTTCCATCGTGGATAATCCCGCGTCTGTCCTCAGAGGAATAAACCATGGCCCAGTATATTTACACCATGATTGGCGTAAGCAAAACCGTTCCGCCCAACCGCACCATCATCCAGGATATCTCCCTGTCGTTTTTTCCGGGAGCGAAAATCGGTGTGCTGGGGCTAAATGGTGCCGGAAAATCAACCGTGCTGCGTATCATGGCTGGTGTTGACAACGATTACGACGGTGAAGCCCGCCCGCAAGCAGGTACACGCATTGGCTTTCTGCCTCAGGAACCCGTGCTCGATGATCAAAAAACCGTACGCGAAGTGGTTGAAGAAGGTGTCGCTGAAGTTAGCGGGCTGCTACGGCAGTTTGACGAAATCAGTATGAAATTTACCGAGCCCATGGATGATGAGCAAATGAACGCCTTACTCCGGCAGCAGGCGGAGTTGCAAGAAGCCATCGAGGCTGCGCATGGCTGGGAACTGGACCGGACACTGGAAGTTGCCGCGGACGCTTTGCGCTTGCCGCCATGGGACGACAGGGTCGCCCACTTGTCTGGCGGTGAGAAACGCCGTGTCGCCTTGTGTCGCCTGCTACTGGCGAGTCCGGACATGTTGCTGTTGGATGAGCCCACCAACCACCTCGACGCGGAGTCCGTTGCCTGGCTGGAACGGTTTCTTACCGAATTTTCCGGCACCGTCGTGGCCGTCACCCATGACCGCTATTTTCTCGACAATGCGGCTGAATGGATTTTGGAACTGGACCGTGGATACGGCATTCCATGGAAAGGCAATTACTCATCATGGCTGGATCAAAAAGCGCAGCGTCTGCAACACGAACAGCGCAGCGAGAGAGCTCACCAGCGGTCCATACGCGAAGAACTGGAATGGGTACGCTCGAACCCGAAGGGCAGGCGCGCCAAAAGCAAGGCGAGGTTACAACGGTTTGAGGAACTCAGCAGCCGCGAATACCAGAAACAGAATGAAACCCGGGAAATATATATCCCGCCCGGGCCCCGCCTCGGTGACCAGGTCATAGAGCTTGAAAATATTGACAAAGGTTTTGGCAAGCGGTTGTTGATTTCAGACCTGAGCTTCCGGTTGCCACGCGGTGGCATCGTCGGTGTCATCGGTGGCAATGGTGCTGGCAAGTCCACCCTGTTCAAAATGTTGACAGGTGCCGAGCAGCCCGACAGTGGTCAAATTGTGATCGGTTCAACGGTTGAGCTGGCATATGTTGACCAGAGCCGGGACAGCCTGGATGGGGATAAAACCGTCTGGGAAGAAATATCAGACGGTTCAGAATTTATCACCGTCGGTCGGTTTGAAATGCCATCACGGGCGTATGTCGGCCGCTTTAACTTCCGTGGTTCTGACCAGCAAAAATGGGTCAAAGACCTGTCCGGCGGGGAGAGGAACCGTGTTCACCTGGCCAAGTTGTTACGCTCGGGAGGAAATGTACTACTGCTGGATGAACCCACCAATGACCTGGACGTCGAAACCCTGCGAGCACTGGAAGAAGCGTTACTCGAGTTCCCGGGCTGTGCCGTTGTGATTTCTCATGACCGCTGGTTTCTCGATCGGATTGCCACCCACATGCTGGCTTTTGAAGGCGACAGCAAAGTAACCTGGTTCGAAGGCAATTATTCGGAGTATGAACAGGATCTGAAACGCCGGATTGGTGACGACGCCCTGAACCCGAAACGAATAAAATACAAAAAAATGTAGGGTGGACATTCATGTCCACCGCTCAACAGATAGTATCGGCCATCTCAACCAATCTTCGCCCCCACCGTATTTTCAGGCAGCAGGTCTAACCAGTTTAAAATGTGTCGAAATCGGGCAGCGAAAAATCACTACTCGCCGGCTCAAATTGGCGTGGTTTGTAGTTAAGCAGTTCCCTGGCCTGGCGGTCGTCAAAAATCAGGTCGATAGCCTGCCTTTTGACCATTTCACTGTTGATACCCGAAGCTGGATTCAACACCTGAAGTGCTTGCGCAAATAATCCGAATAGCCACTGGGGTAGGCGCAATACCCTGGGTGGCCTACCCATCGCGGCGAAAATACTGTTGACCATCTCGCTATAACTCAAGGTGCTGCCGCCAGCCAGCGGCAAAATCCCGGGTAAGCGATTTTCACACTGCATGGCAGCGACCGCCACCACCGCCAGGTCGTCCGCGTGCACGGGTTGTCTCAAGCCAGCGGCCCTGCCATTAACCGGTATGAAACCCCAGCGATGGATCCAGTTTGCAAGCCGGCTGATATTGGTATCCAGACCACAACCATAGACCAGTGTTGGCCGGAATATAACCAGCTTCAACCCCGCACTTTTTTCGGTGGAATTTTCCGCCATAGCTAACAGGGTTTTTTCAAGCGCCAGCAATTCTTGCATTTGCGTTTTTTCTGTCACGTTCGCCGATTCCCGTTTTGTGACCACACTACTGCTACTGAATATGACCGCCGTGTGGAAATGGACGCCCTGCGCCAGGAAAGTTTTTGCAACCCCCATAGGACCGGCAGATAACAGGTACCGACACTCACCGCAGACCCTGACCGCCTCGGTTTGGGTCAGCCACTCCACGCCATCAATCACCGGATAGCCGTCAGGTTGGCCTTTACGACTGACAGCAATCACCGCGAACCCGGCGCTGATCAAACGGGGAATGGCAAACCACCCGATCTGACCACTTGCACCTGTCAGCAACACCTTGCCCCTAGCCCGCATATTGCACCAGTCGGCCTCGGGCCTGCAGGCAATCAGCTGATTTGTTGGAATAATAAGGCATATTTGTAGATCAACCTAAGTGTACAGTTTGTAACCGGCCCAGTCCTATCCCGGCCCTGGCTTGTCCATGTACGAGAGGGAGCCTCTGGGCCAGTATATGGTGTCTCTGGCTTACCGGCTGGTTCGCAATCAAGGCGTGGCTTCGAAGCCATGCCTGGGCCTGTCGAGAAGTAGCAACGCCGAGTGCGGAGCAGCCGGCAAGCCCCGAAGGGCGAGTCCTGAAGCGCACATCTGCTGTGTTGCACTTCTTACAAAGGACTTGGGCCATTTGCTGCGAAGCACGCCTTGCAGCTACACACTTCAGAGCTCGCAGAGATACCATATACTGGTCCAGAGTCTCCCTGAGACTTGAGCCTCCCTCAACCCATAGCTACGGCTATGGGTCTCAGTCCAGCCCGGCGCCCAGTCGCACCTGTCCAGCGCCAGCTTCCGCGATACTGGTGCAATATGCGGGCTAGACCGGGGTGTGTCAGGCTTGTCGGTACTCACCGCCTTATCAGTGCCATGGGCCACAGTAAAACAAACCTGAACCAGATACCGGAATAAACCAGTACACGGACAGGCAGGGACGTCGAATCAGCCTGAAATTTTTTGAAAAACCTGGCCATACCACGGTGTTTTTGAAAATGCACCCAACTGGGACGGCTACGGCTGGATAAACCCTGTTTGTGCACCACCGCAGCGTCCGGCACGTACAGACAATGCCATTTCTTTGCGGCCAGGCGATACATCAGGTCAAGGTCTTCACAATGCATGGCATAACCTTCATCCAGGTAGCCCACGGCCTCGAAGGCGCAGCTTCTGACCAGCATGCAGGCACCGGAAACAGCCTCAAAGATTTCGACATCTTCAGCCAGGGTCGAAACATCGACTTCAACACCATGAAAAACCGGCGCCCACTTTCCCAGACGCCATAATCCACTGGCTGTCAACAGGGATTTCCAGGGTCCCGGGAAACGCCGTACCGTGGCTCGCTGGATACGGCCGTTCTCATCCCGTACTGCCGGACCCGCAAGCCCTGCCCGGGCATCATTCATTAAGGCATTTTTCAACCTGCCCAGCGCATTGGGTTGAAGGACACAATCCGGATTCAATATCAGTATAAAGTCGGTATTTGAATGGCGGGCAACCGCATTGACCGCAGATGCGAAACCAAGGTTTGTAGGGTTAAAAAGAAACTCGATACCTTGCCGGTCTCCATACAAGCTGCGCAGGTTTTTTGCACTATCGTCGGTCGAGGCATTGTCGATGACGATGATTTTTGTTTGTTCCATGTTGGCCAACAGGGCGGTCACACAGTATTGCAGCATCCCGCCGGCGTTGTAGTTGACGATAATGGCCGTTATGGACATGACTACGTCAGGATTTTCCCAGTAACCGCCGCCACCAGGGCACCCGGCTGGACGTTGCGGATCCGGCTGAAGCCTGCAACTCCCTGACCTGTTTTTCCAATCCGGCAATAATGCCGCCAGCCGCCATGTTGCGTCCGATCTCGGACTGATAGTGTTGATAGACAGATTCTTCCCAGTCATCAAACAGGTACAACTGTCCACTGGTTTGAGGCAGGTCAGCCTCGGTGGCTGCACACAGTGCGATGTAGTACATGGGGCGCTGGGTGATACGGCCAGGTGCAGTCAGGTGTCCCGCAGAGACCTGGTCAAGCGTGACCCGATTGATGTTCCCAAGAGACCAGATGGCGGAATAAAACATCAATTTCTGGCCCAGCAGACGACTGACCGGGAAATATTGCCCAATCAGGGCATCGAGTTCTTCGCGGTAAAGTTCCTTGACGTGAAATTCGTTGTTGCTGCCATGCTTGTCTGAATACACCGCTTTGTCTGGCGATGACAGGATCAAACACCCATCCGCCTTGAGCACCCTTTTGAATTCAGCCATTAACCCGTCTTGCTCCGCGAGGTGCTCCAGCGTTTCAAACGATACGACCCTGTCGAATTCATCATCCGCAAAGGGTAAGCGGGTACAGTCCGCCTGGTGGAAACCCAGCTCGTCTATGTGTCCGTACCTCTCCCTGGCATGCTCAATGGCTTGTTCTGAAATATCCACGGCCTCGACCGAGGCAGCGGAGTCTGCAAGCATGGCTGAACCATATCCTTCACCACAAGCTGCATCCAGGGTTCGCTGATCGGTACACCAGTACGCGGCCAGCGCGTAGCGATGGAAATGTTCATACCAGATTTCCCGCACACATTCTGGTGTGAATCGTTCGCCGGTGAATTCAAGTGTAGCTGTCACTGCTTTGTCCTGTAACGCGAAAAACCAAATTTTACCGCATTCCCACGCCTTGGCGCTCAAGACACTCAAAAATTTTCTGTCTGCGTGGGGCCAGGGGGTCCGCCTTTATAAAATCATCTACCTTACGTTGGTAATCCGGGTGTTTGTTCAGTAATCTGAACATGCTGTTTTGATCCGGCTTCAAACCCAGTGGTCCAAAAGATGCTCCGCCATGGTGAACAACGTAGGCGTCATCGCACAAGACATTGCGTAAGCCGGCTGTCTCGGCGCGCTGACAGAAATCGTTTTCTTCACCATAACCATGACCAAAGGTTTCCTCATCGAACAAGCCAATGAGCTTGAGCGCACGCATTGAAATTGCCATGCAAAATCCCACTGCCGTTGGCACCCCTGGGTAAATGGGGTCGCCGCAGCCGGCAATTGCCTTGGCGATCGTGTCCGGGGCAGCCGGGGGTGGATTGGGACAACAAAAATCTGGAATGGAGACAATTTCACCGTTGTTTGACCAGGGCGTGGCAGTGGCGATCGATGTATCTGAAGCGAGACATCGTGCCAGTCGCTCCAGCCATCCGCTGGTCACTTCGGTATCTGAGTTTAGCAGTACAACATCGGAATCAGCCAATCGCATGCCATGGTTAACAGTGGCCACAAAACCCCTGTTTTGCTCATGCACAACGAGCCTGCGATACGGCTTTGCCTCGTCGACCCAGGCTTGTAACAACGGCCTGACCCGGTTATCGGTGGACGCATCATCTATCAACAAGACACGGGTTGTCGGTCCAACGCTGCGGGCGATGGACTGCAGACAGGGTTCAAGATGCTCCAGTGCATTGAAAACCGGAACAATGACCAGCGGCAGTGGCATTTAA
>Ga0255052_10003072_pt1 | contig 11751 bp, 9 predicted proteins | sample JV7_2_21_MG_FD_188632 | JGI IMG/M metagenome (GOLD analysis project Ga0255052, IMG submission 188632) | Seawater microbial communities from Jervis Inlet, British Columbia, Canada - JV7_2_21 | ecosystem: Environmental > Aquatic > Marine > Inlet | place: Canada: British Columbia | collected... | reverse complement strand
GAATGTCAGTTCCTGCGGGTCCGTGGGCTCGGTAGAGGAGCCTGGCAAATTCAATTCCAGAATTGCCAGTCGCGAGAACACCGCGGTCATCAGCAGGAACGGTACCAGGATTACCATCAGGTTCATGAACGCCGTGATGTTGAGTTCGGCCGTCTCGATATTGTGACGACCGCCACTGCGGCTACGAATCATTGCTACGCTCCGGCGGGCTTCAGCTGACGCTCAGTGACCGCGTTCAGAAACTTGACGCTGGCCATTTCGAGGCTGTCCACGATCTGGTTCGTCTTCGTTTGCAGAAGCGCATGAACGAGAAGCAGCGGAATGGCGCACATCAGGCCGAAAGCGGTCGTGTTCATTGCGACAGAGATACTGGCTGACAACAGGTCAGCTTTGTCTGCCGGATTCGCGTTTGAAACTGCAGTAAACGCAGATATCAGGCCAATAATCGTGCCAAGCAGGCCAAGCAGCGTTGCGATGTTCGCAAGCGTTGCCAGGTAGTGCGTGCGTTTCTCGAGTCGCGGCAGCACTTCCATCAGGCTCTCTTCCATCGCTTTCTCGATGTCGTCACGACGACGGGCCGACTTAACGCGATAGAGGCCATAGGTCAGAATCGATGCAATCGCTGCTTTCGACTTGCCCGTAACCGCAGCAGCTTCCTGGAAATTGCCGGCCTTTAAGAAAGGCACGATCTTCTTCCACAGCGAGCGGTTCGAAGCGCCCGACATTGTAAGATACGTCCAACGCTCGATCGCAATTGCAGCACCGAGCGCGAACACAAACAGGATCGGATACATGAATGCACCGCCTTCCTGGAAAAAACGGACTATGCCGCCTAAAACACCCATTTGATCTCTCCTCTTTCAATCAAATTTTCAATCAAAACCGTAGTCATTAATTCTGCTCTTCTTCCTCACCGTACAGATCGCCGTAATAGTCGATCCGACGTATGAACTCTGATCTGTCTATCGGCGCCAGTACTTCATCGAGCAATGTGTTAACCGGTCTTCCCATCAGGTCCCCCGGGTCGGACTTTTTCCAGGGAACGATATAAAGCACCGTAGGTAGCTCCTGGTTACCGGTAATCTCGGTCCGTCCGAGCTCCATCTCGTCCATCACACCATTCGAATCTGTACGCCTCCTGACATCCTGTGCCAATACTGTCGTTGGCACTGCGGTGCCTAATTCCTCACGCTCATCTGCCGCCTCTGTCAGTACCTCTGACGATACGGCAGGTTCCAGTTCGTCAATCTCCGCGGCCTGCGCCTTGTCTGCAGATTCCTGCGCCCGGGCATCGATAACTCCCAGGGCAAGGGACAGGGCCAACAACACCAATAATCTCGTCAGATTCAATTGCATGCCCGCTACTCCGTCACATTTGCGGTTCTTTGTGCGGCACTAATTCGCCGTTTAAGATCCACAATCCACTTTGTGACCTGCTGATCCTCTCCAGCCAGCTCCTGGTAGCGCTCGTAATGCTGTAAGGCGGCATCAAGGCGTTGCAGGTACAGGTCGTTCAGAACCCCCAGGTTGTAGTGTGCCAAGGCATAGTCAGGGCTCGCTGTGATGGCCTTCATATAAGCGGACTCTGCCGCCTGGAACTTGCCCTGGCGCCGCAGCAGCATGCCCAGCTGGTTCAGTGCTACCGAATGCTCCGGATCGATGATCAGGGCGTCCGTCAGGGCGTTTTCGGCTGCCAGTTCGTCGCCACGATCGGAAAATATGATCGCCAGGTTCACATGTGCCCCGGCGTAGCCCGGGTATTGCAGCAGGAACTCCTGAAAGCGAAGTTCTGCATCAATCGTATCGCCTGCTGCCATGATTGAGACAGCTTGCTCATATAAGGCCATAGCTCTCGGCGGAACATCCACCGCCATCACCGGCTGACCGTCCGGCCCCACCTGAACATCGGCCCTTTCGGCGTCTGCCGCAGGCTTCGGTCCGGATGCGCAACCGGCCAGCACCAGCAGCGCCAGGAGGCCTGGCAGCCTCTTAATAGATCGCTGTGACAACATCTTCACCTCGCTCCACTTTCGCGTAGCGGGCCGGCATCAGGCTCGCCAGCTCCGCAAAACTCTTTTGTACCCATTCATCCCAGACGCCTTCAGCCGCGCGGGCGGTATTGGTCTGGAATAACTCAATCGCCTTTTCCTCAAACGGGAAAGTCTGTTCCTCGAGCAGGAGGTCATATTGTTCCAGCGCCAGCTCGTCCAGGCCTTGCGGCCGCTCCGAATCCATCAGATCGCTGCTGAACTGCTTGTAGACCTCGCCCAGGCGGAACGTCGCTGCCGTCGTTACCTCTGCGACGCCGTAAGCAGCCGCGTCGCCATAGACTTTCAGGACGTCCTCCATCAGCGATTTCTTGAGTTCCATGCTTTCAGCCAGCGGCTGAGTGATCCTCATCACCATAAAGGTGCGGCGAACCGGCTCAGCCAGTTCCAGCGACGCTTTCGCTGCGAGGAACCGGGTTCGATCGGTTCGTTGTGCGCCCGCCGTAGCATCAACTCTGATCAGATCCCTGAGAATTTGTACTCGCGTTGCCTGATCGTTGTTCGCCTCGGAGATTTCAAGCAAACGGAAGCGCGCTTCTATCGACTCCGCGAGCGGATTCGGGTAACGCGCAATGATGTCCTCGAGGACCTGCTTCTCCTGCGTTACAGCGGCGCTGTCCTTGTAGAGATCAGACGCTTTCCATAGCGCTTCACGACGAACATCGTCTGTGGAACCCGGTGCGTTCGCGATACGAACAAACTCGCCTGCCGCTTGCGCGTTGCGCCCGGATTCAAGATAGGTGACGGCGAGTTTCTGCGTGACATCCCCGGCATATTCACTGTCGGGATAATCTCGCCTGAATTCTTCAAGCACCGATGATGCTCGATCCCAGGCCTGCAAATTGATCAGTGCCGCAGCGGCGTCGTATTCCGCCGTCACACGAATATCAGAATCCGGTACGGCCTCACCCAGGCGCCTGAAATGGGCAACCGCCGACTCCAGGTCTCCGCCGTCGCGTGCCTGCTCGCCTTGCTTGTAAATCACAGAGGCGATCCTGTCCTTGATTTGCTGCTGTGCCTCGACATCTTCGTTGGGCGTGTACGGACGCAATGAGTAGTAGGCCTGTTCGGCCTCAACGAAATTCGCGAGGTCGAACTGCGAGTGCGCGATGACGGTCCACGCTGTGCGTGCCAGCGGTCCATCGACCGGTGGTTGCTTGCCGACCACGGTCTGGCTAACCGCAATGGCAAGATCGAACTGGTTCTGCTCAAACAGGTCTTCAGCGATCGTTGTCAGCACAGCGCCGGACTCAGAGTGATTCGGATACGTGTCCCCGAACCGAAGCCCGCTGTCCAGGTATTGCTGATGCCACGCTGTCCTGGTATCGCCAGTCAGCGAATCCTCGTGCTGACGATAGGAAAGAATCGCCGCATACGCTGCCTCGGCAGAGTGTTCATGATCCGGATATTCATAGGCGGTTCGTTCGTATTCGGCCGTCGCCTGACCGAAGTCTTTACTTTCGTAAAGGATTTCTGCAAGCAGGAAATTCGTGTTCGCGCTGTCGGCTTCGCCCGGGAAGAAATTCAGGTACTTCCGATACCATGTCGCCGCTTCGCGGTAATCAGAGATGTTTCCCTTTTCCTGCGCCTCGGCGTGATAGTACTGGGCCAGGTCGTTCAGATTGTCTTTGAGATGTGCCTCGACCGTCGCATTTTCTTCGCGAACATTTCGGTCCCAGAAAGCGCTGTCCATGCCATAGCGATCAACGAATCCCTTCTTGCCCTCGAGCACCAGCGTCGGGAATCCGCCACGCTTGTACGCCTCGATGACTTCGACCTGCAGAATTGGCGATTTCGGGTGATACGGATCCCTGGCAACAAATGCTTCATAGGTCTCCGCGGCATCCACGAAGCGCTCTTTCTCGAGGTACAGATCGCCCAGGTTCATGTAGATCACGTAACCGTAGGCGGGATAACCACGCGAATCCAGGAAGCTGGATATGCTCTCCGGTCCTTTCATGTAAGAAAAGCTGATGCTCAGTACGCGGAAAGTATCTTCAATCAGTTCCCGGTTTGCCCGACTGAGGTCTTCAAGTCGATTCTCGCCCTCTTTCAGTTCAACACCTGAAATCTTGCGATCCAGAAGATTGAAAAACGGGCTCAGGCTGTTTGCATGCCAGGCCAGTTTGAACTGCGACCAGCCCAGCTTATAAAGCGATTGTTCGTAGAACCTTGACTCAGTCCCATAGTCGACAACGCTGGAATAAGCTGCTTCTGCATCGTTGTAATTCCTGCGCAGGAATAACATTTCGCCACGACGGAACTGCACTTCATCGACCAGCGGCGTATCGGGGTATCGCGTGATCAGGTCATTCAGGACACGCAGCGAATCGTCTGTCTTGCCGGCAATTTCGTACGCGCGAGCCAACTGGTAAAGCACCGAGTCATTGCGCCCGTAATCCGGATACGATTCGAGCAGTGCGTGGAACAATCCGACTGCATTGTCGTAAGCATCGAATTCCACGGTGCTGGCATTTTCCGCAAGTTGTATTGCTTCGGTGGCCTCCAGCTCCAGGTCACCCAGCCTGCGCATCGCTTCGGCCCGCAACTCGGGATCGTTCGACACAAGGTCGAGAAATGCACGATAGTTGTCACGCGCCTTGTCCGAGCTGCCGACAATGACACGGCCCGGCCGAATTTCCACCGTCTTGTTTTCAAGACTTCCAATCGTGTCGCGTTTCCTGACTTTTTGGGCCGATGCCGGCAACGCGATCATCACGCATCCGACGATCAGAATTGCCCTGGTGGAAATTGCGGAGATCATGGTGACGCATCTCCTACCGTGGCCGCGAGATCATAAATTGCTGCCAACGCGAATCGCGCCTGCACGGTATACGTATCCAGCCGTTGTTTCTGCGCCTGTAACTCATCGACGGCGACGCCTTCCATGAAGGCGCGTTGCCTGCCCATTGCTGTCTCTACGCGCGCTTTCAGGGCATCGATTTGCGGGCTCAGCCCTTCAACGCGACCGTTGAATTCAGCGAACAGGAGTGGCTCTGTTCGCATTTTTTCATCAATCTGACGTCGTGCACGTTGCGTGTCGACCAGCGCCTCGCCGGTCTGCCGCAGATCTCTGCGAATTCGCCAGAGCCGGTCCTTAAATTCCTGATCGAGATTCCATTGCAACGCGCCTTTCAATAATTTGATCTTGTCACGAACCTCTTCGGCTTCCGGGATCTTCGCCAGGAGTGCGGGATTACGCTCAATGGCCATGATCTCGCCCCACAAATCGAATTCGCGCTTGGTGGCAAGCGCCAGGGAATCACTGTTTTCTTCAATGCTCTTCAACCGCGCATCAAATTCGAGTTTGCGATTCACCATGCCATCCAGATCGGCCTGCCCAAGACTTTCCTGAACACGCGGCAGTCGGTCGCTGTAAGCGAGCTCCCGCGTGCCGAGCATGTTGCGAAAAACCACGACGCTTTGTTGCCAGTCGTCCAGGTTCCGCCACAGGTAGTGAAGGTCCCGGTAGTTCTTGAGGCCTTCCTGAAATTTGTGCGTCGCCAGCAGGTGGTACAGGTAACGCGACTCAGGGCCCTCCGGCAATTCCTCGAGCTTCCAGTACCAGCCGGTTGTCTGGTTCTGGTCCTGCTCCAGAAACTCATTCAGTAACGCACCACTTTCGATATTCTCTATCGCACCATCAATGCGATTCGTCTCTTCGTAAAAAGCCTCGATTGCGTTCAGGTAGTGATCTGCGGCCTGGCTGACCGAATCCAGCTTCGCCATCGCGTAGGGAATGGCGAGCATCGACTCCTGCACGGCAGAGTCCAGAAGATCACGGCCCCGAAGCTCCATCCAGGGCACCAGCGCGCGCCGGTAGTTTTCGTTTTCGGCATCGGCCCAGCCGACACCGAGCAACGCCTTATTCGAGAATGGCCCTTCAAGCCGGACGCGATTCAACGGAGACTTCGCTGCCTGCGCCTGCCCATCCTGCAGGTAGGCGTATCCCAACGCGAGATTGGCTTTGTCGCGCAGCGAGCTCATCTCTTCATTCAGCGGTTGGAGATCACCGAGCTCATCGAGCAGCCCAGCTGCCGCGTTTACACGGCCACTGCGCACCATCGCAACGCCCAGGTTGAATTTGGCATAGTTCGCCCAGGCGTCATCCCGCGGCCAGTCCTGCAATACGGAGATAGCCTGGTCATGGTGGCTGTTGTCGATGTGCAGTTGCGCCTGGAGCATGTGCCGCTCGGCCTCAAGAAATTCGGGCAACTCGTTTTGAATGTTGTCCAGTGCGCCCTGAGACTCGGCAAGATAGCCACGCTGCTGCCAGATTTTTGCGAGGAAGAACCAGGTTCGGTCGCGAATCCCGGGCTCGACGTTACCGGCCAATAGACGCTCAAAAATGTCTGCCGCGCGCTTGTGATGCCCGTAGGACAAATACAGGCCGCCGAGCAGCAGCTCGGATTCGTCCATGTGGTTTTCGAGTTGCGTCTGTTTCTGCGCTGCCAGGAGCCTGACGATCGCCGGAAAGTACTCTTCCTGATAAAAGTAAAAAAGGACCTCACCGTAGTGAGCATCCCTGACGACAGTTGGTTCAGGTTTGCCTTCGGCAGCCCTGGCAACTGGCGGTGGCAAAGCCACCGACAGACCAAACAACAAAGCTACTAATGTCAGGCAACGAGTGATCAATGATCACTCCCATTCCTGGATAACGAATTCCGGCTGCTGCTTCCTGACCCTGTCGGTTATTTCCAGCTCGACGTATTTCGCGCCAATACCCTTGCCGATACTGATGGTCGCACCGCGACGATAGTCTCTGACGTGGGGACCCTCGCCTGTGAAAACAGCGACCAGCTCGTGGTCACCGACTTTGAGATTTTCCATGTGTACACGATGGACACCGCCGCGCAACAATGCATCAACTTCGCGCTGCGTGTAGAGGTAATTGGCAACCTCTTTTCCGTCGATCTTCAGATTGACGGAGTCCAGGTCGAAGTATTCACCGACATCCATCGATATGAAAAAAGCAACCTGTGAGTTAGCCGGGAAGAGCAACTCTTCCTCTAAGAGGAAAAGATCCCTGTTCAGATCAAGAACCTCTTTCTTCAGGGATTGGACATCCTCATCAAGGCTTCGGAACTCAGCTCTCGCCTGTGCCTCGTCGACTTCAAGCGACTGGGCATCGGCGAAAACTGCGTCCGAATCCAGAGGCGCGGCGTCCTGAGCCTGTAGCGCCGTTACGCTGGCAAGCCAGACCAGGCCCGTGATGCAGAAAAAACGTTTCGCTGTCACCTTCAATACTCCTGCCTGTTCGCCCCCTGCTGCGCTGTTCCTTCCAGCATCACAGTCGGGCGAGTACTCACTCACGCAATAGCGAGCGAATTTCAGTCAAATAATTTTCCTCGTACCCGGGCTTGTAGCCATGGTGTACGTGGCGAACATTGCCTTCACGATCGACAAGCACCGTTACCGGCATTGCCTCTACTTCGTATAACTGGCTGACTTCCTTGCGCTCATCGAAAAGCACCGGAAAATTCACGCCAAGTTCTTCGATCATTTGCATCGCCCGACGGGAATCGTCATCGATGTTGACACCAAGAAGGGTAAATCCAACGCGCTGATAGCGGCTGTAAAGATCATCCAGCAGCGGCATCTCCTGACGACACGGGCCACACCAGGTAGCCCAGAAATTAATCATCACGACATCGCCCCGATGTTCGCTCAGTCTCATATTTTCGCCGCTGGAACTTTTCAGAACAAAGTCAGGCGCCGCCTGTCCTACAAGAGACGACGAAGCCAGACTGGTAGCCGCAAAGATCGATAAAGCCGCTCCTAGCAGATATGTTTTTAGTCCTTTCATGATCCTTATCCTTGTGTCACTGCCTGGTCACTCGCTGGCGAGCAAACAGGTACCCTCGGAGCCTTACCTTGGTGTAATCCTGAGGGGCCCTCAACAAACGTCGAAATGCCTTTGGCAAAACAACCTGGAAACGCCCGAAAACCGCATAGCAGTCGGGCCTCTGTCACCACCCAAAAAATGACATTCGACGCCAGATCCTTGTGATGCATAGTGACTGTTGGCACCCGTTGGGGCCGTGATGATTGTCACAAATGGCTTGACCGGTCTGAACATAATTAATGCCGCAATTTTTGCGAGGGGGACAGTTATTCAACATAATCTATCCGGATTACGTTAAATCCCTCGTCTCTTGTTATTGTTCGGCAGTCCCGGTATCGCCAGGATCCGGTGCACCGAAACGCACGGAAAATAAGCCGCGTGCGGCCCGTTCTCAGATCTCTATAATAGCCGTATATTTTTGAATTTAAAGGGAAAAAGCGTCGCCGTTCGGCGACAGGGAAGGTTGTGTGAAAGCCACGCGAATGGCAAAAAGTTCCTTCTAATCAGGGGGTCGCAGTCCATCAGAGTAGAACATCTCCCCTTCCGCATCGATAATAATTCCTTCGTAGTCGGGCAATGTTGCAATCAGTCTCATGCCCTGGTCGACGCCCATCACGAAAACCGAGGTGGACAGGGCATCGGTGATCACCGCATCCGGCCCGATGATCGTCGCTGAGCGAACTTCACCCGCCGGCGTGCCGGTCGACGGGACAATGATGTGGTGATATCGCTCACCATCCTCCATGAAGAATCGCTCATAGTCCCCGGACGTGGATATGGCCTCGTTCTCCAGCGGGATCGTAACCGCAACCTCATCCTCATTGCGTGGGTTCTGGATGCCAACCATCCAGGGCTGTCCCAGGCGGTCGCCGAGCAGGCGGGTATCACCGCCGGCGGTGACTCTCGCATTCCGGACACCGTGTCTTTTGGCAACTTCGATGCCCCGTTCAACCGCATAGCCCTTCGCGATTCCGCCAAGATTGATGCGCACACCCGGCTGCAGGAACTGAATCGTGCCATCGTCCTGGTTGGCTTCAACCAGGCGGTAATCGATCAGCTGAACCTCCTCGGCAATGGTTACCTCGTCAGGACGCCTGCCCTCACGAAAATCGTAGTGCTGCCCAACGCTGTCGTAGGTGATGTCAAATGCGCCGCGCGTCAGTACCGAGATATCCAGTGAGCGAAGAATCAGGCGAAACAGCTCGTCACCCGCTTCAACAGCGCCCTCGGCAGCATTCCGGTTTATCTCGGACATGCGACTTTCTTCGATATAGGTACTCATCAACTGATCGAGTCTTGCAACCTCTGTAAATATGGCATCGACCGCGTCCTGGCCGGCCTCAGGATCGTCATGCCACAGATACACGCTGACCTCGGTACCCATATGGGCCTGGGCTTCGCCGAGCCATTCAGCGAGGGAAGGTCTTGAAATTATTGTGAATGCAACCAGAACAACCGCTAGTGTAAAGACTGGCAAGGGTTTATCCTTGCTGCCAATACTCACCGGGGAGGTGGCCTGTGACGACATTTGTGATATTCCTCGCGGTAATCGCGGCAATCATCATGTTCCTGATTGGCATCTATAATAGCTTGATCAACCTGAGAAACCGCGTAAAAAATGCGTTTGCCCAGATTGATGTTCAGCTCACCCGCCGGCACGACCTGATTCCAAATCTTGTCGAAGCCGTTAAAGGCTACATGAAACACGAGCGCGAGACGCTCGAAGCCGTCATCAAAGCCCGTAATTCTGCTGCATCAAGCCTCGATGCAGCCAAGCTGGATCCATCCAATGCGGCGGCAATGCAGCAACTCGGCCAATCCGAAGGCGCTCTCGGCGCCGCACTTGGTCGCTTGTTCGCCCTGTCGGAAGCTTACCCCGACCTGAAAGCCAATCAGAACATGATGCAATTTCAGGAAGAGCTTACAACCACCGAGAACAAGGTCGCGTTCTCTCGCCAGGCTTTCAACGACGCCGTTCTCACTTACAACAACAAGGCCCAAAACTTCCCGAACAGTGTTATTGCGGGCATGTTCAACTTCGAACTGGCGAGCTTCTTTGAAATTGATGCGCCGGAAAAACGCGAGGTGCCCGAAGTCAATTTCACGTCATAGTCTGTCGGACTCCATCTAGCAACATGTTGAAAAAAGCCTCAGGCGGTACGATACGGCGTCAAAAACGGTCTCGAAAGCCGGGGCGCGAAAGGCGCAGACTAGCGTGTACACTACGTTGCTGGACAGGAGTCCGAATGCCGCGAAGCCACGGATGGCGAGAGCGGCGACTCGACCATTTTTTCCTTGTCTCGTGGTCACCTGAGACTTTTTCAACAGGCTGCTAGGCCGGTGTCGTGAACTTCTTTGACGCACAGGACAAAGCCAGGCGCGCCACGGGTTGGCTGGTCATCGTCTACATTTTGTCGACTGCACTGATTGTCGCCGGCGTGACGCTGATCGTTGGCGCAGCGCTTTATTCGTCCGAACAGGGCGACATGGCGAACCCGGCTGTCCTCGGTCCTATCGCCATCGTGGCAACACTGTTTATCGTTGGCGCCACGATTTACAAGACCGTGGCATTGTCCGGCGGTGGCGGACGGGTCGCTCTGGATATGGGCGGCACCCTTGTGCCAACGGATGTGACAGATCCCCTTCGCCGGCGACTTCGGAACGTCGTCGAAGAAATGGCAATCGCATCAGGCGTTCCCGTCCCCGACATTTACGTCATGGAAGCCGAAAGCAGCATCAACGCCTTTGCAGCGGGTTTTGCACCCGGTGACGCCGTAGTGGCCGTGACCCAGGGCACGCTCGAACTGTTGAATCGAGAAGAACTGCAGGGCGTTATCGCTCATGAGTTCAGTCACATTCTGAATGGCGATATGCGTTTAAACATTCGCATGATGGGTGTGCTGTTTGGCATCATGGTCCTGGGAATCATCGGCAGGATGATTCTCCGTGGCAGTTACCACAGCGGATTAGTGTCCACCAGGCGCGGTAAAAATGCAGGGGGCATTATGCTGATTGGTTTGGGCCTCACGATCCTCGGTTGGATCGGTGTGTTTTTCGCACGCCTCATTAAAGCAGCCGTTTCAAGGCAGCGTGAGTTTCTTGCAGATGCCTCTGCGGTCCAGTTCACGCGACAAAAAGATGGTATCGCAAACGCATTGAAAAAAATCGGCGGCTTCGAGGAACATTCGTATATCCAGCGCGTCGATCCCGAGGAGGTCAGCCACATGTTGTTTGCCGGCGGCGTGGCCAGGCTCACATCGATGTTCGCCACCCACCCGCCGCTGACGGAGCGCATCAAGGCACTCGATCCCTCATTTGAAGAAAGAGACTATCCGGCCGTTGCTGCCGACCAGGTCGGTGACACGAACGTCCCGGAACAGGCGGCGGGTTTCGCCGGCGGAGCGGTTCCGCCAGCCAGTGCAGAAAGTGCCGTAGGTGACGGCGACATCACCAACTCAATCGGTCAACCGACCGCCGAACATATCTACTTTGCCCGTCGACTGCGGCGATCAATTCCTGACGTGCTTTACGAGGCGGCCCATTCGACGTCGGGCGCCTATCTGCTCACGCTGGCACTGATTATCGACAAACCCCATGCAGTTCGCCAAATCGCCATCATCGAAGGTCAGCTCGGCGCGACTCGCGCGGTTCTTGTGCGAAATTACTATGAGAAATTGCAGGAAATTGGCGCTGAATACCGGTTGCCTTTGCTCGAAATCGCCTTTCCAGAACTGAAAAGGAGACCGGCACCCAAGCTCCAGTTTCTCCTCGACCTGGTCCGGCGCCTGATAGAGATCGACGGCGAAATTGATCTGCGTGAGTTCTGCTTTTACCGGATCCTCGCCCGGCAGCTGGAAC
>Ga0255052_10003069_pt1 | contig 11754 bp, 13 predicted proteins | sample JV7_2_21_MG_FD_188632 | JGI IMG/M metagenome (GOLD analysis project Ga0255052, IMG submission 188632) | Seawater microbial communities from Jervis Inlet, British Columbia, Canada - JV7_2_21 | ecosystem: Environmental > Aquatic > Marine > Inlet | place: Canada: British Columbia | collected... | reverse complement strand
CCGAAATTTTCGACGTAGTTGCCTCATGTTCGACTTTCGCGCCGGGGTTCTTTATCTCCATGTAGGGGAAGGTGTGTGCGCCACATTCCTTGCCGATCAGGAGCGAGTCGCACTGTGTGTGATTGCGTGCACCGTCCGCCTGCGGCATGACGCGAACCAGGCCGCGGTAAGCACTCTGTGCGTGACCGGCGGATATACCCTTGGAAACAATCGTGCTGCTCGTATTGCGGCCGATATGGATCATCTTCGTGCCTGTATCGGCTTGCTGGTAGTTATTTGTGACAGCGACCGAATAGAATTCTCCGACCGAATTATCACCTCGCAGGATGCAGCTCGGATATTTCCAGGTAATCGCCGAACCTGTCTCAACCTGAGTCCAGGAAATCTTGGCGTTCGCACCACGACAATCACCACGCTTGGTAACGAAGTTGTAAATGCCGCCTTTGCCGTTCTCATCGCCCGGATACCAGTTTTGCACGGTCGAGTACTTGATTTCCGCGTCTCCGAGTGCCACGAGTTCGACGACAGCTGCATGCAATTGGTTTTCGTCCCGCATCGGCGCAGTGCAGCCTTCGAGGTAACTGACGTAGCTCCCTTCGTCCGCGATGATCAGAGTCCGTTCGAACTGACCGGTGTTAGCCGCGTTAATACGGAAGTAGGTCGACAACTCCATCGGGCAACGCACGCCTTTCGGGATATACACGAAAGAACCGTCGCTGAAGACCGCAGAATTCAATGCCGCGTAGAAGTTATCCCGCTGCGGTACAACGCTGCCGACGTATTTCTTAACCAGTTCGGGATGATTCTCAACGGCTTCGGAAAACGGACAGAAGATCACTCCGGCCTCGGATAATTTCTCTTTGAAAGTCGTCGCGACAGAAACGCTGTCGAAAACGGCGTCGACCGCAACACCCGCAAGCCTTGCCCGTTCGTGCAATGGAATGCCGAGCTTGTCGTAAGTTTCGAGAAGTTTCGGATCGACCTCATCAAGGCTCTTGGGTCGGTCGTCGTTCGATTTCGGTGCGGCGAAGTACGAGATTGATTGGAAGTCGATGGGCGGGTAGTGCAAATGTGCCCACACGGGTTCCTGCATTTCGCGCCACTGGCGATACGCGCGTAGTCGCCATTCAAGCATGAATTCGGGTTCGTTCTTACGCGCCGAAATCGCACGAACGACGTCCTCGTCAAGGCCCGGCGGAAAACTGTCAGTGGCGATGTCAGTGACAAAGCCGTGTTCGTAGCGCCGATTGACGAGGCTCTCGAGATTGTCGGACTCAGTCGCCATTGCCTAAGTCTTCTTTTCCACAGTGACGGGCATGCCTGCGAAGCTGAAACTCGGGGCAGGGCTGTTCGCACGCAACAGGTCGATCAGGCTGACTTCTTCAAGCGCGTGCCGGATTGCAGCATTGATTCGCTGCCACGAAGTACCGACATTGCACACCTTTTCGTAGTCACAATGGCTGTCGATCGCACTGCACTCCGTTATCGAGACAGGCCCTTCGAGTGCATCGATAACATCGGCAGCGCTTATTTTCTGGGGAATGCGTGCGAGCTGATAGCCACCATTGGCGCCCCGCGTCGACGTCAGGAGCTCGGCCCGGGCCAGGGATTTAAGCAGTTTGCTGACCGTGGGCAGGGCGATGCCCGTCGCCTGAGCGACGTCTGCGGCACTGCATACGGCACCGGGATCGCCCGCAAGGTGGGCAAGCACTACGGTTCCGTAGTCCGTGAGTTTGCTGATTCTGAGCACACTGATTCTCCGCGGCACGACAATAAGGGACCATTTTAGTCCTATTTAAGACCGCACGCTATAGACGAAGTCATTTTTTGCTATGCTACGCGCGCTCCGGTGACCACTGTCCGGCCGCCATTTCACGATTACCCGATGCCTGGAGAAGACCGTATGAACCTGAAGGAGTTGAACTCAGTCGCCCTGGCTATGACCAGCAACGGCAAGGGCATTTTGGCGGCCGACGAAAGTTCACCAACAATCAAAAAGCGATTCGACACGATTGATACCGAATCGACGGAGGAAAACCGCAGACGCTATCGGGAAATGATCATTACCGCCGAGGGTGCTGAGGACTATATCGGCGGTGTGATCATGTTTGATGAGACGCTTCGTCAGGCGACGAGTGATGGCGTACCGTTCGCGAAATACATGAGTGATCTCGGCATGGTTCCGGGAATTAAAGTCGATACAGGCGCGAAGCCGCTGGCCGGTTTCCCGGGTGAAACGATTACCGAGGGGCTTGATGGGCTGCGCGATCGTCTGGCCGAATACTCTGAGCTCGGTGCGAGGTTCGCCAAGTGGCGAGCCGTGATCAATATTGGTGAGGATATTCCCTCCGATTTCTGCCAGCATGCCAATGCACATGCATTGGCGCGCTATGCGGCTCTCTGCCAGGAGGCTGCCATAGTGCCAATCGTAGAGCCTGAAGTGCTGATGGACGGCGCACACAGCATTGGTCGCTGCGAAGAGGTTACAAATGCAGCTCTTGATGCCCTGTTTGGTCAGCTCGCAGCGCATCGTGTCGCTCTTGAGGGCATCGTCCTCAAGCCCAATATGGTCATTTCGGGCAGCGATGCGCAAGATCGAGCCAGTCCGGCCGAGGTCGCTGAAGCGACATTACGCTCACTCAAGGCACATGTTCCGGCTGAAGTTCCCGGAATAGCCTTCCTGTCCGGTGGTCAAACGGCGGAAGAGGCGACAGAACACCTGGGCTTGATGAATCAGATGGGGCCGTTACCGTGGGAGCTGTCGTTCTCCTACGGTCGTGCATTGCAGGCGCCTGCTCTGGACGCGTGGCGAGGCAAGGAAGAGAACTATGGCGCAGGCCAGGCAGCACTGTTCAAACGTGCGAAGCTGAACAGCCTGGCGCATCTCGGGACGTACGAGACATCAATGGAGTCAGAAGCTGCCTGATAATCTCATCGAGGTTCGCGATGTCCACTTCTCGCGCGGCAATCGGTCGATATTCAGAGATCTGAATCTGTCGATTGAGCGCGGGAAGGTGACCGCGATTATGGGACCTAGCGGGGCCGGCAAGACCACGCTGCTGCAACTGATCACGCGGCAGCTCAGTCCCGATCGCGGCCAGATCACCGTCGCCGGTGACGATGTCGCGAAAATGAGCATCTCCGAGCTTTACAAGATGCGGCAACGCTTCGGCATGCTGTTTCAAAACGGCGCTTTGCTGACAGACATGAGCGTGTTTGAGAACGTTGCTTTTCCACTGCGTGAACATACGAGGCTGAGCGAAAGCCTGATCCGAAATGTCGTGTTGATGAAATTGCACGCAGTGGGTCTGCGCGGTGCGGCCTACATGATGCCGGCTCAGCTGTCTGGCGGAATGGCACGTCGTGTTGCTCTCGCAAGGGCAATCGTCATGGATCCCGCCGTGTTGATCTACGATGAACCATTTGTTGGACTTGATCCGATTTCGATGGGCGTGATTGCGAAGCTGATTCAACAGATGAACGATGCGCTTGGAATTACCAGCATCGTGGTCAGTCATGACGTAAGGGAAATAGCAGAGGTTGCGGACTACAGCTACGTCATTGCCGATCGCCATGTCGCCGCATCTGGCAGGCCGGACGAACTTCGTGATGAACCTTCGGAACTCGTCAGGCAGTTCATGCTCGGACTGGCTGATGGGCCCGTCGCATTTCATTACGACGCGCCGGACTACGAAGAACAGCTTCTTGGCAAGAAGCCGGGCTAGCTCGAATGTTTCGCGACATCTGGGCAACGTTTATCGGCTTTCTGCACTCCTTCGGTGCGATGTGCCTGTTTTTTCTGCGACTGCTGTTGTACTCGCCGTCGGTACTGTACAAACGTTTCTCGCTCGTGGCGTACCAGGTGTACAACACGGGCGCTTTATCCATCGTCATCATCATGGTTTGCGGACTCTTCGTCGGCGGCGTGCTCGGCTTGCAGGCCTACTCCAATCTCGAGCGTTTCAATGCCGAAGATACGACCGGAATTTTCGCCGGTTTTGCGTTGATCAAGGAAATTGGCCCTGTAATTACGGCGCTGCTGTTCGCGGGCCGCGCCGGTACTGCGCTCGCATCCGAGATTGGATTGATGAAAGCAACCGATCAGTTGTCGGCTATGGAAATGATGGCCGTTGATCCACTGCGCTATGTGGCGGTGCCGAGATTTCTCGGCGGCGTCATATCGATGCCTTTGCTCACGGCGATCTTCACAACGATCGGCCTGCTGGGAGCACACCTGGTTGCAGTTGAGTTACTCGGTGTGGATGTCGGCGCTTATTGGCAACAACTGCAGAGTGCGCTCGATATGGAAGATGTCTGGGAAGGCATCATCAAGAGCGTAGTTTTTGGGTTTATCGCGAGCTTGCTTGCGGTTTGGGAAGGTTATAATTCAGTACCGACGGCAGAGGGTGTTGGCAGGGCGACGACACGAACGGTCGTTATTACTGCGATAGCTGTCCTGGTCTTCGATTTCATGATCACAGCATGGATTCTTTGAGGTAATACGATGCAGCAGACACGCACAATCGAGATTGGCACTGGTCTTTTCGCCTTATTAGGAATGGGTGCGTTATTTTTCCTGACGACCCAGACTACCGGCCGCAATGATTTTTCCGTGTCCGAGACTTATGAGGTGGCGGCCCGGTTCGACAACATAGGCAGTCTCAAAGTTCGTGCGCCGGTATCGATATCGGGCGTCACAATCGGCCGCGTTACTGACATACAGTTCGATCGGGACTCATTAGAAGCCGTGGTGACATTCGTTGTGGATAGCCAGTATGACCAGATACCGGACGACTCAGATGCAAGTATTCTGACTGCAGGCCTGCTCGGCAGCCAATATGTCGGCCTGCAAGCAGGTGGATCCGAGTTTTACCTGGAGGACGGCAGTGAGATCCTGTTCACGCAATCTGCGATCGTTCTTGAGAACATAATAGGCAAGTTCCTTATTGGTGGGCCACCCGATAGTGAGGAAGAGTAGGGCGGCGAGAGACTGACCATATGAATCGATACATAATTACGGCAATCATGTTGGGTCTGGTGCTTCTCGCGCCGGATGCACGGGCGGCCGCGCCGAGCGAAGTAATCGAGGAAGCCGTCGACCTTCTCACGGATGGGCTCGATGAGCGCAGGGAAGAGTTCAATACTGACAAGGACGCACTTTACTCATTCATCGACGGTATCCTGTTGCCGCGATTCGACCGTCAATTTGCGGCGAGTGCTGTACTTACAAAGCACTGGCGTTCCGCGACTGATGAGCAGAAAACGCGATTTGTCGAGGCTTTCTATATCAGTCTGGTGCACCGGTACGCGGAGGGATTACTCGAATTCGACACGGACCGAATCGAAATCATGCCGTACAAAGGCAACGCCAGGAAACGAACCACGGAAGTGAAGACAAGAGTTCAGCTTGACGATGGCACGCGTATTCCCGTGCACTACACGCTTGTGAACAGGGAAGACAAATGGCGCATGTTCGACGTAAAGATCGAGGGTGTTTCTTACGTCATCAATTATCGCAAGGAACTCGATGCCGAGATTCGTGCGTCAAGCCTTGATAAAGTCATTGAGCGCCTCGAAACCAATGCCGGCATTATCTCAAATGAGTGATTTCGATCTGCGGGATCTCGGAGAAGGCCGTTTTGAATTGAGCGGCGATATGTCATTTGAGACCGCAGACAAGATATTGAAATCCAGCGAATCGTCATTCGGCCAATACCAGGTACTCGAGGTTGACCTGACAAAGGTCGGGAAAGCCGATTCCGCCGGCCTTGCACTGCTACTGGAATGGAAGGCGCAAGCGAATCAAAGAGCCGGGGAAATCAAATTTATCGGCATTCCTGACAGCCTGGTCGCGATTGCAAAAACCACCGAAGTCGGTGACCTGATTTAACCGGCAATCACTCTTGCGGTTCTTCGTCTTCGAAGAACTCGTCAAAAAGCTCGTCCTCATAGAATTCTTCATCACTGGGCGGATCGCCGTCGTAAATTCTGAATGTGCGATTTTGTCGGAATGCCTCACGAAAGGCGATGTATGGATCCTGCGAATCGTCGAGAATCGAATCCACCGCCAATAATCGATATCGCCGTTCAATTAATCGAAGGCCCCAGACCTTGCTTCGTACTGATGAGTTGTCGTAGTACGTCCACAGGTCACCGTAGTAATCGACTGGCATGGCGAATCCATCAGACGCCATGATAGGGGGAAATAAGGGCAGGACAATATAGGGCCCGTCGGGGACGCCCCACACGGACAATGTCTGCGCGAAAGTCTCGTCGTATCGCTCCATGCCACCGGCGGCCGCTACGTCGATAAACCCGCCAAGGCCTAGCGTGCTGTTGAAAAGAAAGCGGCCCAACTCGTTGAAGCCCTCGCGTGGCTTGCCCTGCAGGAAGTTATTGAGTGCTGATTTCGGCGTGGTCAGGTTACTGAAGAAATTCGTTATGCCGCGGCGTACGGGCGACGGAACGACCTTCTTGTAGCCCCTTGCGAGCGGCCTCAAGGCGATCTTATCCACTACCGTATTGAAGGCGTGCACTTTTCGATTCAATGGCTCGAGGGGATCGTATTCCGCAGACTCCAGCACCTCACCTGACGAATCCACGGTCGCGCACGCCGACATCTGGAACGAGACGAAGGTAATGACCGCAAGCAAGAGAAGCCGTCGCAGTACGGTGGCGTCCCAGGACAGGAATTTACTCATTACTGCTGTTTCTCGCTGCGACGCTGACCGGACGGCTTCTCTGCAATTGCTTAAGCTGCTCTTCGGTCATGAACTCACGAATGAAGTCGATACGAGCTTCGAACCGGATGCGCTGAATTTCCTGGAGCTCGGGTAATGCCAGGGCCTGGCGCAGGTAACTGATTCCCCCGGTCAGATCGCCCGTCATCAGGCGATACTCGGACAGGTAATAGTATGCCTCGGCGTTGTCGCCTGCCGCACTTGCTGCACGCGCGATCAGGCGCACTTGTTCCGGTGTTGGCGGGACGTTGTTCATGAGGTCGAGCAGCATCTTGTGCGCCTGATCAGCTCTGCCAAGTTGCAGTAGCAATTCGCCGTATTCAATCACCAGGGGCACGTTGCGCGGGAATAGCTCTATCGCACGATCGAAGACCTCTTGTCCCTCGGCATATTGCTCGAGTGCGAGTTCTGCCTGCCCAAGGCCTATGTGGTAGGCGATAACTTTCTGGTCGTTTTCCGTCAGGTCACGGAGAATCTTCCTGGCGGCGACATGTCTTCCTGCCCGCTGATAAGCCACGGCGCGGCCGTAGCGCTCGACGTCGGTCTGGTTGGCGTAATCGCGCCGTTCGAAATACTCGACAGCCTGTTCCGGGGTCTCGTAACTGTCAACGCGGAGCCGCGCCTGAGCGATACCGTAATTGGTTGAATCGCTGCTCTGCACCCGGGAGTACTCGCGGGCACGCGAACGTGCTTCGGCGATGCGGGACGTTGTGACCGGGTGCGTGCGAAGGAATTCAGGCATGCGCGTATCAGGCGAACCGGGCTGCTGGCGCGACATGACTTCGAAAAAAGATCCCATGCCATGCGGATCGAACCCTGCCTCGGCCAAGGCATTGATACCTATTCGGTCGGCTTCATACTCGTTATTGCGCGTAAAGTTGATCTGTTGCTGGGCTGCCGTGCCTTGCGCGATCGCCATAGCGCCTTGCACTGCATCGCCACCTCCGCCTGCAGCACCTAGAATCATTGCACCGAGCATTAACGCCGTCGTCAGGATGCTCTGTCGACTGTTGGCATGGATTGCTCGTGCAATGTGGCGTTGGGTGACGTGTGCGATTTCGTGTGCGAGAACACCCGCGAGTTCGTCCTCATTACGAGTGGCGTCGATCAAGCCCGTATGAACACCAATGTAGCCACCGGGCAGAGCGAACGCATTGATGCGAGGATCATTGACGACGAAGAATGTGAATTCATAATCGCCTTCGTTGGTCTGTGCAGCGATGCGGTGGCCAATTTCATTGATGTATTCGGTGATTTGCGGGTCTTCCACAATTTGCCCGCTGAGTCGAATATTGCGCATGATCGCGCGCCCGATCTGAGCTTCTGTCGTTTTGCTCAAGATGGCATCGGCAGGGCTGCCCATGTCGGGTAACTGGATGTCATCAGCACCGGCTCCAGCCGTAAACACGACTCCCGTGATGGCGAGCAGCAGCAGCGTGCGTTTAAGGAAAGCGATGATCAACAGAAAGTACCCAAGTGGCTTGTACTCTAGTGTCCGACCGGACCGGCGAGTATCTGTTCCCCATGATAACGGCTCCTGCCACGGAGTGGATGACACAATGCGCTCGATTCGCCTATTTGTTGACATAAGCCCATGAAAAACTGAGGATTATTGACTACAGATTCCTGAGGGCTGCGAAAACTTCGGCGGCGTGTCCCTTAACCTTGACCTTGCGCCACTCCACGCGGAGTTTGCCATCCGCGTCGATCAGGAACGTGCTGCGCACGACCCCCATGAACTTCCTCCCGTACAGAGTCTTCTCATGGATCACATCGAATTTCTTGCAGAGTTTTTCGTCAGGGTCGGATATGAGCTCGAACGGGAAACTCTGCTTTGCTTTGAACTTGTCGTGTGACGCAATGCTGTCTCTCGAGACGCCGAGGATCACAGTCTTCTGCCGCCGAAATTTACTGTGCAGATCTTTGAAGTCGAGACCTTCCTGGGTACAGCCGGGTGTACTGTCTTTCGGATAGAAGTACAACACGACGTTTTGGCCGCGCAGGTCTTTTAGCTGAATCTTATTGCCACCAGTGGCATCGCTGCTGAAATCCGCAACGACCCTGTTCATCGTTGGTCCGCTCAACCGTGTCTCCTCTGAGTAGTGTCAGGCTTTGACGGGTTCGAGTATCGCATCCAGATTGAGGCGGTCACAGAGTTCAAGGAACTCATCTCGTAATTGAGCGATGTGCACCGTTGCCGGAATGTTGACGGCCATTTGCACAGCAAACATCTGTGCGCCGGTATGCGCTGCTGCGTAGCTGTGCGTTGCGACGTCCGCAATCTCGATGTCATGCCCTGCAAAGAAATTGGCGAGTCCAAACACAATACCCTGATGATCGAGACTAACGACGTCAACCGTGTACGGCATACGATCCACCTTTGTCGCCTGCTCTCCAGTCTTGCGAATCGCAAATGTCAGATTGTCGCCGTGGCCCAGCTTCTCGAGTTGCCGCTCGAGCTTGGTCAGAGTGTGCCAATTGCCTGAGACGAGCATAAGCATCGCAAACTCGGCACCGAGCGTCGTCATGCGGCTTTCCTCGATGTTTCCGCCACACTCGAGGATGGCTTTGGTGATGTCCTGGACAACGCCAGTCCGATCCGTTCCAATCGCTGATAAAACAATAAGTTGTGTCATTTATTTAAAAAAAACCTAGATAGATTTACACGTGCCTTGCCAGCACCCGGCATGAACAGTAACATCGCCGCCTCAATTATGGCGAGGACAAGCTGTGTTCAAGGGCTCTTTGGTCGCTTTGGTAACGGCATTCGACTCCAATAATCGGGTCGATTTTGCGTCGCTCAAGGGATTGATCGATTTTCATGCCAGGGCGGGCAGTGATGGCCTGGTGATTGCGGGTACAACCGGTGAAGCAGCGACCCTGACCAATTCCGAGCAAGTCGAATTGGTCTTCAAAGCGGTCGAGATTGCCGACGGGCGGTTGCCGATTATTGCCGGCACGGGTTCGAACTCGACGCAGCAGACGATCAACCTCTCGCTTGAAGTTGCCAAGTCAGGCATTCACGCTTATCTCGTCGTCGTGCCGTACTACAACAAGCCGGTCCAGGAAGGTATGTTCCAGCACTTTACGGCGATCGCCGATACGGTTGATTTGCCGGTCATGATGTACAACGTGCCGGGACGGACGGTTGCGGACATGCAGGCTGAGACGGTTGCGCGTCTTGCAGAGCACGATAATATCGTCGGCATCAAAGAAGCGACCGGTGACATCGGCCGCCTGAAGCAGATTCTGACGCTGGTCGATGATGATTTCAGGCTCTTCAGCGGCGATGACTTCACTGCTCTCGAGTTTCTGCAGGCGGGCGGTCACGGTATCGTTACAGTAAGTGGCAACGTCGTGCCCGCAGCTATTGCCGAGTTGTGCAAGCTGGTCGCAGCAAGGGAGAATGTCGATGCAAAGGCTCTGGACGATACCCTGCAGCCATTGAACGACGCACTGTTTGCCGAATCGAACCCGATACCCGTAAAGTGGGCTTTAAACCAAATGGGACTCATACCGCCAGGTTTGCGCTTGCCTTTGACTGAGTTTGCGAAGCAATATCACGATCAGATGCGAGCAGCTTTGGCTGTTGCGGGAGTCAACCTGGAGAATGCGGCATGATGCTGGCGCGATTGATATTTGTTGTACTGCTAAGTGGTCTTGCGGCCTGTGGAGGATCAAAGGATCTCACATGTGACGAGGGCCCCTACCGGGATGCCGTACGCACCCCGCGAGTGCAGTCACCGGCTGATCTGGATAGCCTGGAGCCGCTCAGGGAAATACCGCTTCCCGAGGCATCGCCACAACCGCCGCGACCAGAAGGTGCGCCGTGTCTCGACAGGCCGCCGATGACCATGGGTACCTGAGCAAGGCAGCGCGAGGATATTCGCCTATAAGAATTTGATTTCCGGAGAGGTGGCTGAGTGGCTAACAAAATCGCTGGGAGCGATTTTGGACGCCGGAGCGAAGCGCAGGCGCCCGGAGGGCGAGGGGCAGGATGCCCCGAGTCAACGCGCTCGCTTTAGAGCGATTCGAATCAATCCCGCCTGTTGTATTGTCGGGGAATTGAAAAATGTGGAGAGGTGGCTGAGTGGCTTAAGGCGCTCGCTTGGAAAGCGAGTGTGCGCTAATACCGTACCGCGGGTTCGAATCCCGCCCTCTCCGCCAGAAGAAGGATATAACCAACTGAGAAATAGAGTAATTATAGATTCATAATTATTGATACCCCACAAAACACCCCACATTATTTCTTGCCTTCCTTAACTAATAGCGAAACGGAAGGCCGGCAGACATGCGACCCGCCGACACCAATGTCATGGTCGATGAATGCCTGGTTGGGCCGAGGGAGCCTACTGGATCGGCCTGTAGGGCGGGGAGCTGATAAGGCAAGCTCGGCACCAGGGCGATCCGTGGGCCCAGCTAACGTCACAAGGGCCATCTGGTGCGATTCATGATTCTGTCACCCCGATCTGCTCTTTCTCTCCAGTGTGGCCGTGCGATCAGGATCTGTATCGGATAAATATGCAACGGGAGCAAGAAAATCGCGATATGCCGCTCCAAAAGAGTCTCATCCTTTCCTGTCACAATGAATCGCATATCGACGGGCTAGATCGATCTGGCGTCCAGTACCTATCCCCGGCTCTGGACATGCGATTTTTTATTTTTTGAAAATCGGATTGAGGAAATCGACCTCTGTTTTCGGAGGGCGCTTTGCAGGGAAGAAAAGAGGTCATAGATCAAATAGATTGATTGCTCCAAGTGGTCCGGACTCCCGTCTGGGTTCCAAAGTTTTCACCATCTACGAGAAATGGATTGCTGAGTCTGAATGTCCGCTTTACCCCCGAAAGTGGCCATTCGGGTGATACGATGCTGAATGGCTGCTTGTGACTGCGATCTCAATCGATCGACGCAACACATTCAGCAAATTTCTCTGCTGGTGAATAGAATTGTAACGTTTCTCTGGGTCGTTCGTTAAGTTCTCTTGCAACGGCGTTCAGCCGGTTTTGATGAACGT
>Ga0255052_10003068_pt1 | contig 11759 bp, 10 predicted proteins | sample JV7_2_21_MG_FD_188632 | JGI IMG/M metagenome (GOLD analysis project Ga0255052, IMG submission 188632) | Seawater microbial communities from Jervis Inlet, British Columbia, Canada - JV7_2_21 | ecosystem: Environmental > Aquatic > Marine > Inlet | place: Canada: British Columbia | collected... | reverse complement strand
TGGCGCAAGAACGGACACCTGCGGAAGAAGATCAACTACCGCAACGGGAAGCGGCACGGCGCAAGCACCGAGTATCACGCGGACGGCAGAGTCAAGTGGACCGACCACTACGAGAACGGCAAGCGAGTGGGCTGACGAGCGCCATGGCCGACTGGGGCTTTCTGTCCGGCGCTCGCTTTCTCGTCCATGACCGGGACCCTACGCCGGCCGTGTTGACTAAATCATGCCACTTGACGGCGGCGTCAACAGGCTGCGCTTCGGTTTTCGGTAGCGACACCGGTGTCAGCGGATGAGGGTCACGCATGAAAGGCCTTCGAAGTCCGCATCGGCCGTGACCAGTTCGGCGTCGTGCCGAAACGCTGTCGCAAGGATGATTGCGTCCGCCATCGCAAGGCCATGCTGCAAAGACAGGTCGGCAGCCTCGAGCGCGAGGCTCTCCGCAAGAGGCTCGATCGTTGTGCCGCGCAGCGCCGCGACAGACTCGATGGCTCTCTCCTCGCTGATGTCGCGGTGGATCACCTTGTAGATTTCGTAGATCTGGATCACGCTCGTCAGGAGGCGGTCGTCTCCCTCGATGTACGGCGCGAACTCGTCCGCCTTGGGGCCGGCGGCGAGGTACTCGATCCAGCCACTCGAGTCGACGAGGATCAATGGCGATCCTTCTTGTCGCGGAGTCCCCTGCGCCGCGTCCCGCGCGCGACACCGCGAAACTCCGGGAGCGGCCGCTCCGGAACCAGGTAGAGGATTCCCCCCTTCTCGATCACAGTGAGCTTTGCCCCGGGCTCGAGATCGAGGCGCTCCCGCACCTCGCGCGGGATCACCAGCTGGTACTTGGTCGACAATGTGACCGTGTTCATTGACCTACCAATACCACATCGATCGCGATTATGTAAGTCGAAAGGCCTTGTGCCTGTCCCTCCCGAAAACCAAGTACGGCGCCCGAGAATGCCGCTTGGCAGCGACTTTTTCACCCTCTCCGCGGGGCGATCTTGCGTCAACCGACCCGGACCCATCATGCTGCGGCATGCAACTCGTCGTGCACCTGCTGACCGTCATCCGTGCCCTCGCCGCCGACCGGACTCGCCTCGCGATGGAGAACCTGCTTCTCCGCCAACACATCAACATCCTGAAACGCGGCGCCAAGCGCGTTCGGCTTGCAGACAGCGACCGTGTCTTCTGGGTCGTGATCCGTTGCATCTTCAAGGAGTGGAAGGAACATCTGGTGGTCGTGAAGCCCGACACGGTCATCCGCTGGCACAGAAACGGCTTTCGCTACTACTGGAAGTGGAAGTCGCGCAGCAAACCAGGGCGTCGGCCGATCGGCATGGAGGTCATCCACCTGATCCGCCGCATGTCGATCGAGAACGTGCTCTGGGGAGCCCCGCACATCCGGTCCGAGCTCGCCCTGCTCGGTCACGACGTGGCCGAATCGACCGTCGCCAAGTACATGGTCAAACACAAGGACCGGACGCCGTCGCAGACCTGGCGCACGTTTCTCGCCAACCACATGGCCGTGAGCGCTGCCTGCGACTTCTTCACCGTGCCGACGTTGACTTTCAAGGTGCTGTACGTTTTCGTCGTGCTCTCCCACGATCGGAGGCGCGTCGTCCATTTCAATGTGACGAAACACCCGACCGCAGCGTGGACCGCCCAACAGATCACCGAGGCGTTTCCCGGCGGTCACGAACCTCGCTACCTCCATCGGGACCGCGACGCCACCTACGGTGACGTCTTCCGCAAGAGGCTCGCGGCGATGAGCATCCGAGAGGTCGTCAACGCGAAGCAGTCGCCCTGGCACAATCCGTTCGTCGAGCGCACCATCGGCAGCATCCGCCGCGAGTGCCTCGATCACGTCCTTCCGTTGGGCGAATCTCACCTGCGCCGCGTCTTGGGCCGCTACGCCGAGTACTACAACCGTGCGCGCTGCCATCTCTCGCTCGACGGCAACGCGCCCGAGCCCCGCGAGGTTGAGAGCGGGCCGAGACGGGTCCGCGCCATCGAGCATCTCGGCGGACTCCACCACCGCTACACGCGCGCGGCCTGAAGCGCAGCATCGCTCGGTTCCAGATCCACGGAATCAAGGTCGTGCTGTGCCTCCGCAAGCCCGACTCCCCCGGCCGATGCCTCCGGCTGCAATCCTCTCCCGTGCAACCGGCTTCCGATGCGCACGGTTCTGCGCTACCGTGACCGTCGAATCGTAGACTCGGCGATCCGATCACGTTGTCGGTAGGGACACCCCTGTTGATATCGCCCTCTCCGAAACGCGGGCCTTGAACCGGGGAAAGGACGAGACTTGGCCACGCAGGAAGAGCGGGAATGACGGGAACAGGGCCCGGCCCGGAGAAGGGCTGACGGCGGGGCCCGCCTGCCCGACAATGGCGCGTCATGGACGCTTGGGGTGCGCTCGCCGATTTGCTCGCCCTGCTCGCGGGCGGCTTCCTGTTGGGTGCGCTCGCCGAACGGCTGCGCCAGAGCGCGATCCTCGGCTACCTGCTGGCCGGGATGCTGCTGGGACCTCACGGGATCCACTTGGTCAGCCGGACCGACAACGTCGCGCTGCTCGCGGAGCTGGGCGTCGCGCTACTGCTCTTCTCCATTGGCCTGGAGTTCTCCTGGAGCCGGCTCAGGCGCACAGGGGGCTCGGCGCTCGCCGGCGGCGGCCTGCAGGTCGCACTGACCGTCCTGCTCGCCCTGCTGGTGGCGCTGCTCGCGGGCCGCGACCTACGCGTCGCTTTCGTGCTAGGCGCTGCGCTGGCGCTGTCCAGCACCGCCTACGTGCTCCGCATCCTCGCCAATCGCGCACAGCTCGACAGTGAGCAGGGCCGGCTCTCGATCGGCGTGCTGCTCGGGCAGGACCTCGCGGTGGTCCCGCTCGTGCTGCTGGTCTCCGTGTTGCGTGGCGGCGAAGGCATCGGGGCCGCCCTGCCCGCGCTCGCACGCCTGGTCGGCCTCGCGGTCCTGATGGTGGTCGGCTTCCTCGTCCTCTTCCATTTCCTCGTCCCGCGGCTGCTCGGCACCGAGGTGCTGCGGCGCAACCGGGAGCTGCCGCTCTTGCTGGCGACCGTCTCCGGCCTGGGCTCTGCGATGGCGGCGCACGCTCTCGGGCTCTCCCCCGCCATCGGCGCGTTTCTGGCCGGCATGCTGCTGGCCGGGGCGCCCTTCGCGACACAAGTGCGGGCGGACGTCAGCGCGCTGCGCACGCTGCTCATGACGCTCTTCTTCGGCTCGATCGGGATGTTCGGCAACCCGGCCGCCATCGCGAGCAACCTGGGCACGGTGGTGCTGATCGTGGGCGGTGTGCTCGTGATGAAGAGCGGCATCGTCTTCCTCGCCCTGCGGGCCATTGGCAACCCGCCGCGCGCCTCGCTCGCCGCAGGCTTCTGCCTGGCTCAGATCGGCGAGTTCTCCTTCGTGCTCGCGGGCATGGCGCACGGTACATTGCTCGATGACCGGCTCTTCCAGGTCGTCGTCTCGGTCACCATCGTGACGCTGTTCGTGACGCCCTACCTGATGAAGGCGGCGCCTGCGCTGGCCGACAGCCTCCTGAGCTTCCTGCGTTCCGCGCCCGCGCATGACTCGGCAACAGCCGGCGACGACGCACCGCAGGGCCATGTGCTGGTCGTAGGCTTCGGTCCCACGGGCCAGGCGGTTGCGGCCGCTCTCCATCGGCGGGGCGACGAGGTCCACGTCCTCGACCTCAATCCGCGCTCCACCGAGGAGGCGCGGCGCCTCGGCTATCACGCCCATCACGGCGACGGCTGCCACCTCGACGTTCTGGAGCACCTCGCGGTCACCCGCGCGGTGGCGATCGCGATCACCGTCCCCAGCCCCGACGCCGCGCGCCGCGTCATCGAGCAGGTGCGCGCGTTGGTGCCCTGCCCCCGCGTCTTCGTCCGCTCCCGCTACCACATCTACAGCCGCATGCTTCGGCAGGCCGGGGCCCATGTCGTGGTCGACGAGGAGGAGCAGGTGGGCCGGGCGCTGGCCAAGGAGATGACCGAGGCCTTGGCGCGCTTGGGCTGAGGCGCTCAACGCACGACGGAGGAGTGGCAGGCTCCCTGGCGGCGGGTTTCAGGGGGACGGCCGGAGCCAGCAGCCCGCCGGCTTCTCCTTGATATCGCCCAAGCTCAGGTCCGGCCAGTGGTTTGCGGATCCCATTCGGTTGACGTCGTCCTATCCGAAAACTCCGCCGCGCGCAGTTTCCGACCGTGGTACTCACCTCCCAACGCACCAGCCTGAAACGAAAAAGGCCGCCCGTGTGGGCGACCTTCGCGTGGCTCCCCACAACCCCATCGTGGTGCCTGGTCGCTATCTTCGTAGCCCGCACGACGCGCCAAAGTGGGGAATCTCGCGTATTTTCGAGCGGTGCCCTTGGGGCCCAAAAACCGCTCAAAAATGGGGAATCTCAGCCGCCCCTGGAAGGCAGGCCTAACAGCCCCAAATCCGCCGGTTCGCGGGGCCCGCGGAAGCGCCTTCGCGAACCCCTCACCTTCTTCTGCCGGATGGCCGGATGAGTTTCTTGACCCTACGACCTGCCAATACCTGCGGTACAGCAAGTCTGCGTGTGCCAGAAGTGACGCGATCGCGCGGGGGTACACGGCCTGCAAGGTGTGTCGTCCATGAGGTCACACTCGTGTGACCCCGGCCAAAACAGCGCTCGCGCGACAGGCGGGAACGGGCCTAGAAACAGGGTGTTATTCCAACACCGAGCCGCTCCCCCAGTCTCTTCAGGAGCGCCTCGCAGAGATCCGGTCTCTCTCTGACTTCCGGATGCACAAACACGCTGACCGCCCAGAGAGCCTTGTGGTCCGCGTAGATCTCCGTTCCACGGTTCCTTCCGGATGTCTCTCGCTCCACCAGTTTCGCGACCTTGTTGCCGTCATCAACGAAGACTTCCGCGGCCTTCAGTCGCATCTTTGGGTCGGGAATCCACACCAGACACTGCCACGCATGGTCCAGGCCCGCGAACTCGGCAGCATCGACTTCGAGGGAGCGGCGGCGATCAGGGGCTCGGTGGTCCCTGTAGATCTCCTTGGCCAGCGATCTATCCGTATGCCGGCCGATGAGCTTGAACAGCCTCCTGCTCAGAATCCCATCGACGAGAGCAAGGATGCCCCTTTCGCGTGCCCCTTCCTTGCCACCTACGGTGTCTCGCAGGTATTCAAGTAGGCCATCATCCCCGCGCTTCTGCAGTTCGATCTCAAGTCTCTCCCTGACTCTGCGATCGATTCCTTTTTTTGAGTGTGTTGTCCTGTTTCGAAATGGACCTCTTGACTGCATCGACGTCGCGCTTGTGCTGCAACAACTTCCGCAGTCTTTGCTTCTTCTTGTCAATCGTCAATGACGCTTCGTCTAGCCATGTTGAGTCCTCCCACATCTCCAGTCCTTCAACACCCGGTTTTCCTCGACCAGGTAAGCGATCACGTCCTGCTGATGGCGATTCAACCAGCCGGCGAGAGTCGCGAGCAGCACCTGCAGCGGGTAGATGTCGGCTCTCATGACGAGATCCTAGGAGACGCAAGCCCAAACAGGACAACGAATTGCGACGCGGCTGAGTATTCGGATAGGACGGGACCCCCGGTCCGGGATGGAATCCGGGCGGTTCCCATCCCACATGAGCCAGCGGGACCGTGCTTCATCAAGGTGAAAGCCCCCGCTCCCGCAGGTCCTGCCTTGCGCGCGCACGACGGCGCGCTCGAAACCGTTAAAGACGTTGCGTATCTCGCAGATGGGGCAAGATGGTCAGTCGCCCTCGAAGAGGCAAGTGGAACCGTCCTCGCTCCCGACCCAGATTCGACCGTCCGCGATGGCGAGACACTTTGGTCCGCCATCGACCCGGAAGCGATCCAGGAGCTGGCCGTTCTTGGGATCCCAGACGCGCAGCGATTTGTCGAACGCAACCGAGTAGAGGCGCCCGCCTGGACCGAAAGCCATGTCCCAGATCCGTCCCTCGTGGCCGGTTATCGTGATCAGGTGGCCACCCGTCGCGGCATTCCACAGCTTGATCGTTCCGTCCCCGCCACCTGTCGCGATCTGTTGCCCGTCCGCCCGATAGGCGATCGCGCGAACACGACCCTGGCCAGCCTCCACGACTCGTGAGAGGGTCCCTGTTCGCACGTTCCAGACACGCAGTGTCGTGTCGTGGCTTCCCGATGCGAGCCACGCACCGTCGGGACTCAGAACGATGTCGTTGATCCACGACCCGTGGCCCATGAGAATGCGCATGTTCCTTCTGGTCGCGACATCCCACTGGCGTATCCAGCGGCCTCCGGCAGAGAAGAGCGTCTTCCCGTCGCGTGCGATCATGGCGGTGTAGACGGGGGCGCCATGTCCCACGAACCTCGCGCACTCCTTGCCCGTCCTGACGTTCCACGCCACCAGATCGTGGTCTCGGAATCCGCAGATTGCCCGCGTGCCGTCCGGGTGGAGCACGACGGTATTCGCGTCGCGCTGCTTGCCCTCGATGACGCGCAGCGGTTTGAGCGTGCGCGCGTCCCAGACGATGACTCGGCCGTCCTCGCTGCCCGTAACGACCGTGTTCCCGAGGGCCGCGATCGAAAACACCGGTCCTCGATGGCGGACGATCGGGTGCAGCTCTCTTTTGCGCTCGAAGTTCCAGAGCATCACAAGACCGTCTTCGCCGGAAGACGCGAGCACCTTCCCGTCCGGGCTGAAAGCCAGAGCGGCGATGGCGTCTCCATGACCCTCGAAGGTCCGCACGAACTCACCCGTTTCGGAGTCCCAGAGTTTCACCTCTTTGTCGGACCCGCCCGACGCGATCCACCTACCGCTGGGGTGGACGGCGATGGCGTTCAGCCAGAAATCGCCCGCCTCGATCACGCGGAGCGTCCTCCCCGTGGAGGGATCGAAGATGCGTACGGCTTTGTCCCAGCCGGCTGAGGCAACCCAGTCGCCGGCCGGATGAACGGCGACATCTGTAACGAAGGCTTCGAGGCCGGTCAGCTTGCACAGTTCTGCTCCTGTGGCGAGAGATCGAACGTGGGTTGACTCGTCGCCCCCCGCCGTCACGAACCAACGGCCTTTGGGGTCAACCGCGGACGCAGCGACACCCATGCAGTGCGCCTTGAGCGAGACCAGCCGTTTCCCGGTCTCAACATCCCACAGGAAGACCTCGTCGGCGCCGCCGGTCGAGATCAGGTAGCGCCCGTCGGGTGTGAACGCGAGACTGTCGATCGTGTTTTGCATCGCGTCCCTCGTGTGGCCGGGCAGTTCCCACTCGACCTTGCCCGTTGTGGCATCGAAAACGCGAACCAGCAGGTCGCTTGCGCCGGTCGCGATCCGTTTCCCGTCCGGGCTGGCAGCCACACAGTTGTCGCCGCGCAGCTTCCGCACTTGGAGCCCGGTGGCCACCGCCCACATTCGCACGATCCCGTCCGATCCCGCCGAGAGCACGTGCGCTCCGTCTGGGGTGAACGCGAGGTCGAGGACACCTCCGGGGTGCAGGAGCCTTTTGCTCCCGAGCACGCCCGTCCAACAGAGCGTTCCGTTCTCGGAGCAACGCAGCTCGCGCGCGAGCTGTGCCGCGAAACCGCGCGATCTCCAGCCCTCGCCGGCGGAGAGAGCGCACCCAAGCGCGAGCAGCGTCCACATCATCCGCATGTCGTGGTCGACGCAAACCTTGTTCCGGATGACAGCCGGAGCCTAGGAGAGCGTCTGTCGGTTACTGCCCGGTGACGAGGCGCTACCGGCCACGCCCGCCTCGGCACTGCGCACGCGCTGCTGCCGGTCCAGAACGTAGGCGCGGCGGTGGGCTACGAGGCCGGCGGGTCGCGCAGCGACGCGTCGGCCGGATCCTTCGGGCGCGGTGCGCCCGCGTGGATCGGGGGAGAGCGTTTGACCCAGGCGTCGATTGTCAGTGAGCTTGTGCTGCGCCGCCATTCGATAATAAGCTCGCCTGGGGACCCTGGAAGTATCCATGGGAGTATCGCCCGGCCGATGAATACGATGAAATGTCCGTCCCACAGAAGCCAGGCTACGCGGAGCTGCAGTGCAAGGGCAAGGCCGTCTACGACAAGAAGGGGAAGGTCAAGTACTATCCGCACAAGGGTGGGCAACTAGTAGGCCCACCCGTATACGGAGACGACTACAAGAACGCGAGCCTATGCGTCCGGATGCTCGTGGACGAACATGAAAAGGAGCACTTGGACGACCCGGATCTCAACGAAGCCTGTGCCAGGAAGAAGATGGCCAAGGCCCACAACAAGAAGATAAAGGCTGCGAACATGGCATGGCAGGCGCAACTTAAGAAAAGCGAGTGTTCTGCGTACGAGAGCGACCTGGACTGCTTCAAAAAACTAGCGGAGTGCTGCAAGCGGAGGAAGGGCAGGAAAACGAAGACGAAGACAGGCGAGTCCATTCTGTGCTGCAATTGCGAGGATGTCGAAAAGGCCAAAAAAGTGACCGAGAAGATGCAACGCAAAAGAGAGTGCAAGAAGAAGTGACGTCTACCGTGTCGAGAGAGTGACCTGGCTCGTCTCGCCTTCCTTGATCTCGACCACGGGACCGTCGCGGCCCAGAAAGCGGATTCGGTATCGGCCCGGCACGACGTTTTCCGTAAAGACACCACCTTCGGCCGAAAAGACACCGCCCTCGGCGTGAAACTCCAAAGGGTCGCCGCGCCAGAGAGGCACCAGTGTCACGTCGAGATCCTCCTTGTCCGCTGTGCCCTTCAGGTAGCCCGCGCGAATCAGGAGGACCTCCAGCACCCCTCGATCCTCAAGCACGTCAAAGCGGATCCTGCGCCCGACATGCTCGTCACTGTACACGACCAACTCGGCCGGAGACTTCGGCAGGTTCTCGAACCGAAAAACCCCTGATGGGCCGGTGATCTGGAAGGCCCTCACATCTCGGACTGTTGACACCACGTTCACGGCCGCGCCGTCCAGGAGCTGGCCGTAGTTGTCGCGCACGACACCCTCGAGAGTGACACCTGCAGGCGGCCGCAGGACACCAAAGTCCCTGCTGGATTCCGGCGCGAGGTGTACATCGACAAAGGTCAAGGGCACCCAGTCGTCGACCTCAAGCACGAGAAGGAAGGTCTTCTCTGCAGGCATACCGCGCAGGCGAAATCGCCCGGTCGCATCGACACGGACGGTGTGGGAACGGAACTCGACTTGGCCGCCGAGACGGAAACGCAGCTCGCGGCTCTCGGGCACTGGATCGAGGCGCCCCGTAATCACGGGCGCTCTTTCCAGCACGAGCGTTACGGCGGGATCGCCGGGTCGGACCTTGCGTTCCTTGGGAACGAAGACGCGGTCGGGATGCTTGAAGAAGAGTGTGCCTGGCTTTCGTTCGAGGCCCTGAACAAGGAACCGACCATTCTTGTCCGTCTCGGTCCTCGCGCACTGGTCTTCGCTGCGGAACTCCACGTCGATCCTTGGCACCGGCGCTCCAGAAACATCTGTGACGCGCCCACGGAGAAACCCGCCAGCGAGCATTCGAACCTCCACGTCGACCGGGTCGGTGCTCGTGACCTTGCACTGAAACTCGCGGGTTCCCCAACCCTTGAGATCGACCTCGCCGTCATAGGTCCCCGGATCTACCGGACCGGAATCGTAGACGCCGGGCGCCCTCTCGACGCACGGCCAGTAGTAGCTGAGGAGTACGCGCGCTCCCCGCACAGGCGAACCGTTCGGGTGAAACGCCCGCACGACGACGTGCGCTTTGGCTCTCAGCTCGATACGGTACTCGCGCGTCTCGTTCGGCTTGTCGAAGACGGCCCTCGGACTCCTGCCCTCGCGGCAGTCGTCGGTCCTCGCGATGGCGACCCAGGCCTGTCCCTGGCTCAAGCCCCGGATAACAAACGACCCGTTGGCGCGCGTCCGGGTCTGGGGCCGCTCGTCCCACGCGATCTGATACGCGAACTCCCACTCTTCCGCGTCATCGTCCTCGAGGAAGTACACCTTCGCGCCGGCGACCGGCGCTCCACGCTCGTCCACGACCGTCCCGCGAATCACACCTCCATCGCCGATGACGATGCGGGCTTCTTCGCCAACCCGGAACCAGTGGTAGGTCGTGACGTGGTTCGAGTGTCGTGCCGCCAAGTGGACGATGCTGCCGTGCAGCAAGTCGCCGATCTCAAAGACCCCGTCCTTGCCCGTGCGGACCGTGACCACCGCTGGCCAGCGCCATGTGTCGACCTCCGCTCCCTCGACTGCCTCGCCGGAGCCATACCGGACGACTCGTCCCCGCAGCATCGCCGCGGCACGGAGACGGATCGTAATCGTCTCGGGATCGCGCCGTTGATACCGATACACCTCCGGTACGTAGCCGCTGAGAAAGACCCGGAACTCGCCATCACTTTTGGTCGGCTTGCCCAACACGGCCTTTCCCGCATCGTCCGTTTCCGCCCCCGCGAACTCCTCGTAGTCGTTGTAGTAAGGCCCCACGAACGCGCCCTTCAGGGGGGTGTCGTCCTCGGCGGAGAGGATCCGGATTGTGATGATCTCGTCTGCCAGTGCATCGCCGGGCTCCCTCCGGTCCGAAAGGGCGTGCGGGCGCTCGACGCCACCACGCTCGGTCCGCGTGGTGTCGCTCCCCGCGTGGAAGACGATCACCGCCCCACCTGCGACGACCAAGACTGCGACAAGAAGGCGCGCCCTCATAATCCGGTCTCTAGCGTTGTCGATACAGAAAACCAACGCCTTACCCGGATTCTACGATACTGAAGCGTGCCCCGGAGGAACGGGAATAACCAGCCGCGTTGGGTGCCAACTCATCTCGCCCTCCGATAGTAGAAGTTCAGGAGCCCACCGAGGCGGCGACGGCGCTCGATCCGACCGTCGCTCGCACCGATTCCCATGGTTCGCAGCTGCCAGGCCAGGTCGCTGGCGTGTAGGAGAGCTGTCCTTCCTGAAAGCTGTACCCGCTACTCCCACTCCCGAGGCCCGCGCACCATGTGCTCGAACGGATTCCCCTCCGGGATCATGTCGTCGAAGATCGAGCGCTTCCGCGACCGCTTGGTCTTCCCGGTGAGCAGCAGGCTCCCTCCGGACGGCGCTTTCGCGTAGGCCGTCCTATCCGAAAACTCAGCCGCGCGCAGTTACCAACCGCAGTTCGCACCTTGGCGCCTCAGAGGAGCTCCAAGGGCTCCTCGAAGCGGAGATCCTGGACGATTGAGCACGTCTGGATCTCGAACCACTCCTCGAACATCGTGTAGGAGAGCTGTCCTTCCCGAAAGCTGTCTCCGCTACTGCCACTCCCAAGGCCCGCGCAACATGTGATCGAACGGATTCCCCTCCGGGATCATGTCGTCGAAGATCGAGCGCTTCCGCCTCCGCTTGGTCTTCCCGGTGAGCAGCAGGCTTCCGCCGGACGGCGCTTTCGCGTAGGCCGCCGCCAGCGCGTCGAGGAGGTCGTCGTGCGCAGCGACCGGGAACGCCAGCGCCTCGTTCTTGAGGTCGGGGAAGGCCTTGCCGCAAACGCGCAGGAGCGGCGGGGAAGTGGCCAGCGCCGGCTCGAGGCTCTGGACGATGCGGATCTCCTTGTTCGTGGTCGGCTTCTCCGGCTTCACGACGATGCGGGCGCTCATGCCTCGAAGGACCCGCTGCGTGACCCCGACCAGGGCCTCGTCTTTGACCGCCTCCTGCCACACGACGTCCACGTGGGCCTGGAGGGCCTTCCGGGCAATGAAGTTCGCCTGCTGGGACGGCGACCCGCGCATCCGCTCGGCGAGAAAGACCTCCCAGCAGTCTTCGCTGCGAAGCCAGCCGATCGCAACCACGGCGCAGCAGTCCGTG
>Ga0255052_10003066_pt1 | contig 11765 bp, 10 predicted proteins | sample JV7_2_21_MG_FD_188632 | JGI IMG/M metagenome (GOLD analysis project Ga0255052, IMG submission 188632) | Seawater microbial communities from Jervis Inlet, British Columbia, Canada - JV7_2_21 | ecosystem: Environmental > Aquatic > Marine > Inlet | place: Canada: British Columbia | collected... | reverse complement strand
GCTGAGCAAGCCAAAGAAGTCGACATCATCATTACGACAGCTCTGATACCCGGCAAACCTGCACCGAGATTGATCACGGCGGACATGGTTAGTTCGATGCAGAATGGTAGCGTGATCGTCGATCTCGCAGCCGAACAAGGTGGCAACTGCGAGCTGACCGAGCCCGATCAGGTTGTGCAGCGCGACGGCGTGACGATTATCGGATACACCGACTTGCCCAGCAGGCTGGCTGCGCAATCGAGCCAGTTGTACGCGACGAATCTGCGCCACATTCTGACCGAACTCACTCCTGAGAAGAACGGTGAAGTTGTAATTAACATGGAGGACGAGGTCATACGCGGCGCCACGGTCTGTACAGCGGGTGGCACGACATGGCCTCCGCCTGCGCCAAAACTGTCTGCGGCCCCGCCCGCGGCAAAATCCGAACCGCCGCCTGCGGTCGTCGAGAAAAAGCGGTCGGTTGTCGGTCCCATTGTCGCGGTGGCAGTTGGTGCGCTTGCTTTGCTCGGATTGGGCGCAGTCGCACCGCCGTCGTTCATGGCGCACTTTACGGTTTTCGTGCTTGCCTGTTTCATCGGTTACATGGTGATCTGGAACGTCACGCCGGCGCTGCATACGCCGTTAATGAGCGTAACCAATGCGATATCGAGCATCATCGTCATCGGTGCGCTGATACAGATCAGCTCAGGCAATGACACGATCATGTGGATTGCCGCGTTTACGATATTGCTAACGAGCATCAACATCGCCGGCGGTTTTGCCGTCACCCGTCGCATGCTCGAAATGTTCAGGAAGTGAGGTTGACATGATTCCTAGCGGTATAGTCACTGTGTCGTACATCGCTGCGACGGTTCTATTCATTCTCGCCCTGGGCGGTCTATCTCACCCGGAAACAGCTCGCCGCGGTAACTGGTACGGCATCGCAGGCATGACGATTGCGTTGCTGGCGACGATACTCGGTGTCGTCACGCAGCAATACGTGACGCTGCTTGTCGCGCTGCTTGTCGGCGGAAGCATCGGTCTTGTTCTCGCGCGACGCGTGCAAATGACACAGATGCCCGAACTTGTCGCGATCTTGCACAGTCTCGTCGGAATCGCTGCGGTCATGGTCGGCTTCGCCAATTTCATGGATCCGGCGGTGAAATTAACGGGCGTTGAACTGACGATTCATGACATTGAGACTTGTCTCGGCGTCCTGATCGGTGCTGTGACGTTCTCCGGTTCTGTGATTGCGTTTGGAAAGCTCAGTGGGCGCATGAGTGGCAGTCCTATGTTGATACCGGGACGCCACTGGCTCAACCTCGGCTTACTGATCGCAACAATCTGGTTTGGCGGAGAATTCGTCCTCCAGTCCGCCGCTGGCGGCGGGCTCATACCGCTTCTGATCATAACGGTGATTGCGTTGTTGTTCGGTATACACATGGTCATGGCGATCGGTGGCGCGGACATGCCGGTCGTGGTATCGATGTTGAACAGTTACTCGGGCTGGGCTGCGGCGGCGACCGGATTCATGCTTGGCAACGATCTGTTAATCGTCACCGGTGCGCTGGTCGGCTCTAGCGGTGCTATTTTGAGTTACATCATGTGCCGCGCGATGAATCGCAAGTTCTTCGCAGTGATTGCCGGGGGCTTCGGTACTGGCGACGGCGGGTCCGCAGCGAGCGCAGAATATGAAGGAGAAATCGTCGCCGTCGACGCGCTGGAAACAGCCGCATTAATTGCGAATGCAAAAGAAGTGATGATCATCCCAGGTTACGGTATGGCCGTCGCGCAGGCGCAGCATACCGTCAATGAAATAACCCGGGTCCTGCGGGAGAAGAAGGTCAACGTGCGCTTTGGTATACATCCGGTCGCAGGCCGCATGCCGGGGCACATGAATGTATTGCTGGCCGAAGCCCGGGTGCCGTACGACATCGTCTTTGAAATGGACGAGGTCAATGACGACTTTCCCAAAATTGATGTTTCAATCGTTATTGGTGCGAATGACATCGTGAACCCCTCTGCTCAGGAAGAACCGGACAGCCCGATTGCAGGTATGCCGGTGCTTGAGGTATGGAAAGGTACGACCACGATTGTCCTGAAGCGCAGCATGGCAACAGGATATGCGGGCGTACAGAATCCGCTGTTCTTCAAGGAAAACACTCGCATGCTGTTTGGTGATGCAAAGGAAAGCCTCGACGCTGTCCTGAAGGCACTTTAGCCCGGGCCATTCATGAATACGCTCGCGCCCTTGCTTGATCCTTGTCCGCACACAGGATTTTCCTCCCTCGGGAATATACCCAGGTATTTCGCTCGGTCGGGAAATTCTGTGTGCGAACAATGCACTGAGCAATCATCACGGCAATTCATGAATAGTCCAGGCTAGAGGTTTCCAAATTTGATTTTTGGTGGGCGATCGGCAAACTACAGGGACGTGGCTTGTAAGATCAGGGCTACAGGCAGAAGCCCAAGGGGCGCAATGAGGTAAACCTATGCTCGCTGGTGTTGCTTCCGACGTATCTCAGCAAGTGCTGCGGACGGATGTAGCTGGAATGCCGCTCGAGTGGATCGACTATCGAGAGGCGGTCCGGCTCTATTATGCCGAGCAGGTTGCCTATGATTGCGGAACCCGCCTGTATACGGTCTTTGGCGGACACAGCGCGCTCGATGGCCGGCGCAGCCATGTCGATGTGAATTCGATTATCGCAACACACGGCACAAGCAAGGGCCGGGCCTACGTGCGCGACAAGTATGTACCACCGCTCAACAACCGCACTCTGTTCAAACGCGACGGCAACCTCTGTCTTTACTGTGCGATGCGTTACCCGACCCGGGATTTGACGCGCGACCACATTACGCCAATTTCCCACGGCGGCACGGACGCCTGGAACAATGTTGCGACGGCATGCCGACGCTGCAATAACTTCAAGGGTGGCCGTACGCCAGAGCAGGCAGCACTGCAATTGATCGCCGTGCCGTTCACGCCGACCTACGCCGAGTACATATACCTCAAGGGGCGCCGCGTTCTGGCGGATCAAATGCAGTATCTGCTCGCGCATATCCCGCGCTCGAGTCCATTGCATGCGCGGCTGACCGGTCACTTGTTCAATGGCGAAGAAGTCCTCGAGACCCATTTTCACGACTAGCAGTGCGCGTGTGGGAGCGCCAATCGAGCTTTGCAGGTGGCAATCGCGGGGCATGGCCCGCTCCTACGGCTTCTTCTGTTGGAGCGCCCCACGGGCGCGATAGCCACAGTGGTACTCGCGGGTATGACCCGCTCCTACGGCTTCTCCTGTTGGAGCGCCCCACGGGCGCGATAGCCACAGGGTTGGGCTGTGATTTTGTGGCATCGTGGGCATGGCCCGCTCCTGCGACGGTATACTCGCCACGTGCAATACCTCATCGATGCCAGCGTTTACGTTTTCCGGGCTTACTATTCAATGCCGGAGGACATGGTTGACGACAATGGCAACCAGATTAACGCGCTTTACGGCTTTTGCCGTTTTCTTGGTGACTTCATAGAGCGGGTCAATCCAGAGCATGTAGCCGTGCTGTTCGACGAAAGCCTGTCGAAATCGTTTCGCACAGAAATCTATCCACAGTACAAGGCAAATCGCGATCCAGCTCCGCCGGAACTAAAGCGGCAGTTCGGGCAATGTCGTCGATTCACGCGGGCGCTTGGCCTGATGGAGAGTGCGAGCCCGACCTATGAGGCTGATGATCTGATCGGCACATTGGTTATGCACGGACGTAAGGTCGGCCGACGCTCTACAATCGTTAGTTGCGACAAAGACCTCTCGCAGTTGTTGTCAAAAGACGACGTGTTCTGGGACTTCGCCGGCAAGGGCAAACTTGGATATAACCAGATTCCTGAAACCTTCGGTGTTTGGCCCGAGCAGATCGCCGACTTCCTCGCACTCGCCGGAGACAGTGTCGACAACATTCCTGGAGTACCTGGCGTCGGCAAAAAAACGGCAACCGCGCTACTTGAGCATTTCGGCAGCCTCGACAAAATCTATAACAATCTGGACAAAGTGCATGAAGTCACGGTGCGTGGAGCCAGAACACTGGGCGCGAAACTCGAAATGCATAAAGACGCTGCCGACCTTGCTCGGCGACTGACGGGTATCGCCTGCGACGCACCGTTCGACGATCCGGAAACCACTATGCGCCGGTCAACACCAAAGCTCGGCGAAATCAATTCGTTGTTCGACGAGGCCGGCATCGGCATGCCTCTGCGCCGTCAAGCGGAGCGCGTAGCTGATCTGAGTCGATACTGAGGCGTCGCCGGCCGCCGAGCGCCGTGCGGGAGGCTGGCCATGCCCGACTGGAGCGAAATCAAGGATCAACTCCGCAATCACGGCGTTCGTGTCGCGAACGACGCTGCCAAGCGATCCGTTGGCGGCGGCGACATTAGCGATGCCTGGCGGATCGATACGTCAGAGGGTCCGATATTTCTCAAGACGGCAGTCGCGAGCGCATTTGACATGTTCGCGGCGGAAGCGGAAGGCCTCATCGAGATCGCTTCAGTCAAAGCGATTCGCGTTCCGGCCGTAATTGGCTGCGGTCTCACAGCCAACGACAGTTTTCTGGCGACTGAGTGGCTGGAGTTCGATCGTTCCAGCGCGAGAGTTGAGCGGCAGCTTGGCGAGAAACTGGCGCAGTTACATCGACATCAGAAGAACCGCTTTGGCTGGCATCGCAATAATTCGATTGGAAGAACACCACAGGAAAATACCTGGTCCGGTGACTGGCCAGACTTTTTTTGCACGCGCCGGCTTCAATACCAACTCGATCTGGCGGCAGAGAACGGTTACACGGGCGAGATTCAGCATCTCGGCGAACATCTCGTCGAGTGTCTTGCACGGTTGTTTGACGACTACGATCCCGCGGCGTCGTTATTACACGGCGATCTTTGGGGCGGTAACTGGGCCAGTAGTGACGGACAGCCGGTTTTGTTCGATCCGGCCGTGTATTACGGTGATCGCGAGTCGGACATTGCAATGACCAGGCTATTTGGCGGCTTTGGCAAGGAGTTCTATGCTGCTTACGAGGCGTCCTGGCCGCTCGAGCCCGGGTACGAGCAACGTTGTCGCCTCTATCAGCTTTACCACGTGCTGAATCATCTCAATCTTTTTGGCAGCAGCTACCATGGGCGTGCAGTGAGCTTGATGCACGAGCTGTGCGGTGGTCGGATTTAGGTCTGGCGAGGGAAGTCGCGCACATCTCCGGACTCATCAACCTCGTAGGTCTCACCCAGAAAATCTTCGTCGAAAACGAACAGATTGGTTCCCTCGGGTGCCCTGATCGCGACGAACGCACCCTCAAATCCCGGATACGTCTCGTGATCCAAACCATGGCGCTCAATGAGCGCCATGAGCGCGGTCTTGTCGTGGCACCGGAAACAAAGTGCGGGTGCCTCGAGTGCAATGCTCTCGCTCAGGCCTACGGCGACGCCACCAGCATCAAAACGCATGTGTGTCGTCGGCTCTTCCCGCATTCGAAGCAGGACGGGGGCAACAGACGCCCAGAAGCGCGCAGAATGAACAGTGTCACGCGCTGGCAGGGACAACTCAAACCAGGTTCCGCATGACGAATCCCTGTCATCCTCATCACCGCGGTTAAATGTTCGCGCCTCCAACAGGCACAACCTGTGTCCATCCAGGTCGTCAAGGCCCAGTTCGTTGAAGGCCTCGTCGCCGAGTTGCATGAAGCGGAAATCGAAGCCGTGGTCCGCCATAGATCGGGCGTGTTTCGCGAGGTCCCGCTTCACGTATGTGATCGCCGGGGCATCAAATTCACGCTCATGCAGGCCGATACACAGAATGCCGTCGCTGATTACGGTGTATTTGTGCGGCCACACGTCGCCTATCTCAAGCTCCGAAAAACCAAGTATCTTGTAAAAACCAAACGACTCAAGAATGTTCGGTGTCCGCACGCTGAACTCGAGAAAGTGGCCCAGAACGCTCATCGTTCCGCCCCCAATGCGAGTGCACGCTGTTGCGATTTGTCCCGTTCGCGGGCTGATTCGCTCTCGCTCCAATCAGGCGAAGACTCTGGCCAGCCGCCGGCATGTTTTTCAACCAAACGACTCAGAAATGCGACGTGATCGTCGCGAGCATTGAGAGCTGGGATGTAGCTCAATGAACCGCCACCACAGCCGCTGAAAAGTTCAGCGTTTTGCATGGCGATCTCTTCGAGAGTTTCGAGGCAGTCTGCAGCAAACCCGGGACAAACGACATCAACTGATTCACAGCCACTTCGACCGAGATTGGCGATCGTTTCATCGACATATGGTCGCAGCCATTCTTCGCGGCCCATGCGGGATTGAAACGCGATAATCCAGTCGTCTTCGTTAAGCTCCAGCGAGGCGGCGATCAGGCGGGCGGTCTTCTGACACTGGCAATAATAAGGATCTCCGTCCAACAGGTTTTTTCTGGGCAAACCATGAAAGGAAAATAACAGCTTGTCAGCACGACCATGTTGGCCCCAGAAATCTCGAATATTAGCCACGTTAGCTGCGATGTAGCCCGGCGCATCGTGGTAGTGACTGATAATGCGGAATTCAGGGATCCACCTGCGTGCACTGAGTGCCGCGGTTACTGCCTCGAAAATAGACGCAGTTGTTGTGCCGGAATATTGCGGGTACAGCGGCAACAGGATGATCCGTCGCGCCCCACCTGCATGAAGCCGGTCCAGTGCGCTATTGATCGATGGCTTGCCGTAGGACATGGCAAGTTCTACCTGAACAATCCCAGACAGCTTGGCCGCAAGTAGCGTTTGCATGGCGTTGGCGATGTCTTGCGAATGCAGCAGCAATGGTGAGCCGTCGTCGGTCCAGATTTTTTGATAGGCGCGCGCAGAGCGAGCCGGACGAAAGCGCAGAATGAATCCGTGCAAAATGAGCCACCACAACAGACGAGGTGTCTCGACCACGCGCGGATCCCAGAGAAACTCTTTCAAATAGCGGCGGACCGCTCCCGGCGTTGGGGCATCCGGGGTACCGAGGTTGACAAGAAGAATGCCCAGGGACTCCGGGATTCCGTGCTCGTAAGGTGGCGAGGATTGATACGTCGGCATGGACCAGCTGATTGATCTAAACCATTGATAACAGTACTGGAAAGGCCCGCCGCGCGCCACCCAACGGTGTACAATTTGTCGTCTTCATTACGTTTAAAGTGTGAATAAGGCCATGGAAGAAGAAATTCGGGACGAGGCGCAAGCATCCGGTAGCTGGGATTTGATTCGCGACGTGGCGATTTTGCAGGTAAAGCTGATTGTTGACGGACTTCGGGACCTGGTTCTCGTGCCCGTGTCGCTGATTGCCGGGATAACCAGCCTGGTCAGGTCCAGCGATGGAAGGCCCGGTCCGCAGTTCTACCAATTGCTTGGAGTCGGCAAGGATACCGAGCGCTGGATAAACCTGTTCGGCGCATACAGCAACCGGCCCGGGAGTAACGGTGGCGCTGGTCGCTTCGGCGATGTCAATATTGACGGTCTCGATGACCTGGTTTCTATTGTCGAGAAGCACGTTGTAGATGAGTATCGTCGAGGGGATATAACCGCGCAGGCGAAAGCCGGAATTGACAAAGCACTCGATACGATTCAGCGCAAAGGCAGGCGAAATAATCGCCCCGAGTAACCTCGCGGGTATCGCGTTGGGTATCACAATGCTCAGCGATTAGTCCTTATGCCGATCCCGACCAGACAGCAGGTCTTCGGGATGCGGTGATGGACGGTCGGGCCTCATGCGACCCGACTTAAGGCGCACAACATATTCCTTATAGGCATGCATTGCCTGATGACCAAAGAATAAACAGATGGGCAGGTTGGCAAGCAGCATGACACCGGTGCCAACGCCGGTCATGTTGTCGAGATCTGTATCCGTTTTGATATAGCCGAGCGTTGCAACAATGATCAATGAGCAGTACACGATCTTGTAGCCGAAAACGGATTTCTCTCCTGCAAGATAAACCATGCCCTGTTCGCCGTAATAGCTCCACGAGATCATCGTGGAGATCGCGAATAACCAGGCAGCGAGAGATACCAGCCACTTACCGAGACCCGGGGCGACGCTGTCGAATGCTTTGGCTGTAAGTGTTGCGCCGACATAACTTCGATACAGTCCGCCGCCAATAATTTCGGGCCGGACTGAACTGTCAAGCGTATTCCATACGACCGAAGAGCCTGCACCTGTGATTCTAATCGTCCCTTCAACCCTGTACCGGTTGAGCCCGTCGGCATTTTCGTGAGCCCGGACGATCAGACTTACTTTGTCGCCGTCGATCCAGTCAGCACCAGCCACGCCGGTCTCGGCGAATTGCCAGCCAGACCCGGTTTGGACGACACTCGGCAGTTCGGCCAGGGCCACATCTGGCGCGCGGTTCCAGATGCCCGTCGATAGAATAATCAGCGCCGTGAACGTGCACACGACAACCGTATCAATGAACGGCTCCAGTCCGGCGACGACTCCCTCGCGAGCCGGCTCATCGGTTTTTGCTGCTGAGTGCGCTATGGGAGATGACCCCTGGCCAGCCTCGTTTGAAAACACGGCACGTTTCAGGCCGAACAGAAATGCGGACGCGGCCGTGCCGCCAACGAACGCACCGGCAGCTTCGGTTGGTGCGAATGCAGACTTGACGATCAACACAAAGATGCCTGGCAGGTCCAGGATGTTGATGGCGAGAACGTAAGTTCCGGCAAGCAGGTACAGCGCGACCATAAAGGGCACTAGCGTTGCGGCGACTTTGCCGATGCGCTTGATGCCGCCGATAATTACTGCACCAACCAAGACCGCGAGGATGACACCGGTGATCCAGCTTGGGACGCCGAAATATTCCTGCGTCAGTTCACCAACGTTCCAGGCCTGAAACATGTTGCCGCCTGTCGCCGTGGAGACCAGCAGGGTCAGGCAAAAAACCACACCAATCGTGCGGCCGAGGCCGGCCAGGTTTTTTCGCTCCAGGGATTTGCTTACAACCCACATCGGGCCGCCGTGCGGGTTATCGGGATCATCGGTATTGCGATACAGCATCGATAATGTAACTTCGGTCAGCTTGATCGCCATACCGAGCACTCCGACCACCCACATCCAGAACACAGCGCCTGGGCCGCCCAGCGCAATCGCGAGTGCGACGCCGCCGATATTGCCGAGGCCAACCGTCGCAGATAGCGCTGCGGACAAGGCCTGAAAGTGATTGATTGCACCGGGATCGTCCGGATTATCGTAGACGCCGCGTACGATGGCCGGCCCATGCGTTAGTGCCCGGTACTGAGAGAATCCGCTCCAGACAGTGAACAACAGTCCGGTCCCGACGATTCCGTAAAGCACATATTCATGCCATAGAACATCGTTCAACAAGGCAAGAAAGGCACTGAATTCGGCCATCGGCTCCCTCCCCCCGACGGAGCTGCCTGGTGCGAGCGGCATCAGCCGCCCAAGAGTTCATCGAGCCGGCGGCGCCACCAGGGAATTGAATACCATCATGTCGACTGGGCCGAAGTGGCGCAAGTTGCTGTCCCAGCTTAACCGTCGAACCGGTTGTAGGTCAGGCAGCTTCAAGAATCGCGGCCACGCCCATACCGCCTGCCGTGCATACCGAAATAAGACCGCGGCCCGAGCCCTTCTCATCCAGCATCTTGGCCATTGATCCTACGATGCGGGCGCCGGTTGCGGCAAACGGGTGGCCCATTGCGATGCTGCCGCCCTTAATGTTGAGTTTTGAGAGATCGATAGGACCCATCGGCTCACTTCGGCCCAGGCGGTCCCGGCAGAATTCTTCAGATTGCCATGCCTTGAGCGTAGCGATGGTTTGTGCGGCAAAGGCCTCGTGAATTTCGTAAAAATCAAAATCCTGCAAGCGCAGATTCGCATCCTTGAGCAGGTCCGAAACAGCATAGGCCGGCGCCATGAGCAGCCCCTCGTCGCTGACGAAATTCACTGCAGTTGTCTTCGCGTAGGTCAGGTAAGCCGAAACTGGCAGGGATTTGAGTTTTGCCCACTCTTCCGACGCAAGCAGTACGGCAGCGGCGCCGTCGGTCAATGGCGTGCTGTTACCCGCGGTCATGGTGCCTGCTTCGCTCCTGTCGAAAACAGGCTTCAGTGCAGACAGTTTTTCGAAGGTCGAGTCACGGCGAATATTATTGTCTTCTGCACAGTCCATGAACGGCACAACAATATCGTCATACCAGCCGGCATCGTAGGCAGCCGCAGCCTTGGCGTGGCTTGCGAGCGCCAATTGGTCCTGGTGTTCTCGCTGCACATCCCAGTTCTTGGCCGTGATTTCCATGCTCTCGCCCATCGACAGTCCTGTGCGCGGCTCGGTTACGCCAGGAAATACGGGCTTGAAGTGCGACGGGCGAAGACGAAACCATGGCAAGATGCGCTGCGCCAATGACCGTGCACGGAATACGTCAAACATGATCGAGCGATACGCATCGGGGTAAACGATGGGGGCATCGCTGATCGTGTCACTGCCACCACCGATGCCGGAGTCGATCTGCCCCAACGCAATCTTGTTGGCGACCATTACGCAGGCTTCGAGACTTGTGCCACAAGCACGCTGCAGGTCAACGCCCGGCGTCCGCGGGGACAATCCCGATTCGATGACGCTCTCGCGGGCCAGGTTCCAGTCGCGAGAATGCTTGATAACAGCACCCAGTGCGACATCGCCCAGGGTTTGTCCACGGAGGTCGAACTTGTTGACGAGCCCGGCAAGGGCCGCGGACATCAGATCCTTGTTACTACAGTTGCGATACACAGAATGAGAGCGACAAAAAGGTATCCGCGAACCTCCGACTATGGCGACTCGATTCGCCTGACTATCATGCAACATGCTTGCCTCCGAAGTGACAGATTGATACTCGTAATCTGTTGCCAAGACGTCCATGCCTTTTCAACATTGTCATTGGAAAAACGAAATTTTCGAATGACTCTGATCTTCAATGGCTCCCAGCCATGAAAAAGTGGCGACACATCCTTGTGACACACGCAGCTTGCCGATAAACAGAGCCTTGCAACCGGCGGCTACTCGCCGGCAACTCTACACCATTCAAGGCGGCCAGAACATTTCGTGGCCACCGTTAGCCGGAGATTACCGCTGTAAAAAAAAGGATTGCGTGTAATCATGTCGGTTCCTCGGTAAGTGGCGAGCTCGGCTGGCGATGATGATGGCGGTAACCAAAAGCAACTGGCGTGGTGAGTCGCGGGCGTTGCTGCGCCTGGCCGGCCCGTTGGTTGTCAACAATCTTGCGGTTGCAGGCATGAATTTCGCTGACGCCGTTATGGCCGGTCGCCTCGGTGTTGAGGCGCTGGCGGCCGTAGCTGTTGGCGGCAGCGTATGGTTCTTGTTTTTCACTCTCGGCCTCGGGCTACTGATGGCGATATCGCCGATTTCGGCGCGGCACTTTGGCGCCGGAAGGCCTGAGTTGATTGGCCGCTATACGCGCCAGGGCATTTACATCGGAATTGCTCTTGGCATACCTATAATCGTGATTGCACAGTTTCTGATTGAACCGCTGCTCGTCTTTATAGGAATAGACGCGGCATTCCGTGATCAGACTATCGGATATGTTGCTGCGGTGACATTGGGTGCGCCCGGGATTTTCATTTTTCTTGCGTTGCGATTCACAACCGAAGGTATCGGCCACACGCGACCGATCATGTTCACGTCAATATTTGCGCTGAGCTGCAACGTATTTCTGAACTATGTACTGATGTTCGGCAAGTTTGGCGCGCCGGCGCTTGGCGTAGTGGGGTGTGGGCTCGCAAGCGCTGCATCAATGTG
>Ga0255052_10003065_pt1 | contig 11770 bp, 5 predicted proteins | sample JV7_2_21_MG_FD_188632 | JGI IMG/M metagenome (GOLD analysis project Ga0255052, IMG submission 188632) | Seawater microbial communities from Jervis Inlet, British Columbia, Canada - JV7_2_21 | ecosystem: Environmental > Aquatic > Marine > Inlet | place: Canada: British Columbia | collected... | reverse complement strand
CTGGTCAGGTAGAAGAACTTGCCAGACAGCGATTTCCAAACGCCAAGATAATTGGTTTCGTCTTCTTCCTCGTAAACGAGCGAATCGTCTGTGCCGCCGAGGGTGTGCCGATAGACCTGATAAGAACGCAAGGTGTCCGGGTGCTGCTTGCCATATAGTATGGTTCGACTGTCGTTAGCCCATTCGAAGTTGCTGGTCGTATCACCGATTCTGTCCGGAAGTGTCTTTCCGGTTTCGAGATCCAGAAAATGCAGATCGTAGAATCGCCGCCCCCGGGTGTCGACGCCGTATGCTGCAATCCGGTTGTCCGGGCTGACCTTGAATCCACGCACTGAAAAATAGTCGGCGTCGCCAGCCAGTTGATTGACGTCGAGCATGATTTGCTCATCGGCATCCAGAGAGCCCTTCTTGCGCGCGTAGATTGGATATTCGCTGCCCTCGATGTAGCGGTAGTAGTAGAAATAATCGCCGCGCTTGTAGGGTGCAGACTCGTCGTCTTCCTTGATACGAGACTTGATTTCGTCGAAAAGGATATCCTGCATACCCTGCATCGGTGCCATCATCTTTTCGGTGTAGGAGTTCTCCGCGTTAAGGTACGCAATGACATCCGGGTCATCTCGCTGTTTCAGCCAGAAGTAGTTATCGACGCGAACATCACCGTGAAGTTCGAGACGGGTAGGCTTCTTTTCTGGCATAGGGGCTCCGGAATATTCTTCGGCACAAGCAGTAACAAGCGCTGCTACGAGCAAAACACGAATTAGCTTCTTCATCACGAAAACACCGTTACAAGGGACACAAGTGGCACATTATGACAGCTTGTACGCCGATGATGGAACGTGCCTGTGCGGGGGCTAGTAGCCCGACTTGTATCAGCGCTGCCAGTAAAATGGCCTGGTTTTCCGCTCGCCTGTCACGACCTCGTTCAACGTCGCCGCCTCGTACAGTCGGCCGTTCAACATCACCATGCTAACTTTATCGGTCTGATAGATGTCCTCAAGCGGGTTCGCATCGAGAATCACCAGGTCGGCCAGCTTGCCAACGGCAAGTGAGCCGATGTCTTTGTCGAAGCCAAGCTTCTCCGCCGGCGCGATCGTAGCGCTTCGCAGCGCCTCTATGGGTGACATACCTCCCTGCGCAAAGCCCCACATCTCCCAATGGCTTGCCAGCCCCTCGCGCTGGCCGTGTGCACCGATGCTGACGTTGACGCCTTTGTCGGCGAGCAGCTTTGCGGTGGCCGCGCTGGTCACGTGATAGAAATCTTCATCGGGTGCCGTGATTCTGCGAACCGATGCAGGCTGGAGAATATGTGGCGGTGCGAATTTTGAGAGCAGCGGATGCTTCCAGACGTCGGATGCCTGGTACCAGTAATGTTCGGCGGTCAGACCGCCATAGGTCACGACCAGTGTTGGCGTGTAACCCACGTTTGTCTGACTCCAGAACTGCAACACGTCGTCATACAACATCGACTGCGGGATGTTGTGTTCAATCTCGCTGTTGCCGTCGGCGACCATGGACAGATCCATGTGATACAGCGAGCCGCCTTCCGACACGACCAGTATGTCTTCTTCACGAGCGGCCGTTGTCACCTGCTGGCGTTGTTCGCGTCTCGGCTGGTTGTAGTTCTTGATGCTGATAGCACCCTGAGCTTTCAGTCGGCGAACGTGTTCACGCGCGTCGTCGAGGGAGTTGATCTCGGCGAAGTAAGATGACTTCGCGCCGTAGACAATGTCGCCGGTCGAATAGATTCGAGGCGCCAGAATCTGCCCGGTGCGCTGCATTTCGGCGGCGGCGAATATCTCTGTCGCATCGTTAGACGGGTCGAAGACCGTGGTTACGCCCAGAGCAAGTGTCGCGTAGTTTACCCAGTTCTGTTCAGGAATAATGCCGACACCCTGCGAGCCATGTGCGTGTGCATCAATGAGGCCCGGGATAATGGTTTTGCCGGACACATCGACTATTTTTGCGCCGTCCGGAACAGCCACATCGTCGCCACCGATCGCAACGATACGATTCTTCTCGACAATAATTACACCGTTTTCAATGACGCCACCTTCGGCGCCGGTCATCGTGACAATGCGTGCACCGGTGAATGCAACAATCGAGTTCGGCAGGTCCGCATCCAGCTGCATGGACATCGACACACCGGATTTCGGTGCGCTGTAGCCTGCGTCGTCCTCATCTGCCGGCAGCACAAACAAGTCATTTGTTGCGGCGCTAAACAAGGTCGCGCCGAGCGACCAGTTAAGCGTGTCTCCACCGCTCGACCAGTGCGGAAAATTGCCCCCGTCGCCGCTGGCCTTGGTCATCGTCACGCTTTCGAGGTTTGTCGCTAGCGTCAGGGGTTTGCCGCCGGGGGGCAGTGGCAACGCGTAGATGTGGTAGTTCTCCCGGAATGCGAAATGCTGGTCATCCGGTGCAACTTCATAACGGCGCAGGAACTCGCCAGTGGCGTGGTTACGCGGCGCCTCGCCATTGAGGTCAATGCTGACCAACTCGCGGCCATCACCTTCGGCAACATCGCGTGTGACATACAGACGATCGTTGCGGGAACCGAAGTGCGGGTTGCTGCCGTCGCGCGTAATTCGACGTGCGTCACCGCCTGCGGCTGACACGATGAACACGCCGGTGTCGATACTCCACTCTGGCGAGGTAAGGAAGCCGCCGTCGGTTACTTCGAAGACGACCGAGTCGCCGTCTGGCGAAAAGCGCGGGCCGTGATAGTGGCCCGGTTGTGACGTCATGCGCTCACTTCGGCCACCGTTAGCTCGCACGCTGTGGACGTGGCCGAGCGTTTCGTCATCCCATGTGACAAACGCGATGCTGCGAGAATCACGCGACCAGGTCGGGTCGTATTCAAAGTGATCGGTACCATCGCGCGTCAGTCGCCTGGCCTCACCGGCAGGCAGACTCTTTATGTAGAGATATCCGGCGCTCTCGAATACCACCTTCGATCCATCGGGCGAGACTTCTGCATTACGCACCATTGTCGTATTGAATGTCGCCGGCGCGACTTCAATTGACGGGCGCGGCGCATCGTAAACGGTGCGCGTGTCGTTGACGTGAAACGGAATGTCGCTGACGTCCCTACTCTCGACATCTATTCGCCTGATGTTGCCACCCGCCCAAAACACGATGCTCTTTGAGTCTGGCGTCCAGTCCATGTTGGGATAGACGCCGTGCACCGCCCAGACTTCCTGGACGTCCTGATCGAGATTCTTATAGATGGGCCACTCTGCACCACTGTTCAGATCTTTCAGGAACAGAGCGCTCTGCGTGCGAATGCGGCGCACGAAGGCAAGATAGCGACCATCGGGCGAGGGCGCAGGCCGAACGGCGCCGCCGGCGCCAGTGACAAAGCTCTCGGTTTCACCGGTTTGCAAATCATGACGACGGATTTCAAAGATCTGCCCGTTGGAGTCCTGCGCGTAAATGAATCGGCTGCCCGGTGTGCTGTCGAGGCTAAAATAGATGTAGCGGCCAGAAGGCGAGAAGGCTGGCTCGCCGAGTTCTTTTTGATGCTTCTCGCCGGGCTTTTCGATCACAGCGACACCGCCACCGCCGTTGCGGTGATAGATCCAGACCTCGCCGGTACCGAGTGACCGCGTCGTCGTGAAGTGCTTCCGAGCCGCGATGTAGTTTCCATCGGGGGACCAGTCAGGGTTGTTCAGCAGGCGAAAGTCTTCTTTTGTAAGCTGACGAGGGTTGCTGCCATCAGAACCCATGATCCAGATGTTGTCGCCACCGCCGGCGTCACTGGTGAAGGCGATCTCACTACCGTCGGGCGAGAACCGCGGCTGTATGGACCAGGAAAGTCCGCTGTGAACAGACGTCGCTTTACCTCCCTCGATCGGTAGTGTGTAGATATCACCAAGCAGATCGAATGCGACAGTTCTACCGTCCGGGCTGACGTCGAGACTCATCCAGGTGCCGCTGCGTGTATTGATATCAATGCTGCGGGCATCTCCCGGCAATAGGTTCACGTCCCATTTTTCTTCTTGCTCCTCGGCAAGAGATGTTGATGTCAACGGCGCCAGGAGCAGAGCCACCAGGAATTTATTCAGGTTCATAGTCATTTCTCGTCAGACATTGAGTCTGGCGAGTTTAACGGACCGTGGGCCTAAAATCCGTGTGTCCTTGCATGCTGAGCCACGATCTCATTTCGGCCGTACCCGATGAAAGCCGCCTGTCCCGGTGACTATGCGATAAGCGCCCGCAGGTTGTGCAAAACCCGCTTTATTTTCGCAGCGTGTTCGTTGCCCATTCGAAGCAGTAGCTTCTGGCCGCTCGAAAGTGTTTGCAGCTCCGCGTCGGCAAATTCGTATAGTACGTGCGGGCGGACAAGACGGATGGGTTCATCCGGAATCGGCGTGATCAGCAGGTGATCAATGACTTCCACTACGCGATCGTTGAAGTAGCCGTCCGGGTAGCCAAGGCGCGCGTAAGATTCCTGGAACAGCGGATAAAAGCGACGATACATGGCAGTGATAGCTTCGAGGTCGGCTCTGGCTATCAGGTTGACTAGTGAATCGTATCGTTTGTAGTTGTCGGAACTCAGGTAAAACTGTCCGTCACTACCGGCCGCTGCCACACCAAATGTCCCCGAGAGCCTGCCAACGGGCCGGATTTTCTCGGCCACATGACTACGGGTCAGGTTGTCCACGGTCACCACGCACTTGTCGATAAGCGCCTCGCTCACCAGAACACGTCCAACGCCGGGGCCAAAGATATCGATCAGCGCCAGCAGAAAGTAACTGTCACTGTCATCAAGTGCAGGCAAAGGCACGAGCTCGCCGTCGAATAATGCTGATGATCTCGACGGCGCCAGCGGATGAGTCGGGCCGCTTTGGTCGCGCGACCCTGTAACGACGGGCTCGGGCTGTATAATGACGGGCTCGTCCACAGGCGGGAGAAGGTTGTCCCTGAAATACCAAAACGCGCTTGCCAGGCCGGCAGCCAGCACGATCAGAACCAGCAGTTTCACATCCGGGTCGTTCACGAAGTTCACTCTACCTCATTTCGTCGCGAGGCCTCGCAAAAAACTGGGTCGAACCGGGGATTTGGAAAGTCCACACTGTTCCTTGTCCGATAGCCCTCAGGCTCACGTCCAGAGACTAATTGACGGTTACTTTCGCCTCTGCGAACTCGCGTTATGTCGTTAGCATAGAAAAACGAAAAACATAATGATTGTCAATCTCGCTTGAGATTACACGTCGGCTGCGGGTCACCGCTTTCTGTGCTGTACTTTCAACTGTTAGTAAATAAGTCCCTCGTGGAACAGCATTTTCCGGTGCAAATCAACACTCGAACCTCTCTTCACGCGTCGCGCCGATGGCCGAATGTTTACAAGCCTGAGAGACCGACGGCAACTAAGTAAACGAATGCTGGCTGCCACGCGATCTTCCGCTCGAGGGCGGCGAGGAGTACTTCGCCGCACTCGCGCGCCAACACGGCCATGATTTTTCGCTGGGCTCGGTACGAACCGAGCTTCTGCGGCGCGGACAGATTGAGATTTTGGAATCTGGGTTGTTGCGAGGAACAAAGCCAGACCTGATGACAGAGGAACAACGGAGCGTGCTGCTGGACGACCTTAAGCTGTTTTGCCGCTCCGGCCCTGGAGTTAATTGGGCCCAGCATGCGAGCCCAGACAGAAAGGCCTTTTCAGATGCGTCCGCGATAGCGGGGTAAAACCCTACCGAATTCTTACTAGATCTGATTTGCGGAGCGGCCTAACTAATTTCCGGCAACTTCGGTGGGGCTGGCAACGAATAACAGTGCACGACCCAGCCAGCGGTAATCCTCTCAATCTTGACGCTGGATGTGCTCTCAACACAACTCGATAGTTAGTTTCATTTCGAGCAACATGTATACTGAAACGTATCGACTGCGGCCACCCAAGAATAGTGCGGTTGCTCAAAACAAAAAGAACACAAAGGGAGAGTGACATGATCATGTCTAAAATAATCGTAAAGTGGCTGGAATGGATCATCGAGATTGGCATCTGGCTCACACTACTGTCTTCTTTTGTCGCAGGGTGGGGTTTCGGGAGTGGGTTGTTCGGAAGCCTATTTTCGGCGATATTTGCTACAGTTTTTGCTGGAGTATTCTGCGCGCTTCTTTTTGGGGCATTCATTGTGCTGATGGACATCAGAACAACTGTGCAGCGTATTGATGCAAGAGAAAGCAACCCGACATAGCTTCCCTTTTGATTGACAGAGAATGGCGATCGAGGGAATAGGCCATGCATAAAGCCAATACCGTTGTCGACACTCGGCAATCTGCGTCTTGGTACTTTTGTTCGTGTGACCATTCGGTGTCCGGGCTGTGGATTTGCACCGAATATTGATCCATTTGTAGCGATTATTTGCACAAGCTGTTGACCCAGCTACCGGATCGCGAGACTTTGATCAATTGGTTATTTTCTTCCCAAGCGTGGGTCAAGTCCACAGTGCAAATATCGGGTCAATTCAGCGCGCAAATCAACACGGTCGGCACTGTGCTCACAGGGCACAGCTCGTAAATGTTCGCTGCGCCCGGCCACCATTGCCGCGTTCAGCAACATCGTCACCGCTTCGCCCAATCCGTCAATACCATTTGTCTTCAGCACTTCCAGCCATCACGAATCTACAGAAAGAACGTTACACCACCTAATTGATCAGCGGTTCCACGATACTATCTTAACGGTTAATTATGAGATAACGCAGAGTACCAGCTTCCAAGTTGACTAATAATCTAGCCCGGACTATTCATGAATAGTTCGGGCTAGCGAGTTGCCCCGGCACTAACCAGGAACAAGAGCATTTCCATGCGTAAGTTTCTCTTCATCGTCGTCACTATCTTGCTACTCGGACCGCAGGAGGCGAACGCTGAGGAGGCGAACCCCTGTAGTGATTGCCACGAAGTCGACCTGGCTCATTTCGCGACCAGCGTGCACGGTGCGACCGAGTGCCTGGACTGTCACGTCGGCGCCGACAATCGCAGGCACCGGCGGGGGCTCGATCCTGTGGACTGTGGTGCATGTCATTCCGAGGTGGTTGTCGAGCAGGCTGTGAGTGTGCATGGTCGGGAGGATCTGCAACGCGCCCCTGGCATGGAGCTCCCGTCATGTGGGAGCTGTCACGGCGATGCCCATGCCATAACGCCGTCGAGCGAACCCTCCTCACCGGTTCACGCCAGTCGCCAGGGCGAGACCTGCGGAACCTGCCATGGCGCCGGACAGCCGGCACCGCCTGGCGTGCGGACGATTCGGCCAATTGAGGCCTATACCGCTAGTGTGCATGCCGATGCGGTGGCCCATGGCGTGCATGGCGCAAGCTGTAGCGATTGCCACTCGGCGCACTTGCCGCTGCCGGCTATGGATCCCGCCTCTTCGATCCACCGTTCCCAAGTGCCGGCCACATGCGGTGCCTGTCATGTGGAAATCACCGCTCAGTTCGGCAAGAGTATTCACGGTCTGGCCGCAGCGGACGGGGTACGGGACTCGCCCGTGTGTACGGATTGTCACGGCGAGCACCGCATTCTGGCGGTGCTTGCGGAGGGCTCGCCGGTTTCGGCGACCAACATCCCGATCCGTGTCTGCGGACCCTGTCACTCGGATATTCGGCTCGGCGAGAAATATGGCCTGGCAGCTGATCAGGTCCCCTCATATGAGGACAGCTATCATGGCCTCGCTGCCCGCGGCGGAGTTCAAAAGGTCGCGAACTGTGCGAGCTGTCACGGCGTGCATTACATTCTGCCGTCCAGTGATCCAGACTCTTACATCCATCAGGATAATCTGGCGGATACCTGCGGCAAGTGCCACCCGGGAGCGGGCAGCCAGTTTTCGATCGCCCCGGTACATGTATTGCCGGATCAGACACCCAACATCGTCGCGCACTGGATTCGGGCAATCTATATTCCGTTGATCTGGTTCACCGTCGTCGGCATGCTCCTCCACAATCTGCTCGATCTGGTCAAGAAGACGCGCTATCCAATATCGCGACCTCGCATGACCCCCGAGCACTGCACGGTCAAAGAACGCATGTCGATGCCGTTTCGGGTTGCGCACGGGCTGGCCGCTGTGAGCTTCATCGTGCTGGTGTTCAGCGGTTTTGCGCTGAAGTATCCCGAAAGTTGGTGGGCTGGCCTGTTGCAGCTCGGTGGTGACAGCGGCGAATTCCGCGGCCTGCTACACCGTATTGCTGCCGTGGGCCTGATGGGTGCCTGCGTAATCCACTTCGCCCATCTGGCCATCAGCGTCCGCGCCCGGCGCCAGATCGCAGCGATGATCCCTGGTTCTGTTGATGTCAGCGAGTTTTTCCACCGGCTTGCCTACAACCTTGGGCGCCGATCAGATCCGCCGGCCCCGGTGCGCCTCGGCTACGTGGAGAAGATCGAATACTGGGCGGCCCTGTGGGGGACCATCATCACAGTAGTCACAGGGCTGTTGCTGTGGTTTGAGAATTTCACCCTGACATGGCTCCCGGGCTGGGTGCCTGAGGCCGCCACTGTGCTGCATTTCTTCGAGGCTATTCTGGCGACGCTCGCTATCGTTATCTGGCACTTCTACTCCGTCATGTTCGATCCGGCTGTGTATCCGATGGACACGACCTGGTTAACAGGAAAGCCGCCGTTTGCGCGAGCGGAAGAACGTGGCGAAGTCGTCTTCGAGGATCTGTCCGACCAGCCGGAAGACTAGCCGGGAGGAATCTCTGTGGCGGCTCAGGCTGCTCCTATCGTTCTTCGCTAGCAATGTAGGAGGGCCTTTTTGGACACGATGTCCTTATGTCGCGCAGCACATGGATGTGCGAGAGCGACCAGGCCCGAGGCGTGGCTGGGTTTGTTCGCGGCTGCAGCCTGCTCCTACAATTCTTAGCGGTAGCCGAACAACATCGTGTAAACGATGAGGGACAGCAGGATCAATCCGAAGGTGAGGGCCGCTGCGCCGAATATCTTGAGGCCACGCTCTTTCGACCTCGGATACGGCCCCACAAGGTGTTTCTCCAACTCGCCTGACTCCAGCATCTCCTGGTACTCGCCAGGCTTGTCGTATTTCAGCTCGTCCACGGGTACGAGCCCGGTGAATATAACCGGATCCATGGGGAACTTGTCAGGCCGGAAGTGCGTATTGAAGAAGTGGATGGTGAAAATGAAACCCACAGCGAGCAGTGCCTCGTCGCTGTGGACGATCGTCGCCACGTTTATAGCCCAGCCCGGCAAGACATAGGTGAACAATTCCGGGAACCACAGCACCAGACCCGTGCCGCCGATGACCGCGATACCCCAGGTCACCGCCACGTAGTCGAACTTTTCCCAATAAGTGTAACGTCCGTAATTGGGGCGGGGACCGAGTCCGAAAAACCACTTGACGGACTGCAGGAATTCTCTGGCGTCACGGCCGTTGAAGATTATCGAATCCGGCCCGGTGATGACCTGGAGCCAGGTTCTTTTCGATTTTCTCTTGCTACGCAGCACGTCCAACACGTGCACTACTGCGACAATCAACAACATGACTGCACCAAAACGATGCTGGAATCCCATGCTTTCGAATCCTCCCAGGAACCTGGAAGTCATCTGAGCCCAGGACATGTAGGAGAATTTCAAGGCCATGCCGGTCAGCGCCAGCGTGAAGAAGCTGATCATCATCACGAAATGCATGGCGCGCTGAAGGCGGCTGAACCGGCGATAGTGCTTCGCCTTGCGGTCCTGGGACAGAGCCTTATGTGCCTTCCACTCGTCGCGACTCAGCAATAGCCGTGTAACCCAGGCAAGCGTATGCAGCAGGGCAAAGGTCAATGTGCCTATGAGCAGTGCGGTCATGCCCCAGAAGGACCAGAACAGGTATGGATACTGATCACGGTCGTGGTGCGTCGCGTGGGTCAGGTAGCCTGCAAAACGGCGATGTGATCCCTCGTGACACTGGCCGCAGGTCTCGACGACATTGTCCCGGCTAAGCCGCGAAGCGGGTTCGATCGGGGGCATAATATTGTGAGTGCCATGGCAGTCGTAGCACTTGGCAACACCTTCGGCACCCAGACGTGAAACCTTGCCGTGAAAGGTGTCAAAGAAGGTCTCTGTCTGTTCGACGTGGCAGCGGCCGCACTGCTCCATCATCTGTTGCCGGAATCCCGGTTGGTCGGTGCGCGAGATAGTGTGCGAGGCATGACAATCTTCGCAGGTCGGATGCTCCGGGACGGCATTTGGGTCATCAGTCCAGTGGATACTGGTCCGGAACTCTTCCTCGATCCCGTGATGGCAGACGCCGCAGGTGCCGGCGATATTCTGCGGATTGACCATGGAGCGCGGGTCCTCCGGAGGGAGTTCGGAGTGTGCGCCGTGGCAATCGGCGCAGGTCGCCGTGACGACCAGACCGCTTTGTATCAATCCACGGCCATGAACGCTGTCCTCATAGCTGCCGACGATGTCATCCACTTCGGCATCAATTCGTGTCGCCGCTTGCTCGCCGACGCGATGACATTGACCGCACAGCGTGGGAACGTTGCGAGGGTAGGTGGGCGATGCTGGCAGGTCCCTGCCGAGTGTGGCGTGCTTGGCATGACAGTCCTGACACGACGGAGCATCCGCATCCCCCTGGGCGTGTAGGGTCCCGTGCATGCTGCTGTCAAATTCGGTGACCTCTTCGGCGTGGCAAATGCTGCAATCCACCGCTGACTGCACGGTTTCGCAGGCACGCTCCTGGGAGACCGTCACATCGGTGTGACATTGAGCGCAGGCCGTGTCCGCATGCGCCGAACTGTTGAAGAGTTCCTCCTCGATATACAGGCTGACGGTTTCGCCGTCACGAGTCATCGTCAGGTCCGGCTGGTCGTGGCAGGTCAGGCAGTCTTTGTCGGCCAGGCCGGTAGGATAGAAAACCTGGCGAATCTTGTGTGGTGCGTGGCAGTCGACGCAGGCCGGTATCTTGCTCGGATCGTCGATCCACAGCTGGCCCTCGATCACCTTGCGGTGCACGCGTTCGATCTGCGCGTGACACGCGGTGCAGGTCTCGGCCACCTTGTCCGCGTGGATGCTTGACCTCACATCGGTGTGGGGAAGGATGTCATGGGCTGTGTGACAGGAGGTGCAGACGGCGGTGACGCTTAGGCCCTGAAGGAACAAGCCCTCACCGTGAATGCTCATCGAGTAGTTTTCGAGGATGTTGTCCTGCGAAATCTCGTGCGTTCGGGATACGGGAGATCCCTCCCGGTGACAATTCCCGCAGAGCAGTGGCACGTTCATCACTGCCGTCGGCGCGTCTGCGTCCGCAGCCGATAGAACGTCGTGCTTGCCGTGGCAGTCGGCGCAACTCGGGGCCATTGGATCGCCGCGTGCTGCGGCCGCGCCGTGCAGGCTATCGTGATGCGCTACGGACTGGGTTTTGTGGCAGCTACCGCAATCGACCGGATCAAGGTCCTCGGCATGCCGCCGGCGTCTGCTGCCGGCCAGATCCTGGTGACAATCCACGCATGCGGTGTCGGCGTGGACGGAAGCCGCGCTGGCCTCTTCGGCCACGAAGACTGACATCTCCTCGTCGCCACGAAAGCCGGTGAGTTCCGGGTCGGAGTGACACCCGAGGCATCTCTCATCATCCTGGGCCAGCGAGGGGGTTGCCGCCAACCACAGGATTGCAGTCGCTGCGACAAGCCAGCATATTCCCTGATTGCTCAGGAGAATTCGGGAGTCTGATGAGCGCTTGTGCGTGCGCATGAAGGATTCGCGTAACCACAAAAAGAAGTCAATCTAATCCGGTTCGGCGATCGCGTTGAGTCGCACAGCCGATCCGCCCCGTCCAACA
>Ga0255052_10003064_pt1 | contig 11771 bp, 14 predicted proteins | sample JV7_2_21_MG_FD_188632 | JGI IMG/M metagenome (GOLD analysis project Ga0255052, IMG submission 188632) | Seawater microbial communities from Jervis Inlet, British Columbia, Canada - JV7_2_21 | ecosystem: Environmental > Aquatic > Marine > Inlet | place: Canada: British Columbia | collected... | reverse complement strand
AACATAGGTGGCGGCTTCCTCTTCGGTGTCGGCTTCGTCAGCTGATTCCTGCCCGACGGCCGTGCCAAATGCGAATAGGAATGTTCCCAAGAGAGTGATACCGAACCTGGTCCTAAGAGCCATTTCTCCGTCCTTTATCCAAGAGTGTGCCGCCAACCGGTACGCGGAGTGTAGTCGCAATCTTCCAGCGCGCCAAACATTCAACGGCCTCAGCCGGAGCTCCAGGCATCGCGAAATTTGCCCCGCACAAGGTGCAGAATCTGGCTGGCATCCTTGCGCGCTTCGTCTCCCGAGAACTCGCTGCCATAGAGTGACCAAAGGTCCGTCATCGTCAGGTATTCGGGGTGATGGACTTCGGCAAGCATCGCGTAGTCAAATGACCCGCCATTTTTTGAAATTGCCAATACATAGATATGCACGGCCAGTCTCGCAGGGGGGTTGACATGCATCAGGCGGGTAAGACGAACGGCCTGACTGCCGATCCGCAATTCACCGATATACAGGTGGCGTTTCTCGATGTCCCAGCCGTTTAGCCTGAATACGGCGCCAATGGAGCCGCCATCGAGAATCGTCGCGTGCTCCGCCGCAAACGAGGTATCGATATCCTCGCTGAGGCCGACGACCGCGAAGGTTCGACAGACTTTTCCCGCCGGCCCCATGCTGTAGAGGTTTGAGACTCTAATATTTTCTTTATTTTCAATTATTTCGAGATGATAGTTACCGAACTTTCTAGATATGCGTTCGCTGTTGAGCTGCACCGCGTCGCTGACGCAACTGACGGCGCAAAAGCAGAGCAGGATGATCGTTATTAAATGTCTTGCCTGAGGATTTCGGTGCATGTTGAGATCAATATACGCGGCTTTGACTATCGCGGCAGTCTGAGGGACGGTTGATCCATGAAGGCCCTGATTATCTCCAAGACAGCATCGCTTGCCGACAATCCGCAGCCGCTGCAACTTGTCGAGTTGGAAAAACCGCAGCCCGGCGAAGGGCAGGTGCTCATCAAAGTGTCGGTATGTGGCGTCTGTCATACCGAACTCGATGAAATCGAGGGCAGGACGCCACCACCATCCCTGCCCGTTGTTCCAGGCCACGAAGTCATCGGTCGCGTGGCGTCGCTCGGGAAAAATGCCTCACGCTTCGACCGGGGTGAGCGCGTCGGCGTCGGCTGGATCTATTCGTCATCCGGTAGCGATGACGAGAACCTGAGCCCTGAATTCCGAGCGACCGGGCGTGACGTGAATGGCGGCTATGCCGAATACATGGTCGTCGGCGAAGACTATGCCTACCCGGTACCTGAACAATTCTCCGATGAACAAGCCGCGCCTCTGTTGTGCGCCGGCGGCGTCGGTTATCGGTCCCTCAAACTTGCCGGGATATCGGATGGCGACAACCTCGGCCTGACCGGCTTCGGCGGTTCGGGCCACCTTGTGCTGCAAATGGCGAGACACCTGTATCCCGACTCGGAAATATTCGTATTCGCCCGGAGTAGCGGAGAACGTGATTTTGCTTTGGAACTCGGGGCCGCCTGGAGCGGGGACACGAGTGAGAGGCCGCCAGAGCCGCCGCACGCAATCATTGACACAACGCCCGCCTGGCGGCCGGTGCTCAAGGCGCTCGAGAACCTGCGTCCGGGAGGACGCCTGGTCATCAATGCCATCAGAAAGGAAGCCGGCGACAGGGACCTTATGGCAGGGATAGACTACGAACGCCATTTGTGGCTCGAGAAAGAGGTCAAAAGCGTTGCCAACATCACGCGCGCCGATCTTGAGGAGTTCCTGCCGCTGGCGGCCGAAATAGCGTTGAAGCCGGAGGTCCAGGTGTATCCGCTGGACGCCGCAAATGAGGCGCTCCTCGACCTGCAGTCCGGTCACATCAGGGGTGCCAAAGTGCTGAGGATAGGTGACTGATGTCGCAGGCGACCAAGGGACCTATTTGCAACCATTAGTGTCGTAGAGGCATCCAGGATATGAACCGCTATTACTATGATTTCATCCTGACGCAGGGAATGCTGCCGCCGGAGTTGCTGAGAAAGGCAGTTATGGAAGATTTCGTGCCGTCTCAACGGGCCAGCGGATCAGGGAGCTAGGTTTTTACCGATCTCCTACCGCCACATTCAGGTGATGGAACACGAAGGCGTATTGGTCAGACAGCAGCTCGATAGTTTCATCGAGCGGTGTGCCACCGCCGTGCCCGGTATCTCCGCTGGTGCGTAGCAGAACGAGACCGCCGTCTTTCTGAGCCTTTTGCATTCGCGCTGTAAATTTGCGGCTATGGAGCGGCTCTACACGTGGATCGTTGGCTCCTGTTGGCAGGAGAATCGGTGGATACGACACGCCGTCCTCGATGTTGTGGTAGGGCGAATAGGCGTGCAAAGCCGCGAACTGATCCGGGTCTGTCACCGTGCCAAACTCCGGAATGTTGAACTGACCGTTCGGGTCAAGTTCCACCCGCAGCATATCGTAGATACCCACATGTGATACCGCCGCGGCAACCAGTTCGGGATTCTGCACTACCGTGGCACCCATCAGCAGACCGCCGTTGCTACCGCCGACAATGGCCACCCGGTCCGGTGCTGCGTAACCCTCGTCGACCAGATGCTTGATGACTGCGGTAAAGTCGTCGAACACATTCTGCTTGTTGGTGAGATTGCCCTGCAAATGCCACTCTTCACCATACTCGCCTCCGCCCCTCAGATTGGCCTGGGCAAACAGCACGCCGTGCTCAAAAAGGATATGCCGGGACATGGAAGGGCGCGGTGTCAAGCTGACTCCATATCCACCGTAACCGGTCACCAGCACCGCACTACTGCCGTCTTTCTTCACCCCTACCGGAATAAGAATGTTGACAGGTACCTGGGTGCCGTCTTTGGAGGTCGCGAACTCGCGCACCACCTCTACATCGGAGTAATCCACCGGCGAATCGGATGAAATGGCAAGCTGCGTCGACTTGTCATCCCCCGGACTGAACCGAAACCATTGACGCATCGCTACATAGGATTGAGTCGCAAAGTAAACACCTGATGCGCCCGCCGGCGTCAGGCCAAAAACCGTCGAGACTTCCTCCTGTGGCGGCGAGGGCAGAACTTCCCCGGCCAATGAGTACACGACCAACTGATTGGGACCGCCAGCCTGGTATACAGCGTAAAGACGGTCCTGTGCGACGATCATGCTTGGGGAAAATGGCGAATAAAAGCTGTGTGAGAGGGCGTTGTCACCTTCCGGAATGATCTCGACCGCCTGCGCCAGGTCGGGCGCCGCCGAATTCAATTTTAGTATTCGCCCACGGGGCGCTTGCGCGCGCGATATGACGAATAGTGAATCGTCGGGGCCGAACATCGCCTGAATGGCACCATCGCCAAACTCGCTGAATTTGTTCCAGGCACCGTCCGGCTGCTTAAGGTGTAATTCGAAGCGGTTGGAATCGCCGTCCTGCACCCACACCAGCAGGCGACCGCTGGCTACTTCAACGCTGAGTCTGACTTCCGCGATCCTTGGAAATTCCGCACCAATGACATAACTGTCTTTCTCGGCTGGCGTACCCAGTTCATGCTTCCAGACCTGCTGAAAGAAATGCATGTCCTCTTCGGAGCGCTCGCCGGATCGCGGATAACGGGTGTAATAGAAACCCGTGTCATCCGCGAACCAGGCCAGATCTCCTCCGGCAGTGCCGCCGTTGACCCGCTCGATGACGATATCGGTCTCTTCTCCCGATGGGATCTTGTAGACATGCACATCCCCCGACTCCGATCCCCCCGAAGACATCGAAACCGCAACCATGGTGCCGTCATGGGATGGGGTGTACCAGTCAATGCTGCTGCCGCCGGACGGATCGATCTGGTTCGGGTCAACGAATATTTTCTCATTGGCCGGGTCGCCGTCGGCACCCATGAGGACGAGTATGGATTGTTGTTGTTCAGGATCCCGCTTCATGGCGAAAAGCGCATCTTTTCCTGCCATGCGCAGCGAACCGTAGGACACACTCTGCGCTGATTTGAGGATCTCGGAGACCCTTTCATGCACCGCCGGGCGTTCTGCCAGATTCGCAAGAATCCCTCGGGCATAGACATTCTGATTTTCGGACCAGTTCTTGACCTGTTCGTCGTCCCAGTTCTCGAGCCAGCGGTACGGGTCGGCGACTGTCTTCTCGAAATAAACGTCCTCCACTGTGTCGATTCGTGCGACCGGTACCTCAACGGTTACCGAATCAGCGGACACCGCAACGGCAGATTCCTGAGGCGCCTTGTCACAGGCGGTAAGCAAAATACCGAGAAACAGGGCAGTACAAGTTCGCAATACAGGCAGGTTTGTCATGGGTCGCTCCGCTTGGTTTTGGGATAGTATGCCCTATACGGTTTACGTACGTTCGTTGCCACGCCATAAGGAAGCGCCATGTCCCCGCTGGGTCGACAGATGATCAAGCTTTTTGGCAAATTTCATAAGGTCCTTTATCGCTTGAGCGGCAGCCGCGCCTTCGCAAACCTGGGTCAGTTGCCAACGCTCCTACTTATCACGATCGGTAGCAAAAGCGGCAAACCACGAACCGTTCCATTGCTCTACGTCGAAACGGACGGCGGTTACGCCATCGTCGCCTCGTTCGGCGGGGCACCCGAACACCCGGCCTGGTATCGCAACCTGCAAAAGAACCCGCAAGCTTCCGTACAAGTCGAAGATCGCGTAATCCCTGTTACATCGTCCACTGCTACGGCAGAAGAGAAACAGAGTTTGTGGCCGCGACTTACCGCCATTTATCCAGACTACGACGCCTACGAGGCACAAACCGACCGAGATATCCCGGTCGTCCTCCTACGAGTGACTACCTAGAATCGACCGTAATGACACTGTCGGTACTACCCTCGCCTCAATGGCGGTTATCGTCCGGAAACTGGTCGGTCGATTGGCAGGATGTTGAAGGGCCGCTAACGACTGCCGATTTATCATCGCGCTTATATACGTGGTCATGACTCACATATAGAAATAATTGACCTATAATGAGACTGTTCCTCGGCAAAATTCAGGGTATAGCGAAAATTACATTTGCACTGAACGCCGACTATCAAAAGGGAGTACGGAGATGGCACTACAGAGATATCACTTACTAAAAAAGAATGACGAATGGCTACTGCGGAAAGCAGGGCTCAACCATCGTGCGGTCGTCAAAGCCGAAACGAAAGCTGTAGCGATACTGAAGATGCAGGTATACATGAAAACGCGCGAGGGTTCGGTACGCATTCACAAGTCAAACGGTCGCATTCAAGAAGAGCGAACCTACTAGAGTTGATTGAACGACCGCTTCGTCCCCGAAAGCGGCCGTTGGGATGGTACAGGCATGAACCTCCACTAACGACCCAAAACGGCCGCTGGATCATGCCTCATTCGGCAACTAGTGCGTCCGCAATGCGGCAATTTCGTCCCCCAGTTAGTAGCTAGGCGGCGTTTGCGTATTTCTTGGATTTTGCAGATAGTACCGTCAGCCATGACTTCACAAAGTCGCTTAGCTCAAACGGATTGGCCAGCACTGAATTTTAGTGAATGGTCCGACACTGTCGCCACACTTCACATGTGGACGCAGATTGTTGGCAAGATTCGTATGGCGCATACACCGTGGACGAATCACTCGTGGCACGTTCCGCTTTATTTGACTGGACGAGGTTTGAGTACATCAGTAATACCGTATGGTGGAGCCGCCTTCGAAATAGGATTCGATTTTGTGGACCACCAGCTCATCATCCAAACGGTAAGCGGGGCGCAGCGGTTCATTCCGCTTGAGCCAATTTCGGTAGCGGAGTTTTACAAAGCGGTCCTGGAGCATCTTGATGCCCTCGATCTCAGTACATCAATACGTACGACTCCAAGTGAAATAGCGGACGGGATACCGTTTGATGAAGATACCAAGCATCAATCCTATGACCGGGAAATCGTATCTCGCTTTTGGCATGCGTTAATTCAGATTGATCGCGTATTTAAGGTTTTTCGCTCTCGCTTTATAGGGAAATGTAGTCCGGTTCATTTTTTCTGGGGTAGCTTCGATCTGGCCGTGTCTCGCTTCTCCGGGAAAGACGCACCTCCTCACCCGGGGGGTGTCCCAAACTTTCCGGATTGGGTAGCGCAGGAAGCATATTCCCATGAGGTTAGCAGCGCCGGGTTTTGGCCGGGCGGCGGCGGCGTAGACCATGCGGCTTTCTACTCTTATGCTTATCCTGCACCGGATGGATTCTCAAACGCCAAGGTCGTCCCCGAAGGAGCTGAGTGGTCTGCAGATTTAGGCGAGTTCCTTCTGCCATATGACGAAGTACGAACATCATCTGCACCAGAAGATACTCTCCTGGATTTTCTTCAAAGTACCTACGAAGCAGCCGCGGATTTGGCCAACTGGGATCGTCCCGCGCTTGAGAGAAACTTTGAACTGGCCCCGCAGCGGCATTGAGGACTGAATAATGAGCTATCACACTGCAGCGCAACCAAGATGCACAGGCACCGCCGGTTCAATCGAACTCATGATCGAGCCTAAGGAAAAAGATCTCGGTGAGTTCACGGTTCGTCGCGTGTTGCCTTCCAGTGAGCGACGCATGGTCGGTCCCTTCATTTTCTTCGATCACATGGGCCCGGCGGAATTTCCACCGGGCGAAGGCGTCCAGGTTCGACCTCACCCGCACATTGGGATCGCAACCGTTACGTACCTGTTCGAGGGTGAAATAATGCATCGCGACAGTCTCGGGTTCATTCAACCGATCCGGGCCGGTGCCGTCAATCTCATGACAGCTGGCCGCGGGATTGTGCACTCAGAGCGAGCAGGAGACGACCTCAATATCACGTCCAGACTGCACGGCATACAATCCTGGATGGCGCTGCCGACAGATCTGGAAGAATGTGAACCGGCGTTTGTGCATTATCCGGCCGGCGAACTGCCCGAACTCGATATAGCAGGCGTCACCGTGCGTGTGATCATCGGCAAGGCCTACGATCACAGCTCCCCCGTGACGTCGCACTCGTCGACGCTATATCTCGAGTGTCTATTACCCAAGGGCTCGGAACTGGCGTTACCGGAATCGTATCCGGAGATGGCCGCATATGTGGTGTCCGGCGATGTCCGAATTGATCAGCACGCTTACAGCGGCGGTGTGATGGCGGTGGCGTGTCCAGAAAAACCGGTGCGGCTAGCCGCACACAAGGATAGCCATGTCATGGTCATTGGTGGCGCACCGGTCGGCGATCGACACATTTGGTGGAACTTCGTTTCAAGTTCAAAGGATCGAATCGAGACGGCCGGCGCCGACTGGAAGAATCGGCAGTTCGATGACATCCCCGGCGAGACCGAGTTTATTCCGCTCCCCGACTAAAAATGCAAGTCAGGAGATAGGCATCCAGGGCGTTTGGCGTCTAACTCTCTAAATTAGAGTGAAAAGGCCCACACAATGTGGGCCTTGTCGCCAGACTTGCCCTGCGGAAGTGCCTAATTCCCCAGCTCAACCTTTTTCTCGATCACTTTGATCCTGTGAGGACCGCCGTAAGTCGCGGTGGCGTCGATGAAGCGCACCTCGCTGCCGTGACCCGCTGATTCCAGCATGGATTTGATCGCCAACTGGGTAGCTTCGTCTATGGGTTTTTCGCTGACAATCATGACGCCGTTCATGCTGTGCGCGTTCGCAATACTGCTACCGCGCATGGCATGAACGTCAAAGCCACTCAAATCTTCATCGCCAAGCCACATGGCGCCGTGTTGTTTCCCTTCGAATAGTGGCATTTTGATGGTCTTGCCATCGATATCAAACTTGAAGCCGTCCGCTTCGCGCGTAACCAGAATATTTCTGCCTGATTTATCGACGATAGAGCGATTTTCACCCTCCTGCATATCGTGCAGGTTGAAGCCAAGTTCGTCGCCGTCGAGTTCCAGGTGCACCATGCCGTGACTGTCACCGTCGCCCATCGCGATTGCCATCCTGGTCTTCATGTCTTCCCCGGCGAGGGCGAAGGAAGCTAATCCTAGCGAGATAAGAACGAGAGATATGTTGCGCAGTTTCATAATGTCAGGATCCCATAGTCAGTTTGCATACTCATCCTTGATGCGTGGCAGGCTGGAATCGTCGCAATGTCGCAATATGGGCACGCGGCGACGTTATACTTAGCCAGTATGGCCGACGATCTCAAGTGCTACCGCTGCGGTGCGTCCCTCGCCGAATTGAGCCTGCCGATTTCCAGGCAGGATGAGTGCCCCTCCTGCTCAGTCTATTTGCATGTCTGCAAGATGTGTGAGTTCCATGATCCGGCGGTGCCCAAACAATGTCGTGAGGATGATGCGGAGGAAGTCTACGACAAGCAAAAGCTCAACTTTTGCGAGTGGTGGAAGCCCGGTGACCTTGTATTCGATGCAGCGCGGGCGCAGGAAGAATCTGCTGCGAAAGACGCCCTGGTCGCACTCTTCGACGAAGGCGAGAGTGACAAGCCAGGTCAGGACGGGCCGATGAGTGAAGCCGACAAGCTGTTCAAGTAATGCGATGAGTGCCGATCGACGCGAATTTCTGAAACTTGCCGGGGCTGGCCTGGCGATGCCTGCGATCGCAGGGTGCGGCGGCCATGACAGGATTCCTGTCGATGGTGTGCCGCGTAGCGAATTCAATGAAAACTCGACTGCCGAGGAGGTCACCGAGGGCATGGACCTTAACGGCAAGATCGCCGTCGTGACGGGATGCAACTCCGGGATTGGCTACGAGACGATGCGCGTGCTGGCCTTGCGCGGCGCCTACGTTATCGGCACAGGCCGCACGGTCGACAAAGCGCAGGAGGCTTGCTCGACCGTCATAGGGAAGACCACGCCGGTCGCTCTTGAGCTGTCGGACTTTGATTCCGTCGTCGCCTGCGCCGAAACCATACGTTCGCTCAACTCACCGATCGATATCCTGGTCTGTAATGCCGGCATGCGAGGCAGTACCGAACGCGAGCAGGTTTACGGTCTGGAGAAGCACTTCGTGGTGAATCATCTCGGCCATTTCATCCTGGTACACAACCTTCTGGAGCGCCTTTATCTCGCCTGGCAGGGCCGGGTCGTGGTTGTGGGGAGCCGGGCCGCCTACAGCGACGCGCCTGATGAAGGTATCGAGTTCGGCAACCTTCGGGGCGCCGCAAACTACAGCAGAGGCCGGGCGTACGGGCATTCGAAACTGGCAAACGTGTTGTTTTCGCTTGAGCTGGCCAGGTTGCTGAAAGGAACGCGCATCACATCGAATTCTCTTCACCCCGGCGTGATCAATACCGAGATAGACCGGACGGAGCCGCGGCTCTTCCAGTGGGCATTTGGTGTGTTGACGGCGGTCGGCGGCAAATCGATCGCCGAGGGAGCGGCGACCACATGCTATGTCGCGACGAGTCCGCAACTGGGTAACATCAGCGGTCAGTATTTCGAAGACTGCAACGCCGTAACGGTGCTTGGTGACAATCACATGCACGATGCGGCACAGGCGTCACAGTTATGGGAAGTGTCAGAGACGTTAACGACGGACTATCTCGACGAGATTGAAACGCCCGACTGGAATGACTACGAAAATGGCCTCAGAAAGAACACCGATGCGTGAGGACTGATCGGTGATAAACCATAAAATAGTCAGGCCTGTTGTCGCCGTAGCACTGGGGCTGATTCTGGCGTTGTACGCATACCAACGCGTCGTGGATCCGGAACCGGCGTTGCAAAGGGCAAGAGAAGAGGCGGTTGTTATGACGGCGCGGGACATACTGCGGAGTTATGTGGCGCCCGGTACAAATCTCGAAATCGTCGATCCGGTATCTCCGAATCGCAAGGTCGGCAAGACGTACATCTATCCGGCCGGTGATGGCTGGGAGCTCTCAGGACACTATCGTCGCGACGATGCCGATCGATGGCATCCCTATCTGATGTCGCTGGACGGCGGTGCCGGGCTCGAGTCCCTTGCCGTCAGGGATGCGAACGACCGACTGATTGGTATGTCGTCGCAGGATCTGAAGTTCTCCGCGGTGCCACCGCAGACCATGGATTAGGCAATCCAGACAATCAGGCTGATCAGGGACGCTCCGTAAGCGAATCCAAGCATTACTACGCTTTTCTCGATTTCAATTTGCGGCTGTTCGTTAGTCATGTTCATCTCCTTGGCAGGTCTTTCTCACGCCTCCATACTGCTTGGCCGCCCCTGTCGCGGCCTGAAGAAACCCTGATTCATCGGTGATGATGACCTGATGAAACCCTGATACTGGCTATTTAGACCCCTTTTCAAACGATTTTCGGCCTCCGCGCATCGGAGCAGGCATTAGAGCAGCGTATTTGCATTAAGCGGGGAATTCCGGCAGCCGTGCCGGTGTCATGAATCGTCGGTGAGTTTGCCGTGTGTCGAGATGCACGCCGGGCAAGCCTTGTGTCTCAGGCTGTCGCAACCAGAGCAGTCTGACACGGTGAGATCAACTATTTAGTTGTTCCAATACTTCCGGATGTGACATGGCGATTCGCAAAAGAGTTCGAGCTGCGCCGCGCGGTGACCGGCGACCTTGTTCCCAATCGCGTATCGCATCGACTGAAACGTCGAGGAGTTGCGCAAACTGCACTTGTGTGAGCCTTGTGGCTTGGCGCGCAGCAATAGCCAGTAATTGCTCGGCACTATATACACGTGCCTGCTGACCCGCTTTCATTTGTCTAACGGCTTCGAGTAATTCTGAGGCTTCGTGCGAGAGATTATTCCTATTTTCCATCGTCAATTGCCTTTCGAATTAGTTTCAATTCCCGAGTAGAAATGTTTGCGTGCTGTCGTTTTGTGAATATCGTCAAGAGCCATATCTGACCCAGCTCCAGCCGGTTGAAATAGATTACCCGGTGACCTCCCCGTTTTCCGCCGGCAGCAGTCCTCCAACGAAGCTTACGAATACCGCCCGAACCTGGAATCACCGATCCCGCATTGGGGTTCAATGCGACGAAAGCGGCGACCGATTCGCGCTCGTTATTTTCAAGAAGGTCGGCTACTTTGCTTGCATAGACCGGTGTTTCGATGATCGTATACACATGGCGAGACTATGGCAATGCCGTAGTTCACGCCTCGCAACAAATGTGACTCGTTGGTCCAGATTGCCTTCGGCTCAGGTCGGGCTGGTCGTCTGTATCTCGAGGCTTTCCTGGCGCCACTCGAACACGTTCAATTCGATGAACACGAAAGCGACCAGCCACAGGAACGCGTCCCAGAAATCGACGAAGTCGCCTTTGATGCCCCAATAAATTGCCGCGAAGAGCAGCAAGGTATATAGGACGAACTTGCTTGCGTTGCTGACGCGAAGAATGCGTCCCTCGAGTCTGTTCGCTTCTTGCAGGTAAACGTCGACCTCCAGCACCAGTACGACCAGCAGCCAAACCCCTGAATTGATAACGTCCACCCAGGCGAGCCGGACGATGTCTGTCAGGCCCCTCGCGTCGACGACTGTTGCGATGCCCATGTATTTGTGGAACGCGGTAGCACTGGACATCGAACCACAATTCGCCGCCGTCAGGACTTCATACTCGTCAAAATCGACTGCGTATGCCCACTGACCGTCGACCAGGGCGCAGAGGTCGTTGACGTTCGGCAACGGCATTGCGCCCAGAACAAAAATCAGCTTGGTTACATACCCGTAAAAGGAATAGACGATAAACGCGTAGCAAACGGCCCTGAGGCCATGCAATGTCCAGGTCGTCCGCCGGGTAAACTGCTCGTCGTCGAGAACATAGGTCTCGAGCTCGAACATCAACAAGAGCACGACCCAGGCTGCCGTGTCTATGCTGGCCGC
>Ga0255052_10003062_pt1 | contig 11774 bp, 9 predicted proteins | sample JV7_2_21_MG_FD_188632 | JGI IMG/M metagenome (GOLD analysis project Ga0255052, IMG submission 188632) | Seawater microbial communities from Jervis Inlet, British Columbia, Canada - JV7_2_21 | ecosystem: Environmental > Aquatic > Marine > Inlet | place: Canada: British Columbia | collected... | reverse complement strand
CTTTGAGTTGCTCGCTTGCCTTGGCAAGTTCCTCAGCAGGGCCGCCGTTAATACCGATGACCAGCAGACGCGAACCAGGACCGCTCCTGATCTGCTCAATCAGTATGTCGTGCTCGAGAGTGGTTTTCTGTGGAAAAAACGCGCTCAGGTCGAAACTCAGCTCGAGGCGCGTGACAAGAATCAGGACCGCCAGGACTGCCACGGCAAGCCACAGCGCTGACCTCCGCCACACTGCAGAGATCGAAAGACTCACTGTTCGATGTCGTTACGCAGAATATCCATGACGTGCCACTCACCGCCCTTGAGAATGATCCGAATGCTCGTTACAGACTGATCATCCCCAGTGACTTGCATACCTGTAAGTTGTCTGGCGATTCGCCGTGAAATGGGGGTCAACTGCACGGACCACGCATCACCTGTCCCGGAGAGTTCGTAATCGAAGACCGACTCGAGTTTTTCCGATTCACCAGACAGTATCGCTTCGATCGCGTCCAAAATCGTTCTTAGCGACCGGCTCTTTTTTGCCGCCAGCGAGTGTGTTTCGCCATTCCTTTCTATGATGATGTGATCAGATTCGACCAGGAAGGCCTCTTCGAATGGTGTTTCGATAACCTTGCGCAAGACGCCGGCACGCAGATACTCCAGGTGCCCGGTTAGTACCATCGGTTCTTTCAGCATCGGGTTGTGGCGCTCTTCACGAAACCCGACACGATTCGGTGGTGTTACGGCCGCATTCTTGAGTATGGCATCGAGGTCCAGCGACCATGCGCAGGGCGCCGTCAGCAATATCGACGCCCCCAGCAACAGCACTGTGACGAGCGGGCGGGCAGGCGTTTCCCGCGTGGTTAATCTAGCTTGAGTTGTCGGCAGGGTCACCATTCTCCAGCGTCCTGCTCCTCTGCGTCTTTGCGAATAGTTCGAGCACAATCTTTCTTGCCAGCTTGCCGGTTTCCTGACGCGGCAGCATGGGCACCATGTAGACAGGTCGTGGCAGGAATACGGGTTCTATGCCCGGTCTTAGTTTCTCAAGGATATCAGACGGCTCCAACGCCGGGGCGACAACAAGTGCAGCAAGCCGCTTGCTGTTTTCGTCCGGCATAAAGATTACGCCGTCAATGACACCAGGAATGGTATTCAGGCGGTGATTCAGATCGATAAGTGAGCCGCGTTTGCCCGCGATATTGACCATGTCCTGATGACGACCAAGCCAGCGGAACCGACCGTCTCCGATGAGTTCGATAAGGTCATGCAGGATGACGTTTTCGGACAAATGTGGCGCACGAATGAGAACACGATCATCGCTTACATCGACGCGGAATATTTTCGACAATTGCCAGGGCACTTCACTCGTCGTGCTGCGCCGCGCAATGATGCCGGATTCGCTGCAACCAAACACCTCGATGACTTGCGCGTCGAACCGCCGTTCCAGCTCTTGCGCCAATTCCACCGACATGGGTGCTGTAGCGCTGTAGATTCGGTCGATCTTGAGCTGATCGACATCGGCACTGAGAAAGGCGTTCAGATGCACCGGCGAAGAAACCAGTGCTCGCGGTTCGGGAAGTGATTCAAGCGTGTCCGCAATATCCGCTGGAAAGAACGGGGTATGGTGGCTGACGGCCACGTCAAAGAACAACGGCAACAGGATGGAGGTCTCCAGGCCCCACATATGCTGAGGCGGTACCGTTGCCAGCAAATTTAGTCGGCCAACGATGTTCTGCATCAAGAGGTCGATATTGCTCTGGGTGCCGACACGCAAAGTCTCCCAATACTTGCGGTTGGGAGTGGGAGCGCCGGTGCTGCCCGATGTGAAGACGATGGCACACAGGTGATCCGCCGCTATCTCGGGGATCGTCAGGTCCGCAGCGTCAGATGTGGGCATGTCGATAGTACCGTCGAAGTGTTCGACGTTGCTCAGGCCTTCCTCACCGAATGTGTAGCAGGCAGCGTACTCGTCAGCCAATGCCAGCAGTGTCTGTCGCTGTCTGTTTGGCGGCATCAGCGTACATTGACCCGCGATTATCGCCGCGCAAAAGCCGAGCAGGAAAGTGTAGCGGTCTGTGGCCAGATTGATGACATAGCGTCGATCCGGAAGCTGCCTGGAAAGAGCGACCGCACAGGCCAGGAACTGCTCGACCCGGATTTCACCGGAGGGGCCGTGGGCGATGATTTCACTCAGTCGCCGGGTGGTGATTGGATGTGGGGTTTGCAGAATCTGCAATGTGGCGGGTCTACGGCGAATTTTCGGCGATATAGGCACTCAGATTGCGCAGTGAGCCAAAAATCTCCTCAACATTGGCGTCATCGGCTCTCAGCTGTACCGAATACTTTTGTGTAACCGCCAGCGCCAGCTCAAGCGCGTCGATAGAATCAAGGCCCAGGCCGTCGCCGAACAAGGGTTCTTCCGGGTCAATATCAGCGGCACTGAGATCCTCAAGATTCAGACACTCAATGATCAGCTCCGCAACTTCTTTTTCGTGCTCTGATTGGGGTGGCATTATGTTGTTTCGGGCTGGAAACCTTTTGAGTCAGTCGATAGTGCATGATAGTTTGTTGCGCAGAATTATCAACAGCCATCATGGCGCGCGGGGAATGATGCAAAAGTCAACAGGCACTGAAAAGCCATTCAGGCCACATGGAAGTAGTTCGCAAAGTGAGTAGCGTAATAAGCAGAGCTAATCGTGCAATGCCACGCTCCGCAAACGGAAGCCAACTGGCCGTTACCATGGCTCAGGATATTGCACCGTTATCGCCGGAGCACAATCTGCTGGTCGGGTTTCATTTCGGTGTGCCGACGAACTCGAGCCGGCATCCGGCAATAGTCAGCCCCGGCCTGAGGCCGATAAATTGCGATGATCTCTACGAATGCTGGTGGTACAAGGGCGAGGTTGATTTCACAACGTGCGGTAAGGTAAGAATCGCGCGCTGCGCAGACTACACAGTTGCGATTTTGGAGCAGCCGAATTCTGCGCCCGAAGATTTCCGGGCTGATGCCTACGATGCTTATCATGAGCTACTGGGCGCCGTGCAAGGGATAGAACACGGGCATCTGGTAAAGATCTGGAATTATTTCAGTGGTATCAACGAGTCCGAGGGAGACGCGGAGAAATATCGTCAGTTTTCCCTGGGCCGTGCGAGCGCGTTCGATGAACTGGGTATCCAGGATGAATCGGTCCCGACCGGTACGGCGATTGGTTGCTTGCATGACTGCGGACTAACGATCATTGCACTGCTGACAAGTAACGATTTTCGATCCACAGAAAACCCACGGCAACTAAGCGCGTACCGTTACCCCAGGCAATATGGGCCCAGGAGTCCGAAATTCAGTCGCGGTGGCTGTGTTGTTTCGGCAGACCACACCTTATTTGTTATTTCCGGTACAGCGGCAATCATCGGGCACGAGTCAGCCTTCCCCTACGAAATGGAACTTCAGGCCAGCGAGACGCTCAATAATCTAGACCACCTGGCCGATGCTTTATCCGGGTTGGGTCCTGCAGATCAGAGCCTGGTGCTCGATGAGGATTTGATCTTGCGTGTCTATCTCAGGGAAAGTGAGGATATGGATTTTGTTGCCAGGCAACTGAAGGAAGTTTTTGGCGATATCGAACCAAACCTGGTGTTTCTCAATGCCGATATATGCAGGCGCGAGCTCATGGTCGAGATTGATGGCGTCAAGGTCATTGCCAAACGCTAATGCACCGTTTCCTATTCACATTATTTTTGTTGTTGATAGCCTTCGGGGCCGCGCATGCTGACGATGTGAGCGGCCTGAAAATTCTGGTCTACGGTGCGACGGGAAAGGTAGGAACGCACGTCGTTGACGAAGCGCTGGCTCGCGGGCATATCGTTACGGCGGTATCACGTGATCCCTCACAAATAAGCCGGCGGCATCAAGACTTGTTTGCGGTGAAGGGTGATCTTCTTGATGCGGAAAGCATTGCAAGCCTGGTCATAGATCAGGACGTCATCATCATTTCGGTTCGTGGAATTATTGGCAAGTCAAAGAACCCTGAAGATGCTCTGCAGAGAATTGCGGTGGAAAAGGTGGTCAACGTCTTGCGTGAGATTGGAGACGATGCGCCGCGGCTAATTCACGTCGGGGGATCTGGAACCCTCGAAGTCGAACCCGGCGTTCTCTACGCAGACAAGATTCCCAGGATATTCTTGCCCAAAAGTCTGGAAATGGAAATACAGGGTCAGATTCTCGCACTCGAGTACCTTCGCACCGTGACCGACGTGAAGTGGAGCTATGCTACGCCAGCCAAGAATTTTACCAATGCCGAGCGAACAGGCGATTTCCGTATTGGCGGCGATAAGCTGCTTGAGGATAAGCGAGGCAAGAGCAGGATCTCGCGGGCGGACTTCGCGGTTGCTTTGATCGACGAGGCGGAAAGCGCCGCGCACGTTCGTGCACGATTTTCTGTTGCCTACTAACAATCAGAAGGTCAGCGTGAAGCGGGCACCGCCACCTTCGTTCTGAGCAACCCTGATGAATCCGCCGTGTGCGGTCATAACCTGCCTCGCCAGGGCGAGGCCAACGCCGGAACCCTCTTCTCTTGTGGTAAAGAACGGTACGAAGATCTTGCTCGCGATGTCATCGGGCACTCCGGGACCGTTGTCGCAGACTTCGATGACAACGTTGCCGCGACGATTCATGCGGCCTCTGACTTGTACTCTGGCCCGATCGAGATCCCTCGTGGCTTGCCACGCATTACGCAGCAAATTGAGAAGTACGGGTTCCAGCAAAATTCGATCGGCGTATACATCGAGCCCAGCCGGGTCGACTGACAGAGACAACCAGGTATCACTGTCCGGCCACTCTGCAGAGGCAAGCCGGCCCAGTGATTCAAAGGTGTCTGCGATCTGGATGCGCTTCTTTTCGGGTGGTGCGAGTCGCGTTAGCTGGCGGTAGCTATCAACGAACTGCATCAGGTTGTCCGACCGACGCGCGACGGTTGTGACGGCATCTTGCAGGTCGACGAGATCTTCGGCAATCGCGGAATCCGCGCCAGACTTCTTCAGTATGTCGTCGACCACATCTGCCGCTGTCGCCGCGAGCGATGTCACGGGAGTAATTGAGTTCATGATTTCATGGGTCAGCACTCGAACCAGGTCTTGCCACGCCTGAGCCTGGGTGACGTCGAGTTCCGTCTGAATATCCTGCAGGGAAACGAGTCGCCTGCTCTCGCCGGCGACAATGTTCTCGGTCGTTGCCAGAGTCAGTTGATACTCGACACCGTCTACCGAAAACGTAACGAGCTCCCGGTTACCCGGGACAGCCTCTGCCACGGCGTCGTGGAAGCTTGTGCCGAACTGCCGCAGGTCGCTCAACCGGGTTACATGTGATGCACCAAACAGCCGTCTTGCCGCGTTATTCTGCAAACTAATTGAACTGTCGCCATGCACGGTAAGCAGTGGTACCGGGATATGGTCAATCAGTGCATTGAGCCGTCGCGCTTCAACTTCCGTAGTGGCGCGCTGGTCTGACATGCGCTCGAGAATGTCAGTGAATGTCTGCCCCAGATCCCCGAAGCCCGTTCCGAGGTCGTCGAAACTGAAGCGCTGCGAGAAGTCTGCATGACGGGCGGCGTCAAGGAATCGTGCGACCTCTCTGTTGGTTCTGCCAATGAACCACCATAGCTCGGCGGCAGTTATGGCCAAAAAGCTTGCGGCCAATAGCATTGCACTGTGGTAGCCCGGCTGAATCAGGAGCCAGACAAACGCGGACAATGCCAGGCCGACGACGATAAGGCGCGCGCCGAGAAAAACCGAGAATCGTCTATAGACCATGTTTCTCCATGCGGCGATACAGGGATGCGCGGGTCAGCCCCAGTTCCCGTGCTGCATGGGAAATGTTGAATCCGTGCTTACACAGAGCCTTATGTATCGTGTCTTTCTCCATCTGATCGAGATTGAGCACGGTGGGTATCGGAGTGGCTGCCGACTGAACGGAAACTTGACCTGTCTCGATCAGTTGCAGATCTCCTGGCTCCAGAACGTCGTCTGTCGTCAGGATGATGGCGCGCTCGATCGCGTGGCGTAGAGCCCGAACGTTGCCGGGCCAGTCGTAGTTAATGAGTGCCTGTTCGGCAGCAGGCGAGAATGACTTTGGCTCCTGGCCATACTTTCGCGAATAGACTTCCGCATAGTGCCGGGCGATCGGCAAAATATCGTCCGGCCGTTCGCGCAGCGGCGGCACGGTGATCTCTACAGTATTCAGCCGAAATAGCAGGTCGGGACGAAATCGCTTCTCGTCTCTCAGTATATCTGTGGGAACGTTCGTTGCTGCGACAACGCGAACGTCAAAATCCTGTGCTTTGTCCGCGCCGACAGGTGTTACTCGGCGCTGTTCCAGGACGCGCAGTAACTTGGCCTGCAGATGTATGGGCAGGTTACCAATTTCATCAAGAAACAAGGTACCGCCATCGGCAGCCTGCAACCGTCCGAGCCTGTCGTCATCGGCACCCGTAAAGGCCCCTTTTTGATGACCGAACAACTCGGATTCAAACAGGGATTCGCTGATCGAACCCATATCGACCGTCAGGAATACCTGGTCCGATCTCGATGATTGTCGATGTAACTCGCGTGCAATCAGTTCCTTGCCTGTGCCGTTCTCACCAAGAATGAGCACATTAGCGTCGGTTGGAGCGGCTCTCTCAACGACAGACAGTACGGCCTGCATTTGTGCCGACGAACCGATGATTGTCTTGCCACTCGTTGTAGCCGCCTCAAGCAGCGCGCGATTTGCTTGACGCAAGGACCTTGTTTCTTTACGACTACGATGCAGCTCGACGGCGGCGGAAATCGTTGCAACGACTTTCTCGTTTTGCCAGGGTTTGGCGACGAAGTCGGTCGCACCACGTTTCATCGCTTCGACAACCGTATCGACACTGCCGTGCGCCGTAATCATCACTACGACCATAGTTGGATCGATCATCAAAATGCGCTCGAGCCACTCGAGACCCTGTTTGCCCGATGACTCGCCCGGGCCAAAGTTCATGTCGAGCAGTACGGCATCAAAGTCATGTCGCTGCAGCAGATCGGGGACCTCCTCTGGCCGGCGACAGGTAATAACTTCGCCAAAACTGCGGCGCAGCAGCAAGCGTGCTGCAGTCAGGATGTCGTCGTCGTCATCGACGATCAGGAGTTTGGCGGAGTTGCTCACGCATCGATGCCCTCGAAACTGTCCGAAATCGTACACTGAGTGTTCGGTTTCGTACAGTTTTGGGGGGTGCTTCCTGTCTTTACTGCGTCTATTCTTTTCTATCTCCACACGAATCGTATAGAAAACAGTGCTTTACCAAATTGGCACGCTACTTGCTACGTAATGCTTAGACAAGAACGGCCAACAGCAATCCCGAGCGACAAAGAGAGCACCGTGAGCAAGATCAGCAAGATCGTAGAGAACCGTAATCCATCCGGTATCAACATCTCCGGACAGGGGATGGATCGCGTCATTGAGAAGAAGCTTTCCTACGGGCGCATGATTGGGTACGCCTTGGGTGGAATCCTCGCGCTCATTTTCGCCTGGTGGCTGGTCGGCATGTTGCTCGGCGGTCGCAGCCTGAGCGTCAACGCACAACGGATATTCGTCTCGCCGGTTACGGTCGGTACCTTCGAGGATTTCATTCCATTGCGAGGACGCCTCGTCCCGCGCAGCACCGTGTATCTCGACGCGATCGAGGGTGGCAGGGTCGAACAAGTACTGATTGAAGACGGCGCGCTGGTCGAAGCCGGTGATCCGATCGCGGTGTTGTCGAACACAAATCTGCAGCTCGAAGTACTGGGCCGCGAAGCGGCCGTTACCGAGCAGCTCAACAACATGCGCACGATCGAACTACAGCTCGAGCAGAATCGCCTGTCGCATAAGCGCAATCTTGTCGAAATCGATTACCAGATCATCCGCCTGAATCGAAGCATCGAGCGGCAGCGCGAGTTAGCCGCTAAGAACCTGGTGTCGCAATCAACGGTCGACGAGCTTCAGGACGAGCTGACCTATTACATGAATCGCCGCGAGGTAACGCTCGAAAGCCAGGCAACGGACACACGCATGCAGGCGCAGCAGTTGCGGCAGCTACGTGATGCCGGCGCTCAATTACAAGCAGGGCTGGGCTTTGCGCGCAAGAATCTAGACGACCTGAACGTCAGGGCGCCGGTCACCGGCAAGTTATCCGGTTTCAATATCGAGGTTGGTGAGTCAATCGTTCGTGGCGGCCGGCTCGGTCAAATCGATGATCCGGCGGGGTACAAGCTCAACGTCCAGATCGACGAGTTCTACCTCGGTCGAGTCGACCTGCAGCAGCTTGCAACGGCCGACCACGGCAACCGCAGCTATGAGCTGCAGGTCACGAAGATCTACCCGCAGGTCAACAACGGCCAGTTCGAGGTCGACATGCTCTTCATCGAAGAACCGCTTGGAATGCGTCGTGGACAGACGATGCAGCTGAAACTGACATTGGGCGACAATGCCGACGCACTCTTGATACCGAATGGTGCGTTTTATCAAGAGACGGGTGGCAACTGGTTGTTTGTTGTCTCCGCAGATGGCGCCGAAGCCGTAAAGCGCTCTGTCCGTCTGGGCCGCCGTAATACAGATTTCATTGAAGTACTCGATGGGCTGGAGCCCGGCGAGCAAGTAATCACGTCGCCGTACACGAGTTACGTCGGCATGGATCGATTAACACTGGATTGAATTGAGGGGTCATCGGAATGCTCAAACTGCATAATATGTACAAAGTCTATCGGACGGATGAGGTAGAGACGGTCGCACTTGACGGTGTCAATGTCGAAATCGATCAGGGCGACTTTGTCGCGATTATGGGTCCGTCAGGTTGCGGCAAATCGACGCTACTCAATATTGTCGGTCTGTTGGACAATCCATCGGACGGCGATTATTTCTTCTTCGACGAGAATGTCGCGAGGTACTCCGAGTCGCAACGCAGTGCGATTCGCAAGAAGAATATCGGTTTCATCTTCCAGAGCTTCAATCTTATCGATGAACTCAGCGTTGCCGAGAACATCGAGCTCGCACTGCTGTATCACGATATGCCCTCAAACGAACGCAAGAGACGCGTCGCGGAGGTCATGGACAGGATGGGTGTCGCACACCGCGCGAAGCATATGCCGGGTCAGCTGTCGGGCGGACAGCAACAGCGCGTCGCGGTCGCAAGAGCCGTGGTTGGCAATCAGCCACTGATTCTGGCTGACGAGCCGACGGGAAACCTCGACTCGGCGCATGGCCAGGAAGTCATGGAGCTGCTGCGCTCTCTGAATGCCGAGGGCACGACGATTGTCATGGTGACGCATTCGCCGGCACATGCTGACTACGCAAGACGCACAGTAAACCTGTTTGACGGTCACGTCGTTTCAGATGCGATGCGTGCGGCCTAACAGTCACAAGAATCTACCAGGGCGGAAAACCGATGTTTTGGAGTAATGTAAAAATCGCGCTAAGAAACCTGCGCAAGAACAAACTGTTCGCTGTCATCAATATTGTCGGTCTCGCGCTCGGCATGACGATCTACGTTCTCGGCGGGCTGATTGGCAAATACGAAAGCACACACGACGCATTTTTTGCGAATAGCGACAGAACGTATACGGTCGGTGCGTATGCTGCGCCAGCTTTGAATGTCGGCATCGACCAGATGAATGCAACGTTTTCGGCGGTCGGACCGATTATTGAGACGGAACTTTCGGATGTTGAGGCAGTTGCTCGCACCTTGCGTTATGAATACCTCGTCACGATGGGTGAGAGCAGCTACTACCAGACAATACTATTTGCCGACCCCGCGATACTCGATATATTCGACTTCAATTATGTCGATGGCGGTGCTGATGCACTGGACAGTCCGTCGGGCATCGTCATCACAGAAAGCAGCGCAATCAAGTACTTCGGCGAAACGGATGTGGTCGGTGAAGTCATCACACTGGACAATGCTTACGATTTCTACGTATCCGCGGTTATTAAGGACGTTCCACAGAATTCTCACTTCAACTCGTCCATGGTCCAGGAAGGGCAATTGGAGATCTTTGCCGCAGTGAAGGCCCTCGGCGCGATGAGAGATTTTGATGAGGCCGGCGAGTGGGATAACTGGTCGCTGGGCAATATGACTTACGTCATGCTGCCAGCAACCCTCGATGACAAGTGGCTGCTGGCACAACTTGATAGTATCTACGAGCGCCTCGTCCCTGAAGACCAGCACGAGGTCATTACAGGGTTTCTGGTCAACCCGTTACAACACGCTAATCTCGCGATCTGGGACACGCTCGGCATGCCCGTGGTCAAGATCATTCAGCTCCTCAGCTTCCTTGTGTTGATCATCGCTTGTGTGAACTACACTAACCTTGCGACGGCGCAGTCACTGGGTCGCAGCCGCGAAGTTGGCATGCGCAAGACCATGGGTGCCGAGCAACGGCAGTTGCTGTCGCAGTTCCTTGTTGAGAGCCTCGTGATCGCAACGATTGGCATGGTCGTTGCTATTGCGATTCTCGAGGTCGTCATACCATTGTTCAACAATGCGTCGAACAAGGTGATGACGTTCGACTACATGCGGACCCTGCCGTGGCTCGTCGCTACCACTGTGCTCGTCGGTCTGTGCGCAGGCCTGTACCCGGCCTGGCTGATTACGCGAGCAAGCCCGATCGACGCGCTCCGCGACATCGCACGCAAGGGCAAGAAGGGCGCCGGCGTGCGTTCGGTCATGATCGGTGTCCAGTTTGCAATATCTGCGTTCATGCTCGCACTCGTGGCAATCGTCTACATGCAGAACGAAAAGGTCAAAGAGGCAAGCTACATTTTTCCGCGGTCGGAAATTTACACACTGACCCGATTGGGCGTCGACGATGTTCGTGACCGCCTCGACACATTACGCCACGAACTCGAGGCGTTGCCGAACATCGACAGTGTCGCGTTTTCGTCTCAGGTACCGTTCGAGCAAAGCAATTCGCAAACCGGTGTAGCGGCGATACCAGGCGACGAGGCGGGTGCAATTATACTCATGCAACTCAGGATGACCCCGGAATTCCTCGCGACATACGACATCCCGTTGCTGGCGGGGCGGAACCTGAGTCGCGACATTGCAAATGACGAGTTTCGAAGAGACGAGTCTGAAGTACTGAACGTTCTCGTCAACGAACTTGCTCTTGCGCAGCTTGGATTTGCGTCGCCGCAGGAAGCAATTAATCAGCGCTTCTACAACCTGGATGAGGAAGATACTCTTCGGGAGTACGTGATTGCAGGCGTCGTACCGACGCAGAATATTCTGGGTCTGTTCAATGCAGAAAAACCGTGGTTTTTCTTCTACGATCCGAGCGTTTTTCGCATCGGGTCGGTAAGAATCACGGGTGGCAACTTCATGGAGTCTGTCCAAGCTGTTGAAGAGGTCTGGGAACGAGTCATTCCCGAATACCCGATGCAGGGTCGCTTCCTCGACGACACGTTTGACGATGTCTACAAGATCCTCAAGTACATGAACATGGCGCTGGGTGGTTTTGCGTTCGTGGCATTGTCGTTGGCGATGGTCGGGTTGTTTGGCCTGGCCGCCTTTATGGCGGCACAGCGAACCAAAGAGATCGGAGTGCGCAAAGTTCTTGGCGCAAGTTCAGGTCAAATAGCCAGGTTGCTGGTATGGCAATTTTCCAAGCCCGTCCTGTGGGCGCTCATGATCGCACTGCCTGCTGCGTTTTTCGCATCTAGCATCTATCTGAATTTTTTCGCGGAGCGAATCCAGTCGCCTATCGTGATCTTACTCGTGGCCGGAGTTATCGCGGTGTTGCTC
>Ga0255052_10003061_pt1 | contig 11774 bp, 11 predicted proteins | sample JV7_2_21_MG_FD_188632 | JGI IMG/M metagenome (GOLD analysis project Ga0255052, IMG submission 188632) | Seawater microbial communities from Jervis Inlet, British Columbia, Canada - JV7_2_21 | ecosystem: Environmental > Aquatic > Marine > Inlet | place: Canada: British Columbia | collected... | reverse complement strand
ACCGGGGTGGGGGGGGGGGGGGAGGAGGAGGCGGTGGCGGAGGCGGTGCAATGCCACTGCTGTCACTCGAACATCCTGAAGCCAGGAGAAAAGCCGCGAGCAATAATCCGGCCCACGACCGTGTGCAATCAATTAATCTGTTCGTTTTCATTACTTTCTCTCCCAATGGAATGACGCGGACGCGATGCCCGCGCAGCTTACGTACGATGTCCACGCGAAAGTTCCTCCCATAATTCTCGTGAACGATTTACAGTCGCACGCCTTTTCCTAAGTGATGAATGTTATACGTAGTTTTACGCCTTTCAATATGCGTAATAATACGTAGTGTTATATGGGTAATTATACGTACCCTCTAAGGTTTCAGTATAATCACTTCATGGACTGAGAAGGGCTGACTACGGATCGAGCAGTTCCGGCGGCGGCGCGAGAGTTTTTAAAGTTATCTGATTGCTATTGGACCGAGGAAACTCCACGTGCATTATTGCCGATGGACGGCCTCAGCAGAATGAACTCAGGCAGACAAAGACAGGCGACATAGATTGGCCAAAGTAAAAAAGCGAGTTCTGATCGTCGAAAATCAGACCATCATGCGCGACGGGCTGCAGGTGTTGCTGGCGTCCGAAACCGATTTCAAGGTGGTGGGGGTAACGACTGAAGGTGAATCCGCGGTCCTTGCGGCCGCAACGCTGCACCCCGATATCGTCCTCATGGACCTGTCAACTCTGCAAATCAGCGGAACCGATGCCATTACTCGGATAAAGCGCAAGCATCCGGAAATCAAGATCGTTGTACTGACGTTTCACAAGGAAGATAAATTCATCCGGGCAGCCCTGCAGGCGGGGGTTGATGCATATGTCCTAAAAGATGACAGCCGAGAAGAGTTGTTCACGGCTCTGCGCACCGCAGTAACTGGTCGACGCTATCTGAGCCCAAGCATTTTTGAGCGGGTCATCGACGGCTACCTGAATACAAGCACTGAAACTCCATCCTGGGAAATCCTGACCAATCGCGAACGAGAAGTGATGCAGCTCATCGCAGAAGGATGTCGGACCAAGGATATCGCTGCGCAACTTACTTTAAGTCCGAGGACGGTGGAACGACACAGAACGAACCTGATGAAAAAACTGGACTTGCATAACGTTTCAGCCGTAACAGCCTACGCCATTGCTAACGACATCATCAGTCAGTAACAGAAATTGTTGTTCTGGCCGCGGGCCGGTAATCGCCGGGTTGTGTCCAGCCTTAGACTCGAAACAATCGCAGAATTTTAGAGTTGAATAAATCCAGATTGCCTTTAGTCCGCGGTAAGCGCCCTGATGGCCTCCATTAGAGCTTCGCGATCAAAGGGCTTGGGCAATGTTACGTCCGCCCCCGCTTCGTCAGCGGCCGCCAGGTAAGCCGACGTCTTTATCGCATTCGGTTCATATGCGATAGAACCGAAGTTACCTCCACCCGATATGGCAATGATCTTGGCATCCGGAAACTCCTTGCGAATCTCCCTGATGGTCGCGACGCCATCCTTTCCGGGCATAATGATATCGGTAATAATCACGTCTGCGGGTTTGCTGCGAAGTTTTTCGATGCCATCGTCGCCCGTTGACGCAACGTCGACCTCGAATCCGGCGCGGCTCAAAACCTCGTAAATCACATCGCGGATATCTTCTTCATCATCAATAATCAACACACGCGGCATACTTTCATCCTCTTACATTGGTCTTTAATTCTGATACTTCTAACATCGAGTCATGCGCTTCAATCTAGCTACGACCGGCAGGCAACTCAGATGATAAAGTGGCTTGCGGTAAGTAGACATGAAAGGTGGATCCGCGGCCTGGGGTGCTGTCCACCAAGATGTCGCCACCATGACTTACTACTATGCCGTGAACGACCGAGAGTCCGAGTCCGGTACCTTTACCAACTTCCCCTGTTGTAAAAAATGGCTCGAATATTCGCTCCCGGATGCCGACATCGATCCCTGTTCCGTTATCGCCGACGCTGATCCGTACATAGTGGCCGGGTTCAAGTCTGAGCGAAACGTGGTCGAAATCTTCATCGATCTCCACGTCACACACGTCTATTGTCAGCCGCCCGCCTTTTTCAGACATGGCGTGGAAGGCATTGCTGCACAGATTCATTACCAGTTCCTGAATCTCAATTGCACCAACTAATACTCTCCCGCACTTCTCGTCAATATTTGTCTGGATATCGATTGTTGTGGGCATCAGTGCGCGAACAAGGCTCAGGGTTTCCTTGGCAATGGACACGACATCGCCGGGTTCCTGCTGTAATTCTACAGACTTACGGCTAAATGTGAGGACTTGGCCAATGACCTCTTTAGCCCGAGTCGCTGACTTCATGACTCGTTCCAGATTGCCCCGTATCGGACTGTCTTGTGGCAGATCCTCGAGTGCTAGATCAGTGTACAGAATAATTGGTAGCAGGATGTTGTTGAACTCATGGGCAATTCCGCCCGCAAGTGTTCCGACCGTTTCTAATCTCTGGGCATGACGGAGCTGCGCCTGAAGTTTCTGTCGCTGTTCCTCGGTGGCTACGTGCTCCGCAATCTCCGCCCGTAGACGCTCGTGTGTTCCAACCAGAGTGACTCGCATGCGATCGAGATCCTCCGCTAGTTCACGGAACTCCCGGACTGCCGTATCGGCCTCAAGTCGCATTTCATAATCGCCTGAGGCGATGGCGCGAGAATCGCGCTGCAGTGCTCGGAGTGGACGCGTCAGGCGAACAGCAAGCAGCATGAGAAGAAGCAAAGATACAACCAGATATGCTGATAAGGCGTAGATGGTCCGCAGCCGCGTTCGCCGAATTTGCTCGAGAATCAGGCCCTCGTCGAACCCGAGGCGCAGAATAGCCTGATGGCCCGGTGTGTCCAGTGGTATCGACAAGTAGTAGACATCGTCTCCGTGTTCTCCAAAATGGAAATCTTCCTGGAATTTATCGTAATAAGCCTCGTCCATTAACGTGCTGAAATATCTCTGCTCTCCAACAAGAATTTCTGCATATACGCCGTTACTGCCGAGAAATACGCTATCCAACCAAGCCAACCACGTAAAGAGTTCCTCAGGGGAATCGAGGATCTGCTGAAAATTGAGTATATCGGCCAGGAACCGGCTATGAGTACGAACGTCATTTACAAATACGTTTCGATGGCTGTTTTCCACGATGAACATTACACCGAAGAACAAGGCGGGCAAGAGCATGGCATGTACTGCCAATGCGACCACTATCAATCTTGCCCGCAGCGTGCTCAATTTTCCTGCCATAACAGCTTGATGACCTTGATACCTATAGACCGCTCGGCATCGCTTCTCCACATATACGAGATACTGTGCGGGTGTTCGCGCAGAGCACGCACAAGATCATCCTGATCTGTGAAATCTTCCGGTCTGGGTCTGCCGGACCTGAGCGTCAGCGAAATCAGCCGCCGTTCGTATGAACGCTCTGACATTGCTACAACAGATTGCAGAAATATTTGATTGAGTTGTGAATCAGACGAATTTCGAAATGGCCTGATTATCTGATTGTCATGCCGGACTACGATTCCGAAATAAGCTTTTCGCAACTCAAGGGCACTCAAATTCTCGATCGGACTGTTTTCGCCGGCAACGAGAACAACTTGCTCCACTCCCCTCACCGCCGTCCAGCAGAGCACCAGACTCAGAGTCAATGAGGCTGCGAAAAATCGGGACATTACGGAAATACCGCGCTCCACTGCAAGCGATATTGGTCGAAATCACTGGTTAGTGTTTCGGCATCAGAAATTTCAAGGGTTAGAGCATGAGTCGTTGCGATATCCCATCGAACGCCAAATAAGTTTCGGTGACTAACAAAATTTGGAATCAGCCGGATAAATTCCGTGTCGTTCTCACCGGAGCTATTTTCATGGCGACCATAGACTGTCCAATACGAACCGATCGCGTATTCAGCCTGTATATAGCCGGACCAGAAGTCATCGGTGAAATCACCGTCCGCACGGATATGTTTGTTTTCCAGATAATTTATTTTGAATATGATTCGCAATTGCTCCCAACGCCAGTTCATGTAGACACCCAGCTGTAACTGTTCGACGCTCTCCGTACCGATTTGCGATGCGAAATTATCGCTACCAATCTCAATATCATTCCAACCACCAAGGATGCCGAACTGATTGTTACCAAAATAGTCCGGTAGAAATGCGAGTCGAAAGTTAAATGCGGCTCCATGGTCCGAGCTCGGGTCCCACGGCTCAAATGGCTCGAGGCCACCCTCGGTCAGTACCGGGGCAAACCCGGCGGAAACTGCGATTTGATATCCTGAGGAATCCTTGCGTATCTTTCCGGTTTCGAGCAATAAGCCGGTGATATGCGTTGGAAGAACACCGCCTTCGTCCTCCCATTCCTCGATTCCAGGTCGGCTGATACTCGTTTGCAGATACTGGCCGTGATGATGCTCTGTGGTCCAGTACTTGCCGGGTTGGTGGAACCGCCCAACCCAGAGCATTGTCTGCTCGCCGAATAGCCATCCGGCCGAGAGACGCTCGATCTCACTTTCCTCATTTGACAGGACGTACTCGCCCAGGAATCGAAGGCGGTTTCCGGAGTAGCTGTACATGAAATCTGCGGTTCCAATGTAACCGGCGCTATCAATCAGCTCGTCGTCAAGACCCGTCTTGTCAAATATTTCCACACTCGGGAAAAGTAGAAATTCATGTTGGGTATCGTCGCCAGCCTGCGATGGTATGGCCAACAATGACAAAAGAACGCCGGCCAGAGGACGCTTCCAATCAAATAGGCTCAGGAGTGGGGCACAGATGCGTTTTGTTGAAGCAAAGAGCCCCGATATTCCGGTGACCTCTGTTGCCGTGAACGCCCGTCGGATTATCTTGACACTTTCAAGGTGCAGAAACCGGATAACGAGCAGGGATTCATACATAGTTTCGCTCCTGTTCTCGAACCCACTGTCATACTCAAAGCCGTTCGGTGCCATGGGGCATTACCCCTAATTCGCTCGCGGAAAATACCTATGTCCTCGAGGAACCGGGCCAGTCTCTTGATTTTGAAACCAAAAAGGACCTCCAGTACTTGAGGATCAGCCGCGCGTTCTGCCCAGCACCACACAGGATTACGTTGATAGCGTACCCATCGGTTCCTTTGAGGGAGTTGCGATGCAAAAGCCCGTCGATTTTCATGTGTCCCATGACCTGTTCGATACCGTTGCGTCGTTTGAGTTGACGCTGGATGCTGCGCGAGTCATGTCTGCCGAGCTCAACTCTATGAATCATCGATGGAATTGTTAGAGCGAAGCGCCGCCGGGGAGGATTGGTTTCGGCAAACGCGTATGTTTCGAGTCGCCTCTGGGTGCCATCATTCTCTGGTACAAACCCGAACCGTAGCAGGAGCACATGCAATTTAGACGAAACCCGGCCCCGGTCGATAAAATCCACCGCAATTGATGCAAACCGGCACGCGAGGCCCGGACAACACGGAGCTACCGCCCACCGACAGCCGCGACTGGCATACGCATTCGATAGAAGGACTCGCGTTCCGATTCGGTGTTGATCCACAGCAGGGCTTAAGCATTGCCCAGGCGATAGCACGTCTCGAACGACACGGCGCCAATCGTCTCATACCAAAACCTCGTCGCCCCGCCTGGCAGCTTTTCATTGATCAATTCAAGAATCTCTTGATCGTCGTTTTGCTCGGCGCCGTGGTCTTGGCGTGGACGATTGGGGATCTTATCGATGCGTTGGTCATCCTGGGAGTCGTGATATTCAACGCCGTACTCGGGTTCCGCCAGGAATACCGCGCCGAGCAAGCGGTCGCAGCCTTGAAGCGCATGCTGGCGCAGCATGCCACCGTGCGTCGCGACGGGGTTGCTGTTGAAGTCTCGCGTTTCGTTTTGGTTCCAGGTGATGTGGTGTTGCTGGATCCCGGAGGCAAGATCCCGGCCGATGGGCGAATCATCGTTGCCCAGGGACTCGAGATTGACGAATCCGCGCTAACGGGCGAATCAGTGCCCGTGGGCAAGACCATTGAGGCACTGGGTGACGTAACTACACCGTTGGCCGAGCGCGCGAATATGGCGTACATGAATACCATCGTTACCCGCGGACGGGCGGAACTGTTGGTGACGGCGACGGGCATGGCTACCGAGATGGGTCGCCTGGCAACAATGCTCACTGAGGATGTTGAGCCACCCACACCGCTACAAATCCAACTCGATTCGCTCGGCAAGCGACTCGCGGTCATTGCGTGTGTTGTTGTGCTGGCCATATTGCTCGCCGGCCTATGGCGTGGCGAACCCTGGGTTCAAATTGTTCTCACTTCAATTGCGCTGGCCGTTGCGGCCATTCCAGAGGGTTTGCCGGCGGTGGTTACTGTCACACTCGCCGTTGGAATGCATCGTATGGCGCGACGCGGCGCTATACTGAAACGCCTTGCGGCCGCTGAAACACTGGGCTGCGCAACGGTCATCTGCGCGGATAAGACTGGTACTCTCACAATGAATCAGATGACTGCGCGCGCATTATTCTTTCAGGGAAAGCGATTCACGGTCAGCGGCATAGGTTACCGAACAGAAGGAACCATTGAGGCGGAAGACGGCGCCAGCCCGAGTCTCGAGCTGCGAGATCTTTTGCTGCCGTTTGGGCTTTGTAACGACTCCGAATTACGTGACGGCGCCGTCATCGGTGATCCGACCGAGGGTGCGCTTCTGGTGTTAGCAGCAAAGTCTGGACTCTCAATCGAACATGCACGAGCACATCTGCCACGCATCGCAGAAGTTCCCTTTGACTCACAACACAAGTTCATGGCGAGCTTTCACCACGACGGACCGCAAGTAAGAGTCTATGTTAAAGGCGCGGTCGAAGTTTTGCTCGATCGCTGTAACACACTTTTCACGGCTCAAGGATCGTCACCACTACTGAAGGATGAGCGCGGCGAACTTCTAGACCAGAACGAGCTAATGGCCCGTGACGGGCTGCGGGTGCTGGCGATCGCGTCCGCAACGCTACCCGCCGATGCATTCGATCCGGCAGGACACTTGCTTGAGCATCTCCAAAATCTAACGTTTGTCGGTCTCGCCGGTCTCTTGGATCCACCGCGGGCGGAAACACGCGAAGCAATCGCTATGTGCGGTCAGGCGGGCATTCAAGTCAAGATGATTACGGGGGATCACAAAACGACCGCGAGTGCCGTCGCCGAGATCCTCGGCATCACTGGCAGCGCCGTTACCGGCACCGAGATCGACGCCATGAGCGACGAGGCGCTTTCGCAAGAGATCGAATCAATCGGAGTGTTCGCCCGCGTGGCGCCTGAGCACAAGGTGCGACTGGTAGCCGCCCTGCAGCGACGCGGCCACGTGGTTGCTATGACCGGTGACGGTGTAAACGATGCACCTGCAGTGAAACACGCACACATGGGTATCGCGATGGGAGCCACCGGAACCGATGTCACCAAGGAAGCGGCTGACATGGTATTGACGGACGATAACTTCGCCACCATCGTTCGCGCCGTGCACGAAGGTCGCACCATTTATGACAACATTGGCAAGTTCGTTCGTTTTCAGCTTTCGACCAACATCGGCGCGCTGTTGACGGTCGGCGCTGCGCCGCTACTGGGTATGCCGCTTCCATTCACGGCGATCCAGATTCTTTGGGTAAACATCATCATGGATGGCCCGCCGGCCATGGCGCTCGGAGTCGACCCGGTTCGACCCGGAACCATGAACAAACCCCCGCGGGGGCTACGAGAACGACTACTGGATGGGCGAATATTAATCCGGCTTGCGGGTTACGGCACCATCATGACACTTGGTACTCTGGGGGTTTTGTATTACGCATTACGGACAGGTGATACACTTTATGCGACGACATTGGCGTTCACGACATTTGTGCTGTTCCAGGTGTTTAACGTTTTCAATGCGCGCTCTGGGTCTCGCTCTGTCTTTACATCCTACTTATTTACCAACCGAAAATTGTGGCTCGCGCTGATCGGTGTCCTCAGCCTACAGGTCGCTGCGGTCTATTGGCCACCGGCACAAAACGTATTTACAACTACGACGCTGTCTGCTGGCGATTGGTTGCTCGCATCTTCGATCGCTGCGAGCATCCTGCTGATTGAGGAAGGCCGGAAATTGTTCCATCGAGCGAGTGACAGACGACCGACGGACATCGCTACGCAACGCTCGGGGAAGTGAGCTGACATGCGCAGCGCGTTGTGTCGGCATCACGACACTTGGAATTCAAAGGTTTTTTTTCGACAAACATAGGGATTAGCTACACAAGCTTTTCTGTTGGAGGGAATCATGCAGGTTTTCATTGCCGCAGTTTCTTTGGCACTCATCGTGTCGTTTCTGTGTTCGATATTCGAGTCGGTTCTGCTATCCATCAATCACGCACAGGTCGAGTCGCTCGCCCAGCAGGGCAAACGTTCCGGGCTGCTTCTGAAGGAGTTCAAGCGCCGGATCGACATGCCAATCGCGGCCATTCTCATCACCAACACCGTCGCGCATACGATTGGCACCGCGGTAGCAGGTGCGACCTATGAGGATGCTTTCAGCTCGGAAACGCTGTGGATTTTCACGATCGTATTTACGACAGCCGTCCTGCTTTTCACAGAAATCATTCCCAAGACGCTGGGAATCACGCACGCAGCGAGGTTAGCTACGCCGGTTGCCTATGGCATTCACGCGCTGGCCTCCGCTTTGCGCCCGCTTGTTCTGTTGAGCGGGAGCGTCTCCCGATCACTGCGCGGTGGGAAGGACGTGCCAGTGACCTCCGTTGAAGAGATTCGGCTGCTGGCCGCGCTTGGACGTACCGAGGGAGTGGTCGGTGCGCAGACCGCAGGAATCATTGTCGGGGCATCAAGACTGCGCAAGTTGACGGCATCGGACGTGATGCTGCCGAGGAAACAGGTCGTCTATTTGTCGGCAAACATCAGCCGCCAGCAGGTTCTGAAAATAATGAAACAATCTCGGCACAGCCGTTTTCCTTTCTCAATGACAGGTCATCTGGATCAGGTTTCCGGCGTCGTAATGGCGAAGGAGTTACTTTTCCACTTGCAAGAAAACTCCAAAGAGAAAATTGACTGGTCGCGCCTGGTCTACGAGCCGGTTGTGGTTCCCGAAAGCGCACCGCTCGACTCGCTCCTGCGGACTTTCAAGGAGGCCCGACGGCACATGGCGATCGTCGTTGATGAATACGGGGATGTTCAGGGCATTGTCACACTCGAAGACGTGCTGGAGGAAATTGTTGGTGACATCGTCGATGAAAGTGATCGGCCGGTAGAAGAACTGTGGCCACGGGAGGATGGTTCCGTCCATGCGCTGGCATCAATAGAACTGCGCAAGCTGTGCCGACAGCTGGAAATCGACTTACCGCCTGACACGGCGGTAACGAGGCTGGGCGGGTTAGTCACGGAACAGCTCGGGCGGATTCCGGTAAAAGGGGACACAGTGAAATGGAACGACTGCCGCCTCGAGGTGCTTTCGGCGAGCCAATGGAGCGCGGAACTGGTCTCGATAAAGAGAAACGTCTGACTATCCGAGCAAACGCCGGTGTCTAGGTCCGAAAGGAACAGTCCCCAATCTTGTGCTCACCAGGTGCGGACAAACGGATTTTGGACTTCGACTGCTAATTCAGCCGACGCAGCACTGTGCAGGGAGGAATGCGCGATGCCAATTATAGTAAACCTTGCACTCCGAGAGCTTTTGCTCCAGATCGTGCGATGTCCAAAAGGGAATATGATTGCTGACTTCCCGTCTGATCGTGCCGATTAGCCGCTCGACAGGACGTTGGGACATCGGCACACAAGAATCGAAATCAGCCAGAATTCTTTTGTTTGAATACCGATTCGCCATGCACAGGTGCCGGAAGCGTAGTCTCCGCTGATACGAACGTCCGTCAGTCGAGATCCGGCAAGCCGTGCAGCACCAGGAGATAGAAACTGACGATACCGACAATTTTGTCATTCTCAACGACAGGTGCGTGACTGATGCCGAAGTTTTCAAACAAGCGCGCACAGTAGCGGATTTCCATATCCGGTCGGACCGTCAGCACCGGTTTCGCCATGATCTCATACACATTGACGCGTTCCGGTGCACGGTTTTTGGCGATGACTTCCTTGGCAATGTCGGAGAATAGGAGCATACCGTACTCATCGTGCTCGTCCCGTCGCTTGACGATCAGGCTTGTAGCACCGACTTTTTTCATTATTTTCAGCGCTGCTAGAACGTCGAGTCGACCGTCAACTTCCGTCACATCCGTGCGCATACAATCTCGTACGGGTCCCCAGTTTCGAATAGTCATAGGTTCTCCTCCACAATTTCGGTGAGTTCTTCGGCCTGATGCAACACGCCGACGGCATCTTCGACATCTATTAATACAGCGATTCCGGTGCCCGGTTTCGCGTCGAACTCGCCGACTTCTCCAATGTGTTCGAGAATATGCCGGCTCAGATGCTGCTCGACCAGCAGTAGCACAACGTCACGTTGCGAGGCCAGGGTCAGGCCGAAAAATGTCTTGTGTTCCTTAATACCTTCTCCGCGGGCATTACTAATGACCGTGCATCCTGTTGCACCCGCTTCACGCGCAGCGTCCATGATGTCATCAGTTTTGCTGTCTTCAACGAAGGCAACGATAAGTTTAAAGTGCATGGTTCTCTTCCTGTGTTCTGTCTCGTTCATCCGGACCGGATGATGAGACGCGTTCTCTCAATATTGCAAGCTGGCCATAGGCGAGAACCGAGATTATCGGAAACAGGGCCGCAAAAGCCACCAAGCCGAATCCATCCAACAACGGGCTGCGCCCCGGCACTGCCTCGGCGAGTCCAAGCCCGAGTGCGGTAACGAGGGGAACCGTTACGGTAGATGTCGTGACACCGCCGGAATCATACGCCAGTGGCACAATCAGTTTCGGCGCCATCGCTGTCTGCACAATGACCACCAGGTATCCTGCGGCGATAAAATAATGCAGGGGCAGGCCCGTAATGATTCGAAAACAACCGAGGCTCACCCCGACGCCGGCGCCGATAGCAACGGCCACGCGCAGACCCCACACCCCGATCGCGCCGCCTGATACGATGTTCGCTTTCATTGAAACCGCAATCAATGCCGGTTCCGCAAGCGCTGCGCTGAAGCCTATGGCGAGCGCGAACAGATAGACCCAGTAATAGTCCTGCCAAACGAGGGCCGACGCTCCTCGCCCCACGGCCTCATGCAGGAATTCGGGGTCCGTCAGTTGCTGTGCCATCAGGCGACCCAACGGAAACAGCGTCTGCTCCAATCCGACCAGAAACAGCCCGAGCCCGACGACGACGAAAAGAAAACCCACCGCGATCTGTTTCCTATTCGGCATCGGCCCGCCGATGACCAGCCGCTGGAACGCAAACAGGAATACCGCTATCGGGAGCACATCGACAGCGCTGTCAGCAACAAATTGTATGCTGGTGACGATCACCTCCATTGCACAATAATTTCGTAGACAAGTACAAACAGAATCGGTGTCAGTGAGGCGAATGCGATTAGGCCGAATCCATCGATCATTGGATTGCGCCCTTTCACTGAACTCGCAAGACCGACACCGAGGGCGGCGACCAGCGGCACTGTGACCGTGGAAGTCGTTACGCCGCCGCAGTCAAATGCGATGCCGACGATCTCGTCTGGCGCAACTGTCGTGATCAGGACTACCAGAATGTATCCGCCAATTATCATAATCGGCAATGACCAATTGGCCAATATCCGAATAACGCCTACGACCAGGGCAACGCCGACGGCCAACGCTA
>Ga0255052_10003059_pt1 | contig 11782 bp, 8 predicted proteins | sample JV7_2_21_MG_FD_188632 | JGI IMG/M metagenome (GOLD analysis project Ga0255052, IMG submission 188632) | Seawater microbial communities from Jervis Inlet, British Columbia, Canada - JV7_2_21 | ecosystem: Environmental > Aquatic > Marine > Inlet | place: Canada: British Columbia | collected... | reverse complement strand
ACTTCATCCCTGTTTGCACCTGTCATGGCTTCGGCCGCACGATTCATGTAATCGATCCGGCCCTTGTTATCGGTCGTAATGACGCCTTCGGATATGGACTCCAGCGTGTATTGCGCCTGCCGCTTACTCCGGCTCAGCGACACTTCCAGACTCTTGCGATAACTGACGTCACGCGCAACGGTCAGGATGGCGGGATTCCCCCGAAATTCGATGGGAGAACTTTGCGCCTCGACCCAGAGCCCCTGCTCGTTTCCATTGATCAACTGAATCTCGAGGCGTCTCGGGACGTTCTCGCCGGCCAGCCTTTTGGCTGTCGACTTGCGAAACAGGGCGCGATATGCGGGCTTGATCAGATCGGCGACTTCCCTGCCTTCCAGTTGGTCCGGGCCGAGCCCGATCAGGCCTGCTGCACTGTCGTTGGCCAGCAGGATGCGATCGTCATGAACGAGTACGATTTCGGGCAAGGTGCGGGCAAAGTCCGTAAACAAACGGTCCTTGTCCTGAATGATTTCGTCCCGCTCTCCCAGGGCATCGAACAGGCGATTGATTGTATCCGCCAACTGCGCGATGTCGCCGTCTCCGGGCACTGACAAACGCCGTCCTACCGATGCATCGTCGGATACCGCAACCAGATCGTCGCTTAATATCGTCAAACGTCGCACGAAACGACGTTTGTTCAGCCACGCCAGCACGCCAGCGAGTGTCGCCAGCAGCAGCAGAACTATCAGAGCAGTTATTGTAATTTCCGATGACATGCATCACCCAGTGCCAGATTCCCGATACGTCCCGTAATCGTCTTATTTCGATCGGTATTCAGGTATTCGCGGCAGAAGTCTTGCATAATTCTTTCCGGCATATATTCAAATGATGCCGTGAAACAATCATTTGTTATTATTAGATGCTCGCGGTACTTCTCCATCGTGGGAGATTCGAGGTGATTTTGAGCATAAAATACGTGTACGGCTAAGGATATCCCAGCTGCGAGAGTACCTTGCTCCGATTCACCATAATTCTGGAACCACGACAGGCTGGCGAAACCAACAGCAAATGGCCGTCTTGGCGCGGCAAGTTATAAATCAAACAAATTCAACTACTTAAGAGCCTATCAAGTGATGGATACCGATTTTGCCCGACGACAAATGGTGCGACAGCAGGTTCGGACCTGGGACGTCGCAGACCCCTCGGTGCTTGCCGTTCTTGCGGAGCTCCATCGCGAGCGATTTGTACCGCCCGGATTCGAAGATCTCGCCTTTGCCGACACGGCGATACCGTTGCCGCATAACCAGACGATGATGACCCCCATTGTCGAAGGCCGCTTGCTTCAGGCGCTGGAACTCAAACCTCAGCACTACGCTCTCGAGATCGGGACCGGAACGGGCTTTCTGACCGCCTGTCTCGCGAAGTTGTCGGCCGCGGTAACCAGTGTCGATATTTTCAGTGATTTTGTCTCTTTGGCCGAAGCAAATCTCGCGGATGCGCAGGTAGAGAACACGGAAATCATATGCATGGACGCGACAAAGGACCTGCCGAAGGGTCAGTTTGATGCTGTTGCAGTAACCGGGTCGCTGCCGGTGTTCGACACCCGATTTGTGGACGCACTGAAGCCTGGTGGCCGCATGTTTGTCATCGTCGGCGATTCACCGGTGATGGACGCACGCATTGTGACTCGTATTGGTGACAATGACTGGACGACAAAGAGCCTGTTTGAAACAGATGTGCGACCACTGCTCAATGCGTCCAGGCCGTCGGCCTTTTCGTTCTAGCCATGGTTTTCGGTTTCAGACCCGGATAGCCTGAAACCACTTGCCAATCTGCGGCATCTTAAATGGAGAGACTTGCTTATGATCGAGGACATAACACCAGGCGAGTTCGTTCGTCGACGGGATTCCGGAGAACTTTGGGCTTTGCTTGACGTCCGAGAAGCATGGGAAATCGAGATTGCCAGCATTCGCCAAACGACAGACATTCCGATGGCCGACATACCGGCACGCATTGCAGAGCTCGATGCCTCGCAAGCTGTTGCTGTTCTTTGCCATTCGGGCGGTCGCAGTGCGCAGGTCGCAATCTACCTGGCACAGACCGGATTTGATCGCGTCGCCAATATTGTGGGCGGTATCGATATGTGGTCCCTGGACATCGACGATTCGATTCCCCGCTATTGAATTACCGTCCGGACACATCTTAGCTGATATAGTGATATAGTTGACCATAACACTTGAATTAAGGCCGCTCCTGCCAATCAAACTGGAACCCGAGAAGATGAATAAAGTAACAGGATTCAAATACTTAGCGCTGTTTCTCGCTCTTGCCACACCGGCACTGCTGAATGCCGCCTCACTGCTCGAGGTCTACCAGCAGGCATTGCAAAGCGACCCCCTGATTCATGAGGCAGAAGCCAGGCGGCTTGCTGCACTCGAAGCGTTGCCGCAGGCGCGTGGTGCACTTTTCCCGCAGATCAACGCCAGCGGTTCCTGGGAGCAGCGCAACTCGAGCGGAACCAGCATTGGCGAGGACGAAGACGGCAATCCCGGTACATTTTCAAGGGAGTTTACTGACGAGACAACAGGTTGGAACGTCGGTCTTCGTCAGACGCTTTTTCGATGGGACCAGATTGTCGGGCTGAGACAGGCTGGCAAAATCGTGGCAAAGGCGGAAGCCGACCGCGAGGCGGCACAGCAGGACCTGATTATTCGTGTCGCTGCCCGTTACTTTGAAGTCCTCGGCGCCGAGGACCGGCTGACCTCCATACACGCGGATCGGCTGGCCATCGCCAGGCAACTCGAGCAGGCCAAACAGCGCTTCGAAGTCGGCCTCATCGCGATCACCGATGTACAGGAATCCCAGGCAGCATATGACAATTCCGTTGCATCGGAAATACAGGCCAAGCGGGAGCTTGCAACGGCACGGAATTTTCTCAGGGAGATAACGGGAGAGTACGTCTCTACGCTTTCGGCGCCCGGAGAGAAATTTCCATTGCCGAACCCGAATCCCGCCGATCAACAAAGCTGGATCGACCTGGCGATGGGGCAAAATCTGGCTCTCGTTTCGAGTCGCCTCGATGAACAAATTGCCAGAGACGAAATCGCGTTTCGGCGCACGGGACACTATCCAACGATAGATTTTGTTGCCGGATACGGCGACTCGGAAACCACAAGATCGGACCAGATAATCAATGGATCCCCTGTACGCGATTTGAAGAGCGACGGCCAAGGCGACTCGATTTTGCTGGAAGTAACGTTTCCTCTCTTCGCTGGCGGCCGTACATCGTCACGAGTTCGCGAAGCAGTGTATTTGCACCGTGCGAGCCGCGAACAATTGCAGCGCGTAACACGAGAAACCGAGCGGGCAACCCGTGATGCATACCTCGGTGTGCTCTCCGAGATCAGCCGTGTAAAAGCACTTGAGCAAGCCGTCGCTTCGAGCAGGACCGCCCTTGAAGCGACCCAGGCCGGCTTCGACGTCGGCACCCGAACAATCGTCGACGTGCTGAATTCGCAACGCGCGTTGTATGTGTCGATCACTAACTACTACCAAAGCCGCTATGTCTATATTGGCAATGTTCTGTTGCTGAAACAGGCCGCAGGCAGTTTGCAGATCCAGGATCTCGAACAGATTGACCGCTGGCTGGAAGACAGAGTGCCGCCGGAAAAGGCCATGGCGGAAGAAGAGGAGAACGAAAGCTAGACCGGCGTTTCTTATCCCTTTTGGACTTTGCTGATCAGCGGTTCCATCAATTCCAGGAGTCGCCGAAGTGCGCCCCTGTTTTTCGCTACTATTGTGCGGCCTTTGTGTCCCATCTTCTCTGCTTCGCCGCGGTCGCAGAATAGTTTTCCAAGCGCGTCGGCCAGTTCGGCTGAATCCTGAACCTGGACGGACGCACCCAGCTCACTGAACATGTTCGCAATATCCTGCGTGTTAAATAGATAGGGACCGGTTACAACAGGCAGTCCCAGGGCAGCCGGTTCGAGCAAATTATGCCCGCCGATTGGTGCCAGCGTGCCGCCGACAAATGCAATGTCGCTTGCGGCATAGAACATCGGCAATTCGCCCATCGTATCGCCAAGGAACACTTCTGTGTCCCTGGAACAGGGACGCTCGTCGGTTCGCGATATGTACTCGAATCCTTTTTTCCGAAGCAGCACCTTTACTGTGCCGGTTCGTTCGGGATGTCTTGGTACAAGTATTAGCAGGACCTCCGGTATCTCTTGCAGCAGCTGCCGGTGCGCCGCGAGCACCTGTTCTTCCTCTTTGTCATGAGTGCTGGCAGCAACCCACACTGGCCTGTCTGGAAAATTCTGCTTCCGAAACGCCGCACCCTGTGATTCCAGATCCGCCGGTTGCTCGAAATCGAACTTGATATTGCCAGTTACCCAGGTTCGTTCCGGCGCCGCACCGAGCGACCGGAACCGATCGGCGTCGGTTTCGCTTTGTGCCGCAATAACGATGCCATGGGACAAAGTTTCACGGAACAATGGCATGAAGCGCCGGTAGCGACCCACCGACTTCGGCGAGATGCGGGCACTGACAAGAATCAACGGAATCTCCCTGCTGCCACAGGCATCATAAAGGTTGGGCCAGATTTCCGTCTCCATGATCAGCGCAAGGACCGGCTTGATTGAATTGAAGAAATTCCTTACTGCCACCGGAATTTCGAAGGGGATATAGCAATGAGCCACCTCATCGCCAAATAGGCCAAGCACCCTCGCGGCACCGGTTGGCGTTACCGTCGTGATCAGCAATTGCCGGTCGGGGAAGCGATCTTGCAGTGCCCGTACCAATGGAACCGTAGCCTGGACTTCGCCGACAGACACTGCGTGAATCCAGATGGTGCCCTCGGGCAACACGGGATACCCCATGCCGAGCCGTTGGCCCAGCCTGTCCCAGTAGGCACGATTGGCGAAGCCGCGAAAAATCCAATACATCGCATACAGCGGCGAAAGCAGATAGGTAAAAAGAACGTAGGCGAAACGCATCGACAGATAAGGGCGAGGGAGCCTCTGTGGGAGCCCGTCCTGACAGGCGATTGATGGACCCCGTGTAAATCACCCGTCAGGACGGGCTCTTTCAGGACGTTCCCACAAAAAGTAGCTGGACGCTAGCCCCTTACCCGCAATTGGAGTCGCCGCAACTCAGACAGGTTCGGCAACCATCCATCATGACGACAGCCGCCCTGCTACACTTCAGGCACAGTTGTGCGCCTTCGGGATATTCGCTCTTGGAAAAAGCATCCTGTTGCTTCTTGCTGGCTTCGAATTCCGCCTTTTTTTCTTCGATCAGCTTTTTCTGGCCTTCATCGAGTTCCGGCGCAGTAAGGAGACCGATGGCGATCAGATGCTTTTCGACGATGTAGCCCAGTTCCGCAATGATCGACGGCATGAAAGTACCGCCGGGCTTCCAGTAGCCACCGCGCGGATCGAACACCGCCTTTAGCTCGTCCACAAGGAATGTCACGTCGCCACCTTTACGGAAGACGGCAGAAATAATACGAGTCAGCGCAACGATCCATTGGTAATGATCAAGGTTTTTTGAATTGATGAAGATCTCGAAGGGGCGGCGTTTCTCGTGCTCCGTACCCTGATTCAAAACGATGTCGTTGATCGTTATGTACATTGCGTGATCGGACACCGGTGTTTTTACTTTGTAGGTCGAACCAATGAGCATCTCCGGGCGCTCGAGCCTCTCGTGCATGCGAATGATTTCTGCGCCACCCAGGTCAGACTGTTCCCGTTTGAACTCGGGTTTTTGTGCGGCCGTCGTTTCGTCCGCAGGTCGTTTCACCGCATAGCCAATGATTTTCTTGCCAATCTTTTTTGTACTCATCGAGTTTTTCCTAAACCGTAGTGCGAGTCAGGCCCTGGCGAAGCGGCAATATATCGCGTCAGTGCGAGCTCCTACACCGTCAAAACTTACCGTAGTAGCCTTCCTTTAATGCATCAAACAAATTGGCGGCAGTATGCACTTCGCCGTCATATTCAATTTCTTCGTCGCCTTTCAGCTCGATCTCGGAACCATCTTCGAGCGTGAACGAGTAAATCGTGTTTTTGAGGTCTTTCTCTTTGACCAACACACCCTGAAACGCCTCCGGATTAAAGCGGAATGTCGTACAGCCCTTCAGGCCCTGCTCATAGGCGTACAGGTAGATGTTCTTGAAATCCTCATATGGATAATCGCTAGGAACATTAGCCGTTTTCGAAATGGACGAATCGATCCACTTCTGAGCCGCCGCCTGAATATCGACATGGGCTGTTGGCGTTATGTCCTCCGCCGTCACAAAGTAATCCGGCAGTTCTTCTTCCGATTTGCCCTCTGTCTCGGCGCCCCCGGGCATTGCCAGCGGGTTCACGAGACCGCGGTATGCGAGTAACTCGAAGGAGAACACGTCGATCTTTTCCTTCGTCTTCTTACCCTGCCGTATTACGTTTCTGAAGTAGTGGTGCGCGAAACTCGGCTCGATACCGTTACTCGCATTATTCGCCAACGACAGCGAAATCGTTCCCGTCGGGGCAATCGAGCTGTGGTGCGTGAACCGTGCACCGACCTCTGCGAGCTCATCGACCAGCTGCGGCGCTTCCTGTGCTATTTGCTGCATATACCGGCTGTAGCGGCTGTGTAGAATACGTCCCGGCACCTTGTCGCCTATCTTGTAGCCGTCTTCCGCCATTTCAGGGCGCTTGGCAAGCATTTCCCGAGTCACCTCAAACAACTCGTCCATGATGGGTGCCGGGCCCTTCTCTCTTGCCAGCTCAAGCGCGGCCTCCCATCCGGCGAGTCCCAGCTGCCTCGCGACTTCCTCAGTGAAGCTGATCGAATCCTCGCTGCCATAATTCATGCGTAGCATCGTGATCGCCGAACCCAGCCCCAGAAAGCCCATGCCATGGCGGCGCTTGCGGTTGATTTCATTGCGCTGTAGCGGAAGCGGAAGGCCGTTTATCTCAACGACGTTGTCAAGCATGCGCGTGAAGACCTTCACGACCTTCCTGAATTCTTCCCAATCGAACCTGGCTTGCTCCGTAAACGGCTCCAGTACAAATTTCGTGAGATTGATCGAGCCGAGGAGGCAGGAGCCGTACGGTGGCAGCGGCTGCTCGCCGCAAGGATTCGTCGCGCGAATGTTCTCGACGAACCAGTTGTTATTCATCTCGTTGACTTTGTCGATCAACACAAAGCCGGGCTCGGCGTAATCATAGGTCGATGCCATGATGACATCCCACACCCGGCGCGCCGGCATACGACGATAGATCTTGCTGGCCACCAATCCATCCGAGCTACACACGTAGTCGTGCGGCTCCGGCCACTCCCTCCAAACGAACTGATTTTCGTCGTGGACATCCAGTCCGTCCTGCTCAACTTCTTTCGGTGTCACCGGAAAAGCGAGCTTCCAGTCATCGTCGTTCTTGACCGCTTGCATAAACTCGTCGGTAATCAGAAGAGACAGATTGAACTGTCGCAAACGGCCGTTTTCACGTTTCACACGTACAAAATCCATGACGTCCGGATGGCCGATATCGAACGTACCCATCTGCGCACCGCGCCGACCCCCGGCCGATGAGACCGTGAAACACATCTTGTCGTAGATATCCATAAACGACAGCGGCCCCGACGTGTACGCGCCTGCACCCGTAACGTAAGCCCCTTTGGGCCTCAGGGTGGAAAACTCGTAGCCGATGCCGCAACCGGCCTTAAGCGTCAGCCCGGCCTCGTGGACTTTATTCAGAATGTTGTCCATCGAATCGGCAACCGTACCCGACACCGTGCAGTTGATCGTCGAGGTAGCCGGTTTGTGTTCCTGAGCGCCGGCATTCGAGATGATTCGCCCTGCCGGGATGGCACCACTTCTCAATGCCCAGAGAAACTCGTCGAAACACTTATCGCGAAGCGGTTCTTCTTCGACTTCCGCGAGCGCACGTGCGACACGCTTGAAGGTGTCATCTATTGTCTCGTCTACTCTGGTTCCGTCTTTCGCTCTCAGACGATATTTTGCTTCCCAGATATCGAGCGACGCAGGCTGAAAAATGATATCGGCTACTGAATTAGCGTCGACATGAACCGCGGATTTCATTTCGTCCCAAACTCCCCTAAATTGCCTAAGGAGACCCCAATATTTTGACTTCGACTCATCTATCCAACGCTTTTTCGAGCGAATAGCTACCGGCTCACCACTTGCTAATTTTTTAGCGGCGAGTGCCAAAAATGGCATCTAATCTTCGTTATGGCAGGCACAAGATCTTGTGCTTACTAAGGCTCAAGATTATGCCTGCATGGAGCCACTGTCAAGACTTTGATGGTTTTTTTCCACAAGCAATTAACATATAAAATTCAATGGCTTATAACTACTACTGCAATAAGTGCTTTAAAACATTGACGAAAAAAATGACACTTTTGTGAAATTTATTTTCCACTACATCTAGTGGTATCAGATCCAACACGAAAGGCGTCTTTTGCCGCCTCAAACACGTCTTTTTTGCCCCGACAATCGGCCCGTGACGAGCTTATTCCGGCACTTGAAATGCCATTCCGCGGCCTTATTTCAGTGCGCAATGATGCATTTTCTCACGGCCTTTTCAGGGTCTTATGAGCAAAAGATGTGCTTGTATTTTAGGAGTTAAAAATGAATATACGCAGGTATGAACCATGGACACTTTTCGATCTCATGCAGCGCGATTTACTGCCTCTTGCGGGCCGTCGTACTGCGTTGCCCGACACTGACAACACGGTGGCCGATTGGGTGCCGGCTGTTGATATTGTTGAGGAAAAAGACAAATTTGTGCTCCAGGCCGACGTGCCCGGTGTCGATCCGGCCGAAATCGAAGTCAGTATGGACGCCGGCGTTTTGAGCCTGTCGGGTGAACGGCGCAGCGAGATCAGCGATGAGTTTGAAGGCCTCAGGAGGGTAGAAAGAATCAGCGGCAAATTTTACCGCCGATTTACGCTCCCGGAAACAGCGGATGCCGAAGGCATTACTGCGAAGAGCAACAACGGCATTCTCGAGGTCACTATTCCGAAGCAGACCGAGGTTCAGTCGCGACGTATCACTGTAGAAGCCGCCTGACGGGATCAACGGAAAACGAGACCGATAATTGCGACTATCCCCCGCCACGGCGCATCTTATGATGATGCGCCGGCGGCAGTCCCGCAGACCAGCCGGAACTTTTCGACAACTCTCGTTGTCCTCTGCTAAAGCGGATATCATGTCCACTAAACCGGATATCGTGCATGTTCACGGGCGGTTCAGCCGTTTAGCGGTAGTATCGATCCCGCATGCGATGATCGATCGAGGAAATCTCATTTATGAGCACGAAATTTAAGTTTCTTTGGGCCGCTGTACTCCTGCCAATGGCGGCCATTGGCGCTGCTGCTTTACCCGATGAGGTTAGCGGTCAGTCCATGCCGAGTCTCGCCCCGCTGGTGAAGAAGGTCGCGCCAGCCGTCGTCAATATCCGTGTCAGTCAAACAATAACGACACGCTCTCCGTTTGGCGACGACACGTTTCGGCGGTTTTTCGGCATACCCGACGAACGAGAGGTGGCCAGCGCCGGCTCCGGTGTCATCGTAGATGCTGAGAATGGCTACATACTCACTAATCACCATGTCGTTGAAAACGCCGACAAGATTCAGATTTCCCTGATCAACGAAGTCTCCCTCGACGCCGAGGTGATCGGATCCGATGCTGCGACCGATATCGCGGTCATCAAAGTGGACCCTCAGAATCTCGTGGAGTTGCCGATCGGCATCTCCGATGACGTCCAGGTCGGTGACTTTGTCATCGCTATCGGCAATCCATTCGGGCTCGGTCATACCGTGACTTCCGGCATCATCAGTGCGCTTGGTCGAACAGGCATCAGCAGTAACGGTTACGAGGACTTTATCCAGACCGATGCCTCCATCAATCCCGGCAATTCAGGAGGCGCTCTCGTCAACATGAACGGTGAGCTCATCGGCATCAACTCGGTGATTATCAGCCGCACTGGTAACAATGTCGGCATCGGCTTCGCAGTGCCGTCTGAAATAGCCCGGTCGATCATGCGTCAAATCCTCGATTTCGGTGAAGTCCGGCGGGGACTGCTGGGTGTCACGATTACAACAATTGACGAGGAAAGTGCCAAAGCGCTGGGCGCCGAGGTGGATAGTGGCGCACTGGTATCCAATATCGAGCCCGGTTCCGCGGCCGAGAAAGCCGGTTTACATGTCGACGACATCATCACCCGGGTGGATGATAAGAAGATCGATAACAGCCGTGAGCTGGCAAACGCGATCGGCCTCAAGGGGTCGGGCGAGGAAATAGGCATCGAGTTTGTCCGCGATGGCGCGTCCCACTCAGTGACTGCAACGCTCGGTCAGCAATCGGTATCCCGTAGTGCCGGCACTGAGATACACCCCGGCCTTGCCGGAGCGCAGTTTGCAACCAGTTCGACCAGTACCGTTGGCGGCGTTGTCGTAACGGAAGTCGAGCCCGGCAGCCCTGCAGCGCAGCGTGGTCTGCGCCCGGGCGACGTTATAATTGCGGTCAATCGCCGCTCGGTTCAGGATCTGCGTGAGCTGCGGGCGGTCGCCCAGGGCAATCGCATCCTGTTCCTGCTCGTAAGGCGAGGCGACCGGCAATTGATGCTGCAAATCCGTTAGGCAAAAAAATGAAATGGGGTCGAACCGCTAACGTCTCTTAGCGGTTCGACCCCATTATTTGGCGAGCGCCTCAGCCCGTTGGTAGAAACAATGCAAATCCTCATCGCACTCCTTCAGCAGTTCACGAAACTCAGCAAGCCGCCCCTGATACAGCGTCAACGGAATCAGGCTGGCATTGTTAAGCGGCGCCTTTAGCCAGCCTGGCGTGCGGCGTCCCGTTCGATCGACTTCCTGGCTCGCCGCCTCTCGTAACTCGGTCAGGATCGTCTGTTTTTGTTCGCGCTTTTCACGTTGGTCAACCGAGCTGACATACAGCTTTTCTAACTCGGCCCGTGCTGACTGAACATGTTCCATTAGCTGCTGCCTGAATTCGCGACTGCTACGATATTCCCCCAACCGGTCCGTTTCGTTTCGGCTGGTCAGCCACAGTTCGATCCCGAATTCCTCAACTGCAGTAGCAAAAGATTCATTAAATTCAGAACTGTCTTTTATATAAAGTTGTTGATGGGCAAGTTCATGAAATAATACGGCGACGAGATCAATTTCACTCCAGCGCATCATTGTATTTAGCACCGGGTCTGCAAAACGCCCCAGCGTTGAGTACGCGGTAACGCCGCCAACAACGACATCATAGTGTCTTGCCCTCAGCTTCTCTGCCTGTCGCTCCGCCGCCTCCTTCGAAAAATAACCTCGATAACTGACGCAACCGGCGACCGGATAGCACCATTGCCTGGGGTGCAGAGAAAATTCCGGTGCAGCAAATACATTCCAGACGACAAAGTCGCGCTCGAGATCAGCATAACTGCGATAGCTTTCGTTATCGGGAAGAAAGAGTTCATCAATCGAAAACCGGCGAGCAGCCTTAATCAGGAGCAATCGCTCTTTCAGCGCATCAGACGAGTCTGTATCTTGAATGACCTCATCGACAGGCCGGCGCTTGTGCATGATATCGATTTGACCCCGCGCAGCCTGCATGTAATAACAACCCTCGATCTGCAAGATTGGCAGCAGAAAGAGGAGCCCGTACACCACACGCCGGAAATGACTGCATAAACGTCCTGAAATCTTGTTCGAGATCATTGGCGGCATCATTTTGGCCAACCGCGTTTCCCCTAAAAAGCTAGAATCAGCCAATGGAAGTTTACCTTGTTGGCGGTGCTGT
>Ga0255052_10003058_pt1 | contig 11784 bp, 9 predicted proteins | sample JV7_2_21_MG_FD_188632 | JGI IMG/M metagenome (GOLD analysis project Ga0255052, IMG submission 188632) | Seawater microbial communities from Jervis Inlet, British Columbia, Canada - JV7_2_21 | ecosystem: Environmental > Aquatic > Marine > Inlet | place: Canada: British Columbia | collected... | reverse complement strand
TCTCAGTTGACGGAGCGATTGGCGGCTCTTTCTCCGATACGGCGAGGTTTCGTTTTGCGGCGCGCAAGGAAGAGTCGGATGGCTATATCGAGTCATCGGATTTTCCTGAAGGCAATCCGTTGCCGAGCGGTGGTGGCAACTTAGGCGGCAGTGATGGGTACGCAGTGCGAGCGGCACTCCAGTTTGATATTGGAGACCGCGGCAAGCTCGATCTTTTGTACAAGTATTCCAAGGACGACAAGGTGCCGACAGGCGGCTACAGCTTCCTGCCATACGCTGACAATACCGATCCGAGTGTGTATATCCCACCCGAGTTCGAAGATTTCGTAGTCAATGTGATCGGTGCTCCGATTGAAGCAACACCCGACATCTTTTTCTGCCCCAGTCAACTGGATTGCTTTACCCCTGTTGATACGGCGGGCCGCACGGTTTTTGAGGGCGACCATCCGACACCGCATCTCAGCTTTGCCGACTATGCGGGATTTATGGACCGCGACGTCAACAATTTTACCGCAGATTTCGTGTGGGAGATGGAAAACGGTATGGAGTTCACCTCGATCACCAACTGGTCGAACGTGGACAAGTTCTACACAGAAGATGGTGACGGCATTCCAGTGCCGATCATCGAGTTCACGACGATTGCGGATTTCACACAAATCTCGGAGGAACTCCGATGGTCCTGGGAGACTGACACTTCGCGCTGGCAGGTCGGTGCGTTTTACCTCGACATCGATATGGACGGCGACGTCGTCACCCGCGGCGCGCCGGTCGCAGGCGTAGCATTTGATCTGGGCTTTGATCCATCGTTGCTAACCGATCCCGCGATCGTACAGGACTATCATTTGGATTCGACGAACTGGTCCGTGTTCGCTCAGGGCGAATTTGACCTGACGGATTCGGTGACCTTAATCGCCGGCGGACGCTGGTCTCAGGATGACAAAGACTTCGATTTTGTGACCAGGTTTATTTCTCCTGGAGATGGCATATCGGTGCCAGGCATTCTGGATTTGAAGGCAGACGCTGCTGCCAGGGGAACAGATGAGGATACAGTTGATTTCGGAGACTTCGCGGGCAGACTGCAACTTGACTGGCGACTGAATGACGACACGCTCGTATTTGCGTCTTTCAATCGCGGCATAAAAGGTGGCAATTGGGCACCGGCCGGAAATGCGACGATCGACATAATCAGGCACAACGAGGAAACGTTGCATGCGTTCGAGCTTGGCTATAAATCCTCTTTCGCGGGTGGACGAACTCGCCTGAATGCCACTGCGTTTTATTATGACTACGAGGACTATCAGGCATTTACGTTTTTGAGTGGCAATCCCAGCGTGACAAATGCCGATGCGACGAATGTCGGAGCAGAGGTAGAACTCTTCCTTCCGCCAAACGAGAATTGGGACATCGTCCTCGGAGCAGCATTCCAGGAATCCGATGTCGACGGCGTTTCGATGACACAGCAGCAGGTAACACCCGTCGGCTTTCCCGTCGACTGGCCGGTCGATATCATCGACAATGCGGAATTGCCAAACACACCGTCGGTCAGTTTGAATTATCTCGTCCGTTATAACTTCGATGCTTTGGGCGGCAATGTCGGACTACAGTTGGATGGTTACTATAATGACGACCAATATCTGGAAGTAACGAATGGCGGTGCCGCGAAACAGGATGCGTATTCAGTGTTGAACGCAAGAGCAAGCTGGACCAGCGAGGATGAGTCCTGGCTGATCACTGCCTGGGTCAGGAATCTCACTGATGAGGTATACAAGCAGTACGCTCTGGATCTAGGCATTCTTGGCGGCACGGTATATTACGCACCGCCGCTTTGGTCTGGCGTTAACGTTAGCTACAACTGGTAGGAACGCAATCACGGAGCGACCCGTAGCAAGTTCGGGTCGCTCCGTAGTTTCTTGTTTTAGCCGTAACGGGTGAATCTGTGCGGATCGGGAAACCTTAGACCTAATGCGTTGGAAACGTATTCTCACGGGGCTTGTTCTAACGGCTGTGGCCTCGATCTGCGGCTGCGGTGGCGACATACCGGAAGGCCAGACGTCTACCGGTTTGAGTACCAAAAGGCCAAACATTCTGTTAATCGTCGTTGACGACATGGCGTTTTCGGATCTCGGTAGTTTCGGTGGGGAGATTCCTACGCCAAATCTTGATCGACTGGCCTACGAGGGAATTCGTTTTACGAATTTCCACGGTGCGCCCATGTGCTCGCCGAGCCGTGCCATGCTGCTGACTGGCGTCGATGCACACCCCGCGGGTTTCGGCAACATGCTGGAGGAGTTGTCGCCGAATCAAAAAGGGCAACCCGGTTACGACGGTTACCTGCACGAGCGCGTTGTCACTATTTCGGAATTACTTCAGGACGCCGGTTACCGCAACTACCTGAGCGGAAAATGGCATCTTGGGACCGGTGATATCGCGGGTCCGACGGCTCGCGGCTTTGAGCGGGAATTCAGTCTCGATAGTGGCGGCGCGAGCCATTTCTCCGATATGCGGCCGGCCTATGCTCCGTCGCCCGAGATCAAGGCCAACTACCGGGAAGACGGCGTCAAACTGACCGAGTTGCCGCCCGAGTTCGAATACTCGTCGGAGTTTTACGTCGACAAGATGATGCAGTACCTGGGTGACCACGATGCGGGACAGCCTTTTCTTGCCTACCTGTCATTCACGGCGCCACATTGGCCGATACAGGCGCCCGATGATGCGATTGCGAGGTATGCCGGGAAATATGATGACGGCTATGACGTGCTGGCGACAGAGCGTCTCGCGCGCGCGAAGGAGATGGGCCTGCTTCCGCAAAGCGCGAAACGCAGCGCACGGTCGCCAAAGGAATTACCGTTCGCAGATCTCGACGAGGAGCAGAGAAAAAACGAGATTCGCGCGATGGAAGTCTATGCCGCGATGATCGACGAGGTCGACGTGCATATCGGCCGTCTGCTTGACTTCATGACGTCACAAGGCCTTCTGGATAACACCATCATCTTTTTCCTGTCCGACAACGGTGCCGAAGGTCACGATCTGGATGAGACCTGGCCGATGGAGGCGTTTCCGGATATTCGAAGGACCATCGATTCGACGCACGACTTCAGTTACGAAAACATTGGCCGGGTCGCCTCCTACACGCTGCTCGGGCCCAATTGGGCGAACGCCGGGGCTCCATCCTTCAAACTGCATAAGGGATTTCCGACCGAAGGTGGCACGCACGTCGCGGCATTCGTGCATTACCCGAAGATGATCTCCGAGCCGTCAATTTTGGAAGATTTCTTATTTATCAAGGATATAGCGCCGACCATCCTCGAACTTGCAGGTATCGAACATCCGGCAGGCGAGTACGCCAGGCGGCCAGTTGAGCAAATGACCGGTATATCGTTCGTGTCACGTTTGGAAAGCAAAGGACGCATGGACGAAGATCGAGTCACAGGCATCGAACTGCTTGGCAAACGCGCCATTCGGTCCGGAGACTGGAAGCTCGTGCACATGCCGGAGCCATACGGGATCGATGACTGGCAACTCTTTAACGTCACGGACGACATCAGTGAATCGCAAGACCTGTCGGCCGAACACCCGGAAAAAGTCGAAGAACTAAAAGCCCACTGGGATGAATACGCAGAGAGAAATAATGTCATTATTCCCGATTGGGTGAGTGGTTATTAAGAAGTACGAGAACACGTCAAAGGCGCAGAACAAGACTTAAGAAAAGGACGCCGATGCTTACAAGAATACTGGGCAATAACGACTCCGTAGATATCAATTCCCGGAGCACGTTATTCAGCACTTTCCTCGTCGGTGTGATTGCACCCGAGGTTTTCATCGTGCAGCCGGGATTCGTCCAGGGGCTGGTCGAATATGTCGGCTTCGATGATCGGGGCGCGGGCTATACGGCGTCGGCGGAAATGTTCGGACTGGCTGCGACAACGATATTGATGACCTTCATCGCGCACCGCGTAAATTGGCGCACAGTGATGACTGGATCGCTGATCGTTATGTTCCTGGCGAACGCGCTTTGCACCTTGACCACTGACCTGAATACATTTGTGACGCTCAGGTTCATTGCAGGCTTGGGCGCAGGTAGCCTGGTGTCTTTGAGTTTCGCAATCGTTGGCTTGACCAATAATCCCGATCGGAATTTCGGTTTGTTGATCATGTGGGTGCTTACTTACGGCGCGATCGTGTTGTGGGCCATGCCGTCCGCGTACGCATTTGCAGGCATGAGTGGCGCGCTGTGGTTTTTCGCATTGTTCCCACTGGTAGCATTGCCATTCGTCAAGCATCTGCCGACAAGCGGCGAAGCTGTCGCGCAGGTCGAGGAAGACGCAGTCAACCTCACCACGAGCATGAAGACGCTGGCGCTTTTCGCAATGCTTGCGTACTTCATCGCGCAAGGTGTCGTCTGGGCTTATTTGTTCCTGATCGGCCTGTCCGGTGGTTTGAGCGTACAGGAAGTCGCAAACGGTCTGACACTGTCCCAATTCGCGGGTATTGCCGGTGCCATGCTTGCCGCGATCATGTCGAATCGCTTTGGCCGGTCGTTACCGCTTACCGTTGGCATCCTCGGTGGCGCACTTTGCCTTTATTTCCTGGTCGGGCGCTACGAGTTCCTCGTATTCGTGCTGGCAGTGGGCATTTACAATTTCGCGTGGAATATGACGCATCCGTTCCTGCTGGCTGCGATGGCCAGTTTCGATCGACGGGGGCGGGTCGTCGTATATGCCGTGGCAATGCAGATGGTTGGCCTGGCCATTGGGCCGGGGCTCGCCGCTTCGTTGATATCCGAGGGCGACTACATCAACGTCAACTGGCTGGGGGCGGGTCTGTTCGTGGTGAGCCTCGCGTTGATTTTGCCCCCCGTGCTCGCACAAACAAAACTTTTTGAGACTGCTGGCGGAGACTGATCAATGTTTGGAAAACTCGAAGACAAGGTCGCGATTATTACCGGCGCCGGCCAGGGAATCGGCGCCGGAATCGCGCGAGTATTCGCTGCGGCTGGCGCGAAGGTCATGGTCGCAACACGCACCGCCAGCAATGGCGAAGATACGGTTAATGCGATTCGGGAAGCGGGCGGTACCGCCGAGCTTTGCGTCGTCGATATCGGCCAGCTCGAGAACGTCGAGCGTGCCGTGGCTGAGACGGTGGACCACTGGGGCGGTATCGATATCATGCTGCACAACGCCGCATCCTTTCTTGGCGGCCCGGTCGAGGCCTATTCGGAAGACGATCTCGAGACCGTGCTGTCTGTTAATCTGAAAGCCTGTTTTCGCCTGTCCAAAGCAGTGATTCCAATTTTGAAACAGCGTGGCGGTGGGCGCTTGTTATTTACATCATCGGTCACGGGGCCGCGTGTTGTTATGCCAGGCACTTCATATTACGCCGCATCCAAGGGCGGCATGAATGCATTCATCCGAACCGCTGCAATTGAACTGGCGAGAGACAACATCACCGTGAATGGCGTCGAGCCTGGTTTCATTCGAACCGCGGCAATGGAATTACTCGCAGATGAAGAGGGCATGGCGCAAATGGCGAAGTACATCCCCGCCGGTTACATAGGCGATCCGGAAGACATTGCGTATTGCATGTTGTACCTGGCCAGCGATGAAGCACGTTATTTGACGGGCCAGACGATCTGTATTGACGGCGGCTCGACCTTGCCGGAAAGTCCCGTATTCCTTGAGGAACTCGACGGTATCAGGGAGCTTGCCGGTTCATCGTAATCCGGCCACCCAATGACGAGCACAGCCGAACTAATTGCAAGAAGAGAGCGCCTGCTGGGGCCGGGCAATCCGTTGTTTTACGATGAGCCGGTGCATCTCGTTCGCGGCGAAGGCGTCTGGCTGTATGGCAATGACGGTACCCGCTACCTCGATTGCTACAACAACGTGCCCTGTGTCGGGCATTGTCATCCAAAAGTGGTGGAGGCCCTCTGCAAACAGGCAGCGCTGCTCAATACGCACACCCGGTATCTGCACGAAAACATTCTCGATTATGCTGAGCGCCTGCTCGGCAAATTCGATGACAGTCTCGAACGACTCGCGCTTGCATGTACGGGCAGCGAAGCGAACGAGCTGGCATTGCGGATCGCACGTTTTAATACCGGCGGCGAGGGGTTTATCTGTACCAACGCGACTTACCACGGCAATACAGCGGCTGTGTCACAGCTGAACTCGATATTCGAACCCTTCGAAGGCTACAGCGATGTAATTCGCATGGTGTCATGGCCCGATTCCTATCGGGCACAGTACGACCTGGAAGGGGAGGCATTAGCGGACGCCTACGCCAACGAAGTGAAGGTCGCAATAGAGTCGTTCAGGGAGAACGGCATCAAGTTTGCCGGGATGATCGTGTGTCCCATTTTTGCAAACGAGGGATTGCCGAACGTGCCTGCAGCATATATGGACAAGACGATCGGCTATGTGCGCGATGCCGGCGGACTCTATATCGCCGACGAAGTGCAGGCCGGATTTGGCCGCACCGGCGAATGGTGGGGCCACTCCTTGAGCGGCGTCATTCCGGATATCCTGACCCTGGGTAAACCGATGGGTGCGGGGCATCCGATCTCGGGCGTGGTCGCGCGGGGCGAGTTGCTCGACAATTACCGGCGGCGCGAGATGTATTTCAATACCTACGGTGGCAACCCGGTTTCCTGTGCAGTCGGCCTCGCGGTCCTCGACGTGATCGAGGACGAAGGCCTGGTCGAAAACGCGGCCACGACCGGCAACTACGTGTTGCAGGCATTCCAGGAATTGCAATCAAAGCACGAGGTCATCGGCGATGTTCGCGGCCGCGGCCTGTTTTTCGGCATCGACCTGGTCAGCAACCGGGAAACAAAGGCGCCGGATGCGGAATCCGCAAAAAGAATCGTCAATGAACTGCGCAACAAGGGAATACTGATGAGCAAGATCGGCGAGCACGACAACGTGCTCAAGTTGCGGCCACCACTGTGTTTCTCGACAGAGCATGCGGATCTGCTCGTTTCGACACTGGACGATGTGCTCAGTAATGCATAGGTCAGTCTGAATGACAGATTTCTTCGATTTGGATGTTCAGGCCCAGGCGCAGCGGCTGGAGGCCGCGGGTCGTGCGGCACTGCAGCGCTGGAATATGGCGGATTGCGATTTACACCTTATCAAGTATCGTGAAAATGCTGTATTTCGGGTCGACAAAAATGGCATCCGCCGGGCGCTGCGGCTGCATCGTTACGGTTACCACTCCGACGACGAATTGCTCTCGGAATTGCAATGGATGCAGGCACTGGGTGATGCGGGCATCACTGTACCGACAATCGTGCCGGCCGGGTCGGGCGAATTGTTCGTGACGCATGCCGCCAATGACCTCCCGGGCGATATCCAGGTCGACCTGTTCGAATGGATCGACGGCGAACAGCTCGGATCCGTGGAAGAAGGCATCTCAGATGAGGCCAGTGTAGCCGCGACTTACCGGACGATCGGCGAGCTTGCCGCAAAGGTGCATAACCAGGCGGTGTCCTGGCAATTGCCACCGGGCTTTGTGCGCCACGCCTGGGATGCCGACGGTCTTGCCGGCGAGCAGCCATTTTGGGGTCCTTTCTGGGAACTCGAGGCGGCCTCAAAATCTGAGACGGAGCTGCTGCAACGGGGCCGGGACGCCGTTTACAGCGAACTCAGCCAGCTGGCCAAGTCTCCCGGCACCTACAGCATGATCCATGCCGATTTCACGCCGGAAAATATCATGGTCGAGGGCGATCGGCTGCGCCTGATCGACTTTGACGATGCCGGCTTTGGCTGGCATCTCTTCGAACTGGTGACATCGCTTTACTTCATACTGGGGGAGTCGTACTTTGAGCAGGCAAAAGATGCCTTAATCGGGGGATACCGGGCGCACCGGCAGCTCTCCGATGAACATCTGGAGCTGCTGCCGCTGTTTTTCCTGGCGCGCGGGTTTACCTACCTTGGCTGGGTGCACACGCGCCATGAGACAGAAACGGCAAAAGAATTAACGCCCATGCTGCTAACGGCAGCATGCGAGCTGGCGGAAGACTACTTATTGAAATAACGAGAGGGCAGAACAATGACACAGAAATACGAAATGACGATCGGCGGGGAAACGGTAACGGCGGATTCGTACACGGATATCCGGAATCCCGCGAATACGGACGAAGTGGTTGGCCAGGCGCCGGTCGGCACGAGTGACCACCTGGATAAAGCCGTTGCAGCGGCGCGCAAGGCATTCGAGTCCTGGCGGCATTCGAGTGAGGAACAGCGGATCGAAGCGTGCCAGGCAATCGCAAAAGTCGTGACCGACAATGCAGAAGAACTCGCGGTATTGCTGACCAAGGAACAGGGCAAACCAATGGGCGGAATCGGTTCCAATTTCGAGGTGGGCGGTTGCGGCGCCTGGGCCGGCTACACGGCCGGTTTGAGCCTTCCGGACAAAATCCTGGAAGACAGCGAAGAAAAGAAAGTCGTCATGAAGCGCGAGCCGCTTGGCGTGGTTGGCTCCATTACCCCCTGGAACTTTCCGATCATCATCGCGATCTGGCACATCGTGCCGGGCATACGAACCGGTAATACCGTCGTGATCAAGCCTTCGCCGTTTACGCCGCTCACCACACTTCGCATGATCGAACTGATCAATGAAGTGCTGCCGCCCGGACTTGTCAACATTATATCGGGCGGCGACGAACTGGGTGCCGAGCTGACGACCCATGCAGGAATCGACAAGATCGTATTCACCGGTTCGGTCGCAACCGGCAAGAAAGTGATGGCAAGCGCTGCAGGCAAAGTTACCCCTGTCACGCTGGAACTCGGCGGGAACGATCCAGGCATTTTGCTGCCTGGCACCGACCCCGCTCAGTTCGTCGAAGGTTTGTTCTTTGGATCGATGATTAATTCCGGGCAGACCTGCGGTGCGCTGAAACGTTTGTATGTGCACGAGGATGATCTGGATGCGGTGTCCGGGGCTCTGGTCGAGTTCAGCAAGAACATCCCGATGGGCGATGGCATGGAAGAGTCGAGTTTGCTCGGTCCTTTGCAGAACAAGCGGCAATTCGATCGCGTCGTTGAGCTGGTTGAGGATGCGAAAGCAAATGGCGCCAAGGCGTTGACCGGTGGTGAGCCAATGGGCGGGCCTAATTATTTCTACCCGGTGACGTTCATGACCGGCTTGTCGGATGGCGTTCGCCTGGTAGATGAGGAGCAATTCGGTCCGGTATTGCCAATTATCACGTACACGGATCTGGACGACGCGATCCGGCGGGCAAACGACTCGGATTTCGGACTGGACGCCTCGGTTTGGGGAGCAGACCGTAACGAAACCGCACGTGTTGCGGCGCAGCTTGAAGCTGGCACGGTCTTCGAAAACAAGCACGCGGAAATTGCACCGCATATCCCGTTTGGCGGCATCAAGTGCTCCGGGCTCGGCGTAGAGTTCGCCGAGGAAGGGTTGGCTGCCTATACTGCTATCAAAGTCATCAATGCAGCGGCGTAGCGACATGAAGAAACTGATTGTGGTCGTTTCACTTTGTGCCTCGGCAGCGTTTGCCGAGGTGCAACCTGAATCGACCGGCGTCATTGAGACGTTGCCGGAAACCTGGCCCGCTCACTGGATCATCGTGCAGGATGCCGCATTCTTCCACATGAGCGATGGCAAGTTCATTGTTCTCGATGCGGATTCGGACGATCAATGGGGGCGCTTCAAGGGTTTCTTTAATGCATCGTTCATAGGAATGTTCGTGCAGGCGACAACAAGACCTGAAATGTATGTTGCCGAGACGTTTCGCGCGCGCGGTACGCGTGGCGAGCGAACCGATGTGCTGACGATCTATGACAAAGTTAAAATGGAACCCGTCGGTGAAGTCGTCATACCAGCGAAGCGCTCGAGCAACATGCCAACCGCGTACAACCTGCAACTTGTCGATGATGAAAAACTTGCGCTGATTTACAACTTCACGCCGGCACAATCGGTTTCTGTCGTTGATGTTGTCGCGCGCGAATTTCTCGCCGAAATTCCGATACCCGGTTGTGCATTGACATTTCCGATGGCCGGACGGGCATTTGCATCAATTTGCGGGGATGGTTCCTTACTGGCAGTGACGATTGGCGACGATGGCCAGCAGGCCTCAGCCAGCAGAACCGAGCGATTTTTCGATGTTAGAGATGATCCCTTGATGGAAAAACCGGCAATGCACAATGGAATCGCCTATTTCCCGTCATTCCTGGGCAATATGTATCCGGTCGATCTCAATGGCCCGGCGCCCGTCGTCGGTGATCCGTGGTCCATGATCGGAGATGAAGAAGGCGGTTGGCGCCCCGGCGGATTGCAGCTCTCCGGTAACGACGCAGACGGAAATTTGTATTTTTTGATGCATCCCGAGGGTCGTGAGGGTTCGCACAAGGATCCGGGTGTCGAGGTGTGGGTATTTGATGGCGAAGCCAAAAGGCGGGTCAACCGTTTCGAGTTGTCCTTGCCTGCAATTTCCATTGCGGTGACGCGCGATGAGAGTCCATTGCTTGTTGCCACAAATATTAATTTGGAAATCGATGTTTACGATGCTTCGAGCGGCAAACATTTGCGGACGATAGGTAACTTCGGTCAGGAAACGCCGCTGCTTCTTCACGGCGCTCGTTAGGGGTCTACATGGCAGAAAATATTCCTACTGCGAAAGCACCACAGCGCTCTATTTTTCCGATCTTTATCGTTACGTAGAACCACTATGCGCCTCAAAAGATCGAAAAACTGTCCTCGCTGTGTCACTTTCTCGTAACGGATATTTCCACCACGCAGACCCGCGGATTTTTTTGAGGATTTCAAACGATGAAATGGCTTGATGGAATGACTGAAAACGGTGCGCGTGAGCTTGCCAGCAAGACCTCCCGGCGCGGATTCCTGGGGCGACTCGCCGGCGTACTTGCCGGGAGCGCGGCAACGATTCCGCTGCTGCCGGTCGCTCGTGGCCAGCAGAGTAGTAACCCGCCACCGGGCGAGGAAGGTGACCCGAGTAGTTGCGAGTACTGGCGGTATTGTGCGATTGACGGTTTCCTCTGTGGTTGCTGCGGTGGCTCAATGAACTCCTGTCCGCCGGGGACGGAAATGTCGCCGATTACCTGGATCGGCACTTGCGAAAATCCATTCGACCAGACGAAATACATCATTTCCTACAACGACTGCTGCGGCAGGTCTTCCTGCGGCAATTGCCTGTGCCAGCGTAACGAGGGCGAGCGCCCGATATACAGGCCGGAATTATCCGCTGATATCAACTGGTGTCTGGGCACGAGCAGCAATGCGTATCACTGTTCGACGGCCATCGTTGTTGGCACCGCGCTTGACGAGTGAGGTATTAGCCAGAAGCCTGGCGCTGGCATTGACGTTCGCGCTGATGCCAATAGCGACCGCGGATGATCACCGCGCGAGCATCAATTACATGATTCATTGCCAGGGTTGTCATCTTCCCGAGGCAGTCGGTTTTGCCGGCCAGGTACCGCGCATGAAAGATTTTGTCGGCTACTTTTTGCATTCAGATGAAGGGCGCAAATTTGTCATACGAGTTCCTGGTGTCGCCACCTCTTCGTTGTCGGACGAGGAGCTGACCGAAATGATGAACTGGCTGCTGCTGACCTACAGCGCCGAACAATTGCCGAAACCTTTCATACCATTTTCAACAGAGGAAGTAGCCGCGCTAAGACCGGACCTCGAAGCCAACCCGGAAAAAACAAGAATGCGCATCCTGCAGCAGATCGCTCAGGATCTGCCATCACTTGCCGCCGATCTGGAAGCAGAAAGCGGCAGCTAACAAGGCATGATCAT
>Ga0255052_10003057_pt1 | contig 11788 bp, 10 predicted proteins | sample JV7_2_21_MG_FD_188632 | JGI IMG/M metagenome (GOLD analysis project Ga0255052, IMG submission 188632) | Seawater microbial communities from Jervis Inlet, British Columbia, Canada - JV7_2_21 | ecosystem: Environmental > Aquatic > Marine > Inlet | place: Canada: British Columbia | collected... | reverse complement strand
TTCAATCGCTCGATCATCAGTGACGGACAGCAGCTCGTCAAAGACATCTCGATCCAGCACTTCAGGGATGAAGTCAGGCGTCCAGCCCTGGATCTTGTGCGGGTTCCACTCGCCGCCTGCAAGCAGTGATGCACCTGCCGGCTCGGTCGCAACAATTGTCAGATCCGGCCTTGCTGCTTTGAGTACTTGTCCGGCACCAGTCATCGTGCCACCCGTGCCATAACCGGTCACCCAATAGTCGAGACGTTTGCCCGCGAAATCACTAAGGATCTCGGGGCCGGTCGTCTGTGCGTGATAAGCCGGATTGGCCGGATTTTCGAACTGGCGCGCGAGGAACCAACCGTGTTTTTCGGCAAGCTCTTCAGCCCTCCGGACCATGCCCGTGCCGCGCTCGGCGGCCGGCGTGAGAATTACCTTCGCGCCGAGACCACGCATGATCTTGCGGCGCTCGATGGAGAAGGACTCTGCCATGGTCGCTACAAAGGTGTATCCCTTGGCCGCGCAGACCATCGCCAACGCAATGCCAGTATTGCCCGATGTTGCTTCGATGATGGTCTGCCCCGGTTGCAACTGACCCTTCTGCTCCGCATCGTTGACGATGGCAAATGCGAGGCGGTCTTTGACCGACGCGAGTGGATTAAATGACTCAACCTTTACGTACAGGTCCACGTGATCGGGCCCTGTGCGGTTCAGTCGCACAATCGGCGTATTACCGATTGTTTCCAGAATATTGTCGTAGATCATTCGTTAACCCCCCTTTCTTGTCTGCTTGAGGCTACCACGGATCACGCGCTGTTCGGCAGTCTCGCCATGCTCTGTTTTCACGGCGGACCATTGAATCGTTATTTTTCCGCTGACATAACCATGTGTTATATGTAGGTGTAATTTCGGCCCGCGGTGAAACGATTGAACCCTTCTGCGGTCACATATTGAAGACGCAGCGAAGCGCCGTTCAGAATGAAACTACAACAACTGAAATATCTGCTTGCGATCGTCGACAACGGGCTGAACATTACAGCGGCTGCAGAGAAGCTGTTTACGTCACAGCCAGGGGTCAGCAAACAGCTAAAACTGCTCGAGGAAGAACTCGGGCTGCAGCTTTTTACGCGCAAAGGAAAGAGCCTGGGAGGTGTTACAGCTGCAGGCCAGCAGGTTATCGATCGCGCCCGGCTCATCATGCAGGAAGTCGACAACATTCGTAGCCTTGCGTCTGATTTTTATCACGAGGAAGAAGGAACTCTGTCGATAGCGACGACACACACGCAAGCTCGCTATGTGCTTCCTGACGTTATTCGGGAATTTCGCGATCGCTATCCACGAGTGAGCCTGAACCTGCACCAGGGGACGTCCGAACAAATCGCCGACATGGTAAAGGCAAACGAGATCGACTTTGCGATCGCAACAGGGTCACATGACCTGTTCGGCGATTTGCTGCTTGTGCCGAGTTATCACTGGGATCGAAAAATCATCGTGCCCAAGGATCACGTACTCGCCGTACTCGATCGAAAACTAACGCTAAAGGATCTCGCCGAGCATCCGCTGGTAACTTACGTATTCAGTTTCGGCGGGCAATCGTCACTAAAGCGCGCATTCGCGGATCAGGGGCTGGAGCCGGATGTTGTATTCACTGCGCGAGATGCGGACGTAATCAAGACCTATGTGCGTATGGGTCTGGGCGTTGGCATTGTTGCAAGCATGGCTGAGGACTGCGATGACCTGAAAGATCTTGCCTCTGTCGATGCGGAAGGGCTTTTCCCGCGCAGCACGACATGGATCGGCTTTCGTAAGGACATCGTACTGCGACGTTATATGCTCGATTTCGTGCGCCTGTTTGCGCCGCACATCACGACAGATCAACTCGAGCAAACCCGCCATGTAAGGTCGCAGGCCGATATCGACATATTGTTCAAGGACGCGAAAATACCGATTCGTGGCGGTTGCTCAGACAACATCACTGAAGCCGCCTGAACCGGGACGACCCTGCCAACGACACGGTCGCGTCTAATAAATTCGAATACCGCCATGCCGTTTGCGGCTACGGTGGTCGACCCACCACAGGCCCAGCAAAAAGCCACCAGCCAGACAGGCCCCCACTGCGCCGGTCACCCACTGCAGCGGCATGCTGTTCTTGTATTGAGATTGCCGGCTGTGCAATCCTGAATTCTCCTCGCTGAGCTCAGCCGAACGCGCCTCACTGTCATCGAGCCGGGCCTGCAGTTCGTCTGCCTGCTGTTTTAGCGCGTCGATGGTTGCAGCTGGAGCTGCAAATTCCTGGCGAGCCTCTTCGAGCTCCCGCGCGAGCCTGTCTGCCTCGGCCTGTGTTTCTGCAACGATCAGTTTGGCTGGCTTGGCAGCCACCAGAAATCCGGCTTTGACGAAACCCTGCGTGCCGTCGGGAAGCTCCACATTCGCGTAATAGCGAGTACGTGACAGCACCTCCATTTCCTGGCCACTGTCGAGATTGCGAAATGGCCGGTCACTCGTGTCTGCGGCCTGATGCAGGCCGAGTTGGAGCGTGTCTGTTACATAGGCTGTCTCGGCCACCACCACCAACGGCAACAGTGTTAAAACCCCAAAAACTAGTCGCATTCCCGATCTCCCTGGTAGGTCAACGAGAGTCTACTACAGCATTACGTTCGCGGGCCTGACCGAGGGCTATAACTCATGAAGCCATCGCAGCAGCGCCTCCTGAATCTCCTCACCCGGACCGCGATGAATGTCGGTGTGGTTCTGCAATACCACCACCGCAAATCGCCTGCCGGAGCGCGACTGCATGTAGCCCGCGATCGCAGCAACGTGGTCGAGCGAACCCGTTTTCAAATGCGCCGTACCTTCCAGGGGCCGTTTATCCAGTCGATTGGTAAGTGTGCCGTCAAGACCCGACAACGACATCGACGCGACGTACTCAGGCATATAGGGCTGTTGCCAGGCAAAACGGAGCATTGCACCGAAGTCGGCGGCCGTCATTCGCGCTTCACGCGACAAGCCCGCGCCATTGTCGAAAGCCAGCGCCGAAAATCCCAATCCATTTTGCTGCAACCAATCACCAACAACCTTGCGGCCACCCGCTTCTGTGCCCGGTGCGCCAAGCACTTCCGCTGACAGCGTGTACAGAAGCTGCCGCGCCATCACGTTGTTGCTGTATTTGTTTATACGTGTAATTACGTCGGCAAGTGGCAGTGACCTGAATTCGATCATGGGCTCCACATCATTCGGAGCCACGGCATTTTTCCAGCCGCCGTCGAATTCGCCGCCGGATTCCCGCCACAGAGACATGAACAATCCGTACGCGAACTCGTTGTGGCTAAGGGCCGACCTGTCCATCGCATAATGTTTGCAGCCATCTGGAAACTTGCCGCTGAACGTCATTTTGTTGATCGAGGCATTGGACGATATCGTTATGCCTCGCTGGTAGCCACGACAACTGCCGGGTGTGAGCGTCAATCGATTGTCGACCTCCAGATTGGCCAGCGAGGGATCCAGCCAGATTCTGACACCGTTCGCGTCGCGGTTCGGCTCGAACCAGTAGCGAACAACTTTGAAGTTCATCAGGAGCGCATTCGGTGCAACATTGTAGGCGCGCAGTGGCTGGCGGTCGAAGGCAGCCGGATCGTGATCGGCAACCTCGAAGTAACTGTCATCGATTAGCAGATCACCATCGATTTCGCGTACACCGGCCTGACGAATCCGGCGCAACATCTGCCAGACACGCTCCGTTACAAGAAACGGATCGCCATTGCCTCTGATCAGTAGATCGCCGTTCAGCTTGCCATCGGCGACAGGACCAAGCGCAAAAATGTCCGTCTGCCAGGCGTACGTCGGTCCGAGCACATCGACTGCGACGAGTGTCGTCAATAACTTGATTGTCGAACCCGGATTGCGCGGAATTCCGTCTTGCCAGTGCACGACGACCTCGCCGCTCTCAAGGTCCTCGACGTAGATGCTCAACGTATCATGCGGTACGTGGCGATGATTCAATGCGCTCTGGACGGGAATTGGCAGTGTGTTGTCAGGCGCCGCAACGACTTGCGGCGCGACTGCCAGAAATATCCATACCAAGAGAACTCGTGTCATCGCGTATCGCCCGACTATCGCCTTGCGGGCCTTCTTATTCCGAATGAGCGGATTCGATCGGCAAGCGTTGTCGGTCTTACGCCAAGCAGCTCAGCCGCACCATCCCGACCCGACACTCGCCAGTTAGTCTGTTTGAGCGCCGCCACCAGGTTCCGCTTCTGGTAGTCCCGCATTTCCTTCTCAGTCAGAATGTCGTCACTTCGTTTCACCTCACTCGAAGCGACAACTGCTTGTGTGGTTCCTATGTTCGGCATTGAAAGGTCAAGTCGTAATACATTTCCAGGCGACAGGATAACGGCCCGTTCGATGACGTTTTTCAGTTCCCGTACATTGCCGGGCCAAGTGTATTCCATAAGCAGGTTCGCCTGTGCCCGAGTCAAGGTCAAAGCAGGCCGTACGAAGTCATTGCATGCTCGCTCAAGAAAGTTCTGTGCCAGCTGAATAATATCCTCGCCACGCTCGCGCAATGGTGGTACATCAACCGGGAACACGCTCAGCCGGTAAAACAGGTCCTCACGAAATTCACCATCAACGATGAGTTTTTCGAGATTTCGATTCGTCGCAGCAACCACCCGGACATCGACTGACTTCGTGACGTCGTCACCAACTCGCTCAAACTCGCTTTCCTGCAGTACACGCAACAACTTACCCTGCAACTCCAGCGGTATTTCTCCGACTTCATCGAGAAAGATCGTGCCGCCGTCAGCGAGCTGGAATCGCCCGACGCGATCCCGGTACGCGCCGGTGAATGCTCCTTTGACGTGACCAAAAAATTCGCTCTCAAACAGTTCCTTCGGGATTGAGGCACAGTTTACTTTGACAAGCGGTCCTTCGGCTCGCGAACTCTGGGCATGAACCGCATGTGCGACCAGCTCCTTTCCGACCCCCGACTCACCCTGCAAAAGAACACTGGCCGGTGTTTCGGCCACTGCTTCGACTCGCTTGAGCATTTGCTGTAAGGCCTTGCTAGTGCCAACGATGCGGCCAAAATTCATCGCAACGCTAACCTCCTCACGAAGGTAATCGCGTTCGCGCTCCAGTTCTTCCCGCAGATGTGCGTTTTCGGCCAGGGATACACGAAGATCGCGCTCGGCACGATTGCGTTGCGTAACATCCTTCGACGCTACAATCATGCGATCCACATTGCCGGCAGCGTCCCGGTGTGAAATCGCCGATACAATCAGATCGAGAATTCGCCCGTCCTTCGTGACGACTTGCCGCTCTTCATTATTGAAGTCACCTTGTGAAATCAGCTCCCTCAGGCGACCCTCGACGTAGCGCCGGCGATCCGAGTCCGAGAAAAAATCTGTGGTTGGCCGTCCAACAACTTCCTCGCGCCGATAACCGAGTTTTTGCAACCAGTGGTCAGTGATGGTCACGATGTTGCCGTCGCCATCGACTGTGTGCAGCATGGCCGGCGTCGAGCGATACAGATCTCTGTACTTGAAGTCCGCGCGCGCCTGGCCTGAGATTTCGGTGTACACCGCTACAGTACGCACAAATGCACCGCTGGGATCGTACCCGACGATTGAGTTGGTCATGCAGTCCACAACCTCACCGGTTTTAGCCAGCAACCCGACCGGCTTGTCCTCCAGCTTGCCGGTTCGTCTCAGAGCCGGCAGGAATTCCGTTTCAATTCGTCGCGCTGACTCCTCTGTAACGAATTCGCTCGGACCGTGTCCGATCATCTCATCGCGCGCATAGGCAAGTCGCTCGAGGAACGCATCGTTTACGTCGAGAAAGGCGCCATCTTCGCCAATCGAGGTCGCCATGGCCGGCGACTTGCGAAACAGCCACCGGTATTCGTCAAGTTCGGTCATTCAGCGAGTATATACGGTATTTCGTAAAAGTACTCACGATATTTCGTTATTTACGGAATTTCGTGATCAGATGTCTTCCGATAAATGCTTGTTTTAAAACATTTTTACAGGTTGGCACGGCTTGTGCAATAGAGATTGGTAACTAACTTAACATGTCGCGATGAGCGGCGCTCGCAAACAAGGAAAGATGATGTACACCAAGAAAGTTGAAAATGGGCTCGCACTGCTTGCCGCTCTGATCGTGCTCTTCGGAGTTTCTGCGGCAGCCGGCCTCGCGCTCGCCGACGACACCAGCACAACAGACCCGACCTTGAAAAACGAGGTCTCAACCACAAATTAATAGCTCTCGCGGATGGCGTTTGGCGGTTCGCGAGTGAATCCCCTCCGGCGGCATGGGTTTTCAGAAATTTCTCCCCCGAATGACTGATCACTTCGCCCCGGAAACCGCCGGCAGGAATGCCGGCAAAAACGGGCCTGGATAGCCCGGCGGCAATCCCCCTGCCGTAAAACCTTGGGCGCCGGAGACCGCTCCATGTCGGACGGCCCGCTGTTTCGTCAATCGAATTCAGTCCTCCGGCGCCTTTCTTTTTCCTGAAGCAGTAGCAGCTTGGTTAGCGGGAGACGCGATCCCGGTGTGCCTCAGCACGTCGTGCACGCCCATTTGAGAAATTGTTGCTAATCGTCTGCCGCAATCGTTTGAGCCAATGACGAGCCCACGCGAATTCGACTCCCAGGATCGCAAGACCGATCGGAATTACGATCAATGCTGGACCCGGCGCGACAATCATTACGATTCCCAGCGCAAGCACAGTACTTCCCAGCACCACCACGGCAATTCGGCGGGCTGCCTTGTAGGTCAAATGAACGGTTTTTTGAATCACACGCACCCCCCAGGCACTGTGCTGCAAATGCTATTTGTTTTATGACAGCCTTGTCGTAGTCTTTGTTGCATGCGTTGCCTGTCTTTTTTTCTCATTCTCACCGCGATTGCCGCGCCTGCCACGGTACACGGTGACGCTGTCGGCCACCTGGTCGGTAAGGTTGAGCCCGTGTTGGTGGAGATCCAGCCATCGGCAGAAGCTCGCCGTTACGTAGCACGCCAGGATCTGGAGTTTACGCTTATCGTAGAGCCGTCGTGCCCGGCGGACATGCGGATCGACTCGGTTTCTGTCACTGCGGCAGATACGCGCAAGACGTTCAGGGGCAGTGAGTTTGACGAGCAAACCCATATTGAGACGACACTTGTCATTCCACGTCGTCAGGTCGTAGCGATTGCCATCGACGATTTCTGCCGAGAGGGCGAGACTGCCAGCAAACAACTTATTGACGGAGTTTATACCGCCACGTTGTCGCTGCGATGTGTAGGCGATGGGAAACAGTCGATTGTCTATCTCGCACAGCCACTAGGCATCCTGCTTTCCTGCGTCAATGGCGACAATGATGCCGAATCGGCGATAGATCAGGGATCCCCGGTAACTTCTACTGTCAGGTTACGGTTCAGGAATGCGAGAGTCTTCTGCCACGCGTCATCCGCGGCCTCTGCGTTGTAGGCATTTCCGGTCGGGTTTGCGAACGCATGGTCGGCGCCAGGATATATGTGAATCTCGTAGTTCTTGCGCAGCCGCTCAAGTGCTGCTTCGAAATTCTGTACCGATTCCACCGAAATGCCCTGGTCCTCTGCGCCAAATAGTCCAAGTATCGGCGCACTGATATCGCGGAGTCTTTCTTCGTCATCGGTGACCTGACCGTAGTAGATAACGGAAGCGTCCAGATCCTCGGGAAACAGCATTGCCGTATTCAACGCCCAGCCGCCGCCAAAGCACCAACCGAGAGATCCGATTCGTGGTGCGCCCGCCGTCGTAGTGACGAACGCATAGGCCTGGCGGATGTTGTCAGCTGCTGGCTCCGGACTTTCGACTACGGCTAACATTTGCTGCCGTGCCTGTTCCGTCGTATTCGCCGTCGAACCGTTGAAGAGATCAACCGCAAGTACGATGTAGCCTTCTCCAGCAAGCCGGTCTGCCATCGCACGAACGTTGTCATTCAGGCCCCACCATTCATGAATGACGATAATTGCGGGCAGGGGATCGACCATATCGAAAGGGAACACAAAGTGGCCATAAACGAGCTCGTCATTCACTTCGGCATAGGGAAGCCGTTCCGATATGACCGCGCGCTGCGGCGCTATCAGGGCAGCCAGACTGGGGTCAGAAGTATCCCCGGCATGCTCCCGCGTCATTGCATCGACATTGGCACGACCCGCCTCTTTGTTAGCATCCTGGGTATCCGGGTCGCCTGATTCGCAAGCTGCAACAAACAATGCCAGGCTCGCTAGCCCAAGCATTATCCCGTGTCTAAAGTAGTTGCTGTTGAACATAGTGCGATCCTGCGACTAGTGCGAACGACAATTTGCCATCTTGTGACGGCTTAGTTTAATCGAAAAACGCTCAGCAGGTCGAAGGATTGAGCCATTGCGACTAGACTCGTCCTCTGAAGCGAAAGTGTGGTGACGGGGGTTCCCATGAGTCTGTTACTGGAATCAGTAATCTATCTGTTGGCTGCGATTGTTATGGTTTCGGTGAGTCGCCGACTGGGCTTTGGCTCGGTCCTCGGCTATCTCGCTGCAGGCATCCTGATCGGCCCATTCGGAATCGCACTTATTCGCGATCCCGAGCATATCTTGCACTTCGCCGAGCTAGGCGTTGTGTTCCTTCTATTCATCGTTGGCCTCGAACTGCAGCCATCACGACTCTGGGTCTTGCGCAAGATGGTGTTCGGACTTGGCACAGCTCAGGTCGTGCTGAGCGCCATCGTCATTGCAGCCATCGCGTGGTTGGCGGGCCTGACACCGACTCCGGCGATCGTCATAGGATTAATACTGGCATTGTCGTCAACGGCGTTCGTGCTGCAAATGCTGGCCGAGAAAAAAGAGCTGACGATGGCCCACGGCCGTGCAGCATTTTCGATACTGCTGTTCCAGGATCTCGCTGCCATTCCATTGATCGCAATCCTGCCAACACTTGGCGCCACTAGCGGCGATGGCTTCGATATCGCGCAGGCCGGCATGATGGTTGCGACAATTGTCGGCCTGATCGTCGGCGGTCGTATTCTGCTACGGCCGATCCTCCACGTAGCAGCCGCCTCGAAGATTCCCGAAATTTTCACTGCGACCGCACTGCTCGTGGTCATTGGCGCGGCATTGCTGATGGAATTTGCCGGTATGTCGATGGTCCTCGGTGCATTCATAGCTGGCATCCTGCTTGCGGACTCCGAGTACCGGCATCAACTCGAAGCCGATATAGCGCCTTTCAAGGGCCTGTTGCTTGGCTTGTTCTTCATTGCGGTCGGCATGTCGGTAAATATCGGACTCCTTTCCGAATCGCCAGGTCGAATCCTGCTCATCGTTGTGATGTTGATGCTTGCCAAGGCCCTTGTCCTGGTACCGCTCGCACGGTTATTCGGGCTGTGTGACTCACGAAGCGCCCTGAGTCTGGCCGCCGTCATGTCACAGGGAGGGGAGTTCGCGTTCGTTCTGTTCGCCATCGCTGCGCGGGAACGACTAGTTGCCGTTGAATTGGTTGATGAGCTGATTCTCGCCGTCGCCGTTTCGATGCTGCTAACACCGTTTGCCTATCTGTTGAATGAGCTTGTCAGCAAGAAACTCAAGCGACCGGAGGACCCCGACTATGACGAACCGGGCAATCCTCACAACGACGTCATCATTGCCGGCTTTGGACGCGTGGGTCAGATCATCGCGCGACTGCTGACGATCTTCAATACACCGTTTACGGCACTCGAGATCGACTCTTCGCAGGTCGATGTAGTTCGGCGCTACGGCAATATTGTTCATTACGGCGATGCGTCACGACTGGATATCCTGCGCGCTGCAGGCGCGGAACACGCGAAAATTTTCGTGCTGGCGATCGACGATGTCAGCGCATCGATCCGGACAGCCGAAGCGGTCAAGCGTCATTTTCCTCAGCTGAAAATCATCGCCAGAGCGCGCAACAGACGCCACGCACACGGCCTGATGGATCTTGGCATCGAGCACATTTTTCGCGAGACGATGCTGTCGAGTCTTACGATGTCGAAGCGCGTGCTGACAAACCTGGGTTTTGAAAAAGAAGAGGTCGAACGCGTCGGCGAGAAATTCTGCACGCGTGATACGCGCTTGCTCAGGGAGCAACATGCTATCCACCATTCGGAAGAACAAATGATTCAGTCAGCAAAAGATACGGCGGCAGAGTTTGAGGGTCTGTTGCAGGGTGATATCAAGCGCTAGTCTTCGGGCCAGTCGTCATCTGACCAATCGCGAAGCTTACTCTTGTCGACCTGTTGCCATTGTTCTTCGCTCTTGCGCACATGCTGCATGATCTTGGCGATCGTATAGATGATAACCACTGTAATTATCGCAAGTACTGGCCAGAGTCCGTCAGGCATTGGGTGCTTCCGTTAATATCTCGACCTTGTGAATACTAACATCCAAAAAGGGTCAATCTGGCAACGCAGCGTCGCGTTCTTCCGCGAATCGTTACGCGACAGCGATACCGATTACACGACGGGCCGAATAGGACGGGCGCTCGGGCTGCTTGCGATTCCGATGATGCTTGAAATGTCGATGGAGTCCATATTTGCAGTCGTCGATATTGCATTCGTCGCGCGTCTCGGTACCGATGCCATCGCCGCAGTCGGTATCACTGAAGCCTTGATAACTGTGCTTTATGCGGTTGCGGTCGGTCTCGGCATGGGCGTTACCGCAATGGTGTCACGCCGCATTGGCGCGGGGCAGCGCGATGCGGCGGCAAGTGTAACGGGCCAAGCCATTTGGATTGGTGCGGTCTTGTCACTGATCATCGGCGTTTCCGGCGCCGTCTACGCCGCCGACATGTTGCGATTGATGGGTGCCACACCAAGCGTCATTGAAACGGGCACCGGATTTGCGGCAGTTCTGCTGGGTGGTTCTGCCAGCATTCTTTATTTGTTTCTTCTCAATGCCGCATTTCGGGGCGCAGGAGATGCTGCGGTCGCGTTGCGATCCCTCTGGCTTGCAAACGGCATCAATATAGTCCTCGATCCCTGTTTGATATTTGGCTTGGGCCCGTTTCCGGAAATGGGTGTGACAGGCGCTGCGGTCGCAACGACGATCGGTCGTGGCATTGGTGTTGTTTATCAGCTCTGGTACCTGTTCGACGGACGCGGGCGTCTTCAGTTTCAACTTAGAAACCTGGCAATAGCACCAGCGCTAATCAAGCGCATGTTGATTATCTCCGCAGGTGGTGTCGGACAGTTCCTGATTTCGACATCGAGCTGGATCATCATCATGCGCATTATTGCGCTGTATGGCAGCACGGCCGTAGCCGCATACACAATTGCGCTGCGTATGTTCGAGTTCGTATGGCTGCCGTCATGGGGTCTCGGCAATGCGGCTGCAACGCTCGTGGGACAAAACCTTGGCGCTCAAAAACCGCAGCGTGCGGAACAGTCAACCTGGCGCGCTGCGCGCTACAACACGATATTTATGACCGTGGTAGGCATACTGCTCATCGCATTCGCTCCTGCGATCGTGGGGCTGTTCTCCAGTGATGATGAAGTGCTCCGGTATGGCATCAGCTGTCTGCGCATTCTCGGCGTCGGTGTTCCGATGTACGCGATTGGCATGATCATCACTCAGGCTTTCAATGGTGCCGGCGACACGAGTACGCCAACCGCAATCAACTTTGTCTGCTTCTGGATGTTACAAATACCGCTGGCTTACTGGCTTGCCAGCAGCGTTTCGATGGGGCCGAACGGTGTGTTCCTCGCCATCGTCCTGTCCGAGTCTCTCGTGACTGTTCTCAGCGTTGTGATATTCAGGCGCGGTCACTGGAAACACAGGCAGGCCTGACACGATCGAC
>Ga0255052_10003056_pt1 | contig 11789 bp, 8 predicted proteins | sample JV7_2_21_MG_FD_188632 | JGI IMG/M metagenome (GOLD analysis project Ga0255052, IMG submission 188632) | Seawater microbial communities from Jervis Inlet, British Columbia, Canada - JV7_2_21 | ecosystem: Environmental > Aquatic > Marine > Inlet | place: Canada: British Columbia | collected... | reverse complement strand
AGCTGAATTTGCAGACGGGACTGCACACCGGTTCCGTGCTGGTCGGTAACCTTAGCGAACAAAACCAGCTCTACACCGCTATTGGCAATACCACCCAGGTGGCACGACAGATACGTGATCGTGCGGTGGGTCTGATTCTCGCGAGCGAGTCCTTCTACCGGCTCCTGGAGGGCGAGATAGGCGCCAGGCTTGTCGACGGCGCCGACGATGACTCGCCGGCACTGTACCGTATCGACCGTCTTGCCGAACAGCGCTCCGGTGTACCGTACCGGACTGCCAGGATGCGAGCCAGGTTTGTCGGCAGGCAGGACGACCTGGCGATCATCCGGAAACGCACACAACTGGCCGAGAGCGGCGCCGGGCAGACCGTCTGCATTTCGGGCGAGCCGGGAATCGGCAAATCACGTCTGCTCAAGGAAGTGCAAGCCGAACTTGCGGACGTTGCGTTTACCTGTCTGCAGGCGAATTGCCTGGCGTATCGCAGCTCTTCGCCCTACTTTCCACTGATTCAGCTCATGCGGCAGCTTTTCAACATCGGCGGCAGCGACACGGAAGAAGATATCGCCAGGCGCCTGGACGAGCATTTCAGACAGGCCGACATCGAGGATCCAGCCTCTCGTGACGCGCTACTGCACCTGCTGGACGCAGCAAACGAATTTCAGACCGAGGAAGACCCGGTCCCACAGACGAGTCGCGACCAGCTGTTTGCGCTCGTGACCCGCCTGATTATCGGTGCCAGCCGCCAACAGGCACTCGCGCTTGCGATCGAGGATCTCCACTGGATGGACGCCACATCCGAGCAATGGCTGTCGTCATTTGTAACCCGCATTGCTGGCGCAAAGATATTGCTGCTGCTGACATACCGGCCCGGCTACCGCTCTCCCTGGCTGCCACATTCGTCGGTCACCCAGCTCGCACTGCCCCGGCTGAACGATAGCGACAGCGCTGCTCTCGTGGATTCATTGCGGACAATCGTTCCCGGCTCGGCCGATGCGACGCGAAGCATCATAAGCCATGCGCAGGGCAATCCGTTTTTCCTCGAGGAATTGACATTCAACCTGGCCGAAAAAGATGATCTCGAAGCAGCCGCCGTGCCGACGACGGTGCAGGCTGTGCTCGCCTCCCGCATCGACCAGCTGCAGGGCGCGGACAAGGCCGTTTTACAACTGGCCGCGGTGATCGGCACGCCCGTCCCACGCGATTTGCTGAGCGCAGTCGCGGAACTCGACCCGAGCGATCTCGACCGGCGTATCGATAATCTCGAAGACGCGGAGTTCCTGTTTGAAGAGTATGGCAACAGCGGCCGCGTCTACCAGTTCCGGCATGCGTTGACCCGGGACGTCGCTTATCAGTCATTGCTGAGTAGCGCCCGCCGCGAATGTCATCGGACGATTGCCAGATGCTACGAGGAGCGTTTCCCCGAGCTGGCCGCAACGCGGCCGGAGCTGGTAGCACATCACTATGGCGAGGCCGGCCTCGCGTCGGAGGCGCTGGATTGCTGGTTCAAGGCCGGCGTAAGGGCCGCGCGGCGGTCCGCGAACCCGGAGGCGGTCATGCATTTCGAGAAAGCGTTAAGTGTCAGCGAGATGCTTCCAAACTCACGGCAACTTCAAGAGCGACAGCTGGCGATCTATCTGAGAATGGGCCCACCGCTCATGTCAACGAAAGCGTTTACCTCTCCCGCTGTTGAACAGGCGTATCAGCGGGCTAAAGCACTGTGCGAATCTCTGGAAAACGACAGCGACTTGTTTACCGTTCTCTGGGGGCTATGGCTGCACAAGGCACATCGCGGGCGAATAGACGAGGCCCGCGCGCTGGCCGCGAAGATTCTGCAATTGGCGGAAGAGCTTGCTGATCCGGAAAAGACGCTGCAAGCGCACCACGCCGTGTGGACGACGGAAATCTGGCACGGCGAACTCGTCGAGTGCAAGCACCACGCGCTCGAGGGCATTCGCTTGTACGATCCGGTGACCCATCGGTCGCATAAATATCTGTATGGCGGTCACGATCCGGGCGTTTGCGCCCGTGGAACAGCCGCAATCGCAGCCTGGTTCCTGGGTTATCCCGACGAAGCTCTCGAGCTCACGAAAGCCGGGGCACAACTGGCCGCTGAGCTGGATCATCCGTTCAGCCTTTTGATCACCCATCACGACTTCATGGAGGTCGAGGCACTGAGACGAGACCCGGATGCAACCCTTATCTACGCAAATCGGGCGATCGAGCTGTGCAGGGAGCAGAACGTGCCGAGCTACCTCGCTGTCGGCCGAATTTTTGCCGGGTGGGCGAAACTGGCGGGCGAGCCGAACGATGACGGCATGGCTCAACTGCAACGGGGATTACAGGACTATCGTGCCCTGGGCGCCGAGCGTAACCTGACGCCGTATCTATTGCTGTTGGCGGATATCCTGGAGACACCAGACGATTGCTCCGCAGGGCTCGAGGTCGTCAAGGAAGCCGCAATGCTCATCAAGCGTACCGGCGAGGTTCGGTGGCAAGCAGAAATTTTCCGGCAACATGGGGAATTGCTGCTGCTGCACTCGGATGACAATGCCGGTCAGGCAGAAAAGCTGTTCGAAGACGCACTCGGCGTGGCCGCCGATCAGGCATGCAAGTCATTCGAACTACGCGCTGCGATCAGCCTCGCAGAACTCTTCAAGCGGCAGTCGAAACCCGGCGACGCCAGGAAAATATTACAGCCTGTCTACGAATGGTTCACTGAGGGATTCGATACCGGCGATTTGCAGCAGGCTCGTGCGCTGCTGGAATCCCTGGACTGATCAGGTGGCAGCACCGGTCAGCCCTGCGCTGATTTCCCATAACCGGCGAGCGAGTGAGCGGTCGTACGTCTCGGCGGAGGACGGCACAGATTTACAGTCCTCGAAATACTTCCCGGTGACGCTCTCAACCTGCGGGGACGTCGCCAGATAAACCGGGGTCTCCGCTCCTTCATCGGGAGGATCGCCACCCATTTCCGGCGTGAAGCGCTTGTGTACCGGGATCCTTCTGACCTGGCCGAGCAGATTCGTGGCGATTACCCCGGGATGCAGGCAATTTGCCGTCACGCCGGTCCCTTCAAGTCGTCTCGCGAGTTCGTAGGTAAACAAGATCACCGCCAGTTTACTGCGTATGTGAACAGGCTTTGGATCGTAGGACTTTGCGGACTGAAGATCTGCCAAATCCAGCGACACATCGTGATGATTAATGGTCGACAGGTTGACGATGCGTGCGGGAGCACTCGCTTTCATGACCTCCAGCAGCAACCTGGTCAACAGGAAGTAACTAAGGTAATTGGTGGCAAACTGCAGCTCGATTTGGTCTGCAGTCAGTGCCCTTGCTTCCGTATACATAGCCGCGTTGTTGATCAGGACGTGCAGACTGCTGAAATTCGCGTGAAATCTCCTGACCGCTTCGCGAATTGACGCCTGTGACGAAAGATCGCAGGGCAACAAATGTACCCGCTCATTGCCGGTCGCTGCGGCGATTTCGAGGCGAGCTTGCTCGCCCCGGCGTGCCGTACGGCACAGGAGAATGACCATTGCGCCCAGTTTGGCGAGAGCGCGCGCGGTTACGAACCCAATGCCGGCATTGGCACCGGTGATCAGGCAGATTTTGTCCCGCATATTCTCAGGATAGTCGATATTATTGGCCTGGAGTAACCCAGCTGCAGCTATTTCTCATTCTGGATGGAATAGCTAGAATCGGCCGACCTGCTGGTCGCCATATTGTGTTTCAAAGGGAAAGTGCGGAGTCTTGAATAGCACCATCGCAGATCTTACCGTGAATCGGCAGGCCGTCATTCGACTGGAAGACCTGAAACGCCTGTACCACATGGGCGGCGAGACCGTTCACGCGCTCGACGGCGTCAGCCTCGACATACAGCAAAACGAATACGCGGCGATAATGGGGCCGTCGGGCTCGGGAAAATCCACGATGATGAATATTATCGGCTGTCTGGACTCGCCCACCATCGGACAGTACTGGCTGAACGGGCAACTGGTATCCGAGATGAACGACCGGCAGCTGGCGCGGGCAAGAAACCGCGAAATCGGCTTCGTTTTTCAAACATTCAATCTGTTGTCGCGAATGACCGCGCTCGCCAACGTAGAGGTACCGCTGATCTATAGCGGACTGCGCAGAAAGATCCGTCATCAGAAAGCGCAACATGCGCTGGCAACGGTGGGTCTGTCCGATAGAATGAGTCATCGTCCGTCCGAGATGTCGGGCGGCCAACGGCAACGAGTGGCCATCGCCAGGGCCCTGGTTACCGACCCGAGTATTCTGCTGGCCGATGAACCAACGGGTAATCTCGACTCCAATACTGGTAATGAAATCATGGGCTTATTCGATGAACTTCAGGCGGCGGGTAATACACTGATCCTCGTTACGCACGAGCAGCATGTGGCGGCGCACGCAGAGCGAACGATTCGGCTGAGCGACGGCAAAATCGTCAGCGACTCTGCCGCGAAGGATCTTGCATGAGTCTGGCACGATTTCTGCTGGTGTTGCTGGCGCTGGCCGGGTGCGCCGAAGACGAGATGATCGCACCGTTATATGATTCGGCGAATGTGGACATTCGTTCAATTGAAGTCAGCGTCGGCTCAGCCGGCATCGTCGAGCCACTGGCGACGGTCGAGGTCAAATCGAAAGCGTCAGGAGAAGTTCTGGAGTTGCTGGTCGAGACCGGAGATCACGTCGAGGAAGGTGCGCTACTCGTGCGCATTGACCCGCGAACCGTTCGCAACCGCCTGGCGCAATCCGAGGCGGAACTGAAAGCGGCGCATTCCAGGCGCGCGATCTCCGAATCGCAAATGCTGCGAGCGGAATCGCTCGTCAAGCAGGGGACATTTACGGAGACAGACTACGAGCAGGCGGCGCTCGAGCTCGCAAATTCTGAAGCCCAGGTCGTCAGTACCCAGGTAAGCGTCGAGAACGCCCGAATCGCCGTCGACGACACTGAAATTCGCGCCCCGGTTGCAGGTACTGTCATTGAAAAACCGGTCGAGAAAGGCCAGGTCATCTCGTCGCCCACACAGGATGTCGGTGGCGGCACTTTGCTATTGAAAATGGCCGACTTGCGCGCCGTGCAGATTCGCGCGCTGGTCGACGAAACCGATATCGGCAAAGTCCGGCCTGCCATGCCTGCCCAAGTCATCGTTGCCGCCTATCCGAATCAGCCGTTTGCCGGGAAGGTACTCAAGATCGAGCCGCAGGCCGTCGTCGAGCAGAACGTAACAATGTTTGCAGTGCTCATCTCGATACAGAATCCGGAAGGGCTGCTAATGCCGGGAATGAACGCGGAAGTCGAGGTATCCATTGCGCGCAGTGACGATGTGTTGACTGTGCCCGTCATGGCATTGCGCACCGAACGGGATATCGCGACAACTGCCGGCATTCTGGGCATGAGCGAATCCGACCTGCGTGCAAAGCTCGGACCTGCTGTCGAACCGCAAATGGACAGTGCTCCTCCGGCAGAGACCTCCGCCGGCAGGCGCAGCGCTGGTCGCCCTGCGGATGGCCGTCGCGGCGCCGGGAAACGTAACAAGCCGTCGACCGATTACCGCTTTGGCGGGGATTTCTGGGTGGTTGCGGAAGGCGACGGCGGGCCGGATATCGTCAATGTTCGCGCCGGTCTTACCGACCTCGACCGCGTGGAAATTATTTCCGGTCTGAACGAGGGCGACAAGGTGCTGGTTTTACCCAGTGCGCATCTCGTCGAAACGCAGGAACAGTTACAGAGCTTTATCAATCGGCGCATTGGCGGTGTGCCCGGCATTAATTCGCGCCAGAGGTAGCGATCGGGCCATGCTAATTTCAGAAACCGTACTGATCGCCCTGCAATCGATCCGCAGCAACCTGTTTCGTGCCGCGCTGACCATGCTCGGCATCATCATCGGCGTTGCAGCGGTAATTACCATGGTGGCGCTGGGTACGGGCGCGCAGAAAGCTATTGACGAGCAGATGCAGGCGTTGGGGGGTGACATACTCTCGATCGCGGCTGGCGCGTGGTTCAATCGTGGCGTCGCCCGGGACCTGCGCACACTGACCACGGACGATGCCAAGGCGCTGGCCAGAGATTCGCGCCATATCGAAGCTGTCGTGCCTGAAATCAATGGCCGATTTCAGGTCAAGTATGGCAACCGTAACATCAATATCACGACGATCGGTACGGCGCCTAATTATCCCCAGGTACACGGCTTCGAGATAGCAATCGGCAGAATGTTTACGCAGTCGGACGACTCGGGCCGCAGGCGCGTCGCCGTGCTCGGCAATGAGGTGCCAGGCATGCTCGACTCCGATGCGCCGAATATTGTGGGACGAACCATCATGATTCGTGCCATTGCATTCGAGGTCATCGGGGTTATGCAGGCCAAGGGCTCAACCGGCTGGAGAAATCCTGACGATGATATCTGGATCCCGCTGAATACGGCGCAGTTCAGGGTGACCGGCGACGACAAGGTGGAAACCATCAGCGCCAAAGTCGCGCCTGACTCCAGCGTCGAACATGCCATGCTCGATATAGAGCGCATTCTTCGCCGTGAACACGGCATCCTCCCGGGAAAGGACAATGATTTCGCGATCTATAATCGTAAGCAATTTCTCGATTCTCGCCAGGAAGCGACGGAAGTATTTACCTATCTGCTGGCCGGGATCGCGGCTGTCAGCCTGCTTGTCGGGGGTATCGGCATCATGAACATCATGCTGGTGACGGTGACTGAGAGGACCCGGGAGATCGGTATTCGCAAGGCTCTGGGCGCGACGAAAACCAATATCCTGCTGCAGTTTCTGGTCGAATCCATGACGCTGTGCCTGATCGGCGGTGGACTTGGGGTTCTGGTCGGCACCGGCGCAGCGGTCTTTGCGGCGAAATTTGCAGGTTGGCAAACGGTTGTAACCGCCAGTTCTGTGCTGACCGCATTCGTCTTCAGTGCTGCGGTCGGCCTGTTTTTCGGCATCATGCCGGCCCAAAGAGCAGCGCGCCTGGATCCGATCGATGCGCTGCGCTACGAGTGACGGCGGGTGAGCCCTGTAATAAGCAGCGGATTGATCCGGTCAGATAGACAAGTGCCAAGGAGCTCGTGCATGTCAATTACCCAGAAACTTGTTCGCGTAGCATTTTTCATGCTGCTGATCACCGCATTGGTGGTATCGGTCACGACTCGCGGCGTGGCAGCTGATGATTATGTCCTCCCGGCCAGTGCTGCGGAAATAACACCGCTGAAAGCCGGCGATCGTGCGCCCTCCTTCACCGTTCGCACCGTGGATAACGAAAAATACCGCTTCGACCCGAACCATCTCGAGCGACCGACTATCCTGATCTCGTTTCGCGGGGGCTGGTGCCCGTACTGCAACATGCACCTGTCCGAGCTGAAGGATGTCATTCCGGATCTCAAAGCGGCCGGCTTCGACGTGTTGTTTCTGAGCGGCGACCGGCCGGAATTGCTGTTCAAAACACTTAAGCGCGAGACCCAGGAAGACATCGCTGGTCTTGACTACGAGATACTGTCCGATGCCGATATCAAGGCCGCGATAGCACTGGGCACGGCATTCAGGGCCTCGGAGAAGACGATCGCAAGGCGCCATGAAAAAGGTCAGGACATCGAAGGCTCCTCGATGGAGCAGTTTGGGGCACTTGCCGTACCCGCTGTTTTTATCGTGGATCGATCCGGCGAGATTACCTTTTCCTACGCCAATCCTGACTACGAGATCCGCCTCTCGGCCGAAGAACTCAAAAAAGCGGCGTCAACCTCGCATTAGCTGCCGCCGATCGGCGCCGCGAACGCGTCTGACACCAGCACATCAACATTGCTACCGGTCAATGACCGCAGGAATGAGAGCAGGTCTTCTATTTCCGTATCACTCAGCCCGAGCGGACTGATCAGCGGATCGAGGACCTCGTTCGGCACGCCGCCCCGATTGTAAAACATCACGACAGCACGCAAGGATGACAAGGAGCCGTCATGCATGTACGGCGCGGTCAGTGCGACATTACGCAAAGTTGGCGTGCGGTAACGCCAGCGGTCGGCGGGTAAGCCGGTAACCTCGTATCGCCCGAGATCGCCAAATCGGTCAGTGCCGGTGGTTTGCAGCAGGTCCGTTTCGATCTGCTCGGACCGGCCGGGCGCCAGCAACACATCCAGGTCCGTTGTTGCCGGCCGCATAGTCGCATAATAACCTATGCCGGTATTATGAAAATTATTGTCGGTTAACAGCGCATATTCCTCGGCAACCGCATGGCAAGCGATGCAGCGTCCTTTGCCGCGGAATAACGCGAAGCCACGTTGTGCGGATTCATCGATGGCGGTCTGGTCGTTGCCGAAATACCAGCGGTCGAAGGGCGAATCGCCCGATACCAGCGTGCGTTCGTAACTGGCGAGCGCCATGCCGATCGTTTGCAGGTTCGGCGCCTGCTCGAAGACCTGTTCAAACAGTTCGTCGTAATCTGCGAAACTCCGGATGCGCTCGATCACCGCGCCAATCGACACATTGCCCATTTCGTTGTTGGCCAGTAGTGGCGCCCAGACTTGATTTTCGAGGCTAAATTCACGGCCGTCGTGAAATAACCGTTCCAGGTACGCCGTGTTATAGATGGTCGGTGCATTGCGGCGAACGCTCCTACCTTCTACGCCGACCGGTGTCTTGAGCTCGTTTTGCGCAAAGCCCTGCTCCGCGATGTGGCACATCGCACAAGACACCGTGTTGTTGGCCGACAGGCGTCGGTCGAAGAACAGTTTGCGACCGAGTCGTACTTTGTCTGCGGTCACGGGATTGTCACGCGGTACGGGTACTGGCGGCAGCCCGAGCGGCGGCATCTCCAGCACCGTCAGCAAATCGGCTGCCTGACCGCGCCGCTTTTGCAGGCTGGCCGAACGGGTCTGGTAGTCGGCGCGCTCATAACCGTCCCTGACATCGCCGGGACCCTGTTGCGACTCCTGTGCCTGCCCGAGCAGCGGCAGTAAAAACACCAGCGGTAGCGCCCACCGAATTTTCTTGGGCCGTATATGATTGATAGTAATAAACATTTTACCAACTATGTCGCGAATGTCACACCCCTACACTATACTTACCAATTGATAAAAACCAATAAATGCCAGCATAACAATTGGGGTACTACTCATGGGTATTAGCATTGTTCGACGTCTGTGGACGACACTTCTATGCGCCTCCGTCCTGTTACTGGGAACTGCACCGGGCAACGCCGATGAAACCTGCATGTCGCCGTACATGGCTAAAATCGTCGGCCAGGAGGATTTTGTCTATGTCTGGACGCTGGGCCTCCAGGGCGTCGGCGACGAACAGGACAAACTGGTCACGATCGATGTGCGACCGGATTCGGACACCTACGGCAAGGTCGTGAATTCGCTGTCCGTCGGTGGCCGCAACGAGGCGCATCACTCCGGATTTACGGATGACCGGCGCTTTCTCTGGGCATCCGGTCTCGACACCAGCAAAATCATGATCTTCGACGTGCACACTGATCCGGCCAAACCGACTCTCGCCAAAACGATAGACGACTTCGTGCAGAAAAGTGGCGGCGTCGTCGGTCCGCACACCAACTACGCGTTGCCGGGACGCATGATGCTGACCGGACTGTCGAACAGCGCCGACCATGGCGGCCGGACAGCACTGGTGGAATACACGAATGCCGGTGACTACATCGCAACTCACTGGATGCCGACGGATGACGACCTGAATGGCGCCGTCAAAAGCGGCAACTTTGCAGATGGGTACGGCTACGATGTGCGCGCCCTGCCACGCCGCAATGTCATGATCACGTCATCGTTTACGGGCTGGAATAACTACATGATGAATCTCGGCGCGGTGATGGCTGATGCCGAGGCAATGCAACGCTTCGGCAACACGGTCGTCGTCTGGGACCTGCACACGCGCAAGCCGCGCAAGGTCCTCGACGTACCCGGAGCGCCGCTCGAAATCCGCTGCGCCTGGGGTTCCAAAAGCAACTACTGCTTTACCATGACCGCTCTGACATCCAAGATCTGGCTGATCTACGAAGACGACAGCGGTGACTGGCATGCCGACGCAGTCGCCGATATCGGCGACGCCAGCCTCATACCGCTGCCGGTCGACATCTCCATTTCGGCGGACGATCAGCAACTCTGGGTCAATACCTGGAATGACGGCATGACGAGGCTTTTTGACATATCGGATCCGCACGCCCCTGTTCAGGTCATGGAAGAAAAAATCGGTGCGCAAATCAACATGGTGTCGCAGAGCTGGGATGGCGAGCGCCTCTATTACACGTCGTCACTGCTCGCCAATTGGGACAAAGTCGAGGCACCGGATGGCGAGGATTTACAGTATTTCAAGGCCTACACCTGGAATGGTGGTGAATTGACCCATCAGTTCACGGTTGATTTCCTTGCGGAAAAACTCGGGACGCCCCATCAGATGCGATTCGGCGCGTACTCCCTGTATGGCATGTAAGTAGAGAGAACGTCGACCTGAAGCCGGTGAAAAGGCGCTATGCAATGCTGCTGCTTGCGCTGCCGGCGCTGGCAGCGCCGCAGCAGCATCATGCGCGTACAGAACGGCCACAGGTCCTGGCGCCGGGTTATTCGGCACTCGAGTTCCCGGCGCCGACTGCGGGCAGCTACTCGTTACCGTCGCTCGGCAAGGCTGCAGACGGCGAACTTCTCGACAGTAGCGGCAAGCCGGCCACACTGCATGATCTATACGCCGACAAGACGATCGTTCTCAGTTTTATTTATACATCCTGCCCCGATGTCAACGGCTGCCCGCTGGCCACGTTCGTGCTGGGCCAGGTACAGCGGCGTTTGGCGGCGGACAGGCGCTTGCAGTCGAAGGTTCGCCTGATAACCGTGAGTTTCGATCCCTTGCAGGACTCGCCCGAAGTCATGGCCAGTTACGGCAAAAACTTCAGGCAGGGAGATATCGATTGGCGCTTTCTGACTGCCGCATCAGAGGAAAGGCTGGCGCCGATTCTCGACCATTATGATCAGGCAGTCATCCGGGACCGGAACCCCGATGGAAGGCAGATCGGGACAATGTCACACATCCTGCGCGTCTTCCTGATCGATCCGCACAAAAACATTCGCAACATCTACAGCCCGTCGTATTTGCATCCCGACATCCTGCTTGCAGACATCCGCACGGTGACGCGTGGCTACTTACCGTAGAACCGATGCTACTGGTGCACGACGTACAGGATGCATGAGTGCCGCGAAGCGCAGGAATGCGCGCGAGCGGCCCCGACAGGATTGATTCGCTGGCTCCGCCAGCTCACCCCTGCGGGGCGCACTTCATGCGTCCAAAACGCTCGCGCGTTTTGACTCGGACCATCCTTGGTCCTCGCCTTCGCTTGGCTCGGGTCGCTTCGCGGTCCAATTCGGCACTCCTGCCGATTTGTGCAGGGGCATTGTCAATCTCCGCATCCACGCCATCTGCGCGTACACGCACCAATCTTGCGGCGATATCAGAGATAACTTGTTCGAGTCGCTGTAATTGTTGCGCTTCGACTTCCGCCTTCCGCATTTGGTGTCAGTTTATAGAGCCTTGGACGGGTAATGCCGTGCTCTCCAGCAGTTCGTCCCAGTCGGTGCGCTCGGCCATCTTCTTGCGAGTCCCGGGGTCGACATAGTTGTTGCCCTGGCGTAGTTGCCAGCCGCCGCCGAGCGCCTTGTAGACCGACACCAGGCTTGTCACGACTTCGCCTCGTGACACTGTCAGTGCGTCCTGCTGTTGCAACAGCGCTGTCTGCGTGTTCAGGACACGTGTGTAATCGATCGCGCCTTGACGGTACTGGATCAACG
>Ga0255052_10003055_pt1 | contig 11793 bp, 6 predicted proteins | sample JV7_2_21_MG_FD_188632 | JGI IMG/M metagenome (GOLD analysis project Ga0255052, IMG submission 188632) | Seawater microbial communities from Jervis Inlet, British Columbia, Canada - JV7_2_21 | ecosystem: Environmental > Aquatic > Marine > Inlet | place: Canada: British Columbia | collected... | reverse complement strand
TCAGGGCGACCTTCACATTGCCCGGTATCGCCGGCATCATTTTGACCATCGGTATGAGCGTCGACGCCAACGTGCTGATCTTCGAGAGAATTCGCGAAGAACAACAGAGAGGTTCGTCGCTGAGGATCGCCGTGACAAACGGGTACCAGAAGGCGTTCAGGACTATTTTCGATGCGAACCTGACAACATTTATCACCGCCGCGATCCTTTACTGGAGGGCCTCGGAAGAAGTCAGGGGCTTTGCCATTGTGCTCATGCTTGGCATCGCATCGAGTATGTTCACTGCGTTGTTTGTCACGCGGGCGATTTTCGATCTTCTGCTGAGCAAACGAGTCATTAAAGACCGTCTGGTCATGCTCCGCCTCATACACAAACCGAACGTGGACTGGATGCGTTCCAGGCCTGTTTTCTTCAGCATATCATCTGTGCTTGTTATAGGAGGACTGCTTGTCTTCTTGACAAGAGACAACACGGTGAACAATAAGTACGACACCGAATTTACAGGAGGAACCACAGCCCAGATCAGTCTGAAAAACGCGATGAGCAGGCAGGAGGTTCAGGACAAGATCCGGCAAATCGGCAAAGATCCCGACAACCCGAATCCCGCCCTCGCCACTGCGAGCGTTTACAGCATTGGAGAATCAGGCAGGCAATATGAAATCAGCACCACCGAAACAAATAGACTCGTCGTCGACATGACTCTCCCACAAGCAGGCGCCCAGTCGGTCGATGAGCTGACCGGTGCAATAAGAAAAGCCCAGGGGCAGGTTGCAGGCACGCTCACTAATCTGCTCGTGACGCAGAACGCAAATTCCGCCGGCAAAGTTGTGGTATCGACCAGCCAGATGAACAAGTCTCTGGTCACAGACGTACTGACAACGGCTTTTCCCGACGCCGACCTCTCGGAGACGAAGGTCGATGAAGTTGTCAATGATGCGATACTTACCGCTTTTGCGAATCAACTGGAAATTCAGCAGAATCTTAAGCCCAGGATCGTCTCGGCGCAGAAGATCGCTGAAGATGTGATAGCCTCTTATCCCGAACTCATTGATTTTCTGGGCGGGATCAGAATTGAATGCGAAATCGAAAATGCTGCGACCGCCGGAGAAATCGCCCAGAGATTCGGTGACCTGCTCTTCAAACCGGACATGCAGCATCTCGTGCGATATCCCTACCAAATACTGGATACGAACCTCAGCGCTATGACCGATCCTAACCAGCCTGTAAGATCTTTTGTCTACGTCAGCGCCGAGCCCGAAGCAGGTCTTCGCGAGCTTGACGAGAACGAGTGGACGCAGTTCGTCAAAAACGAAAAGGAAAAAGTCATGGCCGCGACACAGCTTGCATCCTCGCTGCCCCGCGTCAGGCAGTTCGATCCGTCGGTGGGCGCCGAGCAGAAGACGCGGGCCCTTATCGCTATCGTCCTGTCGCTGTTCGCAATCGTCACTTACATTTGGATTCGGTTTGGAGACGTCCGCTACGGCCTTGCCGCAATTGCGGCATTGGTGCACGACGTTTGCATCACACTCGGCGCCGTCGCCGCATGCACGTACATCGCGCGCACATCGATCGGCGAGCTGCTCCTGATCGGAGATTTCAAGATCAATCTCGCGATGATAGCCGCTTTCCTGACACTCATCGGATACTCGCTCAACGATACGATCGTTGTCTTCGACCGTATCCGGGAAAACCGCGGCAAGTCCCGTGTGCTCAATGCGCAGGTTATCACCAACAGCATCAACCAGACTGTTTCCAGGACCATCATGACATCTCTGACCACGTTCATAGTCGTGCTGGTCATGTACATCTTCGGAGGTCCCGGATTGAGAGGCTTCACCTTCGCAATAGGTCTCGGCATCATCGTGGGTACGTACTCGTCCATCGCGATAGCCGCACCGATATTGTTGGTCGGAACAAAGACAAAGAACGTAAAAGGTAAGAAACGGTAATCGGAGCCGACAGCGTCCTGCATTTTGGTTTGTCGCGGGATGAGCGCCAGCAACCTTTTTGATGTTGTTCTGTCAAGATGCAAAAAGACCTTAAAATTGGACTTGTTTTGGGCCTGGCTGTAGTCAGCGCAACTGTGCTCTGGCTGGCCACTCGCCCGAGCCTGAGTTCCCAGGCACGAATGCTGGATACGCGCGGGCCCGGATCGGCCGGTCAGCGAGGCGCCGCGCGCAACCCGGTAGAGGGAGTTGACAGTCGAAAGCGTGACACTCTCAACACACCCACCGTGAGAGTGCCGATTCGCCGCACGAGAACAGGCGAAAGGCAGCAGCGCGATACCGCGGCCAAGCCGGCGATATACGTGCAACCCGAGAGGATAAGACCCCAGAGATTCCACGTCGTGCGCGATGGTGAAACGCTGTCCAGGATTTCCTACGATTACTACGGCTCGGCGGGAAAATGGCGAAGGATTTTCGAAGCTAACCGCAAGACCATAAAAGACGCAAACGTAGTTGTGCCCGGAACGAAGTTGATAATCCCCAACTGAGTCGTCACCGGTGACAGCCCGAATTTCTCACAGCCCTCCGGCTGCAATCGCGTATCACATGCCATCTGGCCGGACTTGTCTTGATCGCCGACTTCGACGTATTTCAATACGCCTTCACCGGGCTCACTGCGACAAGTCCAGGATCTGTCACGATATACGCGATTTCGCTGCGAAGTTTGTGAGAAATCCGGGCTATAACTGCAGAGATTGTGCCGCCGCGACATCGACCAGCCAGGTAATCTTGTCGAGAACAGGCCAAAGGGCATGAATAGGATATCGCACCTCATCCGGCTCACTGGTCAAAATCTTCTTCAGTATTTCCGCTTTTTCCCGGCCGCAGACCAATACGACAAGATGAGAGGCGGCACACAAAACCCGAGACGTAAGGGTAATCCTGCTGGGATCATCGTCCAGGACATAAACGGCGCACGCCAGATCTTCGGTGTCAAAAGCTGCGTAAGATCCCGGAAAAAGCGAACCCGTGTGGCCATCGCCGCCTACGCCGAGCACAATCAGATCAAGCTCAGGAAGCTTGCCTGGCTCCAAATCGAAAACCTTTCGGATGGTTTCTTCGTAACTGCGAGCGGCAGCCTCGAAATCGCCGCACTCGGTCGGGATTCGATGAACATTTTCCTGCGGGATGGGAACCTTGGCCAGGAACGTGTCGGCAGCCAGCTTGTAATTGCTCAACGGCGAATCCGCGTCAACTATCCGCTCATCGACCCAGAACAACTGTATCTTGTCCCAGGCAAGAGAGCTTGCCTGCGGCATTTCGCCCAACAGTTCGAAAAAATGTTTGGGCGTGTGCCCTCCGGAGACAGCCACATGGAAAGCACTCTTCACTCCTATTGCCTTGCGTGCGTCGGCAACAAAAATCTCGGCACTTCTTTGAGCGAGAACATCAGGGTCACGAACGACTTCGATATTTGGTTTGAATCTTGCCGTAGCTTTCATGATTGCCCCCGACAAGATAATACACTCCGAAATCGAATCATACTTTCACCTCTTTCTTCAATAAGATGAAGGCCGTGATTATTATCCACCCTGAGAGGTCGTTTGGCCAGAAAATCTTCGAAAAAATTCACCTCTATTTGCTAACTCGATGCAACCCAACAACTTATAGACTCTATTCGCCCGCTCTGGCTGCAAAAATCCTGTTCTTGAAATCCTCAAGAATCATATATAGCGAGGGCACCAGCACAAGTGTTATACAGGTCGCAAACAGCACTCCGAACGCCAGGCTTATAGCCATCGGCACAAGGAACCGAGCCTGCAGGCTTCTCTCGGCGATCATCGGCAACAGGCCACAGAACGTAGTCAGGGTCGTCAGCATGATCGGGCGGAACCTGCGTGTCGCGCAGTCACGAAGCACCTGGGCCAGCTCGATGCCGCTTTTGCGCTGCCGGTTGATCAGGTCGATCATGATAAGCGAATCATTTACAACTACGCCGGAAAGCGCTACGATGCCGAACAGAGAAAGTATGCTGAGGTTGAAGCCCATCAACAGATGTCCTATGGTCGCGCCGACGATGCCGAACGGAATTGCCGACATTACTATCGCCGGCTGGGAATAACTTCTGAACTGGACAGCCAGCAGGGCATAGATCGCCATCATTGCAATTCCGAAATTGGGTATGAGGCTGCCGAGGGATTCGTTTCGCTCTCGCTGCTCTCCGGCGTAGCGCCATTGCAGAGCCTGGAACTCTCGCATCAAGGTCGGCAGAACTGTTGCATTCAATTCAGCGTTTATTTCTCCGGCGTTGGTCACGTCTTCGTCGACATCGGCCGAGACACTCACCACGCGTCGGCGGTCGACTCGCCTGATAGTCGAATAGCCCCTTCCATATTGAACCTCGGCAACCGTATTGAAGGCAATCTCCGTTCCATCGGACAATCTGATTCTCATGTTCTCCACGTCGGCCAGACTCTTGCGCTCATCCTTGGGATAGCGCACCATCACGCGGATGTCGTCACGACCTCTCTGGATACGCTGAGCCTCGTCACCGTAGAAGCCCTGCCTGACCTGCCTTGCCAAATCGGAAAGGGTCAAGCCAAGAGTACGTCCCGTATCCTTTAGTTCGAGCTTTAACTCGACCTTGCCGGGCTCGAAATCGTCCGCAATGTCACTGACGCCCGCATAGTCACGGAGGATTGTCTTGAGCTTTTCCGATGCGGCCAGGAGCGTATCGAAATCCTGATGGGACAGCTCTACCTCGATCGCATTGCCTGTGCTCATAAACTCTGCCATAAATGTCAGAGATGAGACGCCGGGAACTTCGCCGACCAATTCTCTCCATCGGTTCTTTATGGCCACGCTGGAAACGTCACGCTCTTCGGAGCCGAGCAATTCTATGTTGACCTCACCCAGATGCGACTGTGCCCCCCTTGCGATCTTAACCTGAACCGCGCCGCCACGGCTTGCCATCGGGTGATCCCCGACGGTGACGGCAATGTATTTCAAAAGAGACGGTTTGTCCGGACGTTTGCTGTCGAACTCTTCCAATGCCTGCAGGGCCGCCGCCTCGATTCTCTCGGTAACCTCTCTCGTCTGCTCCACCGGCGTCCCCAGAGGCATCTTCAACGTGGCGATCATGTTGTCGGCCTCGACAACATCGAAGAATACGAACTTGATGTAGCCGCCTGCGATGAAACCGACCGTCACGAGAAATACCGCAATGCCGGCCGCCAGCGTAACGTAGCGCCACTTGACAGCCCGCTCGACAAAACTGGCGAAAGGCCCGAAGACAAACCAGGTGAGAGCCTTGTGCGTCCCCTGATTGATCTTGCCGGTAAAACGGAAAAGGACAAACTTGCTCCAGTCGCCCTTGGCCGACAAGTGGGCGGGCAGAATCAGCAAGGCCTCGACCAGCGAAACCGCCAGAACACTGACCACAACAATAGGCATCACGCGGAGTATCTTGCCCATGATACCGAGGGTGTAGGCCAGCGGTATGAAGGCAAACATGGTGGTCAAGACCGCCAGAATAACCGGCATGGCCATCTCCTTGACGCCCTTTATGGCCGCCGCGGTCCTGTCGAGCCCCAGTTGACGATGGGCAAAAATATTTTCGCCGACCACGATCGCATCATCGACAACAAGGCCCAGTGACATGATAAAGGCGAAGAGACTTATCATGTTGATGGAAACGTCGAAGTGCGGTATCAGCCAGAAAGCCCCGAGAAAAGATATGGGTATACCCATAGTTGTCCAGAAGGCGAGCCTCAAATTCAGGAAAAGCGTCAGGCATAGAAATACGAGCACCAGGCCAATATAGGCGTTCCTCTTGAGAAGGTCCATCCTTGCCTTGAGAACGAGCGTGTCATCCTCCCACAAAGCCAGAGAGACGCCTTGAGGCAGATCCTGTCTTTTCCACTCGACATACTCCTTGACAGTGCCGGCGATATCGAGTGCATCCTGCTCGCCTATACGCGAGACCTGTATGAATGCGGCTCTTTCGCCTCCGAACTTCGAGTAAAGATCGACATCTTCGAATTCGTCTCTGACCGAAGCAATGTCACCCAGTCTTATGATTGTGCCGTCGTTCTTGGTGAGTACGACGATATCTTCGAATTCGGGGCCATAATATCTCTGGCCCTTGGTGCGAACGAGCACCTCCCCGCCGGCGGTCTTGACAGAACCGGCGGGAACATCGAGCGAGGAATTTCGAATCGCTCGCGTTACCTGGTCGAAGCTCAGGTTGTAGCGGCGCAAATTCTCCTCGGAGACCTCGATTGATATTTCATAGGGCCGAACGCCGGCAACGGTCACCTGGCTTATGTTGTCTTTCGCCGTCAGATCGTCGCGGATCTGATCGGCCAGTTTTCTCAGCACTTTCTCAGGAATATCGCCGTGGACTACGATTGAGATGACTTTTGGACGGCTCTTGAGTTCCGAGATTACGGGCTTTTCGGTTTCCGCCGGAAAGGTGATGATGGTGTCGACTTGTGCCTTGACATCGTCGAGCACCTGGGTTGCGTCGGCATATTCCTCGACCTCGACTATGGTCAGACCGGCGCCTTCGGCGGCGCTCGAGGTCATGCGTTTGACACCCTCGACGCCGGCGATTGCCTCCTCGACGCGAAGGCAGACCCCTTCTTCCACGTCCGCAGGCGAAGCCCCGCGGTAAGGCACCGTGACATTTATCATATCGAGGCTCAGCTCAGGGAAGACCTCCATCTTGACCGAGAAGATCGCCATCAGACCTGCCGCGATGATCAGAAACATCAGCAGATTTGCCGCTACGTGGTTCGAGGCAAACCAGTCGAGAACACCCTTTTTCTCTTCTGAGTCTTTCACCTAGTTCGCCTCCGTTTCACCGGGTGCGTTGTTGTCTTGAGTTACCTTTGCGGCCTCTGCGAGATCGTCGCCTCGTGTTCTCACGGCCATCCCGTCTGTGGCCATGTCAAGCGAGCTTACGACGATCAGCGCCTCGTCATCGAGCCCTGAAATGATGTATGCAAAATCCTTGTCGGCCCGGGCTATTTCCAGTGTCAGAATCTTGAGCCGGCCCTCTTGAACAACCCAAACGTTGTTGCCTTGGCGTACTGCATCGCGCGGCACCGCGACGGCATTCTTGAGAACCTTGCCCTCTATGACGACCTCTACGAACACCCCCGGAAACAAAGGAGGTCTTGCGCCCGAGCGGTCGAAGGGGTCGGCCACTTCAACAACGACCGACACCATCCTGGATGTCCTGTCGACCTGGCCGGTTGTCCGGACGACACGACCTTTCCAGATGTGTTCGGCGCCTCCGAAATCGGCCTTGACCTGCGCTACAGCATGTTTCGTCGCCAGCTTCTTGCCGTTGAACCCAATGGGATTGTCGAAAATGTCGAACCAGGCCAGGTCGTCATCTTCGAGAGGTACTTCAATTTCGACCGACTTGATTCCGTAAGCAGCCCCGAGTGACTGGCCGACCACGACGTATTGACCAAGATCGACCCTTTCATTGATAACCAGGACATCGAACGGAAGTGACAGGCTCGTTCGCTCAAGCCTCAGGTCCGCCATCGCCAACTGGGCCTTTGCCGATTCGAGGGCGGCCTGGGCGCGACGAATCTGTGGCTCGCGCAGAACCAACGGCGAAGACGGTTCGCTGTTCGGATGAAGCTGCTCCCACTCTGCGCGTGCTACGTCCGCCTCAGCCTTCTCCGTGTCAAGCTTCACCTGGGCCTCGGCCACGACAGCATTGGCCTGCTGGACCGCCAATTCATAATCTCTCGGATCGATTTGTATGATCTGTTCGCCGGCACGAACCAAACCGCCGGCCTTGAGCCGGGAGTGGACGCAGACAACTTTGCCCGGAACCTCGGGGACAATCTCGACCTCCACCCTTGGGCTGACGGTACCGTAGCCACGCACAATCATCGACAGATCCTGCACGTGCAGTTGCTCGACTTCAACTAACGGCGCCAGCGTTTCCGGGGCTTCTCGCTCGGGTGGCTTTCGCCACTTGATGAGAAAGTACGCGCCGGCCACGCCCAGTACTACGACCACAATCGCAACAATCACCTGCACCCATCCGCCGGGCTCTGTCCGGGTCGCCGCGAGCGGTTTATTGATGCTTCTTCTTTGACTTTCACTCTGGGTCATTTTCATCTCACCATTTATCCGCCAGACTGTTCCTGATCGTTCCAGTCCCCACCGAGAGCCAGGTGGAGATTCACACGTGTCGTCCATATCTGAGCCTTAAGGATGACAAGCAACTCTTCAGCGATTCTGCGCCGCCGCTCTGTTTCGAGCACTGAGAGAATACTGTCGACGCCGCGCTGATATCGCTCCTGCGAGAGGCTCTCGGCCGCCGTGGCTTCCTTGAAGCGCAGTTCGGTATGCTCATGCTCCTTCTGGAGCATCTGCTCTGCAATCAGGGCATCTTCGACTTCTTTCATTGCCGTCAGAACCGTGCCGGCATAGTTGGCTGCAAGCTCCGCATGACGTGCCTCGGCCCCATCGACCTGCGCCCGCAACCGTCCGCCGCGGAATATGGGTTGAGAAAGGCCGACTGTCGCCGAATAGGTCTCGGAAAAATGTTCCCAGATATCACGCCACCGGTCCGCGCTGGCGCCGTAGTTGGCCACAAGAGTAAGATCAGGATACAACTGTGCGATGCTGACACCGATTTCTTCATTCGCCGCACGCACCATCAACTCGGCTGCTCTGACATCGGGCCGGCGATCCAACAACGCCGCCGGCAAGCCAATTCGAACGGGCTCCAGATCAGGCAGCTCGGCCAGCGTATTGGGCAATTGCTCCGAACCTCCGGGACGATGGCCCAGAAGAACATCGAGAGCATGATGGGCCCTTATCAGCGACAGTTCAATGCTTGGCTCCAGCGCCAGAGACGCCTCGAGGTTCTCGCGCGCCAGCCTGACGTCGACAGGCCCCACCAGCCCCTCACCGTAGCGACGCTCGACAATCCTAAGTGTTTCCCGGCGGCTTTTCGTGTTCGCTCGGGCAATAGCAAGCCGCCTCTGGAGCGTGGCAATATTCACCCGGGCCTCGATCACCGTAGCGATCATCGAGTTTGTGAGTGCCCGCTCATTTGCCTCGGCGGCAAGTAATTGCGCCCACGCAGCCCGTTCGGCACGCTTGAGCTTACCGAAAAAATCGACGATGTATGCAACGGAGATGTTCTGCGACCAGGTGGTGTTCATGAAACTGAATCTGCCGCCTCCCAGGGCGCCCAGGTTGAAGGACACCTTGCTCCTGTCCCTATTCAGGGTGTAAGACACATCCGGCAGACGTCCTCCGTGCGCCTGGGCCAGTGCCGCCTGAGCCTGCAGCACCCTGGCGGCGCTGGCTTTGAGATCGTAGTTGCTCTCCAGCATCCGGCGGACCAATTCGGCCGTGGCCGGATCGCCGAATCGCTGCCACCACATCCCGGCCTCACCAAAATCGTTGATATCGGTAACGTGATCGCCGGCGTTGAAATAGCCGTCGTTCGTGTCCGCCGCTGTTTCGGGCCTCCTGTATTTCGGCCCGACCATGCAGCCCGTTACCAGAACGGCACCTGATGCACAAATCAGCAAGCATATTGAAATCAGTTTCTTCGTCATTTAAGCTTCTCCTCCTGCATAGGCTCTGATTCCCGCGGCGGAAAACGCCACGATGTGGTCTATTACCCTGGCAGGCTCGAACATGGCCAACGCCTCATCGTCCATCGAGTGCAGCATCATCTTTACCCGAATTGTGTGAAGAAGCTGGCCGATCAGCGAGAACACCACTAGAGGAACCTTCGATTCGGGTAAGCCCGGGCAGACCTTCGCCAAGGCCCGCTGCATGGCGGACAAAGTCGGCTTGATCACGTCGTCGCCGAACATGCTCGGGGGCAAATGGGGGTTTATCATTTCCCGGGCCATCAGCTTGATAAGCCGGGGTCCGCCGCTTTCGTCCACCAGCGGTCCGATAAAGGCATAGGCGAATGAGCGGAGCAGATCCTCCAGGCAAGGCTCACCCGCGCTCTCGGAAAGCACCTTGTCAATACTGGCGATGCGGGTATCCCGCAGCAAGTGCAGGTGGCGGCGCCAGATCTCGACGTACAACTTCTCCTTGCCGCCAAAGTAGTAGTTGACCGATGCAATGTTGCACCCGGCGGCAGCGGCAAGGTCGCGAATGCTCGTGCCGTCGAAACCGCGCTCGGCAAAAAGTTGTTCCGCCGAGTCCAGCAGTCGGTCCCGCACACCTCCGGCAGGGCCGATGACGGCGTTGTTCTCTTGTGAAATCGTCACAGCAGAAGACTCCTAAACGCGTGTTTCATACGCCAGTTTAAAACATATGTTTCAACTTATCAAGGTTTTTTCCCTATTTCCCAAAAAATCCCCTAAATCCCCGGAATCCTCAATCATATATGTCGTTGTTTCGCCATTTGACTTGACACAAGCCGGATAAACTGGTAACTTTTGTGTATTGGGATTTGTAGGTTTTCTTTTTGTGATCTACCTAAACCGGTGCCTGGAGGAAAGGGCCCAAGCTGAGTTTTGGCGCAAGTCCAGATTTTCGATCGAGTTGAGAGCCTTTGATGTTTGTCGAGGGTAACCCCGGAAGATGGGGATTGTGGTTTTTGAACCATGTAGAATTTTCTCAACCATTATTTAAAGAGGACATCTCATGCAACGAACACATCTATTGTCGGCATTAACAGTACTGCTCACCCTGGCCGTTTGTACACAGGCGCAGGATCCCGACCTTCTGGCCTGGTGGAAATTCGACGACGGCACAGGCACGGTCACGATCGATTCGAGCGGTAACGGACATGACGGCACATTCATCCAGGACCCCGACTGGGTAGCCGGCAAGTTCGGAGGCGCACTGCACTTTGACGGCCAGGGCGGCGAGCGCGTGTCAATCGGGGGACTGGACATTCCCTCGGGTCAGATGACCATCACATGCTGGTTCAAGGCAGACAATCTTGACACACCCGGCCAGGACCCCCGCATGGTCTCCAAGGCGTTCGGCGGTGGAAACAACGACCACATATGGATGTTCAGTTCCAGCCGCATCAGCGGCAACAAGTTCCTGAGATTTCGACTGAAGACAAACGACGGACAGGCAACCTCGGAGATAAAAGCCGGCACCTTTGAGGTGGGCGAGTGGATCCATGGGGCCGTCTGGTGGGACGGTACGGACATGAAGGTCTACAAGAATGGTGCGGAAGTTGGCACGCTGGCCAAAGGGGGCACGTCCGTCGCTCTCGATCCCGCGGTCCAGGGCGCCATCGGCAACCAACCCATCGGAGCAGAGAACAGACCTTTCGACGGCATCATCGACGATGTGCGTATCTACACAAGGGCTCTTACAGAAGCAGAACTCGCTCAAACAATGGAAGGTCCGCCGGCCCCGTTGGCGGCCGGGCCGGACCCCGCCGATGGCATCACCATCGAACAGAGCTGGGCCAACCTGGGCTGGCAGCCCGGAACATGGGCCGTCTCCCACGACGTCTATTTCGGCACAAACTACGACGACGTAGAACAGGGCGCCGAGGGCGCCTTTGTCGGCAATGTCGGCACCAACTTCCAGGTTGTCGGTTTCGCGGGCTTCCCGGCTCCGGATGGCCTGCAGCCCGGCACGACATATTATTGGCGAGTCGATGAGATCAACCCCGACAATTCCGAAAGCCCGTGGAAGGGGATTGTCTGGAGCTTCACGTTGCCTCCCAAGGCTCCGTACAATCCGATTCCGGCCAACACTATGAAGTTCGTCAAGACCGATGCCGATCTGACCTGGATAGCCAAGTGGGGCGCCGCACTGTTTGGCGTTTACTTTGGTACCGACCTGGCAGCAGTAGAAAGTGCAACTGGCG
>Ga0255052_10003054_pt1 | contig 11795 bp, 10 predicted proteins | sample JV7_2_21_MG_FD_188632 | JGI IMG/M metagenome (GOLD analysis project Ga0255052, IMG submission 188632) | Seawater microbial communities from Jervis Inlet, British Columbia, Canada - JV7_2_21 | ecosystem: Environmental > Aquatic > Marine > Inlet | place: Canada: British Columbia | collected... | reverse complement strand
TTTGCTGTAAGCTACGCGGCATGCAGGAGACGCCTTGAAAACCCTACTCGTCATCATCGCGCTAACGTGTGCAGTATTCAGTGACCAGGCGTTGGCTGAGGTGACCGACGCCGGGCCGGGCGGCTTCGCACTTTTTCACGAAGTCAGGATCGATGCCCCTCGAGTAGACGTCTGGCGCGCTGCCGTGACAAATATTGGCCAGTGGTGGAGCAACGACCATACAATTTCCGGTGACGCCGGTAACATGAGTATCGGTCCTTTTTTGCAAGGTTGTTTTTGCGAGTCTGTCGATGATCGTGCCGGTATCGTGCACATGACCGTCACATCGGTGAGCCCAACAGCGATGTTACGACTTACGGGCGGGCTGGGCCCGCTTGGCTTGATGGGTGTCTCAGGGAACATGACGTGGGAATTCTCAGATGCCGAAGAAGCGACCAGAGTGAAGTTCACGTATGCGGTTGGCGGATACCACCCGCAAGGTCTCGATGCAATCGCCGAACCGGTAGATCGTGTGATTGGCGAGGCCCTGCAACGGCTGAAAGCCTACGTCGAGACGGGCGACGCCGGGAACGCCACCCTTGACTGAGCCTGCCCTGGCAAGACCGTCGTCAACTGTGGTGCTCGTTCGAGAGGCTACAGCGGCGCCCGAAATCCTCATGGTTCGCAGGCACGCTCAATTGTCGTTTGGCGCAAGCTATGCTTTTCCGGGCGGGGTGCTGGAAGAATCTGACCGTCGCGTTCACGATCGCTGTAGTGGAATTAGCGCTGTCGATGCTGACCGTCTGCTGGATGTAAACGGCAATGGGCTCGACTACCTGAGTGCAGCAATTCGCGAATTATTCGAAGAAACGGGTGTGCTGCTGGCGCAAACCGGATTGGCCGAAGAAGAACTGCATATCGCGCGCCAACAACTCAACGACGGCATATTGTCATGGGACGGGTTTCTGGAAACCAACAATCTCTGGCTGCTGTGCGACTCATTGTTTTACTTCGGTTACTGGATGACGCCGATCTCTCAGCCGAAGCGATATTCGACAAGGTTCTTTGTCGCTCAACTGCCAGACGGGCAGAGGGCCATACACGATGGCGGTGAGCTGACTGATTCGTTGTGGATGTCGGCGGGAGAAGTGCTCGAAACGAGCAGGAATGAACGCATGTCATTGCCTTTCCCGACCTCGAAGACCCTTGAAAGCATCGCGGTGCACGACTCTGTCGAAAAGATTCTTGATTGGGCGAACAAGCGTGTGGCCGCAGGAGTGTCCTGCATAATGCCGGAGATCATTGAGGAGAATGGCAGAAAACGTATCGTAATGCCGGGGCAATACGGGAATAAAAGAGTGGAGTCATGATGAGTTTCGGCCCAATAATGCCTCCCTTCACCGAGCTTGCTCCGGGCGTGCGCAGGTTGGTTGCGCCGAATCCGTCAATGATGACAGGCCCGGGAACCAACACCTATTTGTTCGGCAAGAATGAAGTTGCGGTACTCGATCCCGGCCCGCTGATAGAGGCGCATCTCGAGAACGTTCGTGTATCGGCCGCCGCGCCGATTCGCTGGATACTTGTCACGCACACGCATCCCGACCATTCGCCGGGTGCCGCACTGCTGGCGAAATCAACGGGGGCCGAACTACTTGGCATTGCGGCACCGGATGGTGCGCATCAGGACAAGACGTTCTCGCCGGACCGACAGCTCTCCGCCGGTGATGCACTGGAGACTGATGAGTTTCGACTCGAGGCCGTGCATACGCCGGGACACGCATCGAATCATCTCTGCTATCGCAATACAGGCCTGAACTGGTTATTTACAGGCGATCATATTATTGACGGTTCGACCGTTGTCATCGATCCACCAGATGGCAACATGAAGCACTACCTGCAGTCGTTACAACGGGTGAAAGCACTGCAATGCGTTGCGCTGGCACCAGGCCATGGGGAGTTGATCAATGACGTCGATCAGGTGGTTGACTGGATCACGGAACACCGACTCGAGAGAGAGGCACAAATCACTGCAGCACTTGGGGCGAACCCGGGTCTGACGACACCGGAGCTGGTAGGGCTGGTCTACAGGGATGTTGACAAGAAACTCTATGGCTGGGCGGAGCGTTCCCTGTTGGCGCATTTGCTAAAACTGGAGGATGACAGCAAAGCCACCCAATCGAACGGTCGCTGGTTCATGTAGAGAGCTTGAGTGGCCATGAGTTTTATGCCGTTGCCCTGGTCGCGGTGGATGATGACAACGACTGCGGCCATGCCATTGTTTTTACACTCAAAAATCAGTTTTTCTCGTGGTGCAAATGCAGTCTGAAAGAGCTCGTTGCGGCAAGTTCAGCGTATCCGATGTGCGACGCTTCATGCGTGATATCCGTGGCTTGATATCCGTTGGAACTTCGCATAGCGTACGCGTGCCAGATCATAAGGAACCAGCAAATGACGTTCGTTGTCACCGAAGCCTGTATTAAATGCAAACTGACAGATTGTGTCGAAGTTTGCCCGGTCGACTGTTTCCACGAAGGACCGAACATGCTGGTTATCGACCCGGATGAGTGTATCGACTGTACCTTGTGCGAGCCGGAGTGTCCGGTCGAGGCGATCTATGCAGAAGACGAACTCCCGGAGGGCCAGGAAAAGTTTGTCGATCTGAACGCTGAGTTGTCACGACAATGGCCGGTAATTACGGAAATGCACGACCCGCCCGACGATGCAGACGATTGGCGCGACGTCAAAGAAAAACTGGAATTCCTGGAACGGTAATATAGAAACCGTTTCTGGAGCGCACCCCGGCGTGGCCTGGGAATTCAAGCCCCGCGAATAAACCCGATCAGCACCGCCGACAACTCCTCGCCCTTGTCCTCCTGAAGGAAATGCCCTGCATTGCGGATCTTGACGTGCTTACGATTTGCCGCGCCTGGCACATGCTCCTGAAACAAGCGTTCCCCGCCGCGCGTAATCGGGTCGCGATTACTAAAGGTCGTGAGAAACGGCTTTTCCCAGCGGCTAAAAGCCCGCATCGCTTTGCGATTCGCATCACTGGCCGGATCATCAGGCATTACCGGCACAAGGTTCGGAAACGCTCTTGCGCCCGCCTTGTATCGGTAATCGGGAAACGGCGCATCGTAAGCAGCCACTTCTTCATTTGCGAGTTTGGTGACGGTACCGGAATTGACGATGCGTCCAATCGGAAACCAGGGGCTGTAGCGTGCGAAAAATTTCCATATCCCGAACGCCTTCGGCATGTTCTGATCGCCGGTCGGCAGTCCGCCGTTGCCCAAGGCAATGCGGGCAAAGCGGGTTTCATTTTCGACAGCTACCCTGAGGCCGATCAGGGAGCCCCAGTCCTGACAGAACAGCGAAACATCGTGTAAATCTGTTGCTTCAATGAACCGCTGCATCCAGGCGACGTGGGCTGCATAGCTGTAGTCACTCTTCTTTACCGGTTTGTCGGACTTGCCGAAACCGATGAGGTCGGGCGCAACTACTCTCAGTCCGGCATCGGCAAGCGGCGGTATCATCTTACGATACAAATACGACCAGCTTGGTTCGCCGTGTAACAACAAGACCGGGTCGGCATCTGGCGGACCTTCATCGACGTAGTGCATGCGCAGACCATCTATCTCGACGTAATGTGGATCGAAGTGATAGCCCGGCAAGTTATCAAAGCGTGATTCGGGGGTGCGTAATGCATCCATTCTGAGCGCTCCATTTCGTGTATTCGAGTGCGTATTCGTCCTATGATATCGAGGTCAGTGGCAAAACACCGGATAGATGACAATGATGAGCAAGCGCGCGCGTATGGTGCGTTGTGTTACCAGCGCCTTTTTTTCGTTAACTGACGCTAAAGCCGCTGATGTATACCTGACCCGTCGGCGGTGGCACAAACTGGCTAACCTGTTGCCGACTGCTTTTGGCGTTCAGGTTCGTTCGGATCACATCAATGGGCTCGATGCGGAATGGCTAACGCCAACATATGCGCCGCAAGACAAGTTGCTTTTGTACCTTCACGGGGGCGCCTACATTATGGGCGGCTGCCCGACGCACCGGCAGTTGGTCAGTCATATCGCACGCGCAGCCGGGATTCGTGCGCTGATTCCGGAATATCGGCTTGCGCCAGAGCACCCGTACCCTGCTGCGATCGACGACGCAGTCGCTGTGTATCATTCGTTGCTTGCATCGGGACTGATGCCTGCAGATATCGTTCTCGCTGGAGATTCGGCTGGCGGCGGCTTGACGATGGCGACATTGCTTTCGTTGCGTGATGCCGGGGACCCGATGCCGGCTGCCGCATGCCTGCTGTCCCCCTGGCTCGATCTGGCATCGACCGGTGAATCCATAACGACCAACGCAGATAGTGATCCGTGGTTTAGGCCGGAGGATCTACCGTTGATCGCGCGCTACTACTGTGCCGAGGACGAGGTCCGGCAGCCGTTGGTGTCGCCTGTATTTGCCGACGTCAGCGGATTACCACCTCTGTATATTCAGGTCGGACAGGACGAGATACTGCTTAGCGATTCAACACGCCTTGCCGACAATGTTCGCGCATGCGGCGGCGTCGTCAATATCGAAATCTGGCCGGACATGTGGCACGTGTTTCAGGTTTTCGTTGGGAAAATGCCAGAGAGTCGCAGGGCGATCGCCAGGATGGGGGCATATATTCAGGGCATCACGATGTAAGACGATAAGCGGGCTGGAGCTGTCGTGAGGTATGCGCGCCGGAACATTGTTATATGCCCGATGGTTTTTCCGAGTCGTCGTACATTTTGATGAGAAATGACCGAATCGCGGGCTCGGCTTCTGCACGAGTCATCAGTTTCTGTTTTTCGAGAATCACCGCCATGTCCTGCAAGGAGCGTTTGCCGTCGATCATCGACATGATGAACGAGTAAATCTGCGTCGTCATGGCCTGCGTGCGAAACCACGGTGTCAATGGCACCGGTTCCGTGCCAGTTACGATCCAGTCTGGCAGTGCGCGATGCCTGGGCGGTTGGTTCACACCGCGTTCCTTGTATGCTGAAAACGTAAATACGTACTCTTGACGACCATGACGACTGGCGGGTGAGCACATGTACGGAATTGTTGCCTCGGCAACGTACGGATCCGAGAAACCGCTCGCGGCGACCATTGTCCTGGTTTCCTCGGTGCCGTAGCGGCGAGCTCGTTCAGCATGCGCGAACGCCAACGAGCCGAAATTGATCCAGCGGCCGCCGGTTTTTAGCAACCTGTTGATGCGTGTTGCGAAGACTGGAAAATCTTCGGTTATGATATCGATTAACCACGGTGTGACGACGGTATCGAAGGACTGGTCGGCAAATGGCGGACGCAGTACGTCGCCCAACAAAAAGTGAAAACCATCGCGTACGACAACTGGTGCTGCAAGTGTGCGTAATACAGCGTCGTCTTCGGGTGATTTTGGTGCAATCGGGAATTCGTACATCTCCAGCGCCTTGCCTTTGGTTACAGACTGAGCGATTAGAAGGAGCAAAGGGTTAAAGTCCATCGCAACGGTCATTGTGCAATCGAGCTGCATGTGCAAATCGTAAGCGAGCCGACCAGCGCCGGCACCGAGCACCAGGACGTTTCCGAGTGCCGTGTTTTCATGCAGTACGGTCTTAATCTGCTGCAGCGATGCCTGGTTTTCCTCCGTTCCCCAGGACCAGTCACGGTGAACATTTGCGTAATAGGTGTTTAGTCCCTGGTCTACCGGTAACCGTGTCCGCAGCGCGAGATAGGACTCGTAATTGCCGTGTAACGACTGCACCTCGAGCGGTTGCAACAGAGACTGCAGAGAGCGGCGGTGAAACTCGGTCGCGCTTTTGTAGCGCCTGATGCGGCGACTGGTCAGCGCATGCAGGTCGTCATTCCTGAGCTCTGCATTGAGACGTGCTGCTGTATGGCTCAGCTGCTGCAGGGCGAACTGCAGGCGATTGCGCCATTCGCCCAGGCTCGCCTCCGGCTCCGCAAACATCCACGGGATGCCCTCGATTGCCGGAAAGTCAATCTTGCATGCTTTGCAGCGATACTGGCCGTCTACTTGCTCAAGCGGAGTTTTGTCACATCGTGGGCAGGCAATCAGGTCTTGCAGATCATTTGCGTCGGGCATGTGTGACTCTGAAGCTCGGGCATTGCCATTGTCGAGTGTGGATTATGTCGTGTTCGGGCACGGATCACATCTCACAATAAGCGCGTCAAAAAAACGGCCGGCCTGTACCGACTGGCCGCGCATGTTTTCCGGGAGCGAGGCTAAACGGGTTGGGCAATAATGCCATTCACAATTGGCGTGAACGCCGTCAGGCGATCCTGCAACGCCGCATTTCCCAAGCCGTTGCCCGGGAACAGGCTGCCAAAATTACCCTGCTCGCCGTGCAATGCCATGTAATTCAAAATCACAGTATTGACGAGCAGATTGACGTTATTCGCGGCCGGTGTTGCCGCGCGTTGCACCGAACCTCCAGCATCCATGTAGCCTATTTGCTGGTGCCTCGCCTGAATCTCCGGTGTTGCACCGATAATTGTCGGCCTTCGACCCGGATTGTAGACCAGGAAAAACGACCCGGCGGTGGATGAGTTGTCGCTCGACCACTCGCCCTTGCCGCGACCTTCTGGCGTATTGTCGATTGCACCGTTGGAGGACAAGGAGCCGTCACTGAAGACGTACATCATCAGCGGCACGCTCTTGCGCGCCGCATATTCAAGGCAGGCCCCCATACAACGGCCAGCACGTTCGTCCTTAACTTCGCCTTCAGCGCGGCGACCGCCGTGGTAGTCGTAGCCGCCCATTTCGATACATCCGGCGCCGGCGAAACCATTAATAACGAGTTTCATCACAGCCGCAGTCTTCTGGAATTCTCTGGAGTTGCGATCCCCGGCATTGAATTCAGCTTGCGTAAAAATGCCCGTGCCGGGGAGGTTTTGCTGGTCCACAATCTCCGGATCCAGCGCCGGATCGATCGGCACGCCGCCAAAACGGTCAGCGATGTCGGCTGCCTTGAGATATCCGCAGCGGGCCATTTCCTTAATGACAGCGTCCGCACCGACCTGGGTGTTGACGTTGGACAGCTTGCGATCACTAAGGCGATAGATCGATTCCATTACGGCGGTCGCATCCTCCCTGCTCAGGATGCCAACAAGGTCACCGGTGTCTACAAGGTTGACAACGTCCGACGGGCGATCAACCTTGGTCGGGCGAAGTTCAGGGTCGTACAGCGCAGCCGGCAGCATTGAGTTGCCACCCGAATCGGTGTTCTCTGAACCGCAGAGCTGCAGGATCGAACCATCGGCACCAGTGCGCGCAATACCGTACATCGGGTTGTGCGGATTGTTGCTCGTGTCATTATCGGACCGTGCCGGGATGACGGCGCCGTTGATGAACTGTTCCGTGCCTGCAGACAGGCTGTCCATGACGCCGCGCCGGAACGCACTGTCGAGATGGAAGCCGAGCCCCAGGTCGAAATTTGCATACGGAAGTTGCAGGGTGGGGTCGATCAGGCCGGGAATCATATCCCCCGGCAGACCCATCTTCTCGTAAGCAGCTGTGCTCAGAAAGTCCGTTTGCCCCCCTTCCTTGCCAACCAGGACGTTCGAGCCGGAAATATTCGCACCGCCTGCGAGATCAAAACAGATGAATGGAATCTTGCCGGCGCCGTCAGTGGCTATCCGGCACGGATCCAGGAGCAGGTTATCCAAATCGGATGAGAGGTCGGCGAGTGCCTCGCGCGGATTCGAAAACAGGCTCAATACTCCGCCGCCAACCGTGTACGCGGCGCCCGATATGAATCCCTGTGACAAGAACTGACGTCGTGTGACAGGACGCGGATGGTCTACGTGCAACTGTGGGGCATCCCAGTGCCGTGAATTTCGTCTCTTGGCCATTACGTTACTGTCCTTTTGTGTCCTGTCTGTTACTGAAAGATTGTGATTGCACTACCGAGCATGGCTGCACAAACACCTTTCGAAATGGCTCGTGTATCGCTGCTACCGGCCAGCAGCCGATCGACAAGGTTGTCGGGGCGTCCACCTGCGGCCTGGAAAGCGGCCAGTTCCGCGTAGGTATCAACTGCCGACGGCTGGGTCCTCAGCCCCGTACCCATCATGTTGTCGATCAGCGGGTTAACAAACAGGTCCCTGTTTGCAACCGAAAACGCCGTTGCTGCGCTGTCACCAAAATTGAATCCCGGGAAATACGGATTCGTGTCTCCGGAGTTGCCGATCAATGCATCACAGTACTGGATCGCGAGTTGAGCGATTGCAACCTGATGTGAGGACAAGAACGTGTTGATGTCCTCTACAGCAGGCAATGACTGACGCAATTCCTGGAACGTCATATCGACCGCTATCGTATTTGGATCAACACCCGTGACTGCTGCGAAAGTAGCATTGATCTCATCAAAGGTCCGCACTCCAATTCGCGAGACCGGCGCGAGGTTTGCCACTGTGATCACCGCCACCGGGTATTCGTCGCGGTTGTAGCTGAAGTTGCCGAGACGATCGAACGTCAGGAAGAACTCATCAGAGTCAGGTCCCTTCTCCAGTGGCAGTACCGCGCCCAGAGCTGACAGAGGCTGCCCGAGTTCCTCGAACAGCGAGGCACTGAGCGTGTCTTTCATTGTTGCATAGGATTGACCGACCGGCACCTCGGCGCCGTTCATTCCGATTCGCAGGCCTTCTATAGTAATACCCTCTGGCTGTGAGCCGTCCAGGGTAAGAAAGTGTGGCCTGTCGAAGAGGTAAGCGTAGCTGTCGTATTGGGCAGCCTCAATGAGAATGAAAGACGACTGCGCGGCAGCTGCAATGATCTCTGATATGTCGAAAAGCAGGAAGAACTTCTCGCCGACACCGACATCGAAGTTCTGCGTAACCTGCTCCTGTGTCAGCGCGCGGCGGTGAATCGCAGCGAGGCGTAGAGTGCCCTGCCAAAGTCCGTCGCCGGAGGCCTCATTTCCCAGGATGACGGCAAACGTATCCTGCCAGTCGATTAGAGTTCCGCCCGGTATCGGGTCAGTGTTGGAGACGAGGTTACCGTTGACGTAAATTCTGCGGCCGTCGGTCGGATGGTAGGTTGCGATAACGTGTTGCAACGTCGCTTGCAGTACTTCGTCGGCTGACGGTGTCGACAACGCCGGGTCACCGTTGAGGCTCGTTTCGGTTGAACGCAATTGGAAGTCGTAATTGTACAACGTCTGTTGCAACGTGAAGTTGCGAGCATTGGTGCCACCGGAGTAACTGACGATGCGCGACATCTCCTGCGTGACATTAGCCGGGATCGCCCAAACCTCGATCGAGAACTCACCGGATTCCTTAATCACGTCATGGAGTTTCTTGCTCGCCGTCGTCGGTCCCTGAGCCCTGCCATCCATAATCGTAATGCCCCAGCCACCGTACCAGGAGATATCGCTGCCGATCATATCGAGGTCAATCGATGGGTCAACGCCGCTCGTGTCATAGGCTTTCAGGCCTGATCCGGTCTTGAACTCCCATAGTGCGACTTGAGCGTCTTCGTATCGATTGCCGCCCGCGGCAAGCGTGCCGTCGACAAGCCGCAATGCCTTGCTGACAACGAGCTCCGGGTCGACGGATGTGGGTGTTATGCTGGCCGCGAAAGCTGAAATCGCATTTTCCATCTGCTGCGCGTTGGCAGCACAGTCGTCCCAGCAGTTGTGACTCTCACCGGCAGGGGTTGGGCTCAATTTGACGACGAAGCGTGAATTCGCGGGCGTATCGAGATTGATTTTCGATTTCGCTGCGTCATAAGCGGAGCCGATATCCGGATCCGCAAAATACGGTTGCTGTGCGGTGGGCGACTCGGAGCTGTGACAGCCAGAGCAGTAAACCCCGAGTATCGGTTCGTGAATGAGCGTTTCAAATGCCGTCGGATCGTCTGGAAAGTTTTTGCTGTCACCCGGATTTCGAGAAACCGGCGGTGTCAGAATTATCTCGCGTCCGCCACCTGCAGTGTTGCCAACCCAGTTCTCGATCCAGGTCGTTAGAATCGTGCCACAAACGTTCGGGTCATCGACCCAGCAATTATGGCCGCCTGGTCCTTCGCTGACTTTCGCGACAATTCCTGACGCTGACGGCTGTAGTACATCGACTCTTGTGAGTGCCGCATCGTAGGCCAGGTTGACATCGTCATTACGGACAAACATCGGAACCTGACCTACCGACTCGTTGTGACACGAGCCGCAGCGGTCGGTGGTCTTCGTCTTGGACCAGAATTCCTGCTGAAATTTCAGAACGTCCGCATCGCGGGCTACCGGGCCTGTGTAAGGAGCATCCCCGGGGTTCGGCAGGCTGGTGGTCTGGTTGACTGTAGTTTGTGCGCCGCCGCCGCAGGCGGCGAGAACAACACTCACAAACACGCCAAGAAAAGCGCCCTTGAAGGGACGGGCGTCGTTCCTCTCAATCGGAATCACTTGCATGGCAATTCCAGTCGCCTTTTTCATGCGCATGTCTCCCTACTGGCCCATGCAGTAAACGGCGGTATCGGCGAAAACCTGCTTCATTCGATAGCCGGTGCTACGGAAGGTGTTGGTGACTTCCTCGATCTTCAGACGATCCGTACTGTCCTCAGCATCCCTTAGGCAGACGGTTCGAAAGACCTTTTTCACCTGGCAGCTCGCGAATGCCCGACTGTTGCCAAGCTCTTCGCCGAGTGACTTGGCACCTGAGCCGCTACCCGGCAACGCCGGATCAAAACCAAGATGCGAGTTTTGCCCTGTGCGCCAGTAGTTGTCCCACTTGTCGTCGGGTGTTCGAAATCCCTGCGGGAAGTTCAGGTCGTTGTTGAAATATTTTGGCTGTACGCTATTTGCCGTGTATTCCAGCGCACCTGAGACTTCGTCGTAGTTGTAATACGCAAAGGCCTGAGCCATCGGGTCCATGCCTGTGTGGCAGCCAACGCAGTTGTTAAAAAACAGCCGGCTATCACCGCCGGGACTCCGCGAGACATCCTGGCGGATGCGATCCGGCGGCAGTTTCGGATCATGCATTTGCTCGAGGTCGTTGCACATATGATTGAGCAATGTAAAACGGAACATCGCACGGTTTGTGCCGGCGACAAAGAAAGCCTGCGCCGCGGCGCGAGATGTGATGATTCCAGCCGCTGCCGTTGACGGAATGCCCAGGATTGAAGACTGCGTGACATCGGTCAATTCGTCGCGCAAGTTGACGTTATTCGCTTCGAGGAGTTCGTAGTGCGTGTTGTTGCTCGCAGACGGGCCGGTACCAACGACACCACTATTGCCGACATAAGTCAGGTCAGCGGAGAGCAGGGTGTTGAACGCAACGTCGTCACGGATCATGCCGATGACTGTCGCGATATAGTCATTGAGAGGAACAAATACCGACTGATCACGATTGGTCCATGGCGCCGCGAAGTTCTTTAACGTCACGTTGTAGAAACTCACGTTGTTCATCGCGACGTTGGCGGCCGTGGTCGCATTGCCCGGCAGCGCCGGGTTAATAGCGTCCTCCATCTGCTGCAAAACTGTCGCAGAGGGCGGTACACCGGCAAGGCGGTCATGAATTCTTTTCGCCTGCTCGCGATAACCCGCAAGGGCCGGAGTCGCGAGTACCGCGGTCATCGAAGCGACGAGCAATGCACGCCCGAGCCATGCGTTCTGCGCCTGGATCCCGGCATGCTTCATTCTTGTCCACGTCCCGTTTTTCATAATGAGTCAGCTCTCAAACTTGTACGATGCAAAAAGCACGTTGCGATCCGTAATCAATAAAGCAATTGCTGTGCCAGAACTCAGCCGGGCACAGACCTAACTCAATAAACATTTAAAACACAATGAGTTATGGCT
>Ga0255052_10003053_pt1 | contig 11799 bp, 10 predicted proteins | sample JV7_2_21_MG_FD_188632 | JGI IMG/M metagenome (GOLD analysis project Ga0255052, IMG submission 188632) | Seawater microbial communities from Jervis Inlet, British Columbia, Canada - JV7_2_21 | ecosystem: Environmental > Aquatic > Marine > Inlet | place: Canada: British Columbia | collected... | reverse complement strand
GTAAGGATATAAGGATATCAACGAAGGATTTGTTATCATCTAAGCGAAAACTACAGATCAGCAATACCAGGGCAATCATCAGTTATCTGGCGGCAATCGAATTAAGGTATACAGGCGCAAAAATAGCCTCAGAGCTAAGGCTGAGTGAAAAAAGCATTGGCAAATGCATTGAGAGAGGTCAAAAATTGCTTGACAATGATAAAGGACTGTTAGAGCATCTACAATAAGGTCAAGGTAACAACGTCCCCTTTTACGCGTCCCCTTTTACGCTTTTAGTCCCCTTTTACCTACTTCCTGCCGGTTTTTTTACCGGCGCACGAACGATGAGGTTAGCTTTATATGACTAACTAAATTGGGCCCCATCAAAAACCATTGATAACTGTCTGAGTTAACACACCCATATTCAATCGGACTCTATCTCTGTAAATTTTCTTCTTAATATATGTCGATCAATAGAAATAAAAACACACTATTTTATATTTTTGCTATCCTTTTTACAAACGCATTTATGGGAGCATTCATTGTAAAATACATCGGCTACGATTCAAAGTTGGTTGCCAGTATCGGCATAGGCCTTATTACTATTTTCCTAATTTTTCTTGTAAAACACCCAAGACGTCTATTTTTAATACTGCTTTTATTAAGCTTGCCAATAGTGATAAATAAAAGTTTTGGTAGTCGTGTTGCATATCACTCCGGCGGACCTTCCAGCCTTTACTTCACTTTTTATGACTTTACCATATTTCTTCTTTTTTTGCTTTGGCTTGCGGAAGCTCCATTCTCAAAAATCAAATCAAGCTTATCCAGGCTGGATCTTTGTTTTTTTGGCTTAATAATAATGGCTTTTCTATCGATGCTTAACGCTAAAAATGTGCAGTTAAGCTTTTACATGATCTTTCGCTTTGTTATCATTTACTTTATATTTTACTATCTGAAGAATGCTCTTGATGTTAAGAGCGATTTGAAGCCTATTATTTTATCCCTTTTATTCGGCCTGACTCTTGAGTCCTTTATAGGCGTCTCACAATATTTTTCCGGCGGTCTCCTTGGCTTAAACCTACTTGGGGAATCAGAAAAAACGGTATCTTTCAGATCGATATTACGTATCGGTGGAACCTTAGGCCACCCCAACAATCTTGCCAAATATCTAGTGCTGCTTATCCCCCTGCCCGTAAGCCTGTTTTTGTTCGTCTCTCTCAAAAAAATATACAGAATCCTTTGCTTTTTAATTATCTTCTTAAGCATTTTTACACTGGTTCTTACTTTAAGCCGCGCGGCATGGATCGCATTTATTTTTTCGATGTTTGTACTTATATTGCTTGGAGTTAAAGCCAGGTTTTTTAATCTTAGCAAGCTCCTGCTTATTGTCCTTTCTAGTATTACCCTGATTTCTGCTATAGCTTTCGGTTTTCATGAAATGATCGAGGTGAGGCTCTTTACTGGCGATTATGGATCAGCAAGATCCCGCATTTCTCAGATGAAAGTCGCATTGAACATTATCAAACACCACCCTTTTATCGGGGTAGGAATCAACAATTACTTTGAAGTAATGCATCTCTACGACAATACATTTGAGATGATCACGCTTACACTTCAACACATTGTCCACAACAGCTATCTCTTAATTGCCAGCGAAATGGGGTTGCCTGCGCTTTTCTTTTTCTTTTTATTTGTCATTTTTTTGTTTAAGTATGTTGTCGATAAGGATTTAAATGACCAAAACAAGCTATCTTCAGCCGTGAAAATAGGGCTTTTTTCCGGACAATGCTCTTTTCTATTACAAACCACCGTCATGCCGACAGATTTAGTTAGCACGCCATTTTTAATTTTCTGGATCTTCTCAGGTGTAATTGTTGCTTTAGGAAAAAGCACCTAAGCAATGTTAGCTCCATTACTTTATGTTTATGATGAATTTTATTAATTATTTAAATAAATTATTATCCTCCCCCGGCAACAAGATCTCTCAACAGGTTATTCATGGAAGTATATGGGTCTTCGCGCTCCAAATAATAAACCAGACTTTTAAAATATGCAGAACAATTATTCTTGCTCGATTGCTTGCTCCAAAAGATTTCGGCATCTTTGGGATATCCATGCTAACAATCTCTATACTTGAAACTTTTACTAATATGGGTTTTGAGAGAGCTCTTATACAGAAAAAACAAAATGTTGGAGAATATCTAGATACAGCATGGACTATTCAAATATTTCATACCGTTTTTATTTCTTTGCTGCTGTTCTCATTAGCTCCCTTATCGGCTCGTTTCTTCAATGAACCTCGAGTTATTTTAATTATTCGCTACCTCGCCTTAGGCGTATTAATTATGGGATTCAAGAACATAGGTATTATGTATTTTCAAAAAGAAATTGAATTCCATAAATACTTTGCCTGTGAACTCAGTAGCTCGCTGATAAATCTGTTAGTTACTATTTCGGCAGCATTTTTGCTGAAAAATATCTGGGCCCTGGTTATCGGAATAATTATGGGTAACTGTGCATATACGATTATATCTTATGTTATCCATCCATACAGGCCGAAATTAGAAATAAACTGGTTAAAGGTTAATAATTTATTTTCTTTTGGTAAATGGATCCTTGCAAGCAGTATAATCTCTTTTTTGGCACTTCAGGGTGATGACATTGTTTTAGGTAAAATTCTTGGTGTTGGAGCACTGGGCCTATATCAAATTGCCTTTTTATTTTCCAACTTCGCTGCAACAGAAATAACTCACGTAATCACTAAAGTCATGTTTCCGGCCTATTCTAAACTTCAAGATGACACAGCATATTTGAGTCGAGCTTTTCTTGGTAGTTTAGAATTCACTGTTTTTCTCTGCCTTCCTGCAAGTATTTTGATACTTCTTTTTGGCAGTGACTTTACGATTCTTGTCTTGGGGATAAAATGGATGCCCATTGTTCCAGCATTACAGATTCTAACTATTTCAGGGCTTTTCCGCTCAATAACTGCTACTGGCAGTCCTCTTTTTCGAGCGGTCTTTATGCCTCAACTTAGTGCTTATATGAATTCTTACAGAGTACTTATAATGTTCATCGCAATTTTTCCACTAACAATTAAATATGGTATAAACGGCTCCTCTATCGCAGTTTTACTAAGCGTTTTATCTACCATTCCGACTTGGCTAAACAGATCAAGCAAAATTATAAAGATGAAGCGATTATCAATAATAAGCAAAATATTACCGATATTTATAATCAGTTTTTCTAATTATTTCTTGTTTTATTTTATAAAAAAACTTCTGTTTCAGATTAATTTCCTAGATATGTTCTTCCTTTCCACATTATTTATTACCATTTACACCGGAATTTATGTATTTCTGTGGTATAAATATAACTATGGCCCTTTTAAAATTCTTTTAATATTAAAGCAGTAGAAATTCATTTATGTTAATTGAATTTTTCGGTTTAACGGGTTCGGGAAAAACAATTATAGCTAAATCACTGGAGAATAACGACAGCTATCTATATATCCGTTTGAATTCCAAAGGGGAATATTATTTTCATTTAATACTCTTTTTTATTAAAAGACCTTTAATTTGCATTCTTTTGCTTCACAAATTATTTTCACACAATACCAACTCCAGTTTATTCAAGCACAAGTTACTTCTCTTTCTCGAAACTATGGCCAAATACAATAAAGCGAATTCTAATAATATTGATTGCCATATATTGGATGAAGGTTTTTATCAAATGTCTCTTACCATTTACGAGACAATTGTTGATAGTATTAAATACACTAATTTTTTAAAAATTATTCCAAAGCCTGATATTATTATTATTATTAATTCCTCTAAAAAAACGAGGCGAAACAGGCTGATTCGGCGTAATTTTTTCCCCAGACAGAATTTCGGAATGGATTATGTTAATAAATGGATGCCTATAATGAATAATAACTTCGTAACTATCGAAGGTATTTTAAAAAAGAGCAAAACTAATTGTATTTTTATTTCTAACAACGATGATAATAATATTGATGCAATCGTGAAAACTATAAATAATAAATTATCTGAACTTAGATAATTGTTATTCTTAATAATTTGCTAATTAGAATTGAGGTACCGAAAGGTTTCCCAACTAATTGGAGATTCATCAGGAACCGTTGCATATTGTGGGTAGGCGCTTTGAGGATGACGACTCGTCGGTTTAGCTGAGGCTGAACGCCCTAGGCGCACTCAGCGGCTCCCACCTGGCCAATTAAAAAACAAATAGATGGCGCCTTTGTGCGTGTGTAACACAATCTCAGCAAACCATGTATGACATGAACATATATTACATCAATTTCAACAAGGAAATCGGTCCTCTAGTCCATATAACTGAATTCTGTAACGCATTCAAAAAACTTAATCCTGATTTTAACGTCATCACATTTGGAAAGGTCGGTGGTAGCTCTGAATCCCAAGAAAGCGCAAAACAAAAAAGGACCCGTATCCATTTTGATCTACATAAATCAAAGGAACTGTTCAATTTTGAGAAATGGGTTTTAGGCAACAGTATTACGATCTATTTAGCAAATCAGATAGATAAGATAATGGTCGGCAAACTTTTAGGTGTTTCTGCTCTTGGCTTTTATGCCATGGCATTCAATCGGTCTGTATTGCCTATGAAGGAGCTTACTGCTGAATTTTCTCGTGTTGCTTTTCCAGGCTACGCCAAGGTGCAGGATGATCAAGATAAAATTTAAAGCGGGTTTGATGGACTCTTTCAACTATCTAATTTTGTATCTATCCCTAGCTGTACAGGAATAGTGCTAATTGCGCCGATGTTTGTCAATTTCTTGTTGGGTGAGAAATAGAACGGCATTATTCTTCCAATGCAGATATTAATGATCGCTCAGATTATAACATCCATTTTTTCAACAGAAAGTCCTCTTTTTCTCGGTTTAGGCAAACCAAATTATGAATTCTATATGTAAATAGTTAGGATGTTCAGCCTTGCTTTCGTTATTTATCCTATGATGCGCTGGCTGCAGCTTCCAGGAGCAGCTTGGAGTGTAGTGATAAGCTCACTGTTTATGTCTACACCTTTTTTTATTTTCGCACCCAATATTACAGGCTTTAAGATCCAGGACCTTTTGAAAAAGTTGCTTCCAACAATTACAGGAACAATTATTATGGCATTGCCTGTAGTTTCTCTCCTCCATTTTGTTAACACAACACCTATCGGAAGAGCGGGCGCTTTTATCTCATTATCAGGTATCATTTTTTTAGGTGCGGCGGTCTATTTCATCTCAACATATTTTATCGGAAAAAGAATTTACTACATCTCTATTTCAAGGGATATATCATATTTTTTCGATATTTTATTAAACAAGTTAAGTTCCAAGAGTTTATAAAAAATATCAAATATCACTGATTGTACATGGATTAAACCTTCATATCAGCAATTCCTACAGCGTTGTCTTTTCCAGCTTCCTATATACTACGATATTTCCTATCTAGTCTAGTAAATGTCTTGAAATGAAAAAGAGAAACTCATTTCTGCTTTAAAGATTCAGGATGAATATTTATGCTACATCTATTTGTGCTTATTTTGTCATGGAAACATTTTATTGATGAGTAGTAAAAAAGTTCGAAAATAAAGGCAAATTTATGAGGACACTAAATATTGTAAATAAGCTCAAAAGTGTTTCCCGAAATCCATCACTTTTACTTTTTTATATCTGTGGAAAATTTAAATATTTTCCAACCGGATTGATTGCAAACCGTTTCATGGTTGATCTTCCGATTTATTGTATCAACCTAAATAATTCTACTACGCGGCGAAGCTTTATGAAAAAGCAAGTTGACAAGGCGGGGTTTAACAATTTTCAATTTTCTGAAGGAATCGACGGTGCATCGCTAGACCTATATCAATCAATAGAAGATGGATCATATAATGATGAACTGGCAAAAAAATATCACCAGAGGTCCCTGCATTCAAATGAAATTGCCCTCTCGCTTTCACACGGTTTAATATACAAAAAAATTGTTAGAAAAAGCCAACAAATTGCACTTATTTTGGAAGATGATGCTTTGTTTGTGACAAAACGCATAAACAATATTAACACCACAATTTTCCCGCCAGATTGGGATTTAATATTTTTAAGTTCTTTTCTTTCAAGCACACCACCGAAAGGACATATCATTAGAAACTTATACACAACTGAATCATGGGAAGGATCTTCAGCAGCATACTTAATATCTTTAAAAGGTGCATCAAAATTGGAGAAAGTCTACAAACCAGTTATTCATGCGGCAGATGGGTTTATAGGAAGAAATATGAACTATCGACAGAAACATCATTTCAAACAACAGGGTGCAAGAGCGAAAATAAACACTTATTTGATTTTTCCTGACAGCATTCTAAATGGTTCTTCCGTGGGTTTCTGGAGACCGACGATACCTTTTATGGACCATCTAATGAAAAAATAGGAAATTCTTGTCCGAGCAGGTTTTATTTAATCAAAGTTGATTGCCAGGAAATGCAGATCTTAGAAAACTAATCATTTTTGCTCAAGTTCAATAATATTTATTACCAAACCTTCCTTTTCAGGGATAAAACTAAAAACCATTTAACTCAATAATGATACTCAAGAGAAGCCATTCTGATTAACCTACTCCTGAGTATATCCGACATGAAGATATATTACGTCAATTTCAACAAGGATATCGGTCCCATTATTCATATCACTGAATTCTGTAATGCATTCAAAAAACTTAATCCTGACTTTAAAGACATTCCCCTTGGAAAGGAAGGCGGCAGCTCTGAATCTCAAGCAACTGTAAATCGGAAAAGAACTCGTACTAGAAAAACTATTTCATGGTTAGGACATGACTTTAAAAGCATTTTTTTCGACTGGCTCTACTCAATTAAGGGATGCGTAGTTTTTCTAAATAAAAAACCGGATATCATCATCCTTCGTCATGAAGCATATGCTTCCATATTTCTCCTGGTTTCCAGACTATTCAGAGTTCCAATCGTTCTTGAATATAATTCCCCTTCTTTTTATGAAGAGAGGAAGTACGATAAAATACACTTTCATCCGCCATTGCTTCTCGAGTTTTTTGATTATGTTTCTCTCAGTCTTTCAACAAAAATAAGTACGGTTAGCGATACTCTGAAGCAGTATATAGTTTCGAAGTTTGAGATACCTTCCGAAAAGGTTTTCATCAATCATAACGGTATTGATCCTTTGAAATTCAAACCCAAAATTAAAAGCACTCATATCATGGAAAAATATCAACTTCATGACTCTTTCACTATAGGATTTATCGGAACTTTTCAATTCTGGCACGGTGTTGAAAACCTCATTCATGTTTTTAAAAATATTCAGCGTGAATTCCCGAAATGCAAACTGATTCTCGTCGGAAGCGGCCCCTTGCTCAACAGGATCAATTCTATGATCATAACAGAAAGATTACACGACTCGATTATAACGACAGGAAGCGTGAACCATGCCGGTATACCAGATCTTATTTCTGTTTTTGATATTGCTGTGCTCCCCTGTTCACATTTTTATGGTTCCCCCCTTAAGATCTTTGAATACATGGCCATGGGAAAGGCAGTAATCGCACCTGACAACGGGCCGATGAGAGAAATTATAACACATCTCGAAGACGGTTTTCTTGTCAACGAAGACGTGTTGGATATGCATAAAGCTATTAAAAGGCTTATTCCTGATGAAAAGCTGAGAGCGCATCTCGGAGCCAATGCCCGACGAACAATCCTAACAAAATTCACTTGGGATATGAATGCACAGAGGGCTTTTCACGCCTGCTCTTTTGTTTATAAAAAAACAAGACAAAAAAGATAGCTTGCCGATCGATTCTCATTCTAAGCCTTATGAAAAATAAAATCAAAATACTTCACCTGATTGATTTCCTTCGATTGGGAGGTGGTGAAAAAAATCTCTTTAACCTGATCCAAGCGATCGACCAATCTAAATATGAAAACCATGTCGGCTATTCTCAAGGCGGCGAATTTGAAAAGATTTTTCTTGATAAACGCATAACGCTTTATAAGTATTCTGAAAAGCATCAAAAATTGAAGAATCCAGCGAATTTCTTAATTCTAATAAAAATTATCAGATACATCATTGTCAATAAAATAAACTTGGTGCATTCACACACATTTAATGCACATGTTTTAGGAACTATCGCATCAAAACTGACAGGCATAAGCGTGATCGAACATGTGCATGATTTAAGATATGTTGAACCTTCAGAGTGCAAAAGAAGGAAAAATTCCGACAAGCATAGTCTCTACACAAATTATTTTGCTTTTGTCATCAGATGCTTTTTAAGGGCTGATGCCTTAGTCGTTCTGACACAGGGCAATGTTGACTATATTAAAAAGTATAAATTAAACCTACCGCATCGCATAAGAAGAATCTCAAACGGTATCTTTCTTGACGGACATTTTCCGCTTTATGGCAAAACTACTGATGGTATCAAAAAGAAATTCAACATCCCTAAGCGCTCTTCCGTCATATTAGGCTTCGGTCGTCTATCGGCAGAAAAAAACTTCGACTTGATCATACGCATAGCTCCAGACATACTGAAACAGTGCCCTAACGCTTTTTTCATAATCGCAGGCGACGGTCCAATGACCGATCAGTTAAAAAACTTGTGTAAACAGAACAACCTCAGCAGCAAAATGCTGTTTCCAGGCTATTGTTCCAATATCGATGAACTTTTGAGTATAACAGACATCTTTCTTTTTCCATCGCTTCTTGAGCTTCATTCGCTGGCAATTCTTGAGACTATGAGCATGAAGGTGCCTCTCATCGTGTCAAAGGGTGTCGGAAACCACGATGAGTTTGTGAAAAACTGGGGAAACGGGATTCTGCTGGATCCTTTTTCGGACGAGGGATGGGCCCGAGCTGTTATTAAGCTCCTTGAAAATAAAAACCTCCGAGATAAAATAGGTCAAAACGGGTATAAGACATGCTTTGAGCAATTTAACATTAAAGATATCGCAAAGAGATTTGAAAGTCTTTACGACGAATTAATCCATGAGTAGATCGTTTCGCATCATATCTTAATCTTATGAAGAGTACCCTTCTTTTATCATCACAACTGCTAGCCTGAGAGACCTACTGTGGTTAAAATTAACAATTTTTTTTATTTCTATTTAGGTATTGTCTTTATGTTTCTTAACAAAATTCGCCACGAAATAGTTGGATATAAAACACCCCGGCCATTTAGTATTAAACGTTATGCTAAATGCACAGATTATGATTTCAATGTTGTAAATGACTGGATTAGTAAGATGCATAATTTAACAAATTCATCTTTTTCGATAATTGGAAAGAACATTCTTGAGCTTGGACCAGGGGATGATTTGGGAACTGGATTAATCCTACTTGCTATGGGAGCTAACAAATATAATGCGCTTGATATTAACCCATTAGCAGAGAACACGCCGATGGAATTTTATGATTTTTTATTATTGAAAATTATTGAGCGATTTCCAAAAGCAGATGAGTATGCTTTAAAACATGAATTGCAATTTTTGAGTAAGGGCAATGATGGTCGGTTGAATTATATAGTTGATAAAAAATTTTCCTTTTCTAAACTTGCTTCAAAAAGCATTGATATTGTTTTTAGTCATGCAGCATTCGATTGTTTCGATAATATAGAAAGAACATTTCAAGACATTAGTAGAGTAATTAAGCCCGGTGGATTTATCCTTGCCTATTTCGAGCTACAGACCCATACGAGGTGGATAAGGAATAAAGATCCGCTTAGTATTTATAGATATTCTGATTCGTGTTATAATTTTTTGCGTTTCAAAGGATCCCCGAATAGACTGAGACCAGATTATTATATCAATGTACTAAATAAATTGAATTGGAAAGATATTGTTTTTATACCTGAACGAATAATAGATGAATCTCAGTTAGCAACAATTGTACCATATTTGCATGAGAGATTTAAAAAGTACCATGATATTAATTTTTTAAGTGGCACACTATTTGCTAGAAAATGTTTATAGGCTCGCAAATTTCAGCAGTTTTAAAAATGAATAAATCTTAAAATAACTACAACTAACATCATACTTTACAGAATGGTAAAAGAACTAATTCGAAGTTTTCTGACGGCTGTATGTCTTCACCGTCTTTTCAGATTTTTTAATAAAAACAGGTTTATCGTCATCACTTACCACGGTATAGTAAGCTCTCCTGTTAACCCCTTCAACTGGTCGATACTGCCCTTAGCCAATTTCAGTTGGCAGATCAAATATTTAAAATCTTGCTTCAACATCTTGCCGCTCGATGTTTTGATCACAAAAATAATCGCCGGCCAGCCTCTGCCGAAAAATACAGCGGCAGTTACTTTTGATGATGGATTTGAAAATGTCTTTGTTACAGCGTTTCCTCTACTGAAAGCTCAACGTATTCCGGCTACGATTTTTATTACGACCAATTACATAGATACAAAAAAGATACTCTGGCCTGAAGAGCTATATCTGCTGTTTAAAAAAACAAAGGAACAGCGCCTTGACCTAAGAAACATCGGTCTAAAAAACCATGATCTGCAAACAATTTATCTCAGGGAGAACGCATATTTAGAAACGGTAGAGCATCTAAAAAAACTAAGACCCGAAGAAAGACTTATTCAACTTAACAATATCAGAGAAAAGACTCGGATTGAAAAATTGGACGAAAGTGATAAGAAAAATTTTCTAATGCTATCACGTGAACAAATAAACAAAATGTTTTCCAGTTCACTTATCAGCTTCGGCGCCCATACTGCTAACCACGAAATCCTAAGTCACCTTGACGAGGACGAGCAACAAAAAGAAATACATTTATCCTGCCGTACTATAAAATCACTATCTGGCTCAAAGGTTATTTTTTTTGCATATCCAAACGGTGGCAAAAATGATTACAATGAAACAACCGTAAACATTCTCAAGAAAGAAAACGTTATCTGCGCGTTAACGAATATCGAAGGATTAAACAGCAAGGATGATAACCTGTATGGGCTAAAAAGAATAAATGTTGACGGCAGAACAACAAAAAGCCAGTTTAAGCTTGTTACTTCGGGCTTTCATGCTGCTATAAAATATTTTTTTAACATGCTGTGCAGCAAAAACTGATAACTTCCCTGCTTTATCCTACCAGGATAACCTTCAGCACAGGATCACATGAAAAATATAAGCGAAATACTGTACCCTTCCATAAAAGCAAATTAAACAAAAATAAACAAAATCCACACGATATGTAAGAATTCAGTTACTCGCACGAGTCTCATAAACTAATAGGTTTTGAAATGGCTTCTAATCTTATGAAAAGGATCGTGTTTTGGTTTCTGCTTATTGCATTTGTTTACTTAGTCGCTGAGAGTATTTCGCTGGTGAGTTTATCCATTATTGAACGGAAAACCGGAGTGAATCGAACTCTAAAGCTATCAAATATTCAAAAAATGATGCTTAGGATGTTTGCTTTTGGTGGTATAGCGGGTTTTCGATCAGAAGAATATGCGAAATTTATATTCTCATACCCTGCTGCAGATGAAATACTGGACTCTATTAAAACCGTCGAGGGTGGTGCAATCTTCATCAAAATGGAAAAAATTACTGATGATATGAAGAAACAACTAGCAGACGCCTTTGATGAACTCATCAGACATACCGGAAATGTAGCGTTTAGCGCCTCTCTTGGTTGGGATACTAAGCCTAATTTTTTCCGATACACTCCATATACTGAAACATATAACTCCGATGGAATACGAAGTACAATTGAATACAAAATACCTAAGTCAAAAGGTACAATGCGAATCGCAGCTGTAGGAGATT
>Ga0255052_10003051_pt1 | contig 11801 bp, 14 predicted proteins | sample JV7_2_21_MG_FD_188632 | JGI IMG/M metagenome (GOLD analysis project Ga0255052, IMG submission 188632) | Seawater microbial communities from Jervis Inlet, British Columbia, Canada - JV7_2_21 | ecosystem: Environmental > Aquatic > Marine > Inlet | place: Canada: British Columbia | collected... | reverse complement strand
TACACAACGCGCTCCGGGTCGATGCTGCCGATGTGCTTCACGATCTCGGCGGCGCCGCTTCGAGCGGGGTCCAGCAGCAGACGATCCCACGAGGCGCGCAACCAGTTCTCCGAACCGTCGATGGCGGCCAGATCCGCGCAGCGGAACTCGGCATTCGACAGACCATTGCCTGCCGCGTTGGCAGCGGCCCGGCCTACCAGTGTCGCTTCGCCCTCGATACCGAGCACATGTCCGGCGCACCGCGCCAGCGGCAACGAGAAATTTCCGATACCGCAGAACAGATCGAGCACACGATCCTCCGGCAGTGGCGCAAGTAACTCGATCGCCGCATGGACCATGCGCCGGTTAATCTCGCTGTTGACCTGCACGAAATCGACGGGTTCGAAATCAATCTGTATTTCGAATTCGGGCAGCGTGTAGTGTAGGGGTTCAACCCTGCCCGCGGGCGACAGTAACTCGATCGAGTCCAGCCCACCCGGTTGCAGGTATACGCGCACGTCGTGGTCCTCGGCGAACTGCCGGAACGCGTTGCGATCCCCGTCGTTCGGCGGGTCAAGGACGCGAAATACCAGCGCGACCGCATTATCCGCAACCGCGACCTCGATCTGCGGCAGGCGCGCGGAAATCGATAACTTGCCGATTAACTCACTGAGCGCGTCGATCAGCCCGTCAACGGGCGCTGCGAGTACCTCGCAGCGATGCATATCGGTAATGAACGGTGCGTGCCGCTCGCGAAATCCGACGAGTACCCTGCCCTTGCCCCGGACGTTCTTAACGGCCAGGCGGGCCCGCCGGCGGTAGTTCCATTCCGGGCCCGTCAGCGCCTCGAGCCACCGCTCCGGCTGCACGTTGCCTATGCGTTCGAGATTGTCACGCAGAGTCTGAAACTTAATGTCGCGCTGCTGTTCTGCGCTTACGTGCTGTAACGCGCAGCCACCGCAGCGGCCAAAAACCTCACAACGTGCTGCAACGCGCTCCGGTGACGCCTGGATGATCTCGAGCAACTCCGCCTCGTCGAACTTGCGCCGCGATTTGCGACGCACATAGCGGACCTCTTCGCCGGCGAGTGCACCCGCGACGAACACCTTCTTGCCGCTCGTATCCGCGATGCCGCGACCGTCATGAGTAACAGACGTGATTCTGGCCGTTTCCGGCTCTCGCCGTTTGCGTGCCATGGACTAATTCCAGGCGCCGAGAAATTCGTTGAGGTGCGGCTGATCCGCCGCCTTCAACGTGTCGCGGACCAGGGAGAACTCGCGCTCGAGGTCGGCGGCATCGAGGTTGCCGCGCATGAATTCGAAGCGGAGGTAGATAAGCCAGGTATTGAGGACATCGGTCTCGCAGTAATCGCGAATCTCGCGGATGCCACCGCCGAGCCAGCAGTCCCAGACCTTGTCGCCGCTCATCCCCAGTTTGCCGGGGAAACCCAGCAGCACTGCCGTCTGATCGAGGCTTGCGCGGCCACGATACTGGTAGCCCGCCAGGACGTCCATCAGGTCGACGTGACGCCAATGGAAGCGGCCGAGGTAGTTATTCCACTTGAATTCACGATTGCTATCGCCTGTTTCCCAGTAGCGCGGCGCCTGGATGCCGTGCTGCAAGGCCCTGTAGTGCAACACGGGCAGGTCGAAGCCGCTGCCATTCCACGACACGAGATCCGGTGTATAGCGCTCGATGCCATCGAAAAAGCGCCGCACAATCTCTTCCTCGCCCGAATCCTCGTCGCCGAGACTCCAGACTTTGAAATTGTCGCCCGTGCGCAGTGCGACTGAAATTGCGACGACGCGGTGCTGGTGCAACGGCAGGAAGTCGCTGCCGGTCTTTTGCTGGTGCATGAACGTCATCGCCGTTCCGACGTCCTCGTCGGACAGATCATCCAGATTCCACATGCGCCTGCCAAAGTCGACGTCCGGCACGGTCTCGATATCGAATGAGAAGCAATGCATATTCAGGCCTTTTCAACGACCGCGAACGCAATGACGAGACCGCCGTCATCGGTCAGGCTGACGTGGCCTGCACCAATCCCGAGCCGTTCGCAGACACGCTGACCCCGCTCGGACCAGATGACCAGCGGCCGGCCCCAGTCGTTATTCGTAATGCCGACATCACGCAGCCAGACGCCGTGCGCGAAACCGGTGCCCATCGCCTTGACGGTGGCCTCCTTGCCGGCGAAGCGCATGGCAAGGAAACGCACGGGCCATTTGGTCCGGCGAAACGCATCGAGCTCCTCGTCCATCAGGAGCCGCCGCACGAAGTGATCACCAAATCGCTCATACGTGGATTGTATGCGGGACAGTTCGACGATATCGGTCCCGACGCCGAAGATCATGACCGGCTCACCTTGCCCGGGCCGCAACCATGAGACGTTTCATATCGCCCACCGCGAGCACCAGTCCGTCGAAGACCGCGCGTGAAATAATAGCGTGACCGATGTTGAGTTCCACGATTTGCGGAATAACGGCGATATCCTGCACGTTGCCGTAATGCAGTCCATGCCCGGCATTGATGATCAGACCGAGCTCGTCACCGTATTCGGCCGCATCGACGATGCGCCGCAATTCGGCTTGCTGTTTCTCTCCTACGGCTTCGGCATAGGCGCCCGTATGCAACTCCACGACCGGCGCACCGGCGGCCACTGCGGCATCCAGTTGCGCCCGGTCCGGGTCGATGAAAAGTGACACACGAAGCCCGGCCTCTCCGAGTTGCGTGCAGGCATCGCGCACGCGGTCCAGATGGCCCGCGGCATCGAGACCGCCCTCGGTCGTCAGTTCCTCGCGGCTTTCTGGCACCAGGCAGCAATCGCTCGGTTTCAGGTCAGCTGCGATACCGAGCATCTCGTCCGTGACGGCGAGCTCCAGGTTCATATGCGTGTGCATTACTTCGCTGATCGCCGTCAGGTCGGCGTCCTGAATATGGCGCCGGTCCTCACGCAAATGTACGGTGATGCTATCGGCCCCCGCACGTTCGGCCATCACGGCAGCCTCGGCGGGCCGCGGATATTCAGTGCCGCGAGCCTGCCTGAGCGTCGCAACGTGATCGATATTCACGCCGAGATAGATGTCGTTTGTCATTCAGGTTTCTTCATGCCGGTCTTGCGGGATTCTAGCGCGATGCAGGTCGAGCAGCACCTTGCGACTCTTGAGTTCCTTGCCGTCGAGGTGATGCCTGATGACTTCGCGCAGCAGCCGGCCAGCGGCGAGCAGCACTTTCGGATCGTCGAATTGGGCGGCGCCGATCGCGCACAGAATATCACCGCCGAACACCATTGGACCCGACTGCCGATCGACTCGCACGGGGCCTTGCTCGACGCGATATTCGTAAAACTTCCCGGCGTCGAGCGATTGGTTGGCCGCGGAGTCGTATTCGAGATTCATCGCATAGCCGAGCAAGCGCAGTAACTCGATTTCGAAGACGCGCAGGTTGGCAGCGATTTCCCCGCTGCTCGCCAAAGCCGCAATCGTTCGCGCGTAGGTATCGAAGATCTCCGGCTGTGCATCGTGCCGGTGCAGGAAATTCAGGACCAGTTCGTTGACGTAGTAGGCGGACAGCAACGCGTCGCCGGTCAGTGATAGCGGCGCGGCATCGATTTCTGCGCCCGTGAGCGTGCCGAGATCGGCTCGTATGAACCATGACAGCCGTAATGCCTGGAACGGTCGCAGGACGCCGCGTAGTCGTGACTTCGCAGCGCGGCTGCCGCGCGCTACCAGGGCGAGTTTGCCGTGGTCGCGACTGATGACGTCCAGCAACTGGCTCGTGTCGCGGAACGGCCGATGGTGCAGGATGTATGCAGGCTGCTGCTGCACTCGGCGCGGCGATGTCATCACTTACGGCGTCTCGTAGCCAAGGCTCATAAGATCCTTCTCGTTGTCGGCCCAGTTGTCCTTCACCTTCACCCATAGTTCGAGATGCACGGGCTGCTGTAGTGCTTTTCCCAATTCCAGCCGTGCTTCCTTGCCGATCTTTTTCAACATGCGGCCGCCCTTGCCGACGACTATCCCCTTCTGGCTGTCACGCTCCACCCAGATCACTGCATGAATCGCGATTCCTCGTTCCTCCTGTTCGTAACGCTCGATCTGTACGGTCAGGCCGTAGGGGAGCTCCTGGCGCATCTGCACCGTCAACTTCTCGCGTATGATCTCGGCCGCGTGAAACTCCGGGCTGCGATCGGTCTGCATTTCGGCCGGGAATAAGGGAGGCGATTCCGGCAGATGATCCGGAATGCTGCTCAGCACGATGTCGAGATTGTCGCGTTTGTGTGCCGAGATCGGGATGATCTCTGCGAATGAATGTCTCTGCGATAACTTGGCGATCGCCTGCAACAGCCGATCCTTCGGTTTCACCTCATCGATCTTGTTGAGTAGCGCTATCGACGGCACTCCCGCGGCCTTGACACGCTTCAGGACATCCTCGTCCTCTTCCGTCCAGCGGCCCGCTTCTATAACGAACAGCACCAGGTCCGCATCGACAAGCGCGCTTGCGGCCGTGCGATTCATCAGCCGGTTCATTGCCTTGCCCGCATTGCGATGCAGTCCCGGCGTATCCACGAAGATAATCTGTGTATCGTCGGCGGTGAGCACGGCCAGGATGCGGTGGCGCGTCGTCTGCGGCCTCGCGGTGACGATACTCACCTTCTTACCCATTACTGCATTGATCAATGTCGATTTACCGACATTCGGCCTGCCCACGACCGCGACGAATCCGGAGCGAAAGCCCGGCTCAGGCATCGGTGTCACCCGCCGCCAATTTTACGAGCATGCGCTCGGCCGACTGCTGTTCTGCACCGCGCCTTGACGTGCCGTCGCCTATCGTTGCTTTCCCCTCAGGCACTGTGCACCGTACTTCGAAACGCTGCTGATGCGCTTTGCCGTGTACGTTAATCAACTCATAGTCCGGCAATCCCATGCCGCGAGCCTGCAACCATTCCTGCAATTGCGTTTTCGGATCACGCAGATCGTCGACGTGTGGCAAGTCCTCGAGCCTGGCGCCAAATGTTCGGCGGACGAACTCCGAAGTGGACTCGAAGCCGCTATCGAGATAGACCGCGCCGAACAGCGCTTCGAGGGCGTCCGCAAGAATGGACTCGCGGCGATGCCCGCCGGCCTTGCGTTCGCCGCTGCCGAGTATCAGGTATTCGCCCAATCCGAGATCGGCAGCGAGTTCGGCCAGCGATGTATCTCTGACGAGCGATGCGCGCAGCCGGCTCAGGTCGCCTTCAGCCGCATCCGGGCACGCATGGAATAGTGCCTCGGATACCACGACGTCCAGAACGGCGTCACCGAGAAACTCGAGTCGTTCGTTGCTGTTGCCGGGTGCGCTACGATGCGTCAGCGCCTGCTTCAGCAGGGCGACGTTGTTGAAGCGATAGTCCAGCGTCTTTTTTAGCCAGGTCTCGGCCTTGTCCAAAATGATCGCTCTGTCTGGTCGCGTTACGCTCTTACGCGACGACTCCTGCCGTCTTGTTTATCGGCGCACAAGCACCTTTTTGTCGAAGTGTACGGAAAAGGAAACATTGCCGATGAACGGTGCCACGTGATCGTACTCTGCATGGACTTCGAAACCACCGTCGACCGCAGTGACCGTAACATCGCGAGCCGTGATCTGCCCGACGCTGTCGACATCGAAGCGTCGGCTAATTGAGCTGCGAACTGCGCCGCGGGTCGGATTGCGGCCATCGAACTCATCATGAACGCCAGAGATGACACCGGCGATCTTCATGTAATTGAGGTACACGGGCGTCAAGCGAAGAGCGGCGAATGCGCACAGGCCGATGAACGCCACGAGGATGATCATGCCCAGAGTCGTCATGCCACGCTCACGGCGCGGCGCGCTGCAAGCACCTGTCAGCCGCAAACCGTTGCTACCTCGAATGTGTGAACGAGCGCACATATGCCCTACTCCGCAAAAACCAATCATCGCACGCCCAAACCAGCTGTCGTGGGCATTACATAAGCCTAGCGCGATTCTAGCGGGCAAATCAGTGACTGGCACCACATTATTGGATCTTGGTGCCGATGCGCTCCCAGCGCGGCCACTTCAGTCCGTCCATATGCATCCAGACGCGCACGGCTTCGCCGACCAGGTGCGTCTCGGGTATCGCTTCGATAAAGCGGCTGTCCTTGCTGTTATCACGATTGTCTCCCATGACGAAATAGTGCCCTTCGGGAACCTTGTACACGTCATCTCTTACCGAGTACGTGTTCATGATGAGAATCTCGTGTTCGCGCTCGCCGAGTTGTTCGACGTACACGGGAGCCCCCTGGTTTGCATCCGGGCTCCTCTCCAGCTGCACCTGCTCACCGTTGATCGTCAGGCGATGATCTTCGTACACAACCGTGTCACCGGGCAACCCGACGACGCGCTTGATGTAGTTGACGCTCGGGTCCTGCGGCAGGCGAAATACGATGACGTCGCCGCGTTCCGGCGAGCCCGTATCGAGAATCCTGGTCTCCGTGACAGGCAGCCGCAGACCGTAGGAATACTTCTTGACGAAAATGAAGTCGCCCTGCAGCAGGGTCGGCATCATCGATCCCGACGGAATCCGGAATGGTTCGAACACGAACGAACGAATGACCAGCACGATCAACAGTACCGGGAAAAACGACCGCGAATACTCGACCAGGGTACCGCGGGCACCGCCAGCTCCCCCAGCGTCGCGCTTCGAGTCTTTCCACAGAAACACGTCGAGCAGGATAACGACGCCCGTAAACGCCGTCAGAATAGTCAGAATCAGTGCAAGATTGATGCTCAATGGAACCTCGGCTTACTTGTCAACTTTCAGGACGGCCAGAAATGCTTCCTGCGGAATCTCGACCGAACCCACCTGCTTCATGCGTCTTTTACCGGCCTTTTGCTTCTCCAGCAACTTACGCTTTCTCGTCACATCGCCACCATAGCATTTGGCCGTGACGTTCTTGCGCAATGCCTTCACGGTACTGCGCGCAATGACCTGGCTGCCGACTGCAGCCTGTATAGCTACATCGAACATTTGCCGGGGAATGAGTTCCCTCATCTTGTCCACTAAATCGCGCCCGCGAAATTTCGCGATGTCGCGATGGACGATGATTGACAGCGCGTCGACGCGCTCCTTGTTGATCAACAAGTCCAGTCGCACCAGCTGTGCCGGCTCGAAGCGCTCGAAATGATAGTCGAACGAGGCATAGCCCCGGCTCACCGATTTCAGGCGATCGAAGAAGTCCAGCACCACCTCCGCGAGCGGTATCTGGTATTCAATCGAGACCTGGCTGCCCAGGTAGCGAATTTGCTTCTGCACGCCGCGCTTTTCTGTGCAAAGTTTGATGACGGCGCCCACGTGCTTGTCCGGCACGAGAATGTTTGCGGTGATAATTGGCTCGCGCAGCTCGGTGATTTCGTTTACAGGAGGCAGCTTGGACGGATTGTCGATCAGAAAAACGTTACCGTTGGTATCGATGACCTCGAAGATGACCGTCGGCGCCGTGGTTATCAGTTCCAGATCGTATTCGCGCTCGAGACGCTCCTGCACGATTTCCATATGTAGCATACCGAGGAAGCCACAACGAAAGCCGAAACCGAGAGCGGCAGATGTCTCCGGTTCGAAGTGCATCGCTGCATCGTTGAGGCGTAGCTTCTGCAGCGCCTCGCGAAAATTCTCATAGTCGTCAGATGAAATCGGAAACAGGCCCGCGAATACGCGTGGCTGGACCTGTTTGAATCCCGGCAACGGCTTGTCGCAGGGCTTCTTGGTCATCGTGAGTGTGTCACCGACCGGCGCGCCGAATATGTCCTTGATCGCGGCGATAACGAAGCCAACGTCGCCGGCGCGAAGCGCATCCCTGTCTTCCATCTTTGGCGTGAAACAGCCGACGCGATCCGCATTGTACGACGCCCCGGTTGACATCACCGTGAACTTTCCGCCCTTGGGCAGGCTGCCATTTACGACCCGCACCAGCGACACCACGCCGACATAGTTGTCAAACCAGGAATCGATGATCAGCGCCTGCAGCGGGCCGTCCGGGTTTCCCTTGGGCGGCGGAATCTTGTTGACAATGGCTTCGAGCAGCTCGCCAACACCTTCGCCGGTCTTCGCGCTGGTGCAAACAGCATCCTGTGCGTCGATGCCAATGATGTCTTCGATCTCGTGCAGGACCCGCTCGGGCTCGGCCGAAGGTAAATCGATCTTGTTCAGTACCGACAATACTTCCAGCCCCTGGTCAATCGCCGTTGTGCAGTTGGCGACGCTCTGTGCCTCCACGCCTTGCGCCGCATCCACGACCAGCAAAGCACCCTCGCAAGCCGCAAGCGACCGGGAGACCTCGTAGGAAAAATCGACGTGACCGGGAGTGTCGATGAAGTTCAGCTGGTAGTCCTCCCCGTCAGCAGCCGTATAGACCAGCGAAACACTTTGCGCCTTGATCGTGATGCCACGCTCGCGCTCGAGGTCCATCGAATCCAGCACCTGGGCGCCCATCTCACGGTCGGACAGGCCGCCGCAGAGCTGAATAAAGCGGTCGGCAAGCGTCGACTTGCCGTGATCGATGTGCGCGATGATCGAGAAATTGCGAATGCGGTCCATATGCTGCAGTGGCCGGCGGCGGAAACCGGCGAAGTATACAGATTTCCGGTGCCCTGACCCCGTTAATTAAGACTTGTCGGGAGTGGCGCTGGCCGCCACGATTGCTTCGATTTTCGCCTTGTCCAGATGGTATTGGCAGATCACGCGGCCCTCGTACTCCACGATCGGAATCCGGACGTCGTATGCTTGCCGCCAGTCTTCGTTGGTGTCGATGTCACGGACCTGAATGTCGATCCTGCCCTGTAACAGCGGCAGCATCTCCTTGACCAGTACCTCGCAGAGATGGCAGCCGCGACGACTGTATACGTAAATTGTCGACATTCAGGACGGCGACGCGCTGGTGGCCACGCGTCCCGAAACAGTGGGTACGAACTGGGCGAGACAAGCTTGACGATCAAGCCGTCGCCTGCCCGCGTACAGGCCCGCAAACAGACCGAGGATGGCAAGCGCTGCCGCGCCCGCGTCACCAAGCCCGACCAGGTATGCAATCGCCGTTGCAATCGCCGCTCCTGTCAGCGGCAGCCCGTACACGATCGCCGCCGCACGCAGCACATTGCGCGGCGCAAGTTCGATGCGCACGGTATCGCCTGCAGCGACGTCGAGGCCGGGTGCAATGCGTGCCTCCACGCGGCGTGTCTTTTGTTGTCCGGTGAAAATTCCGGCACCACAACCGCGGCCTGCGGCACAGCGCGGGCATACCTCCCGGGCGTCAACGTCGACAACCGCGCGTACACCGTCATTGTCGCGGACAAATGCGATGATTCTGCCCATCGGGTCGTCCATGGCGGTGATTGTAAACGAGCTGGTGCAGGAAGGTATCGAGGCGACCGGCTATTGGCGCCGGTGCATCGATGTAGCGATTTGCTCTACGGTCATTTTCGGGACCTCGCCGACGGCCGTTACCCGGTATCCATCGATGACCGTACTGTAGGAATTTAGCGCACCGACGTGAGATCGCTTCGCCTTGTGCTTTTCCTTGGCGACAGCGACGAACACCGAGACCGTGGCAAGACCGTCGCCATAGAGTATATGTGTCATCGCCTCTTCGCCATCCGGGAGCAATTCCTGTTTGGTCGAGACAAGCCGAAATCCGGCCGGAACGTCACTGCTTAACCAGTCGGTCTCGACGTCGCGTTTCACCTTGCGACGCGGCACATCGGTCCATTTCCAGGTGTCGGTACTGTAGGACGACACCAGCGCACTCGCGAGAATCTCAGAATGGATCTGGATATCCGCGAACTTGACTTGCACGAGCGGCGCACTGTCGTCACCGATCAGCTGGGTCTGCAGTGGAAAACCGGTTTCCACATCGAGCCAGATGCGATAACCGTAGCGATAATTGTCGTGCGGCAGGATTGCCAGCTCGACCGTCTTGCGGGCCGCCACGCGCTCGAAGCCTTTGATCAGCACGTCGTATTCACTGCCGAAGCGAATTTCGCTCGACGGCAGCGTCGAGAACAGTGTGCTCTGGTTGTCCCATTCTTCGACCAGAACCGATTCATGGTCTGGAAAGATGCAGTGCACCTCGTTGCCATTGCGAATAATCTCCAGACCGTTGCCGTCCTGGATGATGACTTTCTCGCGAATGACGCCGTCCGAGACCGCATGCACGACCTTGAATGCTTCGACCTTGCCGTCCTGCAAGCGGATGACCGTGCCTTCGTAATCGGTGGTCTGCACTGCACCGGTCATGCGGTCGAGCCATTCGTGTGGCGCGATTTCCCCATCAGCCACGGCGGATGGGGCCGCGAAAAAGCCGCAGAACGCGAGGCACGCTGCGGCTTTGTGTGTGTTGGATAGCGCGAGCATTACGGCTGGCTGGTCACCGGCTCGATCTCGTCCACCTCTTCGGCAGACTCCGTCTCTTCGTCAACAATTCCCTCTTCGACGGGCTCCTCGATCAGTTCGTCCTCCAGAATCTGGGCGGCCGTCCAGCGTGCATCGAATGAGGGGGAGTCTTCGCCATGTAACAGATACAACCGACGGAGTTCCTCGTCGTTCATCGCCGGAACTGTCTCCATCGTGACGTCTTCAGCGACCGTCTGCGCTTCCAGTGGATCGGTGTCGACTCCGATGGTCTGCCTCAGGCCGAAGATGGCAACCAGCGCAACGCTTGCCGCGATGGCGAAGCCGGCAAGCGGCCGCACGTAACGCGACGATTTCACGCTCACGACGCTATCGGCAGTGTCCTGCATGGGACGTTCGTCCAGTTCGGCGGCAATGCGTTCGCGCAACACGTCACTGCCCTGCGCGCTGTACTCGCCCCGCATAATCCGGCCGATCGCCAGGTACTCCGCGACCTGCTGCCGCAGTACCGCGTCCTGGCTCAGGCGCCGCACCAGCAATTCCGCCTCGTTCTCTGGCAGTTCACCGTCGACAAACGCCGACACCTGCATTCGTATTGCTTCGTTCATTACTCACCAATCAGGGCTTACGCCCGTTAATTAACGTATCAGGGAACCGACCTTTTTACTAATCGCGTCGCGCGCCCTGAAGATCCTCGATCGCACCGTTCCGACAGGACATTCCATCGTCTGCGCAATCTCTTCATAACTCATGCCATCCAGTTCTCGCAGGATGATCGCCGTACGCAGATCATCCGGCAGCGCCGCAATGGCCTTTTCCACCGCCCGCTGCAGCTCATGGCTGAGCGTGACCCCTTCCGGGGTATCGGTCTCTTTGAGCCTCGCATGCAGGTCGTATTGTTCCGGGTCCTGCAGGTCGAGCTCGATATCCATCGGCCGCCGGCGCTGTGCCGCCAGGTGATTCTTCGCGGTATTCACAGCGATCCGGTATAGCCACGTATAAAACGCACTGTCGCCACGAAACCTTGGTAGCGCCCGATAAGCCTTGATGAAGGCCTCTTGGGTAATGTCCAGTGCCATCTCCGGATCACGCACATACCGCATCACCAGGTTCACAATCTTGTGCTGGTATTTTAGAACCAGCAGATCGAACGCGCCCTTGTCGCCCTTCTGGACCCGTTTGACCAGTTTTGCGTCCGTCGATTCATTCGACATCCGGTCGCGTCCTACGGGTCTCGGGGCACAGCCACTCGATGTCCGGATAGACCGGCAGTACCGTGGAAAGTTCTGTAAATTCAGCGGTCATTTTCGATTTTCTTCGATTATGTGATGCCGGTCCGCTGCCGCCGGCGATCTACGCACCCGGTTCCCGCAGCCCGGGGCATGTTAGCAGCTTCATGGGGCAGCTCCAACGTGTCGCCAGATTACCTGGAACCGGCGCCAAT